>Ga0181558_10002794_pt1 | contig 16296 bp, 15 predicted proteins | sample 011ome_22_FD_133754 | JGI IMG/M metagenome (GOLD analysis project Ga0181558, IMG submission 133754) | Coastal salt marsh microbial communities from the Groves Creek Marsh, Skidaway Island, Georgia - 011507BT metaG (megahit assembly) | ecosystem: Environmental > Aquatic > Marine > Intertidal...
AGGCGTCGCAAGACGGCCTAAGCGCTCTTACATAGCGTAAACTACAAAGCGGCGGTTCTTCGGAGCCGCCGCTTTCGTTTGTACGGGCGGTTGACGTCGGGGTTTAGTCATAATCCGACGTCGATCCGACGACTTGCCGACGTCCGCTTATAGCCTGCAAGTGGACGTGGCGCAGGGTGCTGGTGACTGCTGCAACAGGCGTTGGCGGTCGGGGCATACCTGCCTGGATACGGGCGAAAAACGCACGGCGTTTCGGCCCATGCCTTATCTACTCCGCCGCTTCCCGTTCCACCTTCTCCACCTTCGCCGCGCAGAACTTGAACTCGGGGATCTTGCCCCACGGGTCGAGCTGCGGGTTGGTCAGCAGGTTCGCCGCCGCCTCGGCGAAGCAGAAGGGGATGAACACCATGCCCTCGGGCACGTCCCGGTCGGCCCGCGCGGTGATCTCGACGGTGCCGCGCCGCGTGCTGACCCGGATCGGGTCGCCGGGCCAGATATCGAGGCGTTTCATCTCGCGCGGGTGCAGCGAGGCAACGGCTTCGGGTTCCAGCGCGTCGAGGACCGTGGCGCGACGGGTGATCGCGCCGGTGTGCCAGTGCTCCAGCATCCGCCCGGTGGAGAGCACCATGGGGTAGGCATCGTCGGGCAGTTCGTCGGGGGCGACGAGCTCGGTCGGCACGAACTTGCCGCGGCCCGAACTCGTCGGGAAGCCGGCGGCGAACATGATCTCGGTGCCCGGGCCGTCTTCCTCTTCGCAGGGATAGATCACCGCGTCTTCCCGTTCGAGGCGCTCCCAGGAAATGCCGTCGATGGAGTTCATGGCCTGGCGCAGTTCTTCATAGACCTCATGCGGGCCAGCGTAGTTCCAGTCGAGCCCCAGCCCTTTGGCGAGGTCCTGGATGATCGCCCAGTCCGCGCGGGCCTCGCCGGGCGGATCGAAGGCCGGGCGGCCCATCTGTACCTGACGGTTGGTGTTGGTCACGGTGCCGGTCTTTTCAGGCCAGGCCGAGGCCGGGAGAATCACATCGGCGTGGAAGGCAGTTTCGGTCAGGAATATCTCCTGCACCACCAGATGATCCAGTGCGGCCAGTCCCTGACGTGCATGGTGCTGGTCCGGGTCCGACATTGCCGGATTCTCGCCCATGACATACATGGCGCGAATATCGCCCTCGCGGGCCGCATCCACAATTTCGACCACGGTCAGGCCGGGTTCCGGGTTCAGGTCCTCGATATCCCAGAGCTTCTCGAAGCGTCCTCGCGCGGCGGGGTCGGCAACGCTCTGATAGTCCGGGAAAACCATGGGGATCAGCCCGGCATCGGACGCGCCCTGCACATTGTTCTGGCCGCGCAGCGGGTGCAGGCCGGTGCCCGGACGGCCGACCTGTCCGGTCATCAGCGCCAGCGAGATCAGGCAGCGGGCGTTGTCGGTGCCGTGGACGCTCTGGGAGATTCCCATGCCCCAGAAGATGATCGACCGTTCGGAGGTGGCATAGGTGCGTGCGACGGTGCGGATGGTCTCGGGATCGACGCCGCAGACTTCGGACATCTTCTCCGGCGTAAACTCGGCCAGCGAGTCCCGCAGGGCGTCATACCCCTCGGTATAGCCGGTGATGTACTGATCATCGACGAGGCCCTCTTCGACGATGGTGTGCATCATGGCGTTGAGCAGCGCGACATCGGTGCCCGGCTTGAACTGCAGGAAGTGGTCGGCGTGGCGGGTCAGCGCATAGCCGCGCGGATCCATGATGATCAGTTTGGCGCCGCCCTTGGTGGCGGCCTTCAGAAAGGTGGCAGCGACCGGATGGTTCTCGGTGGGCCGCGCGCCGATGACGATGATGCAGTCGCTGTCCTCGGCCGCCGTGAAAGGCGCGGTGACGGCGCCCGAACCGATGGTTTCCATCAGGGCGGCGACGGAACTCGCATGACACAGACGTGTGCAATGATCGACATTGTTAGTGCGGAAGGCGGTGCGGATCAGCTTCTGGAACAGATACGCCTCTTCGTTGGAACCTTTCGCCGAGCCGAACCCCGCGATGGCGTTGCCGCCATGCTCGTCGTGGGTCTTGACGAGACCATCAGCGGCAAAGGCCAGGGCTTCGTCCCAGCTCGCTTCGCGAAAATGTGTTGAGGGATCTGCGGGATTGACCTCGTCGTCCCAGTGCTTGCTGACGCCTTCCTTGCGGATCAGCGGCACGGTCAGGCGATGGGGGTGGTGCACATAGTCCAGCCCGAAACGGCCCTTCACGCAGAGCCGCTGTTCGTTGGCCGGGCCGTCGCGGCCATCGACCTTGATGATCCGCTCGTCTTTCAGGTGATAGGTGACCTGACAACCGACGCCGCAGAACGGGCAGACGCTGTCCACGGTGCGGTCGGCGGCACCCACGCCCACGCCCGCGTCATCGACCATAGTGACGGGCAACAGCGCACCGGTCGGGCAGGCCTGGACGCATTCGCCGCAGGCCACGCAGGTGGACTGGCCCATCGGATCGCCGAAATCGAAAACGATCTTGGATTCCGCACCGCGCATGGCCATGCCGATGACGTCGTTGCTCTGAACCTCGCGGCAGGCGCGGACACAAAGATTGCAGTGGATGCAGGCATCCAAATTGACGGCCATGGCTGTGTGACTGTTGTCCGGCGCCGGAGTGTCACGCCCGGGAAACCGGCTTTGCGTGACGCCCGTCCGGTCGGCCCATTGCCAGAATTTGGAGTCTGCATCATGGGCAGTTGCGCGATCCGGCTGGTCGGCGACCAGCAGTTCCATGACCATCTCGCGCGCCTTGCGGGCGCGTTCGGCCCGGGTGTCCACCACCATGCCCTCGGTGGGCTGGCGCAGACAGGACGCGGCGAGCACCCGTTCGCCCTCCACATGCACCATGCAGGCACGGCAATTGCCGTCGGGCCGGTAGCCCGGCTCCGGGGCGTAGCAAAGGTGGGGAATCTCCACCCCTTCGCGGGCCGCGACCTGCCAGATGGTTTCATCCGGCCCGGCGTCAACGGTGCGCCCGTCGAGGGTGAAGGTGATGCGCTCGCTCATGACACAAGGGTGCCGTGTGGCGGACATGGTTGTCCAGTTGCCAAACAGCCCAATACCGTCATACGCGGACTTGATCCGCGTATCTGCCGAAACGGCCTCAAGCTGAGCTTGTCGAAGTATGAGGTCGTCGCCCTCCCCCTTCGTCAGGCTCAGGGTGAGGGCTCAACGGGAAAAGATACACGGTCAAGCCCGGGCATGACGAGAAGACGAACTGATTTGCGCTAGTTGATGGCGAGCAGTTCCACGTCGAACATCAGCGTTGCGTTCGGCGGGATCACGCCGCCCGCACCGCTGGCGCCATAGGCCAGATCCGGCTTGAGGATCAGGGTGCGTCTTCCGCCCGGCTGCATGCCGGCCACGCCTTCGTCCCAGCCCTTGATCACCCGGCCCGCGCCGAGCGGGAATGAGAAGGGCTGCCCGCGATCGACGGAGCTGTCGAACTTTGCACCCTTTTCGCCGTCATTGTAGAGCCAGCCGGTGTAGTGGACATCGACGGTGTCGCCCGCCTTGGCGGTGTCGCCCGAGCCGACCTCGTGCTCGATATACTGCAGGCCGCTGGAGGTGGTGACGGTCTCTTGTGCGTCGGAATTCTCGGTCATCGTAAATACCAGTGCCGCAACGAAAACCGCCGCAGACATCCATTTTGTGAGTTGAAGGGTAAACATCTACGCGAACCTCTTTGGTTTTGAAAGCCGTCGTCACCGAAGACGGGGCGGAAAAGCAGGACCGGTCCACATGTAGCCCGGTCCTGCGGTGTTCCGAAATGAACTGCCCGTGAGTTTACGCATCCCCGGTCCGCAGCACACCCCGCTGGATGGAGCTGGTCAGTGCGTTCCCGGTGTAGAGCCCTATGGCATTGGTTTGCTCCAGAAAACCGAACTTTCCATAGAACGGTTCATTGCCAGCCGTGGATGTCAGATAGATCCGGTCGAAGGGCAGTTGTTCGAGCAGGTCTTCCTGGATCAGACGACCGACCCCCTGGCCCTGGTGGTCCGGGGCGACCACCACATCGAAGACCGTCGCATAGAAGACACCGTCGGAGGTGGCGCGTACCGCACCGACCAGCATTTCTCCCTTGAATGCAAAGACCGATGCAAAGCTGCCGTGAAAAGCACGCGCGATGTCGAACGGCTTGCGGTCGAACAGATGGGCAACGAGAAGTATCGCGAATATGTGGCGGACATACTCAGCAGCTCTAGTCATTTGCTGTCGATTATCGAAGACCTTCTGAACGTTTCGCGGCTGGATATCGCGGACGAGAACCTGAATCTGGAATGGATGTCGGCCGGCGAATTCATCGAGGAAATGGTCCGGATGACGCGCAGTCTGACATCGGGACGCAAGCTTCAGGTCCTGACCGATCTGCCCGAGCGCCGCTACGAGTTCCAGGCGGACCGGCGTGCCCTGCGGCAGGTCTTGTTCAATCTGATTTCCAACGCGGTCAAGTTCACGCCGGCTGGCGGGGAAGTTTCGGTCCGCTGCGCACCTTCGGCCTTCGGCGGGACGGAAATCATCGTCCGCGATACCGGGTGCGGAATCGACGATGCGTCGCTGAAACTTATATTCGAGCCGTTTCGCAGCAACAACGCCATGATTGCGAACCGCCATGGCGGTGCCGGGCTGGGGCTCTGGATCAGTCTCCGCATCGTGGATGCGCATGGCGGTGAGATCGATGTGGAAAGCGAACCGGGGGAGGGCACGCGCGTGCGCGTCTGGCTGCCCGAGGTTGCCGATAAATCGATGCCGTCAGGGGTGCAGCAGGCGTCCTGACGGCTCAGGCCTCTCCCGGAAAATACTTCAGGACAGATTCCATCGGGTTCGGTGCGGCCTGGCCCAGCCCGCAGATGGAGGCGTCGCGCATCGCGGTGGAGAGTTCGGCCAGAAGGTCCGTGTCCCATTCGCCGGACTGCATCAGTTTGACCGCTTTTTCCGTACCCACCCGGCACGGCGTGCACTGACCACAGCTTTCGTCTTCGAAGAATTTCATCAGATTGATCGCCGCGTCGCGCACGCTGTCCTCTTGGGAAAGCACCACGACCGCACCAGAGCCGACAAAACACCCATGTTCTTCGAGCGATTCGAAGGCCAGCGGCAGGTCCGCCATGGAGGCAGGAAGGATACCGCCCGAAGCACCGCCCGGCAGATAGGCCTTGAGCGTGTGGCCGTCCGCCATCCCGCCGCAATATTGTTCGATCAGCTCGTTCAGCGTGATCCCGTTTGCCGCGATTTTCACTCCCGGCGCCTTGACGCGTCCCGAAACCGAAAAGGCCCGCGCGCCGGTGTAACCGTTCACGCCCTGGTCGCGGTACCAGTCCGAGCCGGTTTCCAGAATTTCCCGAATCCAGAACACGGTTTCCACGTTGTGGACCAGGGTCGGGCGTCCGAAAACCCCGTTCTGGGCCACATAGGGCGGGCGATGGCGCGGCAGACCGCGTTTGCCTTCAAGGGATTCGATCAGCGCGCTTTCCTCGCCGCAGATATAGGCCCCCGCGCCCCGGCGCAGCTTGATGAAACCCGGTCCGATCACACCCGCAGACTCGATGACGGCAATCTCGCGGGTCAGGATTTCGCGCGCGGCCGGGTATTCGTCGCGCAGATAGATCCAGAGCTCCTCGGCATCGACAGCCCAGGCCGCGATCAGCGCGCCTTCGAGAAACCCGTGGGTGGCACGTTCGAGAATCCAGCGATCCTTGAAGGTGCCCGGTTCGCCTTCATCGGCGTTGATCACCACCGTGCGCGGGCCGTCTTCGGCGGTGACGAAATCCCATTTGCGCGCAGCGGGGAAGCCGGCACCACCCATGCCGCGTAGGTCGGATTTCTCGATCGTGTCGCGGACGCTTTCATAGCTGCGATGGCCGTTCACGCAGGCATTGAAGATTGCATAGGCACCGTCCTGCCGGGTGTTCGACAGCATCGGGTAGGGCGGAATGACCGGTTCGACGGCCTTCTCGGTAACCGCGCCGGTGACCGTCTCGGCACTCGCCCGGTCGATATGGTTGTGCCCCACTTCGGCGACCGGCGCGCAATCGCAGCGACCCATACAGGGCGCGCGCAGAATACGGACGTGAGCGGGTGTTCGCGTTTCCAGGGCGGTGAGCAGGTCCTCCGCCCCGGCCATCGCGCAAGGCAGGCTGTCGCAGACCCGAACGGTGACCTCCGGCATTGCCCCGTCGTCATCGGTCGCGACATCGAAATGGGCATAAAAGGTCGCCACCTCATACACTTCGACCAGCGACAGCTTCATCAGATCGGCCAGCGCGGCCAGGTGACGCGGCGCGAGCCCGTGATATCGATCCTGTAGAAGGTGAAGATATTCGATCAGCAGATCCCGCTGCAGGGCTTCGGCCCCGAGCAGGGCGCGCACCTCTTTCACCGCATCAGGATCAACCTGGCGCCCCTTGGGGTGAGGAACGGCGCGGCGGCGGCCTTCGCCGGGGTGATGAAAGCGTTTGGGATCCTGCTCGGTCATCGGGCGTAACAAACTCCGGAGCCTGGTCTTCAGATCGACGGGGCCGAACGCCGTGTCGCGCATCTTCCCGGTGGCTGCATGGGTGGGACTGACCGAATCACATTAGATTGCGGCGCGGGGTTCGGGTCAACCATGGGCCCCATTGGCAAGAACGAGGAATTGGATGGAGCCCAGAATCGAACTGCGCGTGGCCGAGCTTCTGGCCTCGCGCCTGTGTCATGACCTCATCAGTCCCGTCGGGGCCGTGAACAGCGGTATCGAGTTGACGACCGAGTTTGGCGACGACCCGGATGGCGAGAGTATGCAGCTGGTGGCCACCAGTGCGAAGACGGCATCGGAGAAGTTTCAGTTCTTCCGGATTGCCTATGGCAATGCCGGTTCGGGCGCCAATATCCCGCTGGGGGACGGGCTCCGACTGGTTGAGCCGGTCTGTGCGAACCAGCGTACCTCCGTCGTGATCGACGATCAGACCGCCGGCGCCCTGCCGGGGGCGGGTCAAAGGCGTTGAACCGCGTCTGGCGAACCTGATCGATGAAATCGAGACACGAGCGAAGGTCGAACTCGCGAAATTGTCGTTGATCTGACAACCCCCGTTCGACGTCGGAACGGGTGAACATTTTCCAAAAAATTCAATATTAACAGTATCATGGTGCTTTTTTGTGCTTGTCGGTGACGTCACAAAATCGTCACGCAATGCGTCTTGCCGGAGTAGGCTGCGCCGCATATATTCCGCGCCCTGTTAATCACATCGATTCGTAAGCTAGGGAACCAGGGGAAATGAGCGTCATGTCGTCCAATATGCTTCCACCAGACTATGCTCCCAGCGACGATGAAGACTTCATGAATCCGATCATGCAGGAGTTCTTCCGCCAGCGACTTCAGGAGTGGAAGGACGACCTGCTGCGTGAGTCCGGACAAACGCTCCAGAACATGCAGACGACCACCAGCCAGGAAGCCGATATCGGCGACCGCGCATCGGTCGAAAGCGAGCGTGCCCTCGAACTTCGTACCCGCGACCGTGAACGCAAGCTGATTTCGAAGATCGATGACGCGTTGCGGCGTCTCGAAAGCGGCGATTACGGATACTGCGAAGATACCGGTGAACCCATCGGGGTCCGTCGTCTGATTGCCCGCCCGATCGCGACCTTGAGCATCGAGGCGCAGGAGCGCCACGAGCGGATGGAGAAAACCCACCGCGACGAATAGCGTTGGGCCGACGTTTCCCCGTTCCCCCACGTCTTTCACATATCCGAAGCCGCGCACGGTTGTTTACCTGCGCTCCAAACCTGCTAGCTTTTGTCTCCAACGGACCCCGAACGAAGGTCTGGGAAACGATCTGCAGCGGAGGGGAACGCGATGCGCGCGATGGTTGTCAGGGAGTGGGGCCAACCGTTTACGTTGGAGGAGCGGCCTGATCCCGAACCGGGACCCGGCGAAGCGGTCATGAAAGTCCGTGCCGCCGGTGTCGGTCTGACACTGGTCACCATGCGGACCGGGGTTTTTGGTGGCGAAGCCCCGCGCGTGATGGGGCACGAGTTGGGCGGAGACATCGTGGCCGTGGGTGAGGGGGTGACCAATGTTAGCCCCGGTGACCGTTGCGGGGTCTATTTCTATCTGAACTGCGGGCATTGCCGCTGGTGTCATGGCGGGCGTGAGACGCTTTGCGAAAATCACGGCGGGTATGTCGGCGTCCACGTCGATGGTGGCTATGCCGACTATGTGTGCCTGCCGGCCGGTAATTTCCTGCCGATTCCCGACGGCCTGGACTATGAAGGCGCGGCGATTGCTGCCGATGCGGTCAACACCAACTGGCACTGTATGCGCGAACGCGCCCAGATTTCCCCGCATGACGATATTCTACTCATTGGGGCGGGAGGTGGCGTGGGCGTACACGGTGTTCAGGTCGCCAAGGCGTTTGGCGCGCGCGTCATCGCCGCCGATATCTCTGAGGAAAAGCTCGACTATGTACGGCAGTGGGGCGCGGACGAGGTTATCAATGTGCGCGCCGTCGATGATCTGGCCGAAGCTGCGAAAAAACTCACAGATGGCAAGGGGGTCGAGGCTGCGGTCGATTATGTCGGCGCCCCGCAAACCTTCGGCGCGGCGATAGCGGCGCTGACGACAGCCGGGCGCGCGGTGGTGATCGGCGCCCAGCCGGGCAATGTCGAGGTCAATCCCATCGATCTTCTGGTCTCGGAAAAGATTGTCACAGGATCTCGCCATTCGACGCGTACGGAACTGATTGAGACGATGGAAGTGATGGCCCGGGGCACGATCAAGTCGGCCATCGGCAAGCGCGTGCATTTCACCGAGGTGGAAACTCTGTTCGAGGATTTGCAGGCGGAAACCCTGCTCGGGCGCGGGGCGCTGACCTACGACGACTGATCGCCCGCACGTCCAGACCCAAACAAAACATCAAATAAGAAACATCGGAATATCAGGAGGAAACACATGGTCGAGTTCGTTCTTTCAAAACGCCAGATCGCCCTGCGCGACAAGGCTCGGAAATTTGCCATCGAAGAGATGATCCCGGTGGCCGAAGCCGGTGACCGGGAGCCGGACCCGGCGAAATCCTTCAACTGGGATGTCATCCGGAAAGCCGACAAGCTTGGACTGCGTACATTGTCAGTGCCGAAGGAATACGGCGGGGGCGGGGCCGATGTGATGACCCTGTCGATGGTGGGTGAAAATCTGGCCTATGGCGATCTGGGGATCGCTGTTGCTTTCGACCAGACCTGGAAGATCATGACCATGATCAGCCATCTGACCACCGCCCGACAGCGCAAGAAGTGGCTGCCGCGCGTGATGGACGATCCCGAATGTCTGCTGGCGGCCGCGGCGACGGAACCGCTCTCGGGCAGCGATTCCATCCTGCCCTACAACAAGCCCGATGGCGGCGTCCGGATGACGGCCAAGAAGAAGGGCGACAAATGGATCCTCAACGGCGAGAAGCGCTACATCTCGAATGGCGGACTGGCCAAGGTGATTTACGTGATGGCCCGCACCGATATGCGCAAGCCGCCGCTCAAGAGCATGTCAGGTTTTCTGCTGACCGCCGACACACCGGGTTATTCCGTGACGGAAATCTGGGACAAGCTGGGCCAGCGCAACGTCGCCAATGGCACGATGGTGTTCGACAATGTCGAGATTCCGCAGTCCGACGTTCTCGGCACCCCGAACGGGGCGCTGGGTGAGCTCGGCGCCTTGCTGACACGCTTCGGCTCCAACATCCAAGCCGGGGCCACGGTTCTGGGCGTGGCACAGCGGGCCTACGATGTGACCCTCCAGTATGCTAGGCAACGGGTGCAGGGCGGCAAGCCCATCTTTGAGCACCAGATCCAGGCGCAGCGTCTGGCCCGCATGCGGATGCTGATCGAGTCCGCGCGGTTCTATCTCTGGTATTCCGGCTGGACAGCCAATCAGGGTACACCCGATGCGGTTGCGGCTTCGCTCTGCAAGGTCAATGCGGCGGAAAATTCCGTGAAGGTTCTGATGGAAGCCTTTGAGCTCTGGGCGGCCACCGGCTACATGAAGAAGAACCCAATTGAGAAGTTACTGCGAGACGGTTTGAGCTTTGTGCACTCCGATGGCACCAACGATGTCCTGCTGCTCAAAGCGTCAAACCTGCTGGGCGAGATCAAACGCGGCGACCCGCGCTATTCCAGGCGCGTGGAGCTGGCGGCAAAAGGCCGGTAATCCGGCACCAAATCATAGGAGAACTCTGGAATGTCCATACCTGTCGTGACGCGTGAAGAGATGTTGGCCAAACATGTCTCCCGCGCATCGGAGATGCAGGGCTCAACGCTGGCCTTTCTCGATCAGCGGATCCCTGCGCATGAACGCGAAAACATCAACATCATCGGCCTGAACGTGACCGAAAACGTCGATGATCCGGCGCTTGAACCTCTCATTGAGGCGCCGGCGCATGGTTTCAGTGTCGGCTATATCCGCGCGCGCAAGGGCTGCGGAGCGGCACTGCACATGCATGAGACGGAGGAAGTCTTCATCCCGATCAGCGGTCAGTGGGAAATCTACTGGATGAAGGGCGAGGAACAAGAGTCCGTGACGCTGGACGTCGGCGACGTCGTCAATGTGCCGGTCGGAATCTACCGCGGTTTCCGGTGTATCTCGGACGAGCCGGATTCCTTGATGCTTGCGGTTGTGGGCGGGCCCGATCCGGGCAAGCCGGGCTGGCACCCGTCCGTACTCGACGCCGCGCGCGAGACCGGGCTGGAAGTGGATGATGAGGGCAACCTGCGCCAGACATCCTAGAACGCGCAGCGCCTGTGCCGGCTGACGCCCCTTCGCTGCGGGGCGTCGGGTGGTTCAGTCCAGTGTATCGAGGAAGGCGAGGAGGCTCTGTGTGACCACGTCGGGTGCTTCCTGCTGAACCCAGTGTCCTGCACCTTCGATGATCTGGCCGAGGCGCAGATCTTTGCAGCGTCGGCCAACGTCTTCATAGAGGTCGTGGCCGGGTACGAAATGTCGTGTCACGTCCCGGCTGCCGCCAATGAAACAGCTCGGCTGCCGGAGCGGCCCGGCATTCATCAGGGGCAGGTTTTCGTGATCGCGCTCGGCGTTGCGATACCTGTTCAGAGGGCCGCGAAATCCGCTCTCTTCAAAGTTTGCGACCAGATAGTCGAGATCGCTCTCACTTAGCCAGTTGGGAAAGGGGGCGGGGTCGATGAACGGGTCGAGCAGGCGTGGGCGCGGCGTGCGGTCGAGCCAGCGATCCGGCACAGGATCGTCACCGGACAGGGTGAAGTAAATCCGGCGCAGCGAAGACCGTATGTCAGATTCCAGCTCGGCTTCCGCGACGCCTTCGGCCTGAAAGTAGAGCTGGTAGAAGAAGTCGTCACCGTAGAGGCGGCGCCACAGTTCCGTTTCGGGGATGTCCAGGCGGCGATGATACGGCACGCTCAGAATTCCGATGGCGGAAACACGCTCCGGATAGAAGCTTGCCGTGTTCCAGCAGATCGGTGACCCCCAGTCGTGACCGATCAGAATGGCCGAGTCCTCACCAAAGGCGTCGATCAGCCCGGCAATGTCGGCGGTCAGGCTTGCCATGTCATAGGCTTCGACCGCGTCGGGTCTGGCGCTGCCGCCGTAGCCTCGGACATCCGGCACCACAACGCGGTATCCGGCCCGTGAGCTTCTCTTGACGTTGTCGGGCGACCTTCTGCCGCACGCCCTGAGAATCGCGGATTATGCTTAAGAACAAGTTAAGGCGGCCCCGGGGGACCGCCTTAACGAACTGATTCCGATACGGGGCAAGAGCGTTGGAGCTAGCTCCAGTTCTCCTGCGGGTTGGCGCGGGCGAAGTCGTCCGGGTTGACGCCGAGCAGCTTGGCCGAGTTGAGGCCGCAGATGGCTTCCTTGTCGGCGGCCGAGATGCTGTCGATGCCCATCACGTGTTCGGTCGGGTCGTAATCCGCCATGTCGAAGGGATAGTCGGTGCCGAGCACGATCTTGTCCGAACCGTATTTCTGGATCAGGAATTCCAGCTGATCGTTGGCGAAGACCACCGTGTCGAAATACATGTTCTTCAGGTAGCTCGTCGGCGGCTGGTCGATGTGCAGGCAGCAATCCTCGCGCTGGCCCCAGGCGTGGTCCATGCGGGCGGCATAGGCGGCCACGAAGGCACCGCCATGGACGACCACGAATTTCAGGCCCGGATGACGCGCCATCACGCCGTCGAAGATCAGATAGTGCACGGCGACGGTGGTATCGAGCGGGTTGCCGATGATGTTGGTGAGGTAGTGGGCTCCGAACCGCTCCGAGGCGAAGGAGGTCGGGTGCAGCAAGATGGGAATCTCCATCTCCGAGCACTTGGCCCAGAACGGCTCCAGACGCTTGGCCGACAGTTCGTCATTGCCGATCTGTGCGCCGATCTGGATGCCCCGGAAGCCGAGCTCATTGGTGATCCGGTCGAGTTCCTTGAGCGCCATGTCGGTGTTCTGCAGCGGCACCGTGCCGAGGCCGAGCAGACGATCGGGCGCTTCGGAGACGGCGCGCGCGATGTTGTCGTTGACCTTCTGAGCGGTTTCCTGGCCGAGCGCGTCGGGCGCGTCATAGTGCATCTGCGGCGGCTGCGGCGAGATCGCCATCACGTCCACGCACATCTTGTCCATGTCTTCCAGGCGCTTGGTCACGCCAACCAGTTCCTCGTGGCGTTCCTCGTTCTGCTTCTTGTTGAGCTCACGGGTCAGCGGGCTGGCATATTTGACCGCGTCCAGGCTCATGGCCGGGACATGCTTGCGCACTTCTTCATCGACGCCTTCGGTCATGATGTGACCGTGGATGTCGAGGGTCAGCGTATCCGGGCGCTTGAAATGGTCCGGATGTTCGCGTCCGGCGCTGGACTGGTACGGGCGAATATTGGCAACGTTACCGGGCATGGCGGGTCCTTCGGTGGCTTGTTGAGAATTTCACTATTGTGGAATGGGCGGTGTCTCAAACCAGCGCGCGCCGGTCAAGCCAAACCTGATAATCAGTCGCAAAAACTGTGTCCGGTTTCCCGGGGTCAGGCCGCCTTGCAGGACTCGCAGGTGCCGCGCAGTTCGATAATGGTCTTGTCGAGGTCGAACTTCTCGGCCCTGGCCCAGCTGCCCAGCCGCTGGGCGATCTGGTCATCGCTGAACTCGTCCACCTGTCCGCAATCCTCGCAGATGGCAAAGGCGATGGTGCCGTGGGCGTCGTCGTCGGGGTGATCGCAGGCGACGAAGGCGTTCAGGCTTTCCAGCCGATGCACCAGACCCAGCGCGACCAGCTTTTCCAGTGCCCGATAGACCTGCAGCGGCGCGCGGAATCCTTCATCGCGCAGCGCATCGAGGATGGTGTAGGCGCTGAGCGGGGCTTCGGACTTTTCCAGCGCCGCGAACACCAGCGACTGGTTCCGGGTCAGCCCGGTTTTCGCGGATTCATGATCGTGGGTCATGGGCGCGTATCCTCCTGTGGTGCGGGCTGTGGCACGGGGCGCCGGGTCAGCAGGCTTGCCACGGGCAGCAGGCCGAGCAGGAAAAATGCGAGTGCCGCGACAACGATGGTCGGGCCGGACGGTGTGTCCCATTCCAGCGAACCGAAGAGGCCGGCGATGACGGCGCCGGTGCCGATGACGGCGGCAAGGATCGCCATCTGTTCGGGACCGCGGGCAAAGCGGCGGGCTGTCGCGGCGGGAATAATCAGCAGAGCGGTGATCAGCAGCACCCCGACGATCTTCATGGAAATGGCGATCACCAGCGCCATCAGCAGCATGAAGATGATGTTGGCACGCTGCGGGCTGAGGCCTTCCGCCTCCGCCAGGTCGGCATTGACGGTCGCGGCAAACAGCGGTCGCCAGATCAGGGTCAGCACACCGATGACAACGATACCTCCGGTATAGATGACCGCAATATCGGACTGGGAGACGGCCAGGATATCGCCGAAGAGAAAGCCCATCAGATCGACCCGGACCCAGGTCATGAAGGCGAGCACGACCAGGCCGAGGGCCAGGGAGGAATGGGCGAGCAGTCCCAGCAGGGAGTCCGAAGACAGGGTGGCGCGACGCTGCAGCAACAACAGCGTCAGGGCGACAGCCGCCGAGACGCCGAAGACGGCTAGGGTGATATTGACCTCAAAGAGCAGCGCAAGTGCCACGCCCAGAAGCGCGGAGTGGGAGAGGGTGTCACCGAAATAGGCCAGCCGCCGCCAGACGATAAAGCAGCCCAGCGGTCCGGCGATCAGCGCCACGCCGATCCCGGCGATCATCGCGCGGGTGAAGAAGTCATCCAGCATGGCGGTGAACATCCGCGCCGGATACGGCGTCTTCATGGTGGCCATCATCGGGGTGGCAGTATTCGGTGACCGTTCCGTCGGCATGACGCACGCTGCCATCGGGCAGGTGGGTGTGGTCGTGGGCGTGTTCGTATACGGCCAGGGTGTTGGCGGCACGGCTGCCGAAGAGTTCCCGATATTCCGGGCTCTCGGCCACCGCCATGGGGGCACCCTGGCAGCAGATATGGCCGTTCAGGCAGACGACCTTGTCGGTCCCCGCCATCACCACGTGGAGATCGTGGGAAATCATCAGGATGCCACAGTTCAGGGTGGTCCGGATGTCGGAAATCAGATTGTAGAGCGCGATCTCGCCGCCGAAATCGACGCCCTGCACCGGCTCGTCCAGGACCATCAGATCGGGCTTACGGGTGAGCGCCCGGGCCAGCATGGCGCGCTGAAACTCGCCGCCGGAGAGATGCCGAACTTCAGACCCGGCGAGATGCGGGATACCCACTTGTTCGAGCGCCGTGGCGGCGTCGGCGGGACTCACGCGTTCGGTCAGGGACATGAAGCGCGAAACGGTCAGCGGCAGGGTCCAGTCGATCGCCAGTTTCTGGGGCACGTAACCGATCTTCAGATCGCCGCGGCGCCGGGCTTCGCCTTCATCGGGCTTTTCCAGACCCAGCGCGATCTTCGCCGTGGTCGATTTGCCGGCCCCGTTGGGTCCGATCAGGGTGACGGCTTCGCCACGATGCACAGTGAGATCGATCCCGCGCACGAGCCAGCGCCCGCCACGGTTCAGGCCGGCGTTCTCGAGAGTCACCAGAGGCTCGGCGGGAGCCGTATGTGAGATTTGTGCGTCCATGATTCTTCTTGAAGGTGATCTATGCGCACGTTATACCATTACAGTCCACACGTAACGTAATAACATAACATTCATAACGCTTTCCAACGGAGCTTCCAAGATATGCGTTCGTTTCGAGTTGCCCTGATCAGCGCCGTGTTGGCGGCCGTGCCCGTAGCCACGGCGCATGCCGAGGTCAAAGTTGTCGTGTCCGTCAAACCCATTCACTCGCTGGTCGCCGGCGTGATGGCGGGTGTGGGATCGCCGACCCTGATTGTGCAGGGTGCGGGTTCGCCTCACACCTACAGCCTGAAGCCGTCCCAGGCCGCGCAAATGGAATCCGCCGACGTGATTTTTTGGGTCGGCCATAACATGGAAGCATTTCTGGAAAAGCCGCTCGAGTCCCTCGGCGGCAAGGCGCGGGTGGTGGAGTTAATGGACACGGACGGGCTGACGCAGCTTGCGATTCGTGAAGGCGGACCCTTTGAAGGCCACGACCATGATCACGGCCACGACGATCATGGCCACGACGATCATGATAACGATGCCAAGAAGCATGACGATCATGACCATGACGAAGCCAAGCACGATGACCACGCAGAAGCCAAGCATGACGATCATGACCATGGCGATGCCAAGCACGATGATCATGACGACCATGGCGATCATGCCGAGGGAGAGGTGGACGCGCATATCTGGCTCGATCCGATGAACGCCAAGGTGCTGGTCGGTGAAATCGCGCACAACCTTGCCGAAGCTGATCCGGCCAACGCGGCGACCTACAAGGCCAATGCCGATTCCATGTCCGCGCAGATCGATGAGATGTCAGGGAAGGTTGCAGAAACCCTTGCGCCGGTTCGCGAGCGCCCCTTCATCGTCTTTCATGATGCCTATCAGCATTTCGAAACCCGGTTCGGCCTTCAGGCCGCCGGCTCCATCACGGTCAGCCCCGAAGTCGTTCCCGGCGCGGCCCGGGTTCAGGAAATCCGCGACCGGGTTCGTGATCTTGGGGCCGTCTGTGTGTTCTCCGAACCGCAGTTCACCCCCCAAATGGTGTCCGTGGTGACCGAGGGCAGCGATGCCAATCAGGGCGTTCTGGACCCGTTGGGCGCCGAATTGGCGCCGGGCCCGGATCTGTATGTGGCTCTGATCGAAAACATGGCCGGCAGCATGGCCGCGTGTCTGGCCGCGCGC
>Ga0181558_10002798_pt1 | contig 16279 bp, 10 predicted proteins | sample 011ome_22_FD_133754 | JGI IMG/M metagenome (GOLD analysis project Ga0181558, IMG submission 133754) | Coastal salt marsh microbial communities from the Groves Creek Marsh, Skidaway Island, Georgia - 011507BT metaG (megahit assembly) | ecosystem: Environmental > Aquatic > Marine > Intertidal...
GCGTCGTATGCGCGAATTCGCAAATTGGAGCAAGAAATTATCGCGGAAGAGAATCGGATAAGAGCGGGCGAAATGAAAAAAGTTACGGCGGTAAACGACGAGTTGGCGCGAGTGCGAGAACAAGAGATGAAAAAGGTGGACATCTTGAACGCCGAAGCTGACTCGTTCAAGGCGCAGCAAGAAAGAATCGAGGCGAATTCGAGAGATGCGGTCGCGAGAGGTGAAGCTTTGTGCGTCACGCCATCTGGAGTAGACATCGTTGGGATTACGGAGCTTTTAGCGCTCATCGGCGCCACGGCTTCGGGGATTCGGGCGAGACAACAAAAGATTGTCGTGGACGAGTTGAACGAAAAGTTGAGAGCAATCAACCAGTCTTTGACTACGAGAAGCAAACGCAATCCAGCAGGAATGAGCGCGTCGTTAGGATACACCGGAGTGCAAATGGCTGGTACACCCGTGGACTCGCCGATGTCGGCTTCGGTGTCAGAACTGGCCGCGGGTTCCACGAAGAACAACGGCGATGATGCGAGCAAGGAAGGCAAGAAGACAGATTTTGCCGTCGGACCGGACGATTCTGCAGATGATATTGAATACGACGAAACGAGAGTGAACTTGAAGAAAGGAAGACAACTTTTGAGAGAAAAAAGTTACCGAGAAGCAATATCGTCGTTTGAAAAAGCCTTGGCGCTTTCAAGAATGAACGGCGATCAAATCAAAATGCGACGCGCCATCCGAGGTCTTGGCGCCACGAAGAAAGCAATGGGCGAGTTCCAAGAGGCGATTAAATACATGGAAGAAGTTCTCGATATTTCCAAAGCGATTAAAGATTACACGGGCGACATGGACGCCGTCGGATCTATCGCAGATATGTACACCGAGCTCGGCGATTTGGAAAAAGCCGGCGAGTATTACGACATGTATCTGAGTAAGATCAACGACGCGAGCGTGGATTACGACGACTAAGAAATCAGAACTTTGTACACATACGGCCACGCCGACGAGGTCGACGACGGCGCGGACCTTCTTTTTTTATTGTCACGCTAACTATTGTTACGTTTATCATCACGAACGCACACACAATATCTTTTCATTTTTTCGTGGTGCCCACCCACCACTGCCCACGTGGCGTGAGAGAGGCAGCTTTTTTTTCGTTTGTCGGTTTGTGTGGGCGCCGGGCGTGTACGTTTTACGTACACAAAAATGAAATCTTAGACGTCACTATTTTCCAATCAACTCTCTCCCGGGCTTATCGTCGTGCGCAATAGCCCACGACCAAGCAGACCACTCTTACTCTCTTCTTCGAGCAGTAAATAAACAGAGAAACTAAAACAAGCGAACTATGGCTTCCGATGGCTGTCAACCCATGGAGCGCTTCTCCAAGAAGAACGGATATACCGCTTCGAGTTCCGAGGGGTCGGCGCAGAAATCTTGGGCATCCTGTCCGAGCTCTATGCGACAACAACAAACGTATCCAGGAACGCACCAATACTCTTCCGGAGGAGGATACGGTAGCAGTCACAGTACCGGTGGATATTCCGTTTCCGGATACGTGAATGGGTACAATCCAACCTTACCGGCATATCCTCCAACCCGAGCACAAATCGAGCAGATGCAAAAAAATGGACAACAGTTCATGCCGCCTCCGGGGCAGCAGTTTTATCAAGGAGGGAGAAAACCAACTGCCGTGTGGGACGGGCCAGCGCCTGCCGGAGATCCGAATAAACCGAAACCAGGAACGCCATATTACTTGAAAACGCCAGAAGAATCCAAATTTGATCCGAGCTTGGAGCAAGAATCCGTGGCGCTCGGCGGAGGCGCGAAAGGATATCGATTGCCCATGTTTGGATGCGTTCCGAAAAATGCGAGCAAATGTTTGACGTACGAGTGCGTGAGACACATCAGGTGCGGATCATCCAAAGAAAACGAAGACTTAGAGTTGGCGAAGAGTGCGATTGCATCGTCGTCGAGACCGCGCGAATCTTTGTTCGTATCCGCGGTGTTAGCGTGCGAAGAGTGGGGGAAAGTTGAAGAAAGTTGCGACGCCGTGTTGTCTAAACTCGGTCTCGAATCGCTCGATTTGTTCTCCATCGAGTGGCCCATGCAAGTGGACGATTCTGTGACTCTCGAAGATGCGTGGAAGCAAATGGAAGCGCTCGTGTCAAAAGGCAAAGTAAAATCTCTCGGCGTGTGTAATTTTTCAGTCTTGGCAGTTGAAAATCTCGTAAAAGTGTGCGAAATCAAACCGGTAGTTAACGAAGTCGAGTTGCACCCGATGCTTTCGCAGAGAAAGCTCGTCGGTGTGTGCCGTAGATGGGGATTAGCGTTACTCGCCCGAGGGTCTATTTGTGCCGGCGTGAAAGAAGTGAGAGAACACCAGCGCTTACTCGACGCCTCCTCTGCCGCTGACGAAAGCGACCCGAAAGATATCAACTCCATTTTGACCAGATGGTCGATTCAAAGAGGCGTTGCCGTCGTTTTGGACGAAGCGATGGAAGATTCTGAAGTCAAGGCGTGTTGTGAAGCGGCCAAGTTTCGCTTGAACAACGCGCAAAAAGTGTGCATCGATTCAATGGAGCCAATCGCAAAGTTACAAGGCAAACATAGATTCATGAAAGGACCCCAAGGCTTTCAGTTCGACGATCCGTTCTTAGGAGGGTTAGCGCGACCTGGACTCGATGTTAATCCGCTTTAAAAAGTAGAACTACTATATTCATTGTTATTAGTGTAATGTAATTCAAACAGCATACTACTATATCGTACCAGTACATTTTATATATTCTCAAAATTCAATGCGCTACTATGTGGTATATTCGGCATTAATCTTCACGTAGTCGTAAGATAAATCGCAACCCCACGCTTGTCCATAGCCGCTTCCATTTCCAACTTCAATGTCAACAACGACGGTACCGTGCTTCGACGTGGTTTCTTTCAAGTACGTCGACGCTTTCTTTTCGTCAAAGTCTACCGGTTGCCCGTCCTTCATGAGCGTGATGCCTCCCATTGCTATGTTCAAATGGTTTTGATTCAACGCAGACTTTGTCTTCGCGTAGCCAGCCGCGCAGGCAATTCTTCCCCAGTTCGGGTCGTGGCCAAATATAGCCGCTTTCAAAAGAGAGGAGCAAATTACACTTCTCGCAATAGTGCGTGCGTCCTCATCGTCTTCTGCACCTTTTACATTCGTTTCAAAAAGGCACGTGGCGCCTTCCCCGTCCCACGCGATGGCTTTGGCCAAACCCAAGTTGATAGCGTTGAGCGCTTCCTCAACCTGTTTCGCCTCTGGGGAATTTTCATCCGTTATTTGCTTCATGCCACTTTTACCAGAGGCAAAACAAACGAGTGAATCGTTTGTAGATGTATCGCCGTCGACAGAAATCTGGTTGAAACTTTTTGTCCCCACTCGCTTGACCATTTTCGTCCAAACATCTGGCGCAACGTTGGCGTCCGAGGTGACCACCGCGAGCATTGTGCCCATGTTGGGGTGAATCATCCCGCTTCCTTTCGATATGCCTCCAAATTTTACTTTTGTTCCGTTGATGTCAACTTCAATGGCGAGCGTTTTGCGAACAATATCTGTCGTGCAGATGGATGTAGCGGCCGCCATAGACGCCGCGTCGGATCGCTCGAGATGTTCGCCCAACGCTTGAATCGCGGGGACGAATTTATCCATTTTAATTCTGCGACCTATAACGCCAGTCGACATGAGCAAAACATCCGAGGGATCAACTCCAGTGACGTCAGAGACTGCTTTCGCGCACGTCATGGCATCCTCGTAGCCAAGCACGCCCGTTGCCGCGTTCGCTTGTCCCGCATTAATCAAAATTGCTCTCGAAGTCGATTTCGCCTCCAACTGTTTTTTACAAAATTGCACCGGCGCCGCACACACGGCATTCAGCGTGAACACTCCAGCGCACGAGCACGATTCGTCGGCAACGATCAAAGCACAATCTGCCCGCGTGCCTGATTTTCTCAAACCAGCTTTGTAGGCTGAAACTTGAAACCCTTCCGGCGCCGTGACGCCGGCGTTTGGGATGACTTTCCACGGACCGCTCGGTAAAAGTTGCTTCTCAATCGGAGCGTGCGCGAGCTCAAAATCAGGCGATGAATAATCCGGTTTGGTCGTTGACGCCGCACATACCGTCGTAAACGTTGCACATCGTCGGCCAACGACGCCGTTGTTGCTTAAACGAAAGGAACGCGCGGTAGTGCTTCTTGGCGCAAGGCGACTTTTTTCAACTGTCACCTTCTTCTTGTTCGTCTTCACCATCCACGAAGACGAAAACGAAGGACAAACAGAAGTCGAGGTGCTGCGGATCATAACGATTGCACTTAATAACCTTTCTTGGAAAGGTACTCTACGATTGGTTTGAACGTGAAATCAATGCTTTCGTTCCAAAAACGTTTCGCTTTTGCCTTTGCAAATTTACCAAAAACAAAACCTTCGTCGTCGTCGTCGTTTTCTTCTTGATTAGCAGAAGGGTTTGAAGACGATGAGGAAGTAAACTTTTTCAAAGACCGAGGAGCAGGTGGTGGTGGACTTAAAAATGAATCCGATAACTCCGAAGTCGATCGCCAAAGCGTTCTTTGCGTCTGAACGCACGCGACGGAGCCGCCTACGAAGCCAATGAAACTCCACAAAAAGCGTTCGCTTCGCGCGATCGTCATTCTGAAGAAGAAGAAGAAGAAGAGGAAGAGGAGAAGAGGAAGGAGAGGGGAGGTGTTGGGGTGAAAAAAACAAACGAGTAAGTAATAAGCAGCATCACGGGGACGGGGATGAAAAAATAATTAGGGGACGGACGACTTTTACTTTCGCTTATGAGTACAAGGAAGGGGTGGGTCATTTCTCTCTGCTTTACATGAGGACAAAAAAAAACTAATACTCTTCGGCGGCCGCGAACGGGTTCTCGATTTCTTTCAATCCATCTAACGGCGATACGACCATAACGCTCGTCCCTCTTGTCACAATCAATCCTAATTTTCTCGTCTCGTCCGTTATTCTCAACGGGTCGTCCACGTCTCGCAAATACTCTTTCGTTTCGTCTAGAACGAGATTCAAGAGCTGATCGAATCCTTTTAAAATGCCTTCTACTTCTCTCCCTCCGGAAAGCTTCACTCGCACGCCTTTGTCGATGTATTTTCCTAAATCCAAAACCGTTTGTTTATGTTGCGGGGTCTGTTGTTGTTTCTGTTGTTGTTGTTGTTGTTGTTGTTGTTGTTGCTCACCGCCACCTCCCCCAGTGGATGCCATTTTTTGTTGTGTCTTTGTGCGTGCGTGTTCTACAATAAAAATGAAGAAAGTGAAGCCCATCGACACACCAAAAAAAAAGGAGCGCGTGACCTTTTTTATCCCATTCTAAATATAAGATGGTGGACACGACGCCTTCCGTGATGTCCGCTCTGGTCATCGACTGTCGATCAGACACGGTCACGAAACCGAATAAAGAAATGCGACAAGCCATGTACGACTCCGTGGACGAAGGCGTCGGGGACGATGTTTTCGGAGACGACGAGTTGGTGTTGAATTTAGAAGCGCGATTGGCGATGATGTTTGGAAAAGAAAAAGCGGTGTTTGTGCCGAGCGGAACGATGGCAAATTTGATAGCAGTCTCCGTGCACTGCGAAAAAAGAGGGTCAGAATATATATGCGGATCTGCATCGCACATTACGCTGTACGAGCAAGGATCAGGGGCAACCATAGGTGGGGCGCACCCGAGACAGATACCGAACGAGCAAGATGGCACCATGAACATAGAACATATTTTAGATTCTATTCGGGTTGAGGACGATCATTTCCCGACGACGCGAGTCGTGTGCCTGGAACAAACGCACAATAAGTGCGGCGGGAGAGTGTTGAAACAATCGTACGTGGACGAAGTCTGCGACAAAGTGAAATCGGCGACAACAAAGGGAGACGACGACGATGAAAACCGCGTAAAAATACACATGGACGGCGCGAGGATATGGAACGCGTGCATAAAAAACAAAGTTAGCTTGAAAGATGCCGTCGCGAAATGCGATTCGGTTTCCGTGTGCTTGTCTAAAGCAGTCGGTGCACCAATAGGCTCTGTCATATTAGGTACGGAATCTTTCATACGAAAATGTAAGAGGTTGCGCAAAGCGTTGGGAGGTGGCATGCGACAAGTAGGGGTTCTCGCCGCCGCCGCGCATGTCGGTGTAGACGCGTGGGAACAAAACGTAACAAAAGCAAATCGATTAGCGCTTTTGTTTGCAAAAGGTGTGGAGAAAATAGAAAATATTAAAGTTTGTGGACCGGTTGAGAGTAATTTGGTCATCCTTTCGTTTCAACATTTGAAGAAGGACGTCACGATCCACGAGATAGTCGCCTGGTTGAAAAAGAAGTACGGGGTATTGGTGACTGTTTTTGGCGCACCTTATCCTTTCAACGATCCAAATTCAGTTCGCGTTGCTTTCCATTATCAAATTACCGAGGACGAGGTTGACTTTGCCGTGAGTTCATTTAAAGTTGCCGCGTGGGAGAAGACAGAGTCGAAAAAGAAATAAACGCGATCGTTTTAAAACGGGAACAAGAAAATATAAAAATTAGCTTCTTGTCATGAGTTATCCATTGATTGCTACCGTGCTATTCGCGCTATATTATTCAAACATCACTTCTTTCCCGGAGGACGCCATTCACAAGCGCTGCCTTCCGCGTAGGATCCGTCTGGATTCTTTAGCTTTTTTTGCGCCGCGCGATGTTTCACTTGCGCTTGCAAGGATTTTCGAATGGCGTCTTCGAGATGATTACCGGAGACGCTTTCGCAATATTTTAAGTGTTCGCCTGCGTCGACTTCTATTGGTCTGTCTCTTTCCGCTGACACGATGCAAATAAACCCAAAATTATCCGTCGCTTCTTCGGCGCACCGAAGTTGATGGATATCTCCCGGCGCCGTGTAGCCGACGTCGCCAACTTGCATGGCATACGCTTCACTTCCGAGCTGTATGTACCCAGAGCCACGCACGATAACGACAACGTGCTCGTGTTGGTGATGCTCTAGCGTCGTCCATCCACCAGGTGCTACTTCAAAATATCGAACGTGAAAATTCGTCGATTCGCCCCTTTTCCCGATGAGTTCAACTCGCGAACATCCTTTAAAGCTACCACCGTCCATTTTATACATTTCCCTTTCAATGCGGTTCCACATGAACTTCTTGTCTTTCTTTATCAACACTTTGCTGTGGTTGCCATCTAAAGGACCGTCCGTAGCGTGTCTGTGATTAGCGGAGGAACTCTTAGCATCCGCGCTATGCGCTAATTTGGCCACCAGAGAGGTGAGCTCGTCTAACTTTTTCTCTAAAGCGGCATTTTTCTCGCGTAATTCGTTCATCTCAGCACTCGATGGCGTCATTGGCGGCACTTGATAAGACGGTGTTGATGCAGTGAGATGGTGGTGATGGTGATCGTCATGGTATCGATCGCTTGGTCTCGCAGGCGTCAATTTCATCTTATCGTCATCGTAAGACAGCCGATGTGGGGACGGAGATTGGCGTTGCTTCAAATGCGCGGGAGAGGCCGCAAATATGCTTTCAAAGCGCGATGTTGTTGCTTCACGGGCACTGTTGCTCGTACTAGAAGTTTTTACTTCGTATTTGTGGTAGTGCTGGTGTGAGGAGTACAAGCGTGCGATGCTATCTTGATTCGTGCCGTCAATCGGGCGCTCGTTGGGACCGTAGGAGTCGATTCTGCCCGACATTTGTAGAAAGTGACGCGCATTCGCCGTCAAGTCGTTCGAATGGGAGTATAAACTTCCGCCAATGAGTAGCAACACGTCTTGGCCACCGTAAAATTGGCGCATGCTTTTAATCCTCTCTAGAGTCATCCCGCCACCCGGAGACGGGAAGATGGCCGGTTTCGAGCCGAGAATACTCGTGCACGCTTTCTGAATATCTTTGCACTCATCTTTGGAGAAACCAAATCGACCTCCGAAATTCGGAAATATCGTCGCATCACACCCTGCTAAACGAGGGAGCAAACCTAAGAGCACACCGTGAGAAAAACCTCTGACTTCATTCTTCGATCCGCCACCGAGCATAGCGCCCGAAAGAGCCGGGTGCGCGATGATTGGCAGATTGAAGTTATCGTCTTCCGCTAATGCACGGCAAGCGTCAAGTCCGGTGATTCCTGGAAGCATTAAAACTGCTCCACATCCTGCGCGCTTAGCAAACTCTGCCCGTTTTAAAACTAAATGCGCCGGGGCGTTCAAGCACGGCGCATACAAGCAGTTTCTTCCGGTGATATCGTTCGCTCGACGAACGGCTTGAGCGCACTTTGTCACGCGTTCTTCAAAAGGTGCGTATGCTTGATTCGCTAAGCCATGATCGTCTTTTATAATGTCGATACCCCCAAGTGCGAATGCAAAGGCCATTTCGGCGAGCTTATCCGATGATGTCCCCATCGGCTTCAGCGCGGTGCAAAGCAACGGTCCGTACTTCACGTTAAGTAGCTGACGTAACCCGCGAACGCCAAATCTAGGTCCGCGAAATGTGGATTCCACATTTTTGCCAAACTCGATGTCAATCACCATCACATTCTCCTTAATCGAAGTATTACCGAATATGACATTGATGAGTTGAGGCAGCTCGTTACCGCTCGTTTCGATGCGATACGTCACTTTCGCCACGAAGAGTGTTTTCTTCGTGTCTTTTCCGACGGCGCCGCCGCTCTTTGCTCCTTTTACTCCTTCTGACACTGCACGTTCTTCTTCCAGCGCGTTTATTTGCCCAACCACATTGCGACCAATCCAGGATTCTCTCGGCACGAGCTGTTCAGGAAGCTCTACGGTTTGCTCGTATCGAAGTTCGTCGACGATGGATAGCGCTTCTGATTTTGAGAGTGCGCTTACTCTGTAATGCACGCGAAAGCAGTCTTCGTGCACGTCTTCCAAGTGTCGATGATGATGATGGTGATGCGAGTAGGAGGTTGACGCCATCGTTGTGTCACTTATTCACCCTATTCCTCCTCACCTTACAAGTAACGACAACTTTTATATCTTGTATGACGACTCGCGCACTCTTTATTCCTTTTTTTCTTTCGGACTTTCGCGAGCAGGAAACTATGGAAACAGAAAAAAAGGAGACACACGCCTCTTCAGCAAAAAGCGACAGAAAAACAATCGCACAGCTTTCCGTACGGTGTGTGTGTGCATGCATATACAGAGTTATTTAAGACGATGACGCGACAACGGGGCAATGATACGTATAATTCGATCTTTACAAGGGTTCCCGTCGCGTCTTTTTTGTTCTTCTTCTGTGTTCTTCTTTCCGTCGGTTTTACAGAAGTGCGAGCGGCGTCGTGGGCCGGCACGTGCTTAGGCCCAACGTGTCTTTCCAACACGTGTGGGAGTACGGAATGCAAAAACGGAGCTTATTGCGACCCAGACAACACAGCGCTGTGCTTATGTCCTCCAGGTTATGGAAAGAGTGATTGTAGCGTAGAGATAAACGCGTGCACCGGAGGAGTAACCTGCTACAACGGTGGTTTATGTCCAATTGCGGGTTCAGGTTCTGGCTGCCGTTGCGACCCACACTATACGGGGAACCAGTGTCAAACTGAAGTACAAAATATCCAGGATTGTGGCGAAGGTAACAACCATTATTGCTTGAATAGCGGCGTGTGCAACACGGGTGGTTTAGCATCGTGCACGTGCACGGGTGGTTATGCTGGGGAACATTGCGAGAAAGCTGTCAACAAGTGCGACGAATTCCATCCGGTGGCATATTGCGAAAACGGCGGAGAGTGCGCAGACGGGGGGTGCAACTGCGTTTCGGGATACTACGGCGCACAATGCGAGAAAGTTGGAATCGATCCGCTGGGATCTTCTTCTTCCTCATCTTCTAAATATACCAAAAAGGAACTCGCGATAGGCTTTGCTGTTGTCATTGTTCTACTCGTACTCGCAATCGTCGGCACCGTTTGCTGCGTAAAGAGAAGACAGAAACGATGGAATGCTCAGAGCATTCGTAGTGCGGCGTGGAATGCAAATCCGGGACCTGGCGCATATGTGTACGAAAACGGCGCCCAACTGGATTATAGAACTGACGAGAGGAAGAACGTGCAAGAAATTGAAATGGGAGGATCGCCACAGGCTACGTTTCATACTCCGATAGGTGGAGACCACAGGCCACAAGCGACAACACCATCCAATGCGGCGAGAGCTTATCAACCACCAGATGACCAATTCAGTAGCGGTGGAGCGTATGCGGTTGATTCACCGTCTGAAATTCCAAATCCAGTTAGTGCGGCGCTCGCTTTGGCCCGAAAAGATCAAGATGGCGGATAGTCGTGAAATATCATCCCGTGGGGAAAAAAAACTTACACAAACGTTCAGATAAAACAAACCCCTATAATATTGCTAACTCTCTTATTTTACACCTACCTACCTACCTACTTACTAAAACTAAAACTACACGAATAATTCTGTATAACCTCTACTACAAGAACTCATAGATATTTGCGGACGTTCCAAAAACGATGCGTCGCGATTTCCCCATCGTCGATGTCGTCGTCGTCGTCGTCGCTGCTTGTGTCCGAGAAATCAGAGTCTATCTCTCTTCTTCTGTGCGAACGCACGATGTCTCTGATGATGGCGTGAACCTCTGCATTAGATTTAAGCGCTACAAATTCCTCAGCATCGACACTCGAATTTGCTTTACTCTTTGCCTTTGTTTCCCAAATCAGACTCAGACTTCCATCGCGAGTAGTACAACGCCCCGTTTCTCTATCTACTTGTAACGCGGCATACCAAGTGCTCTTTTCTTTCTTCTGGGACGACAAAATACGATTCCAGCGAGTGCACACGCACGATGCGACGGCTACATCCGTTTTACTTTTAAGCATAGTTAAAATCTTTCGCAATATGTCGTCGGGAAGACGCGAAATCAACGCAACGGTGCTAGCCGTGTTGTTACTGCACTTGTCTTCTTCTTCCATATTCTTTGTCCCTCTTCTCCTCGAAATTGAAATACGAGCCGTTTTGATGAGTTTTGCAAGAAGTTTCTTGTCGCTTGATTTCAACTTTGGGATTGCTCGCACAGCTTCGACCGCTCGAACCGCAGCCTCCGTTTCAATTTCGCGTCTGTCCCTTTGTTCCATCAACATTTTCGAACACTCCACGAGAGCTTTCAGGTCGACTCTTACGAATTTCACGTAATAGGAAGCGATAAATTCTATTTCTTCCGCCACGTTTCGAAAGTTATGTTCGATACCCCCAAACGCATCCAAGCTTTCCAACCCTACGAACGTTTTCCCTCTTTTCTTCATCTGAATCAGCGAATCTCCAAGAGGAAGTGAGGGAGGGGGAGGGGAAGGTCTGAAGTGTTAACGAGTTTAGGGGATTTGACGATTTGTGAGCGCAAAAAGTTTACTTTTTTACTTTTTGGTTTTTGCGTGTTTGTTTGGCAGCTTAACCTCTCCGCACTAGAAGCGCATCCAACCAATCGATTGAGACGATGTCAATGAGTACAGCATGTTTCGATATCGTGTCCAGTTTCTCTCGAAATGAAATATCGAAATGCGCTCCGAGGAACGCGAGACGAAGACGCGAGCGCTGCTCTCGCGTTGTACGCAATGCGGAAAAAGCAGATAATGGAACCGAGACGACGAACGACGACGGCGCTTTCGTTCAGCAACCGCAAGTAGCGCCCTCGACTTCTACATCTGAGGAAAACGAGACGACCATAGTATTTGTTGCCGAAGATGAACTGTATTCAATTACAGTGGACATTGGGAAACAGAATCGAAAGATACGAGCGCACCGACTCACGACAGCGACTGGAGAGTGTTTTTCACCCCTAGTCTCCAAATGCGGGACGTTCGTCGTGTTTGCAGCGATTGAATATTACACCATGGAACTCTTTCTCGTTCCAATTGAGGGAGGCGCGGTGAAGCAAATCACGTATATGGGCGCCGATTTCATCAGACCACTCTCTTTTTCGGATGACGGGAGTGAGCTGTTCTTCGTTTCCTCTTCCCAACAGCGAACGCCAGACGAAACTGACGTGTATCGTTTACGTCTGGAATATAAAAATCCGAACAGTTCCGATCTCCCATCTGCAATGCACCCTAAAAAACTAAATTTGGGACCAGCGACTGCATTTGAAGTGAATAGCGACGGTACGTCTGCTTTGTTTGGTCGGAATACTCAGGCAACCAGACCGTGGAGGAAGTACGGTGGCGGGGCGAGCGGGGACGTCTGGATAACCAAAAGTTGTGGCAACAAGAGTCGAGGGGAAAATGGCGAAGAATACACAGACTTTGTACGAGTGGATGCCTTAGACGAATTCTTCACGTCTATATCGCAGCCAAAGTGGTTGAACACTTCTACAATCGTTTTTTTAGCCGAGTCAAAACAAGGAGACCGAGGATTGTGGTCATTTCGGGTTGCAGACAACAACCAGAAAAAGCTTGTACACCAACCGACGCTTCTCGTGAAGGACTCGAATATTCAATCGTATTCCATGGAACCATCGGGAAAGTGCACGTATGCGTCACGATGTGGTCAATTATACACAGCTGATTTGCACAAGAAAAACGTTAGTGCACAGCACGTTGCTTTCAAATGGACCGGTCCCAGAAAACAGCTGGAACAACGATACGTCACTGCTGAGCACTATGTCCAAGACTGGGATATAGATCCTGCCGGTCGTTTCATGGCGACGATAGTACGCGGAGAAGTAAATTCATTCGGTCTCTGGGACGGTCCAGCTTTGAAATACGCTCCAATAAGGCTCCGAAAAGATGAAGTAGAAGAAAATAGTGAAGATCCTATGGGTAGCGCTTTATGCGCAAAAATTATGCGCGAATCGAATGCGCGAGCGCGCAGCAGGTTTGCGAGGTTCACGTACGACGCTGAACGGCTAGTGATTGTCAGCGATCAAACAGGTGAGGATGACATAGAAGTGCACTGGGAAGATAATCGTAGAATGCCCAGGCGACTGAATATTCCTCCACAAACTCTTGGACGCGTCGAAGAAATGGTATTATCGCCGGAAGCTCCACTCGCGTGCGTAGTTAATCACCGCGCTGAACTCTTAGTAATAGACATTAACACGGGAGAAACCCAACTTGCAGATAAAAGCCTTGAAGATCGTGGCTTGTATCAATGCTCGTGGTCGCCGTGTGGAAACTGGGTAGCCTACACTTTTCGTCGACGAGATGCGGAAGTCATTAAAATTCTGGACGTTCGTACCGGAGCGACGCAAACTGTCACAAAACCAATTTTAGGAGATACATCCCCGTCCTGGGATCCAGATGGAAGATATTTGTTCTTTCTCAGCGCGCGAGAGCTTCAGCCTCAGTACGATACACTCCTACAAGGTATGAGTTTTCCTCACCTCGAAACGGTGTACTGTTTACGTTTACGTAAAAACGTTCGGGATCCACACTTGAAAGAGATTCGCCCGGTGGGGGACGAGTCTTACACTGAATCCTTCGCTCTTGGCGATGCGGATCTGGACGACGATAATAGCGATGACGAAGAAGAAGATGAGGAGGAGGAGAAGAAGAGTAAGAAGAAGATAGAAGAGGATTCAGAGGGAAATAAAGGAATAAAATTCAAATCGAAAGAGGGGAAAAATAAGGAGGTTAATCGAGTAGACGAGGATGACGAGGACGAGGAGGATGACGAGGATGAGGAGGAAGCGCTCCATGATAAACCGCCAAACCCAGTTGAGATTGACTTTGATGGCATAGCAGAGCGAGCTGTCGCGCTCCCATTACCATTAGGTAGATATAGTGACCTGGTTGCCATACGACACGATCGATTTATGGTTGTTAAATATCCAACCATATCAAGTGGAGAGGTCAATTTAACGAACAGCGAAGATGACTTGGATCAGGAGCGAGGAGGGTCGCTCATTTCGTTCGACGTTCGCGATCTATCGGCACAAGTGCTCGTTTCTAGTGGTGTTACAGATGTCCACGTCTCCATGAATAAAAAGATTATGGTGCTCGAAAAGTCTGAAAAGGGATACACGGCTGAGTTGGCTGCGTACAAGGCAGGTTCAAAACCCGATGATGAAGATTCCGACGTTCTTCTATATCGCACGCGAAAATCAGGCACAATATCTCTAGATCGCGTGCGAGTACTAGTGCGCCCTAAAGATGAATGGACCCAAATGTTATTGGAAATATGGAGACGTGTTCGCGACGATTTGTTCATCGACCCTTTAACACGTCAAGACTTTGATTGGAAAGAAGCTTTGAGAACAGCAGTGAGTACACTACCGAGAATAAACACGCGCGCCGAGTTTGCGGTTGTAGTATCAGATATGCTCAGCGAACTTGGATTCTCACACGCTCACGTATCAATCGGAGATGATGGACGGGCTGAACTCGATCGCGATCATCAACCTGGATTCTTGGGAGCGAATTTCTCGGAGTGGGACGATTCCCTCGGTGGATATAAAATTGAATCTATCGTGAAAGGCGACCCTTGGTCATCACAAAATTCTGGATCTTTGTACAGAGCGAGTACGGATATCCAGGTCGGAGACGTGCTAGGAGCAATCAACCGAGTTCGTTTGTCACCCGAAAAAACGCCCGGAATGCTTTTATACGAAACATCAGGTCATGAAGTTCTACTTTCGGTTTTGAAAAAAGATAGTGGTGAGTTAGTAGCTACGCGCACGCGTGCCCTGAGTCAAGAACTCGATCCTCGTTATCGCGACTACATCAACAGCAGAACGGAGTATGTGCACAAAGCTAGCGACAACAGAGTTGGCTATCTTCATTTGAGTGATATGGAGAGACTTGGATTTTCGCAATTTTGGCGATCATATCAAACTGAATCGATTAACCAACGCGTTTTGATCATAGACTTTAGGGGTAACGGAGGTGGAAATATCAGCGCACTCCTCTTACAAACGTTGACGCAACGAGCACTTGCAATGGATGTACCACGACGCGGATCGCCGCTTATATATCCGCCACGTTCTCCATCGAGTGTTGGAATGGTTGCCTTAGTAGATGAAAATACTGGAAGTGACGCGGAACTTGCCGCATATGCGTTTCAAAAACTGGGAATCGGATCTGTCGTTGGCGAGCGAACCTGGGGAGGGTTGCTAGCGGTGAGCCGATCAGATGTTTTAAATGATGGTTCGGTTCTGACCATGCCTACCCAGAACGTACGTCTCGAAGACGACGAAAACGAACACGACAACTTGACAAATTCAGTTGAAAACAGAGGCGTCATTCCTGACGTGGAAGTGAAAAGGGCACCTGGTAATATGAATGAAGTCGATGCACAACTCGATGCGGCGATTGGCGAAGCTCTCCGTCTTATTGAAGAAAATTCATCGCGTTCCTCGAAGCTCTTCGGAAAAACTATTGCAGCGGCAAGCGAGCACGACGTGGCATTGCGCGAAGCGTCGCCGTGGACTTTCAAAACTTTTGCAAAGTTCCCTCCAACACTTGCGGAGGAACTTAAAGAAAAAGCTAAAGCGTTAGAGAAAACACCAGAAGATTTGGTTGATGTGAACGAGAAGAAGACGTCCTATACGAACGGAAAAAGAAAGAAGAAGGTGACGGGGACAGCGGCAAAGAAAGAAAAATCAATAGAAGATGACGCTGATAAATAGGACTGAATAAAATAAGTGAAGATATGTTTGCTCGTACTGTAAGTAAATAGGTTTCTACGATGGTTTCTACAAATTTCTATACAAGTCCAATCCGGTTGAGATTCTCTCGATTGCTACTTTCAGAGACTCGAACGGCGTCGCGGCAAAGCACGCACGAAAAGTCCCAGGTTTCTTATTCTTTGCATCTTTACCCGGAGTGAGCATAAGATGCGTCTCTTCGAAGAGAATTTTCCACAGTTTCTTTTCTTCTTCGAATGTTTCCTCTTTTAACTCGTTGGATAAATCTATCCAGATGAACAAGCCCGCGTTTGGAACGATGTGAGGTATTTTTTTCTCTTTCAATGACGCGACGAGCACATCACGTGATTGCTTCAAACGCTTTCTGTTCATCGAGAAAAGTTCGTCGACAAACACTTCATCTTCGAGCATGGCCGCAATCACGTGTTGAAACGGGCCTGGAACGGCACAAAAGTAAGAAACGTTCGAAAGTGCGGTTTGAACGGGCTTTGATTTCGTTAATATAGCTCCTACTCTATATCCTGACGCACAAAAGTCCTTCGAAAGTCCGGTTAGTACATGCGGGCCGTATGGGGTGTGCTCCTCAACCATCTCCGCGGCGCTGATGAAGCCGCGCGTCTTCGCGTTCATTTCGCTATCGTAAATGCTTCCGGCGTATACCTCATCCGAA
>Ga0181558_10002800_pt1 | contig 16270 bp, 12 predicted proteins | sample 011ome_22_FD_133754 | JGI IMG/M metagenome (GOLD analysis project Ga0181558, IMG submission 133754) | Coastal salt marsh microbial communities from the Groves Creek Marsh, Skidaway Island, Georgia - 011507BT metaG (megahit assembly) | ecosystem: Environmental > Aquatic > Marine > Intertidal...
CACCGTAAGCCTCTGCACACACCTTGGTCAGTGCAGCCGTCAACGTCGTCTTACCATGGTCAACGTGACCAATTGTGCCTACGTTAACGTGTACTTTGGTTCTCTCAAATTTTTCCTTTGCCACAACAGCACCTCTTTCAAACTAGATTGCACTAATGCAATTCATTGTTAACAAAATTTAATAAATAATTCCTTGCCGCTTAGCTTAGCGCCTCGAGCCATCAATAATGCTTTCCGCAATATTGGCAGGCACTTCGCCGTACTTCAGGAACTCCATGGTGTAGGTTGCACGACCTTGAGTTGCTGACCGCAGATCAGTGGCATAACCAAACATCTCGGATAGCGGCACCTCGGCATTGATGATCTTGCCAGCGGCACTGTCTTCCATGCCTCCGACCATGCCGCGACGGCGATTCAGATCACCCATAACATCACCCATGTAATCTTCTGGCGTTACAACTTCTACCGCCATCATGGGTTCAAGTAATGCTGGGTCTGCTTCCAGCGCACCTTTTCTAAGGGCCATGGAGCCAGCAATTTTGAACGCCATTTCACTGGAGTCTACATCGTGGAATGAACCATCAAACAGAGTGACCTTCATGGCGAGTAAGGGGTAACCAGCAAGGCAGCCATTCTTCATCTGTTCCTGAACGCCTTTATCCACAGCTGGGATGTACTCGCGGGGAACGACACCGCCGACAATTTCATTCACAAATTCGTATTCGTCATCAGGATCCACCGGTTCAAGTCTCAGAACAACATGCCCATATTGGCCTCGCCCACCGGATTGCTTGACGTGCTTACCCTCAATTTCAACAGCCTTGCGAATAGTTTCTCGATAAGCCACCTGTGGCTTACCAATATTCGCTTCAACCGAAAACTCACGACGCATTCGGTCAACCAGCACGTCCAGGTGCAATTCACCCATGCCGGAGATAATGGTCTGACCAGACTCTTCATCGGTTTCCACACGAAAGGACGGATCTTCCTGGGCCAACTTACCCAGCGCAATGCTCATCTTCTCTTGATCCGCTTTTGTCCTGGGTTCAACCGCAACCGAGATCACAGGATCGGGAAAATCCATCTTCTCAAGCGTGACGACGTGATCTGGAGAACACAGGGTCTCACCCGTTGTCACATCCTTCAGGCCAATTGCTGCCGCGATGTCCCCCGCCAGTACTTCCTTGATCTCTTCACGGGAATTGGAGTGCATCTGCACCATACGACCCACGCGTTCTTTCTTGTGTTTGAGCGGGTTGTAGACGGTATCGCCTGAATTCAGGGTGCCAGAGTAAACGCGAAAGAAAGTCAGTGTGCCGACGTAAGGGTCGGTGGCAATCTTGAAAGCTAGAGCAGCGAAAGGCGCATCGTCATTCACTTCACAAGTGGTGGTTGAACCATCTTCCAGCGTGCCTTCGATTTCCTTTACTTCAGACGGAGAAGGCATATAGTCGATTACCGCATCAAGTACCGCCTGAACGCCTTTATTCTTGAAAGCAGATCCGCAGAGTACAGGAACTATTTCATTTGCAAGCGTGCGCTCGCGAATCGCCTTCATGAGATCTGCTTCGCTGAGGTTGCCTTCTTCAAGGTACTTATCCATAACCTCTTCATTGGCTTCCGCAGCGGTTTCCAGCATGTGCTCGCGCCACTCTGCACTGAGCGCCTGCATGTCGGCAGGAATATCTTCGTACTTGAAGGTCGTACCCTGATCTTCCTCGCTCCAGACGATGGACTTCATCTTGACCAGGTCGATGACGCCCTTGAATTCGTCTTCGGCACCAATCGCCAGTTGCAGCGGCACCGCGGCTGCACCCAGCCGGTCTTTCATCTGCTCAACAACTTTCAGGAAATCAGCACCGGCACGGTCCATCTTGTTGACGAAAACCATGCGCGGCACTTCATAGCGATTGGCCTGACGCCATACCGTTTCAGTCTGTGGCTGCACACCGGACGAGGCACACAGCACAACAACAGCACCGTCCAGCACACGCAATGAACGTTCTACTTCAATAGTGAAGTCAACGTGTCCCGGGGTGTCGATGATGTTGATACGGTGCTCGTCGTACTGGCTATCCATGCCGTTCCAGAAACAGGTAGTAGCCGCTGAGGTTATTGTAATACCCCGCTCCTGTTCCTGCTCCATCCAGTCCATCACCGCCGCACCATCGTGCACCTCACCGATCTTGTGTGAAATGCCCGTATAGAAAAGCACACGTTCAGTGGTGGTGGTTTTGCCCGCGTCTACGTGCGCTGCAATACCGATGTTGCGATAGCGGCTAAGTGGATGTTTGCGAGCCACAGCTTTAACCTCAAACTATATGAGCGTTCAGTGAATAACTTGCTAGAAACGGTAGTGTGAGAATGCGCGGTTAGCTTCAGCCATACGATGCACATCTTCGCGCTTCTTGACTGCACTACCACGACCTTCCGCAGCGTCAGCAATTTCACCCGCAAGACGCAACACCATAGACTTCTCACCACGGGAGCGGGAATGTTCTACCAGCCAGCGCATCGCCAGGGCATTGCGACGCTCGGCGCGCACTTCAACAGGCACCTGATAAGTCGCACCACCAACTCGGCGAGACTTCACCTCGACCATAGGGGCGATAGCGTCCAGGGCGTTTTCGAAAACTTCCAGCGGGTCTGAACCGGTACGCTCGGATACGATATCCAGCGCGCCATAGACGATCTTCTCGGCAACAGATTTCTTGCCGTCGACCATGACGTGGTTCATGAATTTGGCTAGGATTTTTGATCCGTGTTTTGGATCAGGCAAAACTTCACGTTTTGCCACGACTCTTCTTCTAGGCATAGATGACCTCTTGATTATTCAGGTTAACCCGGGACTACGAGAGGACACTCACAACTTGACAACTTAACTTCGGAATTCTCAGAGCTACAAACCAAAAGCTCGTTAAGATGTTAAGTTGTGAGTGTCCCTATCTCCCACCCGGCCTTACTCAATCTCATCACATTGTTTTCAGAGCCGTGATGAGTCACGCAGTCCTTGCGCTTGTGATTGGCTCTTAACTAGTTCAGCAGGGTAAGGGCTGCATCCAAAAGATACCGACATACTGCCTCTACTTAAAACTTAAGACTTGGGTCGCTTGGTGCCGTACTTGGAACGACCCTGCTTGCGATCAGCAACACCGGATGTATCCAGCGAACCACGCACGGTGTGATAGCGCACACCGGGAAGATCCTTAACTCGACCGCCGCGAATCAGCACAACAGAGTGCTCCTGCAGATTATGACCTTCACCGCCAATGTAGGAAGTGACTTCATATCCGTTAACCAGTCGTACACGACACACTTTACGCAGTGCAGAATTTGGCTTCTTGGGAGTAGTGGTATACACCCGCGTGCAAACGCCACGCTTCTGCGGAGAGGCTTGCAGAGCAGGTACGTCACTCTTGGACACCTTGCTCTTACGGGGCTTGCGTACTAACTGATTGATTGTTGCCATATTAGTAAATCAAATCCTGATTGTTTGTCGTTAATTTGACGCTCACGTGATTTTATAAAATATCATTAAAATCAGCATCTTATCTTTATTCCTGCGGTCCGAATTGCGAATTATGCATCCCGATTCCGACAGCCGGTCGACGACGGAGGCAGAATTCTAATGATCCGCATCTCCAGAGTCAACTATTTCACCACTGGAGCCTGACCCAAACGGCCCGGATCATGCGGTTTTCAGCAGGAATTATTCTCCCGCTGCCTGCTCAGCGCCGGCATCGGACTCGATACCCTCTGAACTCAGCGCCTCACTCAGCGCTGCTTCCACATCACTGGCACTGACGGTATCGCTATCAGTCTCTTCCAGCGCCTGCTTCTTGCGAGCTGCGTGATAGGCAAGTCCAGTACCCGCAGGAATCAAGCGACCTACCACAACGTTCTCCTTCAGGCCGCGCAGAAAATCGCGCTTGCCAGTGACCGCTGCTTCAGTCAGTACACGGGTAGTTTCCTGGAATGACGCAGCCGAAATAAAGGATTCCGTGGCCAGTGACGCCTTGGTAATACCTAATAGCTGGCGCTCAAATCGAGCTACCATCTTATCTTCCGCTTCCAGCTTGTCATTGATTTCCAAAATCTGGGTATAGGTAAGTTGTTCACCTTTAATCAGATTGGAATCACCTGAATGAGTGATTTCAACTTTACGCAGCATTTGACGCACAATGACTTCGATGTGCTTGTCGTTGATGCGAACACCCTGCAGGCGATAAACATCCTGTACTTCGTTAACGATGTACTGTGCCAAGGCCTCTACGCCCTTAAGGCGCAGAATATCGTGAGGCGCGGGCGGGCCTTCTGAAACAACCTCACCCTTCTCGATGAACTCACCTTCGAACACAGTCATGGTGCGCCATTTCGGAATCAGTATTTCATAATGGTCAGAACCATCGATAGGGTTCACACCATCCTTAGGCGTAATCACAAGACGACGCTTACCCTTGGTTTCCTTGCCGAAACTGACGGTGCCAGAAATTTCAGCCAGAATGGCTGGCTCTTTCGGCTTACGCGCTTCAAACAGGTCGGCTACGCGTGGCAGACCGCCGGTAATGTCTCGCGTCTTAGAACCTTCCTGAGGAATTCGGGCAATAAAGTCACCGATATTCATATCCACACCATCTTTCAAACTGATGATGGCGTTGGCCGGCATAAAGTAGTGTGCGGGAACTGTCGTTCCTGGCAGGCAAACTTCCTTGCCTTTCTTGTCCACAACAGTGATCGCCGGACGCAGTTCTTTCGCAGAGGATGCGCGCTCAGCGGGATCGATTACGGACATACTGGTCAAACCAGTAATCTCATCTGTCTGCTCACGGACGGTAATTCCCTCTTCCATGGCCGCAAATTTGATCTTACCTGACACTTCGGAAACGATAGGGTGAGTATGCGGATCCCAGGTCGCTACAATTTGACCGGCTTCCACATCACGGTTTTTACCAACCGTTACCACCGCGCCGTAAGGCAACTTGTAACGTTCGCGCTCGCGACCGTTGGTGTCGTTTACAATCAATTCACCGGAGCGAGATACAACCACCAGCTCGCCTTTCACATTCTCAACTGTCTTCATGTTGCTGAGATGGATGGTGCCTGTGTTCTTCACCTGCACGCTGTCGGACGCAGTTGCTCGCGAAGCAGCACCACCGATGTGGAAGGTACGCATGGTCAACTGTGTACCCGGCTCACCAATTGATTGCGCCGCAATTACACCGACCGCCTCACCCACGTTGGCGAGATGACCACGAGCAAGGTCGCGTCCATAACACTGGCTACAAATACCGAAGCGAGTTTCGCAGGTAATTGGTGATCGGACGTAGACCTGGTCGACGCCGTTAGTTTCAAGACGCTCGACCATGCGCTCATTAATCAGGGTTCCTGATTCTGCAATCAGCGCATTGGTATCTTCGTGCAGCACATCTCCAGCCAGAACTCGACCCAGTACGCGATCACCCAGAGGTGCAATGATGTCACCCCCTTCAATGATGGGCGACATGGTCAGGCCTTCAGTCGTACCACAATCTTCCTCAGTGATGACCAGATCCTGAGAAATATCTACCAAGCGGCGAGTCAGATAACCAGAGTTAGCTGTCTTCAGAGCGGTATCAGCCAGCCCCTTACGAGCACCGTGAGTCGATGTAAAATACTGCGATACATTGAGACCTTCACGGAAGTTCGCAGTAATCGGCGTCTCAATAATGGAACCATCAGGTCGTGCCATCAGACCGCGCATACCAGCCAACTGGCGAATTTGCGCGGGGGAGCCTCGAGCACCGGAATCAGCGTAGATATAGACAGAGTTGAAGGACTCTTGCTCTTCTTCCTTACCTTCTTTGTTGATGACGGCTTCGGTTGATAGCCCTTCCATCATGGACTTCGCCACGATGTCATTGGCTCGCGACCAGATATCGATCACCTTGTTGTACTTCTCGCCCTGGGTAACCAGACCGGAAGCAAACTGAGATTCAATTTCCGCCACTTCCGAGTTGGCTTGATCAATGATCGAAGCTTTCTCGTCCGGAATTTCGAAGTCATTTACACCGATTGAAGAACCACTCCGCGTGGAGTACTTGTAGCCGGTGTACATGAGTTGATCAGCGAAGATTACTGTCTCTTTCAGACCCACGTCGCGATAACAGGCGTTCAGAATCTGTGAAATAGGCTTCTTCGCCATCTTCTGATTGACCATGGAGAAAGGCAGGCCTTCTGGCACGATGTTAAACAGCAACACGCGACCCACAGTGGTATCCACGATGCCGGTCTTGGTTTCCTGTTCACCCTCTTCGTTGGGAAGAGTCTCGGAGATTCGCACCTTGATGCGAGCCTGGAGATGGGCATTGCCAGAATCATAGGCACGCTGCACTTCCTTCACGTCCGCAAACACCATGCCTTCGCCCTTGGCGTTTACCCGCGAGCGAGTCATGTAATAAAGGCCCAACACCACGTCCTGTGACGGCACGATGATAGGTTCACCGTTAGCTGGTGCCAGGATATTGTTAGTAGACATCATCAAAGTACGCGCTTCCAGCTGGGCTTCCAGCGTCAATGGCACGTGCACAGCCATTTGGTCACCGTCGAAGTCAGCGTTATAGGCCGCACAAACTAATGGGTGCAATTGAATCGCCTTACCTTCAATCAGAACTGGCTCAAACGCCTGAATACCAAGTCTGTGCAGGGTTGGCGCGCGGTTCAAGAGAACCGGGTGCTCACGAATCACTTCAGCCAGTATATCCCAGACCTCTGCTGTCTCGCGCTCCACCATTTTCTTCGCAGCCTTGATAGTAGTCGCGAGTCCGCGACGCTCCAGCTTGCCGAAAATAAATGGCTTGAACAACTCCAGCGCCATTTTCTTGGGAAGACCACATTGATGCAGTTTCAGGGTCGGTCCAACCACGATTACGGACCGACCAGAGTAGTCCACTCGCTTACCCAGCAGGTTTTGGCGAAAACGCCCCTGCTTACCCTTGATCATGTCGGCCAGAGATTTCAGTGGACGCTTGTTAGAACCGGTAATTGCGCGACCGCGACGCCCGTTATCCAACAGTGCATCAACAGCTTCCTGAAGCATGCGCTTTTCGTTACGAACAATGATGTCCGGCGCATTTAGATCCAGCAGACGCTTGAGTCGGTTGTTTCTATTGATGACGCGACGATATAAATCATTGAGGTCAGACGTTGCGAAGCGACCACCATCCAGGGGCACCAATGGACGCAGATCTGGCGGCAACACCGGCAGGACGTTCATCACCATCCACTCTGGCTTGTTGCCGGAATCGACGAAGGCTTCCAGCAGTTTTAGCCGCTTGGATAATTTCTTTAATTTGGTTTCTGAATTGGTCGCAGGAATTTCTTCGCGCAGACGAGCTACTTCGCCATCCACGTCCATATCTTTCATCAAGGCTTGGACCGCTTCCGCACCCATCTTGGCGTCGAATTCATCGCTGAATTCTTCCATGGCCTCGTAGTACTGCTCATCATTGAGCAGCTGGCCTTTTTCTAACGTGGTCATGCCCGGATCGGTAACCACAAAGGATTCGAAATACAGGATGCGCTCAATATCACGCAGAGTCATATCCAGCAGCAATCCAATGCGCGAAGGCAGTGACTTAAGGAACCAGATGTGAGCAACCGGGCTCGCCAGTTCGATATGGCCCATGCGCTCACGACGCACCTTGGACAAGGCCACTTCCACACCACATTTCTCGCAGATTACACCGCGATGCTTGAGGCGCTTGTACTTACCGCACAAACATTCGTAGTCTTTAACTGGGCCAAAAATTTTGGCGCAGAACAGACCGTCACGCTCAGGCTTGAATGTTCGGTAGTTAATGGTCTCTGGCTTTTTCACTTCACCAAAAGACCACGCTCTAATCATCTCTGGCGATGCCAGACCGATGCGAATGGAATCAAACTCATCTGACTGTGATTGAGATTTCAGCAACCCTAATAGGTCTTTCATTCTATTTCCTCCACCTACGCCTTCTAGAGACGCAGGCTTCACTAATCAAAAATTCGTTACTGCCTAATTTTATGGAACACTTCTACGTAAAGTGTCGATATTACTCGCTGACATCCAGCTCCATATCGATTGCCAAGGAACGAATCTCCTTGACCAACACGTTAAAGGATTCCGGCATTCCTGGTTCCATTCGATGATCACCATCCACGATGTTCTTGTACATCTTGGTGCGTCCAGCAACATCGTCCGATTTCACGGTAAGCATTTCCTGCAAGGTGTATGCGGCGCCATATGCTTCCAGTGCCCACACTTCCATTTCCCCGAAGCGCTGACCACCGAATTGCGCCTTACCACCCAGCGGCTGCTGAGTAACCAGACTGTAAGAGCCAGTAGAACGGGCATGCATTTTGTCATCCACAAGGTGATTGAGCTTGAGCATGTACATAATGCCGACTGTAACTGGTCGATCGAAGGCTTCACCCGTACGGCCATCAAAAAGTGTGACCTGACCACTATCATCCATATCAGCCAGTGACAACATTTCCTTGATCTCGGTCTCAGCCGCACCGTCAAACACCGGCGTAGCCATTGGCACACCAGCACGCAGATTGGAAGCCAGCTCGCGCAGTTCTGCCTCATCGAGAGACTTAACGTCTTCCTTGCGCAAGCCGATCTTGTTGTACACGTCGGTGATCAGCTTGCGAAGCTCAGTTACCTTGGCCTGTGCGTCCAGCAACTTACCTATCTTCGCACCCAGGCCCACTGCCGCAGCGCCGAGGTGGGTTTCGAGAATCTGACCCACGTTCATGCGAGACGGTACACCCAGAGGATTCAAAACGATATCCACTGGTTGGCCCTTCTCGTCATAAGGCATATCTTCCTCGGGCATAACTACCGAAATAACACCCTTATTACCGTGGCGACCCGCCATCTTGTCACCCGGCTGGATAGTACGCTTGATTGCCAGGTACACCTTCACAATCTTCAGTACGCCCGGCGCCAAGTCGTCGCCCTGCGTGAGCTTTCTCTTCTTGTCTTCGAAACGCTCATCCAGTTCTACACGACGCTCAGCTAATTGAGCTTCGGCACGCTCCAGCTGCTGATTCATGGCTTCGTTAGACATACGCAGTTTGAACCAGTCTTCGCGCGGAAGATTATTCAGATAGTCTGCGGTGACCTTCTGTCCTTTCTTCAGCTTCGGACCGCCGGATACTACCTTTCCTACCAGCGCTTGCTGCAGACGCTCGTAAGTGGCCTCTTCAACGATGCGGTATTCATCATTGATGTCCTTACGCACCTGGGCGAGCTGCATCTCTTCGATTTCCATTGCACGCTGATCTTTTTCCAGACCGTCGCGGGTAAAAACCTGCACATCGATTACGGTCCCCTTCACGCTTGAAGGAACACGCAATGATGTATCTTTCACATCAGACGCTTTCTCACCGAAGATTGCGCGCAGCAGTTTTTCTTCAGGGGTAAGCTGGGTTTCACCCTTCGGTGTCACCTTGCCCACCAGGATATCGCCAGCGGTTACTTCCGCTCCGATATAGACAATACCTGACTCATCCAGCTTACTCAGAGCACCCTCACCAACGTTAGGAATATCGGCGGTGATTTCCTCTGAGCCCAGCTTGGTATCGCGAGCGACACAAGTCAGTTCCTGGATGTGAATACTGGTAAAACGATCTTCTTTCACAACTCTCTCAGAAATCAGGATCGAATCTTCGAAGTTGTAGCCATTCCACGGCATAAAAGCGATACGCATATTTTGGCCAAGAGCCAGTTCGCCAATATCGATCGAGGGTCCGTCAGCAAGAATGTCTCCACGGGCCACCGAGTCTCCATCCTTCACCAGTGGCTTCTGTGAAATACAGGTGTTCTGGTTAGAACGCGTGTATTTGGTCAAGTTGTAGATATCAACACCCGCCTCACCGGCATCAGTCTCATCATCATTAACGCGAACGATAATTCGGCCAGCATCAACGCTTTCGATAACACCACCGCGGAACGCCACTACACAAACACCGGAGTCTCGCGCTACATTGCGCTCCATGCCTGTACCAACTAGCGGCTTCTCTGTCTTCAATGTAGGGACAGCTTGGCGTTGCATATTGGAACCCATCAGAGCTCGGTTAGCATCGTCGTGCTCCAGGAATGGAATCAATGCCGCGGCAACCGACACCATCTGTTGAGGGGCCACATCCATATAATCAACTTCTTCACGCGGCTTAAGGGTTGTCTCACCCTTGAATCGCACGGTGACTAGCTGATCGACAAATCCACGCTTGTTATTCAGCTCGGCACTGGCCTGAGCGATCACAAAATCACTTTCATCGATGGCAGAGAGGTAATCGATTTCGTCAGTTACCTTGTTATTCACGACCTTTCGATACGGGCTCTCAAGAAATCCGTAGTCGTTAGTGCGCGCATACGTTGCCAGTGAATTAATTAATCCAATATTTGGACCTTCCGGCGTCTCAATCGGGCACACACGGCCATAGTGAGTCGGGTGCACGTCACGGACTTCAAAGCCGGCGCGTTCGCGGGTCAGTCCACCTGGCCCAAGCGCGGAAACACGGCGCTTGTGCGTGACCTCCGACAGAGGGTTGTTCTGGTCCATAAACTGGGACAGCTGGCTGGAACCAAAGAATTCCTTGATTGCCGCAGCAACTGGCTTGGCGTTTATCATATCCTGAGGCATCAGACCTTCAGAATCCGCCATACTCAGACGCTCTTTTACAGCACGCTCCACCCTTACGAGGCCAACGCGAAACTGATTTTCTGCCATTTCACCCACTGAGCGGATACGGCGATTACCCAGATGATCGATGTCGTCTACGGATCCGAAGCCGTTGCGAATCCCGACCAGGGTCTTTAGCACTTCAACAATGTCGCTGTTATCCAGCACCGGGGCGCCAGTTGATTCAGGACGTCCCAGGCGACGATTGAACTTCATGCGACCTACCGCAGAAAGGTCATAGCGCTCTGGTGAGAAGAACAGGTTAGAGAATAGATTTTCAGCAGACTCTTTTGTGGGTGGCTCGCCAGGACGCATCATGCGATAAATTTCTACCATCGCTTCCAGTTTGGAAGTCGTAGAGTCAATTCGCAGCGTGTGGGAGACGAATGGGCCACAGTCTAAATCATTCGTATAAATGGTCTGGAATGAGCCAATTTCCTGCTCGTGAAATTGCGCGATGAGCTCGTCGGTGATTTCCGTGTTGCAGGCAAAAATCACCTCACCGGTTTCCTCATTGATAATATCCTGTGCCAGCGAGGCACCAACGAGGAACTCGTTGTTCACAACCAGTTCGGTCAGCTTTGCTGTCTCCATCTGGCGTATATGGCGAGAAGTAATACGCCGCCCTTCTTCGACTATGAGCTTGCCCTTCTTGTCATTAATAGGGAATGAGAGAACTTCACCTCGCAGACGTGTTGGTACCAGCTCCAGCGCGATATGAGGCTCTTTGCCTTTCTTAACCTTGAAGGTATTGTTCTCATAGAACATTTCCAGAATTTCCTGGGAGCTAAAGCCAAGCGCGCGCAGCAGGACGGTAGCCGGCAATTTGCGACGGCGGTCGATTCGCACATACACCATATCCTTGGGATCGAACTCGAAATCCAGCCAGGAACCACGGTAAGGAATAACCCTTGCCGAATACAACAGCTTGCCGGAACTGTGGGTCTTGCCTCGGTCGTGGTCGAAGAACACACCAGGCGAACGATGCAGCTGCGACACTACAACGCGCTCAGTACCATTAATAACGAACGTACCTGAGTCTGTCATTAATGGAATTTCGCCCATATAGACTTCCTGTTCTTTAATGTCCTTAATGGTCTGCGTGGTAGATTCCTTATCGTAAAGAATCAGCCGCACTTTCACCCGTAGAGAAACAGAATAAGTAGAGCCCCGCAGTTGACATTCTTTGACGTCAAACACGGGCTTCCCAAGCTCATAGCTCACGTATTCCAGAACAGCTTTTCCAGAATAACTTACGATAGGGAATACAGATTTGAACGCGGCGTGTAAGCCCTGATCCATGCGATCCTCAGCGGATGTGCCGATCTGGGTAAATTGTCTGTAAGAATCTACCTGGATGGACAACAGGTATGGGATGTCCATAGCGCTTGGCAATTTGCCAAAATTCTTACGGATACGCTTTTTCTCTGTATACGAATAGGCCATTAGTGTGTTCCTAGCAATGAGTACTGAGTATCAAAACTACCAGCAGAGAATTTTCGCGATCTGCAAATCGCTAGCTGCGACCTCAGTTGCAGCAATATTCACAAGCGCAGAAAGGCGCTGGATCCACTTGCCATGGATCCAGCGCCGAATCACGCTTTAGCTTAAGTTTATTACTTAAGCTCAACGGTTGCGCCAGCTTCTTCCAATGCCTTCTTGGCTTCTTCGGCTTCCGCTTTAGGTGCTGCTTCCTTAAGAGTGGTAGGAGCACCGTCAACCATTTCTTTCGCTTCTTTCAGGCCAAGACCTGTAATGCCACGAACTGCTTTAATGACGTTCACCTTCTTTTCACCAACGCTAGCCAGAACGATATCGAAATCGTCCTTTTCTTCTGCTGGTGCTGCTTCACCGCCAGCTGCTGCTGGAGCTGCTGCAACGGCTGCTGCCGCTGATACGCCAAATTTTTCTTCCATTGCTTCCACCAGTTGAACAACGTCCATAACTGACATGTCAGCGATTGCATCTAAAACTTCTTCTCTGGATAGAGACATGATTCTTATCTCCTGCAAATAATTTAATAATCAATAAATAAAGGAATTAGGCCGCTTCCTGCTTCTGGTCACGAACAGCAGCCACCGCACGGGTAGCTTTCGAAGGAACTTCGTTTAGCGTTCTAGCCAGTTTAGTTACAGGCGCCAACATGACACTCATGAGTATGGAACGTGCCTGATCCATGGTTGGCAACTTCGCCAACACGTCGATCTGGTTTGCGTCCATGAGTTCGCCACCGACGGAAAGTGCCTTGATTTCAAATTCTTCGTTTTCCTTGGCGAAATCCTTCAATACACGTGCCGCAGCACCGGGATCTTCCTGGGAAAGCGCGAGAATCGTCGGACCCACCAGCACTTCTTGAATGCACTCGAAATCGGTATCTGCAACGGCACGCTTTAAAAGCGTGTTTCGTACAACTCGCAGATAGACCTTGTTTTCTCGTGCGTTCTTACGAAGAGCTGTCATGTCCTCAACAGTGACACCACGGTAATCCGCGAGCACTGCAGACAATGCACTAGTAGCAGCCTGATTGACTTCAGAGACTATTTGTTGCTTGTCTTCTAGTCGAATAGCCACTAGTTAACTCCTTTTCCAATGGCTCAAAGAGCCGGTTATGGACAACTTTCGTTGCCCTCGAGTTCGGTGATAAGAACCGGAAATAATCCGGATCGGGCTTCACCATCTGCGTAGGAAATTAAGATGCCAGGCCATGAACTACCGCCCTGACTTCACCTACGGTCTTTGATGGGCTCGGCCAGTCCGAGGACTAGCGAAACCACTCAAAGTCGGTATTGCGAACCGCAGGCCCAGTCAGCCAAATGCGATCCACTAAATTCTCTACTGTGTGTTATTGGGCCAGTGCCGAATGGTCAATCTGAACGCCGGGACCCATAGTTGAAGACAGCACCACCTTCTTGATGTAAACACCTTTCGAAGATGCAGGTTTGGCCTTCTTTAGATCAGCCAGCAGTGCTTCCAGGTTTGACCTGATGGCTTCGCCATCAAAACCTACCTTGCCAATGCCGCCGTGCACGATGCCATTCTTGTCTGTGCGATAACGCACCTGGCCTGCCTTGGCATTCTTAACCGCAGCTTCTACATCTGGCGTTACTGTGCCTACTTTTGGGTTAGGCATCAGACCGCGAGGACCAAGCACTGTACCCAGCTTGCCGACGACTCGCATCGCATCTGGGGTCGCGATGACCACGTCAAAGTCAAGGTTGCCACCCTGAATCGACTCGGCCAAGTCTTCGAATCCGACTATATCAGCACCAGCAGCGGTCGCTTTCTCAGCATTGGCACCCTGCGCGAATACGGCAACGCGAACGTCTTTTCCCGTGCCGGCCGGTAGTGTAGTTGAGCCACGAACTACCTGATCGGATTTACGCGGATCAACACCGAGGTTGACAGAAACGTCGATTGATTCTTTAAATTTTGGTGAAGCAAACTCAGAAATCAGAGAAACAGCTTCTTCGACGGAGTAAGTCTTTGTTGAATCCAGCTTCCCGGCCATGGCCTTTCGCTTCTTAGATAGTTTAGCCATTACTCTACTCCCTCCACATCGAGACCAGCGCTACGTGCACTACCCGCCAGGGTACGCACAGCTGCATCCATGTCGGCTGCAGTCAGGTCAGGCATTTTCTGGGTTGCGATATCTTCTAGTTGGGCACGCGTCACTCTGCCTACTTTTTCAGTATTTGGACGGCCACTGCCTTTTTTGATCCCTGCTGCCTTGCGCAATAGCACAGAGGCTGGAGGGGTTTTGGTAATGAAGGTAAAGCTGCGATCTGCGTATACCGTGATTACCACAGGAATTGGAAGTCCAGGCTCAGTGCCCTGAGTTTGGGCATTGAACGCTTTACAGAATTCCATGATATTCACGCCATGCTGACCCAGGGCCGGGCCGACCGGTGGGCTGGGGTTTGCCTGACCAGCACCAACCTGAAGCTTGATATAAGCTTGCACTTTCTTAGCCATGATCTTCTCCTTGGGTTCAGACGTTGAGACCGGCTCAACTCCCCTGACCACCCCGTGTGTGGCTAGACGCACAGGGATCGAATGTTGGGGGCAAAAATTGATCTGTCCCCGGTAATGTAGGGGTCAGAGTAAAATTTCCTCTTTTATATTGCCGTGCTTTGAATCGGCAAAGAAATTTTACTCTGACCCCGAGTTTGAGGTGCCTGAAGCCCCCTCAGCTCTTCTCTACTTGCCCGAACTCGAGTTCGACTGGTGTAGAGCGACCAAAAATCAGTACCGCAACGCGCAGACGACTCTTCTCATAATTCACTTCTTCTACGGTGCCGGTGAAATCGTTGAATGGGCCATCGATAACCCTAACCATTTCGCCCGGCTCATAGATAACCTTATGAGAAGGTGCATCTTCGCTATCTTCCATACGCTGCAGAATTTTGTTTGCCTCCGCATCGGTAATCGGGGCCGGCCTCTCGGCAGTTCCACCGATAAAACCCATCACTCGTGGCGTGTCTTTTACCAGATGCCAGGTATCGTCGTTCAACTCCATATGCACGAGCACGTAGCCAGGGAAGAATTTTCTTTCGCTCTTCCGCTTTTGGCCAGCTCGCATTTCGAGTACTTCTTCGGTCGGAACCATGACCTCATCGAAGTAGTCGTCCATACCTGAAAGAGCGATCCGCTCGTGCAGCGCATGCATTACCTTTTTTTCATAGCCCGAATAGGCGTGGACTACATACCAGCGTTTAGCCATTGTCTTCCTTTAACCGATTACCGAAGAAACCACGCCATTCAAACCCCAATCCAGCAACCAGAGGATGAGTGCAACTATGAAAATGACGATCAGAACAACTATTGTTGTTTGCGTTGTTTCTTGTCTCGTCGGCCAAACGACCTTCCGTATTTCCACTCTCGCTTCCAGGCAAAGGTTTACAAATGCTTTGCCTCTCTGGGTTTGCGCTGCCACCCATCCCGCTGCACCTGCGGCAACAAGAAGGCCGATTGTGCGAATCAGCAATGATTCAGCAGCAAAATAAGAGTTTGCATAGACCGCAGCGGCAATAACCGCTGCCACCGTTGCCCACTTGATCCAGTCGAGCTTGCCTTCTTCGCTTTCTATCTTCTCTGCCATAATCCAATTCGATAATTCAGTATGCGTAGCCCAAAACCTTAAAAAATGGCAGGCCAGGAGGGAATCGAACCCCCAACCTGCGGTTTTGGAGACCGCTGCTCTGCCAATTGAGCTACTGGCCTACTGAAACATCTAAACTCTCTAGTTCAGTCATTAAACCTTGCTTGCAAACCAGGCTTGAAGCGCGGCCATTCGTAACCATCAAATGATTGGCTCCGATTTTCTGTTCGAAGGCACAAGCCATAAGGCATGTTCCCCTGCTTTATAACCGCCTTTTTTAAAGACGACTAAGCCAGCGCACCGAATTCCGGTGTGCTGGCTTCGAAAAATTACGTCGAATATTTTATTCGATGATCTTGGAAACGACTCCCGCTCCCACAGTACGACCCCCTTCACGAATCGCAAAGCGCAGACCTTCGTCCATCGCAATTGGGGCGATCAGATCAACAACCATCTTGATGTTGTC
>Ga0181558_10002814_pt1 | contig 16222 bp, 12 predicted proteins | sample 011ome_22_FD_133754 | JGI IMG/M metagenome (GOLD analysis project Ga0181558, IMG submission 133754) | Coastal salt marsh microbial communities from the Groves Creek Marsh, Skidaway Island, Georgia - 011507BT metaG (megahit assembly) | ecosystem: Environmental > Aquatic > Marine > Intertidal...
CGAGGTTCAGCGGCGTCGCTTCACCCAAATATTTCCACCCCAGCTCTGGACGCAGCGCCGTTAACCGTATCAAGGCTTCGCTTGTGGTGTGTGAGCCGTGGAGCACAAAAGTACGTTGCCACTTCCCTTGTGCCATTTGCGTCCGCAGGAATTGGACCAAAAGTATGCGATACAAAGGAGCGAGGACATACAAACTCCCTAGGTAGGCTGCCAAAAATATTCGACTGTAGTAATACCCCTTCAAGCCAATTACGATGATTGCAAGGATAGCGAGTTGCACTAGGGCTCCGCGTGCCACATTCGCTGTAACGTTGCGTTGCTCAAGACCACTTTTGTACGTAAAAATCCCAGCCCAACGCCCACCAGCGTACCAAGAGACGACAATCAGCACCAAAAGCTGCAAGTAGTAATTGTAGTATTCAGGATTCGATATGCGCAAATCTTCAAAACGCCAAAAGCCAATGCCCACGAATAAGAGTAGCATTAGTGCACCATCGGTCACCAGGGTGATCAATCGGAAAATATTTGTGCTTTGATTTTGCATATTTCTGGCCCAAAAGATACTTACTTTTACGTCGATGAGCATCACTTCGAATCCAATCGTTTATGCACCTGGTGTAGGACCCGACCGAGCGGCAGTCCTTGCAGAGGAATTGGGTATACGAACCACACGTGATTTGCTGGAACACTATCCGTTCCGTTATGTCGATAAAACCCAGTACCACGAGATCTCTCAACTAGCTGGAATTCAAGGAGAAGTTCAAATTAAAGGGCAAATTACTACTGTAGAGGAAGTAAGTTCAGGGCCTCGAAATAAGCGGTTGGTAGCCAACTTTACCGACGGAAATGGATTCATTGAACTCGTTTGGTTCAAAGGAGCAAAATGGGTGAAGAAATCACTTAAGCTAGGAGTGCCGATCGTAGTGTATGGTAAGATCAACAACTTCAACGGCAAGATAAGTATACCGCATCCTGAAATCTCAGCTCCTGCGATCGATCAGATCTCGAGTGTTCTCGAACCCGTGTACTCCACTACTGAAAAACTCACAAGAAAGGGGCTGCAGTCTAAGGGGTTACAAAAAATCATCAAGGCAGTTCTCCAACAGGAACTAGAGAAGATAGACGATCCTTTTTCTGAAGCGTTTAGGAATCAAAATAAACTTATTTCCAAAGCTCAGGCGCTAACCTGGATTCACTTCCCTAAGTCACGGGATCATCTTGAGGCAGCGAAACGACGTATAAAATTTGAAGAGTTCTTCTTTTTATCATTGACGCAGCTCAGAAATAAATTGAAGCAAAAAACATCCATAAAAGGGTACCAATTCGCAGAAGTTGGGGCCACTTTTCTCAACTTTTACAACCACCATTTACCCTTTGAATTGACTGGTGCACAGAAACGCGTTGTCAAAGAAATTAGAGCCGATGTAAGGACAGGCGCACAGATGAACCGATTGGTTCAGGGTGATGTAGGTAGTGGTAAAACCATAGTGGCACTGCTGGCGATGTTACTCGCTATTGATAACGGTTTTCAAGCAGCACTCATGGCGCCTACTGAAATTCTTGCTACTCAGCATTACAATGGGCTCAAAGAATTGTGCGAGCCAGCCGGTATACAAATTGCGCTACTCACTGGATCTACAAAATCAGCGGAACGTGCTGTGATCCATCAAGGACTTGGCGATGGTTCTCTGCAGATTTTAATCGGAACACATGCTTTGATAGAGCCTACCGTCAAGTTTGCCAACCTTGGACTCGCCGTGATTGACGAACAGCACCGTTTCGGTGTGGCGCAACGGGCGCGTTTATGGAAAAAAAATACGCACCCTCCCCATGTCTTGGTTATGACTGCAACTCCCATTCCAAGAACGCTTGCTATGAGCTTATATGGTGATTTAGATGTCAGTGTGATCGATGAATTGCCACCAGGTAGAAAACCCATAAAGACGATGCACCTCTTTGAAAAAAATCGTCTTAAGCTCAATGGCTTTATGGAGCGTGAAATAGCTAAAGGGCGCCAAGTGTACATCGTATACCCTCTTATTGAAGAAAGTGACACGCTCGATCTTAAAAATCTCCAGGAGGGATATGAGCAGCTCTTGCGTGATTTCCCAAGACCAAAGTATCAGATTGCAGTTGTTCACGGACGCATGCATCCAGATGAGAACGAGGGAGAAATGCAACGTTTTGCCTCGGGAAAAGCTCAAATCATGGTAGCCACTACGGTGATTGAGGTCGGGGTAAATGTGCCGAATGCCACCATTATGGTCATAGAGAATTCCGAGCGTTTCGGTTTAAGTCAGTTGCATCAATTAAGAGGACGAGTGGGCCGAGGTAGCGAAGAGAGCTTCTGTATCCTGGTCTCTTCATTCAAACTATCCTCTGATGCAAAAACCCGATTAGAAACTATGGTCCGTACCCAAGATGGGTTCGAAATTGCTGAAGTGGATATGCAACTAAGAGGTCCTGGAGACATGATGGGCACTAGGCAAAGTGGACAAATGGCTTTTAAATTGGCATCTTTAACAAATGATGGACAGATTTTAACATGGTCAAGGCATGTAGTGGAACAGTTATTGAGCGATGACCCTCAATTAACAAAACCCCACCATATTTCCATTAAACAACACTGGACGGCGCTGTATAAGCACCAGTGGGGATGGAATAGAATCTCATAATATGCCCAAACGCTTTAAGCGCCTTTTTAAATTGTATCACATTTTGCTGCAACGCACTGGCGGCTATGACTTTATACGTCAAAATGTGAACAAACTCATCGGGTCGGTCCTTGGGATCATTGCATTGTTTTACGTCATCGATGTCTTTATTATCGACATTGATTCAGCTACTGCATGGCTCACCAAAACCCTCTCATCACAAGGGCTTATTGCAATATTTTTCGCTTCTGAAATAAGTATTGGGTTAGTATCCCCTGAGATTTTGATCGTTTGGGCTGACGAAACCATCTACCCTATTATGACCTTAGGGCTCTTGGCGATTATCAGTTATGTCGGCGGCTTAGTTTCTTATGCAATTGGGCGCTACCTATCTACTAGAAAGGTGATAAGAGAACGACTAATTGTGCGCTACAGCACGACCATGCGTCAACTTAAAAGATTCGGAGGACTTTTAGTGATCATCGCTGCTTTAACACCTCTGCCCTATCCTATCGTGTGTCAATTGTGCGGAATCAACAAGTTTCCATTTAAGACATTCGCCTTACTTACTTTGGTGCGTTTTCTGCGTTTTGCCATCTATGGGTTGGTGCTCTATAAAATGTTTTAAGACCAACCATTACTACGTTGTAAGTTCTTCATTGGAAGTGTAACTTTGGCGCTTATTGAAATTCAAGCTTCATGAACATTTCCTACACCTGGCTTAAGCGCTACCTACCAGTTACTCTAGATCCAAAACGCGTTGATGAGCTTCTAACTGATACAGGATTAGAAGTCGAAGGCGTTAACGAGGTAGAATCAATCAAAGGAGGACTAAGAGGTGTTGTAGTAGGTCATGTCTTGACTTGCGTTCAGCATCCAAATGCAGATCGTTTGCGCATTACCACCGTAGACATAGGTGAACAGGAACCTGTACAAATTGTATGTGGCGCACCGAATGTTGCTGCTGGACAAAAAGTTCCCGTCGCGACAGTAGGAACCGTACTGTATCCGGAAGGTGAAGAATTGAAAATCAAGAAAGGGAAAATTCGTGGAGAAGTAAGCGCCGGTATGATTTGCGCCGAAGACGAATTAGGCTTGGGGCAAAGTCACGAGGGTATTATGGTTTTAGATCCTGCACTTAAGCCTGGTACGCCTTGTTCCGAAGTTTTTAAATTAGAAAGCGATTTCGTCTTTGAGATTGGCCTGACGCCAAACCGTACGGACGCCATGGGACATATCGGTGTAGCTCGAGATCTAAGGGCTGCACTTCTGAGTCAAAACGAAGATTCACCAGAACTTCAAACGCCATCTATCACGATTCCAGAAGCTGGAAAAAATGCTATTGAATTGTCCATAGAAGACGAAGGTTGTCCTTCATACTATGGAACACTCTTTACCGATGTCACCGTTGGAGAAAGTCCTGATTGGTTGAAAAATAGCCTTATCGCTATTGGTCTTACGCCAAAAAACAATGTCGTTGATATAACCAACTACGTATTGCATACCTACGGTCATCCGTTGCACGCCTTCGACGCTGATAAGCTTGAGGGGAATAAAGTTATTGTGCGCTCAGCTACTCCAGGTGAAACACTAATCACCCTAGACGAAGTAGAACGTAAACTTGATAGCAGTGATATCGTAATTGCAGACGAAAGCAAACCACATTGTATTGCAGGTGTTCTCGGAGGCTTGGAATCAGGTGTAACTTCGAATACTACCTCCATTTATCTCGAAGGCGCCTACTTTGACGCAGTTCGCATTCGTAAGACCGCAAAAAGACATGGCATCAGTTCTGACGCGAGCTACCGCTACGAAAGAGGGGTCGACCCTAATAGTACGGCAGAGGCACACGCTTATGCAACGGCACTCATCGTTGAACTAACTGGCGCTAAGGCTAGCGCTCGCGACCATCAAGGAATAAGCGAATTTCCACGTACAGAGGTGCGTTTCTCTTACGATAAAGTAGCAAAACTCATTGGCCTTAGACTCGAGGAACAGGCAGCGAAAGACATCCTCAACTCACTTGACTTTGAACTATTATCGATCGAAGGTGATACATGGAATGTCAGTGTGCCTACCTACAGAGTTGATGTTACCAGAGATGTAGATATTGCAGAGGAACTTCTAAGAATCTACGGCTTCAACAATATTCCTGTTCCGGATACCATGCGAATCAGCGTGGCAAAGCACGATCCTCGACCTGAAAAATTGGAAAAGTCCGTTCTAGACCAATTAACGGGAAATGGATTCTACGAAATCATGAATAACAGCCTTTGCAAAGGAGCTGACTACGAGGCTCTTCAGAGTGATCTAGTTCCTCAGCTGGTAGAAATGATGAATCCATTGAGTCAAGATTTGAATGTGATGCGTGCGCATCTACTTTTCGGTATGCTCAATGCGGTGAGCTTCAATCAGAAACGTCAGCAGCCTAATGTCAGATTATTCGAGCGCGGAAAATCATATGGTAAAGGAGCCAACGGCTATTACGAGGGCACTCATTTAGATCTTGTTATTTCAGGAATACAAGGCGAGAACCACTGGCAAGGCAATGCAATAGCGAACGATTTCTTTACGCTCAAAGGGCTTGCAGAAAATCTTGTAGGTCGCTTTGGATTGGAAGTTAAGATGCAAGTGGGGCAACATAGTTTATACGGTGAATACCTAACCCTGAAAGTGGGAAAATCTGTGGTGGGTCACATCGGAACAGTACACCCAAAAGTTTTGAAACACTTCGACATAAAAGGTAGCGTTTCGCATACTAGTTTGAATTGGGAACAATTAGTACATCTTGCCTTACAACGTGGCACTCAGCTGTTCAATGCACTTCCTAAATTCCCTTCGGTTCGTCGTGATCTAGCCTTACTCGTGGATAGTTCTACGAGCTACAGCGAAATTTCTGAAGTAGTCCTACAAACGGAGCGCAAACTGCTCAAAGAACTCTTCTTATTCGATGTGTACCAAGGAGAACATCTTCCTGAGGGCAAAAAGAGTTATGCAATAGGCATGCTATTTCAGGACGCAAATAAAACACTTAACGACAAAGCTGTTGACAAGGCGGTACAACGAATTTTACATCAGCTCGGTGAACGTTTAGGTGCTCAATTGCGTTAAACCGACATGCTAAAGGTCGCTTGGGCCCCAATTTATCACCATCCACTTCCGGACAACCATAGGTTTCCTATGGCCAAATATTCTCTATTGCCAGAACAACTCTTGCATGAAGGGACACTACATTCAGACTCCTTCTTCGCTCCTGATTTGCTTCCGGTGGATAGAATTCTGCGTTCGCATGCTGCTTCATATTGGAAAGAGCTCGACGAACTAACACTACCCGGCAAAGCACAACGAAAAATTGGCTTCCCTCTTAGTAAAGCGTTGATCGATCGAGAGCGTACCATTTGCCAAGGCACCGTGGACACCACAGAATACGCCATGCAATTCGGCTGCTCTTTAAACATTGCTGGCGGAACGCACCACGCATTCTACAACAGAGGCGAAGGATTCTGCATATTGAATGATATCATTATTGGTGCTCACCATTTGATCGATCATCATGGACTGACCAAGATATTAGTCATCGACCTCGATGTCCATCAAGGCAATGGTACGGCAGCAATGGCAAAGGATGATCCACGGATATTCACGTTTTCAATGCACGGTGCTAAAAATTACCCTTATCACAAGGAACAAAGCGACCTAGATCTTGATCTACCAGACTTTACAGGAGATAAAGAGTACCTCGGCCTCTTAGAGGTTCATTTGGATAAACTCTTTAATGAGTTCGCTCCTGAGTTTGTGTTTTTTCAAAGCGGAGTAGATATCATCCGTGGAGATAAATTAGGGCGAATGGACCTGACCTTGGCCGGGTGCCGTGAACGAGACAGAATGGTATTCGAACGTTGTTATCGCCATGAAGTGCCCGTTGCAGTGAATATGGGAGGTGGCTACAGTCCCGAAATAAAAAACATCATCGAAGCCCACTCCAACACTTTTCGAACAGCCGCTTTCTATTTCGGTTGATTTTCAAGGCCACATTATAATCCCTATACTAACCGATTGATCGTTTGAAGTTATGTGATTAATAAGAGAGTGAACTTTAAATCTTCATGAAAATTTTAATAAGTATCTACTTTCAACAAATCGACTGCTAAACAAAAGATTAGAATACTACTTGGCGTTATATTGCAATAGCAAAACCGCATTTCTTGAAATTCAAACTCCTCATAATACTCTGCCTCGCTTTTAGTAAAATACAAGCACAGCGCTATAACTCGATGCGAGCAAATCGTTTCAGTTATATCCATATTGGAGGTGGTGTGCCCTATGTCAGTTTAAAAGGTGGCTTCGAATTTCAGTCTTCAACATTTGTTGAGTTACAAGGTCATACTGATGGTGGAGGGATTTGGAGAGCCAATACTTTTAACGATTGGCGTTCACTCTCTCTATTGCGGGCCTTTCGCATTCCATCCATTAGCACTGAAATTCGCTTAGGCTGCGGAATTGTGCAAAGTGAGGAACGAATCTTAAATCAAAAGTCAAATACATTTGGGGCTGCCCCGCAGATCGCCTTGAGTAAACGACTACGCGAGAATTGGGCCCTAGGCGGCAGTGCTACTTGGCCCTTTTCACCTGCACAAAATTTAACCCCTGCCATTACTTTAGGGATCGAATACCGGATTGGTCGATACGTAAAAGAAAACGGTCTGTACTAAGAAGCACAGACCGTTCCAAATCTAATCGCAGAAGATTAATGACGCTGGCCTCTAAGCCAACATCTCTCCTAGTGCATTATCGTAAATGTGCTGGTAATCGCTTACCTCACCCCATTCTTCATCATCGATTCGAATGCTGCCCTTAGTTACGTGACCTAAAAGATCAAATTCACAACCGTTCAACATCATAAGATCGATGAATTTGTCTTTGTTCTCCTCCGAAACCGTCACTACTATTCTCGATGCTGATTCACCGAATAGTACCGCATCTTTACGGTATTCTGCTGGTAACGTAATATCAAAACCTAGACCTGAAGCGAAACCTTTTTCTAGAAGCCCTACCCAAAGACCACCTTCACTTAAATCGTGAGCACTATTAATAGCACCTTCACGAATAAGCATTTGAACTTGTTTTTGGTTAGCGTATTCTTCTTCCAAATCGAAGTATGGAGCAGAGCTCTTCTCTACCCCATGAATGTTTACCAAATACTGTGATGATGATATATCATTTCGGCTAGAACCTATCATAAAGATTAGGTCTCCTTTTGACTTATAGCCTAAGGTTGTCACGTATTTTTTATCCTCAACTACTCCAATCATACCGATTGTTGGTGTTGGGAATACCGGTTCAATGGTATTACCGATTTGAGTCTGGTTGTAGAAACTTACATTACCACCCGTAACTGGTGTTTCGAACTTTTCACAAGCAGCACTCATCCCTTTAATAGCACCGACAAACTGCCAGTATACCTCTGGGCTATATGGGTTTCCGAAGTTCAAACAGTTCGTAACTGCAGATGGAATACCACCTGAACACGTGATGTTACGCGCCGCTTCAGCAACTGCCATTGCACAACCAACCTCTGGATCAGCGTGAACATAACGAGAGTTACAATCCACACTCATTGCTAAGGCCTTATCTGTTCCTTTGATGTTGACTACGCCCGCATCTGAAGGGTCATTCGTACCCATATTACGTGTACCAACCATACTATCGTACTGCTCATAAATCAAACGCTTTGATGCGATATTAGGCAGTGCAACCATTTGCTTGGCCACAGCTTTCAAGTCTGAAGGCTCATCAATACTGTTGATATCAAACTTTTTATATTCTTGGTAGTACTCTGGTTCTGCCCATTCTCTGTGGTATACCGGAGCACCTCCACCTAGAACTGCACTTTCGGCAGGAATAGTTCCCATCAATTCATTCTCCCAATAGTAATTTACCGTGCCTCCTTCAGTTACTACACCGATCTCTTCACACTCTAAATCCCATTTGTCGAAAATATCAAGTACTTTTTGTTCTTTACCTTTTTCAACCACTACAAGCATACGCTCTTGAGATTCTGATAGGAGAATCTCCCATGGTTCCATGTTTTGACGCAAAGGAACTTTGTCCAACCAAATATCCATTCCGTGCTCTCCAGCAGCCGACATTTCACATGACGAACAAGTAATTCCAGCCGCTCCCATATCCTGCATACCAACTACAGCATCGGTTTCTGCCAATTCCATGGTCGCTTCTAACAAAAGCTTCTCTTGGAATGGGTCACCCACCTGTACCGAAGGGATATCTTCCGCTGAATCTTCATCTAGATCTTTTGACGCAAAAGAAGCTCCGTGAATACCATCTTTACCAGTAGCCGACCCTACTATAAAGACAGGGTTTCCTACCCCTGAAGAAGTAGCTGAAATCTGCTTACCTACTTCAACGATACCCGCTGAAAAAGCATTAACTAACGGATTTTGATGATAGCACTCGTCAAAGTACACTTCTCCTCCAACGATTGGAATTCCAAAAGAGTTACCGTAATCACCAATTCCTTTACTCACACCCTTGACTAACCACTTGGTACGATCCTCTGAAGGCTTACCGAAACGAAGCGAGTTCAATTGTGCGATAGGGCGAGCGCCCATAGTAAAAATATCTCTGTTTATACCTCCAACTCCAGTAGCAGCACCTTGATACGGCTCAACTGCAGAAGGGTGGTTATGTGATTCAATTTTGAATGCACAGGCCAAACCATCACCTATATCCACGAGACCCGCATTTTCTTCACCAGCCTCAACCAACATATGTGGTCCTTTTTTCGGTAGTTTTTTCAACCAAACGATGGAGTTTTTATACGAACAGTGTTCACTCCACATGACACCATAAACGGAGAGTTCAAGGTAGTTAGGAGTGCGGCCAAGGATTTCTTTGATCTTGTCAAACTCTTCTGGCAAGAGGCCCATTTCTTTGGCCTGGTCTAAAGTGGCAACTGAAGTGCTATTCATTATTGAAAAGAATTTGTGCAAATTTAGGTATTCTTACCTCAACACTTTTGAAAACCATGCGCAATCTTTCCCACACCGTTATCCGTCCATTTGTTCATAACCTACTATGGTTACCTCTAACCGTGCTTTTATCGTGTTCAACCCCTGATAAAACAAGCTATGACCTAGTCATTTCAGGTACCAACATTCACACCTTAGATACTGCTCAAAGTACCGGTTCTATTGCCTGGATTGGCATAAAAGATGGTCGTATTGCAGCCTTAGGAACACGAGATGATGCACTTCCCGAAGCTAATCTAGTGCTTCAAGCTAATGAAGACCATGTGTATCCAGGTTTTATCGATGCTCATGGTCACCTGTTTGGCTACGCAGAATCCCTACACACCGTAAATCTTTTTGGAACATCTTCCGTAGAAGAATGCATTGAACGTATCGAAGCTTTTATTGCGGCAAACCCAGAAAAGGAATGGATTATAGGAAGAGGCTGGGATCAAAATGACTGGCCTGTGAAAGCATACCCTTCCGCTAAGGATTTGGATCGCTTCTCACAAAAAAAGCTATTCTTGACAAGAATTGACGGTCATGCGGCTTGGGTAAACACCAACGTCATGAAGGCATTTACTATAGAAGAAGGCATGCGTATTTCTGGAGGAAGCGTCTTAGATGGGATTTTAATAGATCAGGCTGAATCTTTGGTTCAGCTTCCCTCCCGTGACAATAGCTTTTGGCGAATCGCATTGTTGCAAACACAGGACAGTCTCGCTAAATACGGAATCACCGCAATGACCGATGCGGGGCTTCACTATGAACAGATTCTTCTTCTCGACTCACTCATAACCGAGGGCAAGTGGCTAATTCCAATCAATGCTATGATAAGTAATACGGAAGAAGACCTTGCTTACTTCGAGAAAAACGGTCCGATAGAAAAACCATTGCTTCGAGTCAAAAGTGTGAAGGCTTATCTAGATGGTGCACTAGGATCAAGGGGAGCACTCCTGAGGGCACCTTATCATGATTTACCGCAGCATTATGGCTTGCCACTTTTATCACCTTTGGAACTGGACAGGTTAAGAGACCGCTGCTTAAATAACGGCTGGCAACTCTGCGTGCATGCGATTGGCGATAGCGCACACCATGTCTTGTTGGAAAGTTTTAATGAATTGGACCGTACTGAAGATTTGCGGTTCAGAGTGGAACATGCTCAAATCATGACTCCAGAAGATAGTGCGTATTACCGCCACCCGAACATTATCCCGAGCGTGCAACCCACCCATGCGACGAGTGATATGTATTGGGCAGCCGAGCGGTTAGGCGAGCATCGCCTTCATCACTCCTATAGCTACAAACGAATATTGAATGCATCCGGTCTGATTGCCCTAGGCACTGATTTCCCAATTGAGCACATTGATCCATTAGCAACTTTCTTCTCAGCAACCACTAGAAAGGATAGATCCCAATGGCCTGAAGCTGGTTTTATACCCGAACAGGCGCTAAGTCCCCTAGAGACCCTGCGTGGAATGACTGTTGAGGCTTCCTATGCAGCATTTACAGAACACCATTATGGCGCTATTGCCATCGGACAATTAGCCAACTTTACTATTGTTAACCAAGACCTCCTTTCTAGAATTCCAGTACAACAAGGAGACACTAAGGTCGTACGAACAATTGTACAAGGACGTGTTATATACCCATAGCCATCTATATTAAATGTACATTTTACATTTTGACTATATTTAGGAACACAATTCAAAAGGACAAAACCCGAACACTCAACATATGAGACAACCAACTCGATTATTCGATATTCCTCATTACCAGCAGGAAAACACACCCATGGAGGTGATGATGACTTCAAAAGTCAACGGTGAATGGAAAAGCTATACCACGAGTGAATTCATTGCTGCGGTAGACAAAGCCTCGAGAGGTCTATTAGCATTAGGAGTAAAAGCAGGAGATAAAGTAGCATTGATTTCTCACAATAACCGTTGTGAGTGGAACATTATGGACCATGCCTTACTACAGATTGGTGCAGTGGATGTTCCTGTTTATCCAACTATGACGGAAAACGACTATGAATATATCTTTAATCATAGTGAAAGTATATACTGTTTTGTCTCGAACGACGAATTGTATGACAAAGTGGAATCTATTCTCGACAAATGTCCACAGATGAAGGGTGTTTACTCCTTCGAAAAATACGAGGGCAAATCGCATTGGGAGGAAATAAATAAGCTCGGCGAAGACGAAAGTAAACAAGCTGAAGTAGTACAGTTTAGAGATCAAGTCAAACCTGAAGATCTAGCAACTATCATTTATACCTCCGGAACCACAGGGTTACCCAAAGGCGTGATGCTATCTCATAAGAACATGGTTTCGATTGTCATCACCGCTACTCCAAGAATCCCTGGGCTCACCAAAGGACAATCTCGTACCTTGAGTTTCCTTCCGGTTTGTCACAGCTTTGAAAGGTTTATTCAGTACCTATACATGTATAATGGCGCGAGTATTTACTTTGCGGAGGCCATTGACACTATAAAGGCCGATTTGAACTTTGCGCAACCTCATATCTTTACAGCAGTACCTAGGTTACTTGAGAAGTTTTTCGATGGGATTGTAGCTAACGGTACGAGTGCTGGCGGAATTAAGACTAAGATTTTCGAATGGGCTGTAAGCTTAGCCTTACAATGGGAGCCGGAAAAAGCGAACGGTGCATTCTACCATTGGAAATTAGGCATCGCTGATAAATTAGTATTCAGTAAGATTCGTGAAGCTCTAGGTCTTTCCCACATACAAGCTGTAGCCTCGGGCTCCGCAGCTCTTCAACCAAGACTCGCACGATTCTTCAACGGTATTGGAGTACCTATTTTGGAAGGTTATGGTCTTACTGAAACCTCTCCAGTAATTTCTGTGAACACTACTGTTACACCAAACATGTTAAGAATTGGTGCGGTAGGAAAAGTACTCGAAGGTCAGGAAGTAAAAATCGCGGACGACGGTGAAATCCTTATCAAAGGCCCTAATGTAATGCAGGGGTACTACAAGCAACCTGAACTCACCGCTGAAGTGATGACTGGCGAGTGGTTCCACACGGGAGATATAGGAGTGATTGAAGACGGTTTCATCCGTATTACGGACCGCAAAAAAGAAATGTTCAAAACCTCTGGTGGAAAATATGTTGCACCACAATTGATCGAAAATGAACTTAAAGGCTCTCACCTTATAGCTCAGAGTATGGTTATCGGTTCTGGACGAAAGTTCCCTTCTGCCATTTGTATCCTAAACAAAGACGGCGTTAAAGAATGGTGTAGTAGACATGATATCACTTTTACCACCTTCGAAGAAATGGCTAATGACAAACGCATCATCGACCGTGTGTGGCAGGATGTAGATAAAGCTAATGCGAACTTCGGTAAGTGGGAGCAGGTGAAGAAAATCATCATTGATACGGAGGAATTTACCGTGGACAATGGATGTTTAACGCCAACCTTTAAGGTAAAACGCAAGCCTATTCTAGCTAAGTACGAGGCTCAAATAGATGCATTGTACGCAGAATAAGTACATAGCTATGACTTCAAGAAAAAGGTCCCTGGATTACTCCAGGGACCTTTTTTTTTGCTCGATGTAGAAGATAGTTTGGAACTGTTAAGAATTCTAGCCCACCTCTAGATATAGACATAAAAAAACCCACTTCAAAAGAAGTGGGTTTCATAGATCTTTACACTGCTTAAGTTAAGCTTATAGCGCTGCAACGTGCTTTGCCAAGCTAGACTTCAAGTTAGATGCTTTTTTCTTGTGGATGATGTTGCGCTTAGCAAGTCTATCCAACATAGATACTACACGTGGGAACATTTCTGTTGCCTCCGCTGCATCAGTAGTGCCGCGTAATTTTCTCACAGCGTTACGTGTCGTCTTGTGGTAGTAACGATTGTGAGCAGCCTTTTTGGCTGATTGACGAATTCTCTTTAAAGCAGACTTATGGTTTGCCATGTCTTTTTAATTAATTTTTGTGACCCGTACGGGAATCGAACCCGTGTTTCCGCCGTGAAAGGGCGGCGTCCTGGACCGCTAGACGAACGGGCCAAAATGTTCCAGAACAATACCTCGTTGTTTCGAGGAGTGCAAATGTAAGCACGTTTTTGGTTTCTGCAACACCTTGAGCAAAAAAAATCAGTTTTTTTCTGTTTTTTTTCTGTCCTAGTAGGCCTTCGCGAATACTACACGCTGTGTACTCGGTTTGCCTGTAAGGATACATTTACCCTCTTCCTCTTTGTTATTCAATGGAATACAACGAATTGTAGCTTTAGTAAGATCCTTGATCTTATCCTCTGTCTCTGTTGTACCGTCCCAATGCGCATAAACGAATCCTGCATTATTTTTTATGAGTGCTTCAAACTCTTCCCATGTATTTGCTTCATGAGTATGCTCCTCTCTGTAGGATAGGGCCTTTTGGAATAGGGAATTTTGGATCTCATCTAAAAGAGCTGGAATAGCCGTAGAAACATCACTTTGGTTCATGAACTGTTTGGTCAATGTATCACGACGCGCTACTTCTACTGAACCTTTCTCTAAATCTTTTGGTCCAATAGCAATTCGGACGGGTACCCCTTGAAGCTCATATTGATTAAACTTCCATCCTGGCTTATGGGTATCTCTGTTATCAAACTTAACCGTAACACCTTTTTCACGTAAGTCATTCATGAGGCCTTCTGCGACCTCTGAAATCGCATCCAATTGTTCTTGCCCTTTGTATATAGGTACAATCACTACTTGATAAGGCGCCAATTTCGGAGGTAGAACTAGTCCATTATCATCACTATGTGTCATGATTAACGCCCCCATAAGTCGGGTACTCACCCCCCAAGACGTAGCCCAAACGAATTCTTGTTTCCCTTCTTTGTTTTGGAATTTGACATCAAAAGCTTTGGCAAAATTTTGACCCAAGAAGTGAGACGTTCCCGCTTGAAGAGCTTTACCGTCTTGCATTAAAGCCTCTATACAATATGTCTCTAGTGCACCAGCGAAACGCTCTCCTTCAGTTTTTGTACCGCGTAAAACTGGAATTGCCATGATTTCTTCGACAAAAGTTGAATATACATTGAGCATGGTTTCAGCTTCTGTAATCGCTTCATCTTTTGTAGCGTGGGCAGTATGGCCTTCTTGCCACAAGAACTCCGCGGTTCTCAAGAACAATCGCGTTCTCATTTCCCAACGCACCACGTTAGCCCATTGATTGACCAAAATGGGCAAATCACGGTAGCTCTGAATCCAATCCTTGTAGGTATCCCAGATAATGGTTTCTGAAGTTGGACGAACAATAAGCTCCTCTTCCAATTTCGCAGCTGGATCCACAATAACTCCATTGCCATTAGGATCGTTTTTCAATCGATAATGAGTGACAACCGCACATTCCTTTGCAAATCCATCAACGTGTGAAGCTTCTTTGGAGAAGTAAGATTTTGGGATAAACAATGGGAAGTAGGCATTCATGTGACCTGTTTCCTTGAATCGACGATCAAGATCCGCCTGTATACGCTCCCAGATCGCATAGCCGTATGGCTTAATAACCATAGAACCACGCACACCAGAGTTTTGTGCTAAATCGGCCTTAACAACCAATTCATTGTACCATTTTGAATAATCTTCTTCCCGAGTAGTGAGATGCTTTGCCATTTATCTTGCAGTTGGTATAACTTTTGTACCTTATTAAATATGAACGGCAAAGTTACTGAAGTTATGAAGAAGCACCTCTTATTTCTAGGTTTAAGTTATGCACTACTCACTGCGTGTAGCACTCCTGTAAGCCTAACTGAGAATTACTTCGAGGACGAGAATTACTACAATCCAGCCTTGCCGTCTCCGCATTTTAGTACAGCTTCAATACCCAATACTCCTGCCCCACCTAATACAGACCTAGACTACGATCGTTACTGGAGTCAAGACAATGATATGGTTACCGAAGACGAGTTCAATCAAGGAATTCGCGGGAGCATGAATAACGGGTTTGGCGCTATGCCACCTTATCCACTTGCAGGTACTTCTTTTTGGCAGTGGAGACTCATGCAACAGCACTTCATGTTCAACTCCAATTCCTGGAACAATCCCTATTTCGGAAATTCGATGTGGCACGATCCATGGAATCCGTACGGCAACGCTTGGGGAATGGGATACGCAAATAATTGGAACAATCTATGGTACCCGCTGGGAAACTACGATTGGTACGACCCTTGGAATCCATACGGATATGGTCCTGGCTACGGCTCTGGATATGGATATGGCTGGAATTCGGGCTGGACCAATTCTGGCAATAACGGCTGGTCCAACGGTTCAACAACCACGCGAAGCGGCACCAATTATGGAGGCAGACGTCCTTCCAAATACAATAAAGCCACTGGGAGTTCATCTTCCTCTGGCAGAACCACCGGCTCAACAACTACTCCGACAGAAGGCTCGGGTTGGGGCGGTGTACTCACACCAGTCCAAGAACTTTTCAAAGGAAACATTGACCAGAACACTAAGGAGCAAAATCTTCCACCGCGAAATAAGATTCAACGTTTAGATCGAACCGCACCAGAGCGCGCA
>Ga0181558_10002818_pt1 | contig 16216 bp, 6 predicted proteins | sample 011ome_22_FD_133754 | JGI IMG/M metagenome (GOLD analysis project Ga0181558, IMG submission 133754) | Coastal salt marsh microbial communities from the Groves Creek Marsh, Skidaway Island, Georgia - 011507BT metaG (megahit assembly) | ecosystem: Environmental > Aquatic > Marine > Intertidal zone...
AAAAAGTGATGTTTCAATAATCCGCACAGCGAACATCTCGTGGTCAGATCTGTCGGCGCGGGCGGTGGGTGCGCCTCGAGAGGAGGGCGCGGGAGGAAACCATGGCGCGCGCGTCGTTTTTCCTGACGCGGACGGATGCGGACAGCATAAAAGCGCGTCAGCTCAAGAGCGGCCTGACGCTGGTGTTCCTGGTGCTCGTGGACGCGACCGCCACGCTGTGGCTCTTCTTCACTCGCGAGGGAAAACTCGGCGCGCTCGTGCCCGAGCTGCGCGAGCTCACCTCCGCGCGCGCGTTCAAGGGGGGGACGAGCGACCTCGTCGCGCTGCTCGCGCTCCGCGTCGCGCTGTTCGCGCTCGCCGGCGGCCTCGCCGTGGTGCTCGGCAAGCAGAGGAACAAGGCCCCGCCTCCGCCGCGCGCGCGGTCGGCGGCGAATCTGGCCCGCCGGGAAGGCACGCTCCGCGAACCTCTGCTCCCGCGGAGCGTCGGTCCGGCGGGGGAGAACACCCACGCCTCGGATATTTCGCCGGACGTCTCGAACGGAGACGACGGAGACGACGTCGAAGGCACGACCCTGCGCGGCGTGCGCGTCGGGTCCGACGCGACGCCGAATCCTGACGCGGCGGGCACGTTCGACCCGAATCTGTTCGCGCCGAGTGAAGAGGATCAGAGGTTCAACGCGCGCGCGTCGTTCCGGCGGGATTGCATCATCGAAGGCACGTTCCTGTGCTGCATCGCGTTCCAGGCGTTCGTGGCTGTGAAGTCCGTGGCGTTCTACTACGACGAGCGCCGTCTTTTGCGAACGGTGCTTCTGTTCGGCGTCTCGATCGTCGCCGTGAACGCGCAGTCGGCGTACTTTCGGAAATGGGTCAAGGCGTGCACCGTGCGCACGGGCGTGTTGCGCCCGGACTTCCACGCGCACGAGCTGCAGTTCCACGACCGCGTCGTGGGGCACGTCTGCGACATGTGCGGCTTGCGTCTGAACGCGGGGAGCAAGGGTCTGCGGTTCGGGGGGTTCAGGTGCAAGACGTGCGACTTCGACTGCTGCATGCGGTGCTTCTGCCGGAAGAACCGGGACACCGCCGAGGGCGGCGTGCGCGGAGACAAAGGCACGAAGGCGAACCTGGAGGGCACGCCCGCGCAGTACCTGTGGCGAGTGTTGGGTTTGGCGAAGCTGGAGTGGGCGCTGTTGACTCTGGCGATTTGCACGACGATCGTCACGAGCGCGGCGGCCCTGTTCGTGCCCCACTTCCAGGGCGCCGCCTTCGACGCCGCCATCGCGCGCGACGCGGCGGCGTTTGACTCGCACGTCTCGGCGTTGCTCGCCGCCTCGGCGGCGGTGGCGGCGTTCTCGGCGTTCAAGCGCGCGTGCTTCTCGCTGACCGGGCAGCGGCTCAACTACAAGGTGCGCATCTCGCTGTTCCGCACGATCTTGAGGCAGGACATCGCGTACTTCGACGGCGTGAACACCGGCGACCTGCTCAGCCGCCTGAGCTACGACGTCAACAACCTCACGTCGCCGTGCAACACCGTGCTCAGCCTGGCGTCGCAGAACGTCGTCGTCATCGTCGGCGCGCTGATCATGTGCTTCTACACGTGCTGGCGCCTGGCGATGGTGAGCTTCGCGGTGGTCATGCCCATCACGTACCTCATCAAGCGGTACGCGCGCTGGAGCCAGACGCTGAACCGCGAGATCTCGGCGATGCTCGGGCTCGCCGCGACGGCGGCGAACGAGGCGCTCGGGAACGTGCGCACCGTGCGCGCCACGAGCGCCGAGGAGACGGAGCTCGCGCGGTACGAAGAGCACGCCGGCGCGGCGTTGCGCGCGGGCGTCAAGGACGCCTTCGGGGGCGCGCTCACGGTGATGCTCACCAACCTGCTGGAGCTGGGCACGTCCGTTCTCATCCTGTGGCTCGGCGGAGGGATGGCCATGGAAGAACCGAGCCCGCGCCTGACCATCGGCGCGCTCATCACGTTTCAGCTCTACTTCAACGCCGTCACGAGCGCGTACACGGCGCTGACCAACTGCCTGACGAGCCTGGTGCGCGCCGCCGGCTCGGCGTCGCGCGTCTTCTCGCTCAAGGACAACTTGCCCGACATAGACCCCGACGTCGGGTCGGCGTATGACCCCGGCGGCGAGCCCGGGCGCGGCCCCGCGATCGAGTTCGAGAACGCGACGTTTTGGTACCAGATGCGCCCGAACCACGTGGTGATCGACGGGCTCTCCATGCGGGTCGCGTCGGGCTCGACCGCCGCGCTGGTGGGCAAGAGCGGCGGCGGCAAGACGACACTCGTGGCGCTGCTGCTGCGCTACTACGACGTCAAGGGCGGGTCCGTGCGCGTCGACGGCGTCGATTTGCGGGACCTGAACCTCGCCTCCGTGCACAAACACGTCGGCCTCGTCGCGCAGGACACGCAAATCTTCAACCACACCATCGCCGGGAACATCGAGTACGGGTGCGGGGAAAAACCGAGCCGGTCGGCGATTGAGGCGGCGGCGCGGCGGGCGCACGCGCACGATTTCATCCAGACGTTCCCGGACGGGTACGACACGCGGCTCGGCGAGCGCGGCGTCCGGCTCAGCGGGGGCCAGAGGCAACGCTTGGCCATCGCGCGCGTGTTCCTGCGCAACCCCCGCCTGCTGTTGCTGGACGAGGCGACGAGCGCGCTGGACGTGGAGAGCGAAGCCGCCGTGCAGAAGGCGATCGACGCGCTCCTGGCGATGGGCGGCCGAACCGCGCTGGTCGTCGCGCACAGGCTGAGCACGGTGCGGGACGCGGACGCGATCCACGTCGTCGTCGGCGGGAAGGTGGCCGAGAGCGGGACGCACGACGCGCTTCTCGCCGTGCAGGACGGCGTCTACGCAGGGCTGGTGTCGCTGCAGGCAAAGCGCAAGGCGGAGACGGTGTCCGAGGCGAGGGAGGAGGAGGAGAAGTAGAGACGAGAGACTCTACGCGCGTAAGTACGTACCTTCGTAGATAGGAATAAAACAGCTCGGTCGAGAGCGAAATACGATGCCTCGTCTTCTTCACGTTCACTCACGACGACGTAGCCTACGTACGGCTGATGGGCTCGAGTTTCGCCAGCGTCCCGGCGATGGCGTCGATGAGCGACACGACGTGCGCGCACTCGTCGATTCTCCGCCCGTCGTCGGCGACGCGTTTCGACGCGAGCACCGTTCTCGCCTCTTCCATCTTCTCCGCGAGCGTCATCGCGGTGGCTCTGGCGGTCGCGGCGATCGCCGGGTCCAACGCGGAGCGAGAAGCTTCACGCGGGTCCTCGGTCGTCCGCGCGCCGTTCGCGGGCGCTGCGAAGGCGGCGCGCGTCCCGGACGACGCCGCCGCCGCCGAGGAGATCTTTCGGGAAAGCGAAACGCCGGCGCCGGCGCCCACGTCAGATCCCGCCCGCAGCTTGTTGTAGAAGTCGTCGTCCAGGGACTCCACGCCGGGGGGCTCGGACTCCTCGAACGCCTCCTGCTCGTGCGAGGACGGTGCGGCGGGGGCGGGCGTGCCGTCCACCCCCTTGCCCTCCCGCTTCATCGCCTCCGCCTCCTCCGCGGACATCACGAACATGTTGTGCGCCACGCAGAAGACTTTGTTTTCGCGCGATCGCATGAGGGGGGTGGTGCACCCCTCCACCGGACAGTACTCCGCGAGCATGGTCCACCCCTGCAGCAGCTTCTCCGCGATCGCGGACGCGTTGTCGTCCTCGCGGCGCATCTTCTCCTTGGCGTCCATCTTGGATCGGGCACGGACGCGCGATCGTAAACTGATGACGAGAGACGCGTCCGCCGAAAGCTTCGAGAGGCGACGAAAAGACAAACCGCGCACGCGACAGCTGACGATCGACGAGTCGTTTCGTTTCAAGTTTCGGGACGTTTTCGTATTTCGTTTTCGGTCGCCGCTTCGGTCCTCCGCTCTCGAACACCCGGCGCGTCGCGCGTCGTACCCACGCGCGCCACACGCGCGAAGAAAAAGAGAAGCCCCGCGAGTGGAGACGCGATACATACGACTCGCCATCACGCGATACACGCCATCACGCGTCTCGGTCCTCCGAACGCTTCTCACATCTCGATCTTGGTGCTGGTGGAGGTGCGGCGCACGACCGAACCCGAGCCGGACGCCACCGCCGTGGAGGCGCCGGCGGTCGCGTCGGGGCCCGACGCGACGGGCCTCGCCGCCGCCGCGAACGCGCGGTCGCCGTGTCCGGACGCGCGGATTGCCACGGCGATCGCCGCGAGCGCCACGACGGCGACCGGGAACCCGACCTGGAACCCGACGCGCTCGTGCACGGGCTTTTCGCGCGTCTTTTTCGCGACGCCGTCCGCGGCGGAGGCGGCGGCGTTTGGCGTCTCGGACGCGGACGGCCCGGACATGGCGTCGACGAAGGCGTCGTCCAGCGCCTCGAGGTCGCCTAGGCGCGCGCCGTCGTCGGAAACCGTGAACGCGACGCCGACGTCGCGCAGGGAGGCGTCCTGCGCGAATCTCGCGCCGCCGACGAGCGCGACGATCTCGGCGGCGGACAGGAACCCGCGCCGCTCAGTCTCGGCGTCGTCGCCCGGCGCGACGCCCGGCCAGGCGAGGGGCGCGCCTTCGGCGTCGCGCGCCTCGGCGAGCGCGGCGGTGAAGTCGCCGCGCGCCGCCGCGAGGACGCCGTGCACGCGGTCCAGCAGCGCGACGGCAGTTTCGGGGGAGAGGTCGGCGGGGGACCCATCCCCGGTTCCGAACCCGAGGTCCACGAAACTCGCGGCGTTGGCCTCGGCGGCTTCCACCGTCGCCGAGAGCAACGCGTTCAAGTCGGCGCCCGTTAAGTTGGTCCCGCCCGAAAGAAGATGAGGCTCGCCGCCGTCGCCGTCGAAGCGCTCCTTGACGAAGTCACCCGCCGCGTCCAGGGACGCGGCGAACAGCGCGCGGTACGCCTCGGCCGCGAGGCGCTGCTGCTCGGCGTCGCTCGGGCCGGACCCGGACCCTGACCCGGACCCGGCGAGGACGTCGGCGAGCCTCATGCCCTCGAACCCGGCGTCCAGCGCGGCGCCGAACTGCGCCTCGAGCTCGGCGGCGGAGAGGCCTTCCAGCGTGGCGAGGTCGAGGCGCTCCAGGAGCGTGCCCTCCGTGCCGTCGTCCGCGTCGTCCGCGTCGACCGACACGCCCGTCGCGCCGAGCCGCGCCAGGAACAACTCCGCCAAGAGCTCGCGCGCGCGGTCGTCGGCGGCGTCGCGGAACGCCGCCGAAATCGCCTCGGCGACGCGCGCGTCTAAATGCTCGTACGCGGCGTCCGCGGGAGCGGGAGCGGGAGCGCTCCTGTCGGCACTGTCGGCGTCGATATTGGTGTCGGTATCGCCTTCCTGCAGCGCCTCCTCCCGCCTCGCGGCGACGTCCTCGACGATCCGGGCGAACAGAGACGTCGCGGGGTCCAGGTTGCGCAGCGCCGACGTCAGCGCCGCGCTCGCCACCAGGCTGCGCGCGGCTCCCTCCTCGCCGGCGAGCACCGCCCGCAGGCGGTTCAGCAGGAGCGCGTTCGCCAGGAACCCGCGCGGCGTAGAGGTTATGTTAGCCGCAGGCGCGGGTGCGGGCGCGGAGGCGTGGTCGGCTGCGTCTCCGGAGGTGTGGTCAGCGGTGGTGCCGCCCATGGCCGAGACCGAGGCGTCGGCGGGCGCGGGCGCGGGCGCGGCGGCGGCGGCGTTGTCGCGCCAGCCGCCCCACAGGAGTCTGCGCTGCGCCGCGCTGAGGCGCAGGCGGGACGCGTCCGCGTCGTCCGTGGCGTCCGCGACGTCCGCGGCGTCCGCGGAGCGCTTCCCCGGGGGCAGGTGCTGCCGCGCGTCCGCGAAGATGCCGTCGAACAAGCCGTCGGCGCCGTTCGCGCGGACCGCGCGCGCCGCCTCCTTCGCGCGCTTCGTCGCCTTCGAGGCGAGGAGCGACTCGCGAAGCAGCGAGGCGTCCGTGGACGGGGACTTGTTCAGCGCGGCGCCGGCTTCGGCGCCGGCGGCGAGCAGGACGACGCAGAGCGCCGCGGCGACGCGAAGCGCGCGCATGGGGATAGGGGTCGGTGAGCGAGGGCGGGGAGTGCGGAACGCCGTGCGCGCGTCTCGAGGAGTGACACGCGTGCCTCGAACGCAACCGTTTTTCGCGGTCTGCCTTCTCGCCTCGGGAAACACGAAGAAAAAAATATCGTCGTGGTTGTTAGCTTATTTTCCCCGCGCCGCGATGGCGTCGCGCGTACACCCGCGGGTATCGTTCCACTTTGGGTCGCATCACCGGCGACGGAGCGCCCCGATCCGCCATCGCCCCTCCGCGACTCCCGTGCGGTGTGACTCGCGCGCGTCCGGCGATGATGCTCCGGGCGTGACCCTGAGACGCGGCGTACAATCCGACGCGGACGCGATACGCGCGGGCGTGCTGCGCGAGTCCATGAACCCGCTGGGACTGGACCCCACGCGGTTCGTCGTCGCCGTGGACGACGCGCGCGGCGGCGAGATCGTCGGGTTCGGCCAGCTCAAGCCCTGGGAGACCCTGAGCGACCGGCCGAAGGACGACGTGGTGGGCCAGTTGGTGCGTCTGATGAACTTGACGCCCAACTGGAGCGGCGAGTTACTGGAACTGGCGAGTCTGGTGGTGACGAAAGAGCGGCGCGGGAGAGGGGTCGGCACCGCGGTGGCGCGAAGGCTGGTGATGGACGCGAAGTCCGCGACCGGGGAAGGCGCGACGGAAACCGCGCCTCCGACCCTGTGTTTGTTGACGCTTCGCTCGACGATCCCGTTCTACGAGCGGCTCGGGTTTCAAGAGATTGTCTCGCCGGAGTACGTCCCGCGACCGCTGCAGGCGGAGCTCGCGCTCGGGCGAATCGTCGCCAGACTCGCGCGAAACGACGAGTGCGTCGCCATGAAGATGGACTGGGAGATGCTTTAGCTGAAGCGTGTATCACACGACACGTAGTCCATCTTCGACGGTACCGCGACGCGCCCGCCGCGCGAGAAGGCGCCGAAAAACGCCTCGAATCGTTTCGTTCACCCCGAACACACCGAAACCCGAACGCTGTACCGTAGCGTTTTGAACAAGAAAAACCATGTCATCACCGTCATCGGTCTGTCGACACTCCGTCGGTCACGCGCCGGGACGATGCGTCCGCGTGGGCGGGCGCCTCGCGCGACGGCGCTGCTGCGCGCGGCGTGCGTGTTGTCGCTGCTCGCGCGCGCGACCGGCCAGGACCCCCCCCTCGGCTCGGTGTGCTCCGAGGAGTACCCCGCGTCGTGCGACGACAAGTGCACCTTGGACGGGCAGAGGGCGTCGCCGTGTCCGTACGAGTGCTTCGTGGACACCGGGGTGTGCTACAACTACTGCGACATGTACTTCGGCGATGGCGCCGTGGCGTACACCAACGAGAACTCCCCTCTGTTCGACGTGTACGTGCCCGAGTGCGCGGCGCGCATCGCCACGCAGGCTGCCGCCGCGTACGTCGCGGACGCGTTCGAGTCGAATCTGCGGGACCCGCCGACGCCGCGGCGCGGCTTGTCGAGCGTGCCGTTCTCGATGTTCCGGAACGGCCCCGCGCACTCCGGGCGCAGCGCGTTCGCCGGGCCGGTGGCGAACGTCGTCGCGCGGTGGACGTTCAAAACGGGCGGGCGCGTCTTCTCCTCGCCCACGCTCGCCGAGGACGGCACCGCGTACGTCGGCTGCGCGGATGGATTCGTGTACGGCGTCTTTGCCGACGGCGCCGTCAAGTGGAAGTACCCCGCCGGGGGCGCGGTGGTGTCCACCGCGGCGATCGGCAACCCCATCGGCTCGGACCCCACGCTGTTCATCGGCGGCGCGGACGGCACGCTGCACGCCGTCTCCGCCAACTACGGCACCAGCAAGTGGAACTACGTCAAGCCCCGGCTGCACCTAAACGGCGAGTGGCAGCTTCGCGCGAAACGCCCGATCGTCTCCTCCGCCGCGCTCGGCGACGACGGCGTGGCGTACGTGGGCGCCGATAACTCGCTCTTCGCCATCCACGCCGCGACGGGGGGCGGGGGCTTCGCGGGCACCGTCAAGTGGTCGTACGAGACGCGCGGGCTCGTCATGTCATCGCCCGCGCTCGACGCGCACGGGCGCGTCTTCGTCGGGTCCATGGCGGGCACGTTGCACGCCGTGCGCGCGGCGGACGGCGCGTCGCTCTGGTCGTTCGACGCCGAGGGCGGTTTGTACAGCTCGCCCGCGCTGGACGATCTGGGCAACCTGTACGTGGGCGGCGTGGACGCGTACCTGTACGCGCTGCGCGCGGACACCGGCGCGCTCAAGTGGAAGTTCCGCGCGTCCGCGGCCATCTACTCGAGCCCGGCGACGGCGCCCTCGTCCGCGTTCGCCGGCGGCCTCGTGTTCGTCGGCGCCACGGACTGGAAGCTCTACGCCGTGCGCGCCGAAGACGGGCTGCTGGCGTGGAACCAGACGCTGCGCAGGAGCCGAGCCGGAGCGGCGGGAGACGTCGTAGCGGACGACGCGTCGAACGCGACGTCGAACGCGACGTCGAACGCGACGTCGAACGCGACGTCGAACGCGACGTCGAACGCGACGTCGAACGCGACGTCGAACGCGACGTCGAACACCACCACGAACGCCACGAACGCAGCACCGCAAGACGCTGCTGGCGCGTATCCCGGCGAGCCCGCAAGGACGCCGTACGTCTCCTCCGGCGCGCGCGAGCGCGCGGACGCGGCGCGCGTGCTCGCGGCGGAGGGCGTGTGCCCCCCGAACCTGGCGCAGGGCGTCGGCGAGGAGACGAGCCTGCGGTTCGGCGCGAACGTGGTGTTGACGTGCGGGCGGGACGCCGAGAGCGTGGGCGTGGTGGCGAGCCCGGTGTTCGCCTCGAACGGCACGGTGGGAGTGGTGTACGTCGGCTCGAGCGACGCGTCCTTCTACGCGGTGACGGCGGAAACCGGGAAGGTGGCGTGGAGGCTGGACGTGGACGGCGCGGTGTCGACGTCCGCGGCGATCGACGACAAAGGAAGGCTCTACTTCGCCACGGACACGGGCGTGCTGTACCAGGTGGCGGAGAACGCCACCGTCGCGGAGGGAGAGAACAGGTAGCTAGCGAAATGGCTGTAACTTCTTTCGACAGTCATCATACGGATATACGTAGCTCTGAGCGCGTTTGACACGCGAGAAGTTACACGAAGATGCCGCCTTTAGCCACCGCTTTCTTGTCCGCCGCGGACACGGGCGGCGGCGCGGCTGCGTCCCCCTCGCCCCCCGCGCGCGTCTCCCGCCTCGCAGGCTTGGGTTTCTCCGCCGCTCGCGAGCCGAACCACCCCCGGCCCTTCAGCGCGTCGATCTCCGCCCGGAGCGATTCGCGCTCCGCCGCGAACGCGCCCTCCATCGACTCCACCAGATCTTCGTTTTCCTTCCGCTGCTGCAGCAGCCGCACGGACAGCGCGCAGCAGAAGGTGGCCATGAAGATGTTGGCGATGCCTCCCTTTTGCTTCAGGAAACGCCGGAACACGCCATCCTGCGCGAACTTCTCCCCGGAACTCGCCATCGCTCGCGCCACGCGCGCCCGCGAATGCGACACGGCTCTGCCAGTTGGCAGGCAAATTCGCGCGTTTTCGATCGATCGCCGTCCGCCTCGGCGCCTCGGGACGGGAGGAGTGGACGATTTCTCGAGATTTCAAACTTTCTACCGATTCACGGACCGCCTCGGACCGCGCACTAGCTCGCGGTGGTGATGTCCAGCTTGTACGGCGCCGCCTGCAGATTCGGCTTCGCGTTCAGCGCGTAGTCCCTGGCGTCGTCCTCGGCGACGAACCACACGTCGTACGCCGCGCCGGCGGCGAGTCCGCCGTCGCTCGAGTCCACCGTCGCGACGGTTTCCGCCGTGAGCGACTCGAGGCTGGTGATGTTCCCCGCGACCACGGCGCTGGAGACCATGAGGTCGGCGGTTCGGAGCTCCAGCGCCTCCTTCACCTCCCGGCTCGTGGGCGCCCTCGCGCCGTCCGGCACCACCAGGTAGTACACCACGCCCGGCTCCGACAGCTGCACCGCCATCTCGATCGTCGCGCTCGCCGGGCTCGAGACGCGCGGGAACGAGCTCGCGAACGACGGCGCCGCCAGGTCCAACGCCGGAATAACAGTCAAGTCCCGTACCGTGGGGTCCGTCCCGGCGCGCACAGTGAGCGCATCGTCGCTCCCGTACGACGCACTCCGTACTCCGATCCCACCCGCCGTCGGAGGCGTGAAGCCCTCGCCGTACACGCCCGGGCCGATCCGGTCGACGTCGATCGAGTACGTCCTCTTCGTAACGCCGTCGCCCGCGGTGACCACCAGCTCGACGCGGTCGCCGCCGACCGCCGCGAGCGCGGCGAGCGAGACGTCGCGCGTCGAGTCCGAGAGCACGTCCCCCAAACCGACCTTCGCGCCGTGCCCCTTGGTGAAGATGCGCACGACAGCGCCCGAGGCGGCGCGCGTCGCCGTCGCCGCGACAGAAATCGTGCCGATCCGCTGCGGGACGCGCGCCACGTACGTCGTCCTCGCCGAGTCCATGACGCACTCCGGGTTCGCCGCCGAGCACCGCGCGCGCGAGTTGGCGTCGCACCCTTTGACGCACTTGGGCCAGGGCGCGCCTCCCAGGTCCGTGGAATTCAACACGACGCCGTCGTCCATGGTGACCTCCAGGAAGGAAAGCGTGGCGTTGGCCACGGTGTCGTCTGACGCGCGCGCGATGGCGTACGCGTACGCCTTCGTCATCAGCCCGTCGCCGCTGACGACTTTGACGGCCAGGACGGTGACGCCGTGCGCCAGGGGCACGTCGAACGCGACGCCGCCCGCGCGCGCCGTGCCGTTGACGGTGATCAGCCCGTCGCTCTGCGTGTCGTTCGCGGTGAGCGTCACCTTCACGGAGGCGGTCGTGACGTTCACGAACGTGCGGTACTCGAAGATGTCCGGGTCGAACGCGGGCTGCACGGCGTGCGCGGTGATCCGCTCGCCGAAATCGCCGGCGGCGGCCGCCGTCGTCACCGCGGCGACGCCGCCGAGGTGGCCGTCCGCGGACGCCGCGGTGAACGTGCGCTTCGTGACCGCCGCCTGCGTGTTCCCGCCGTAGTTCCCGCCGTCCTCGTCGTCCATCGCGACCAGGTACGCGTCGTACGTCTTCTTGCTCTCCAAGCCGGTGAGCGCGAACGCCAGCTCCGCCTCGGCGGCGCTCGCCGAGGCGCTCCCGGAGAGAAGAAACGAAGCGTCCGAGCCGGCTTTCAGGAGCGCGGCGTCCACCGTCGTCGTGTCCCCCCCCTCCAGCACGGCGTACCACACCGTGCCCGCCTCGTTCAGCTTCGCCAGGAGTGTCGCCGTCGTGGCCCTGACGTCCGCCAGCTTGGGGTAGGACGCCGAAAAGAGCGGCGCGACGCTGTCCGTCGCGCGGCCCGTCGCCGGGCCGATCGGGCTTCGCGAAAACTCCGCGTAGAAAACGGAGCTCCCGTCGGGGCCGGTGTTGTCCGACGCCACCGCCGTGGCGTTGGAGTGCGTCGTGACCATGTACAGGTCGTACTCCACCGCGTTGCTGAGGTTCGCGAACGTCTCCAGCGTGCACCCAGTGCCGGTCCAGATCGTGGTGCCGTCGTGCGCGCAGCTCGTGTTCCCCGCCACCGCGGACGAAGACGAATCCGCGAAGTCGCAATCCGCGCACGGCGGCGCGGCGCCGTTGGCGTCGAGCCCGAGCAAAATCTGCGTCGGATTGGGCGCGGGCGCGTCGTGGCGCAGCAGCACGTAGTGCACGACCGCCGGCGCGGACAGGAACACGTCCGCCTTGAGCGTGGTGTCCGTGGCGGTCCAGGTGATCAGCTCGCCGCTCTGCGGCGCGACGCACGGCGCGAGCTTCGTGGGGTTCTCGTTCGCGGTGCGAAGCACGTCGCCGTCGCCCAAATTGCCGTTCGGGCCCTCGACGGTGACAAACACCTGGTAAAACCCGGTGGCGCCGACGCCCGTCACCGCGGCGCTGTACTCGGTGTCCGCGCTCGTGCACGTTATGCTCCCCGTTTTCAGCGGCGTGATCGCGCTGCTCGTCAGCGCGGGCGTGTACGGGCTCGTCCCCTGGCTCACCTCGTCGTTGGTGGGGTCGCTCTGCGCCTTGATCGCCGCCAAATCGGCGTACCCGACCACCGTGTAGTGCGCGACGGAATTCGCCTCGCTCACCTTCACCTTGAGCGTGAATCCGGAGGCCGAGCACGCCTCCAGGACGGGGTACGCCGAGTGCTCGTACGTCAGGCTGTGCAGCGCGGAGGGGCACCCCGGCCCCGTGCACGGGTTCCCGGAGAACAAAGGCGCGGTCCCGTCGCTCGTGGTGACCGTCGTCTTGTACACCGGCGACAGGTTATCCGCGGGCGCGGCGCCGCCGGCGGCGACGTACTTGAGCGTGCGATTCTCATCCGCCGCCGCGTCCTCCGCCACCACGTACACGTCGTACAGGGTGTCGTCCGTCATCGCGCCCGTGGTGGTGGCGGTGGTTTCGCTCGCGTCCGTCACCGCGAACGAGCCGGCCACCGCGGCGGCGGCGCCGGCGTAGTCCTGGCCGGCGCGCACCTGCGCGGGCGACGGCGCGCGCGAGCCGGGCAAGCCGCTCCCCTTGTTCGCGTCCGACGCGTCCGACGCCGGGAACGCCACGTAGTACACCGTCCCGGGCTCGTCCAGCTTGGCGACGACGTCGAACTCGGTGGTGACGGCGCCGAAGCCCGTTTGTGACACGGCGTTGTTCGCGAGCGGGTACCCGCTCAAAAACAGGGGCGGCTGCGTGTCCACCGTCTCCGCCGCGAACGACGTCGGCGCGGCTTGCGCGTTGGGCGCGGCGAGGCTGGACATGCCGCTCGGCTCGAGGTCCTCGGCGTACGTCCAGACCACGTACGGGTCCTTGAACCGCGTGGCGTCCAGCCCGGAGACGGTGTGGGTCACGAACGCGTTCGCGCTCGGCACCGCGATCGACCCGAACGCGCGGGTCGCGGTGGCGTTCGCGCACCCGTTGAGCCCAGCCTTCACCTGCGCGTTGGTCGGGTCGGCGCCGCAACCGAAGTCGCTGTGGTTGGCGACGACGAGAAAACGCACCGTCCCGGGCTCGCTCAGCGCGACGGCGACGTCGAACCCGTCCCCGAAGAAGTTGGTGGCGTGCGGCGCGTCGTCGTACCACGCCGGCGCGGTGGCGTCCGCGGTCCGCAGCGACGCCACGGAGGCGCTCGACGGGAAAAACGGTGTGGACACCTTCGTGGCGGCGCTCTGCAGGTTGCGCGCGTCCGTGAACGCCGCCGACGGCGACGCGTGCGCGCCGTCGTCCTCGGCGACGATGAACACGTCGTACTCGACGTCGCTTCTCAAAACCGGGCACGTCGCGCACGGAGGGACGTTCGTCGCGAGCGCGCCGGCGGCGAGCGCGGGCAAGCCGGGGTGCGACGTCCCGTCTATGACATCCGTGTCGGGGTCGGGCCCGTCGAAGCCGGCGCACGACGCGTCGGAGAGGTCCGTCGCGACGGTCACCGTGACGTTGGTATCCGCCGAGGCGACGTCGAAGGCGCCGCACGCGAAGACGACGCGCGCGGCGCCGACGGCGCCGCCGCGCAGGTTGCGCACGTCCGCCGCGGTGATGGCCGGCGCGTCGCCCTTCTCCACCACCACGTAGTACACCGAGCCGGGCTCGGAGAGCGCCACGGTCAGGTCGAAGGTCTCCGCGCCCACCGCGCTGATCGCGCCGAAACTGGTGTACCGCCCCACGAAGCGCGGCGGCGTCACGTCCGGCGTGACGAAGGCGACGCGCGACGCCGAGGCGCCCAGGTTGGGCGGCGACGACGCGTCCTCGGCGGCGACGTGCAGGTAGTACGCCGTCTCCGACGCCAGGCGCTGGTTCGCGACCGCGGCGGTGACGTCTGAGTCGACGTCCCCAGACGCGATCGCCGCGCTCCCGGCGGCGGCAACGGCGCCGCCCGTCGCCGAGACGCCCTTGCGCACGTTCAAAGACGAGGGGTCGCCGGCGGTTTGCAGGTCCACCACGTACCACGCCGTGCCCTCCTCGTTCACGTTCACGGTGAAGTCCAGGGACGTGCCGTCCGAGCCGAGCGAGGTCACCGCGGGCGATGAAGCGCCGAACGCGGGGGGGGTGGTGTCCGCGGTGGTGATCTGGACGGGCGCGCCGGGATCGAGGACGCGGTTCGCGCTCGGGTAGGGGCGCCCGCCGTCCAGCGCGACGTCCACGACGTCGTCAACCGCGACGTACACGTCGTACTCCGTCGCCTCGGTTAAACCGGCGGCGGAGCACGCCGTGGGCGTCGACGCGGCGAGCACGTCGAACGCCGCGCACTTCGCCACCACGGTGACACTGCCGTAGTCCACGCCCGCCACCACTTCGTCCGCGGTGGGCGCGACCGCGTCGCGCGCCACCACCACGAAGTAAGCCTTGCCGGGCTCGTTCAGCTCCACGGTCATCTCCACGCCGACGCCGCCGGTCACCGCGGAGGGGAAGCCGGAAACGAACGAGGGCGCGGCGTTATCCCTGGTGGAGAACTGGAGCTTCACCACCTTCCCGTCGCCCTGGCGGTTCGGGGGGGAGAAGTCGTCCTCCGCGACGACGTACACGTCGTACTTCGTGCCGGCGGCGAGCGCGGCGGCGGTCGTGTCCACCGCCACAACCGTGTCCGCGGCGGTGACATTCACGCTCGCGGCGTCGGCGGCGGAGACGCCGCCCGGACCCGTGCCCGCGCGGATCTCCGCGGCGGAGGGCGTCTGCCTCTCGGTGCCGTCCGTGTACCCCGCGTGGTACGTCTGGTCGCGCAGGAGCACGACGTAGTGCACCACGCCCGGCTCGTCCAGCGCGAACTCCAGCGACGCCTTGTCGTGCGTGACGTCGCCCGAGCTCTCGAACGCCACGCGCGGGTACGGCGCCGACGCCACCGTCGCGAACGCGGGGGGCGTGATGTCCGCGGTGGTCGCGTCCGCGTGCGAGACGCTCGCCTGGAAGTTGGAGACGGGCGGGTTCGTCTTCAGACCCGCGTGCGGCAAACGCTGGTCCTCGAAATCCTCCGCCACGACGTACACCTTCACGGCGGTCTCGGAGGGCAAGCCTTTCAGCGCGTACGCGGTCTCCGTCTGCGCGGCGAAAAAGTGCCGGTGCCCGCACGCCAGAGGCGAAGTCGCCGAGCCGCCGGAGGGCGTGTACGCGTACGCCCCGACGTCCCGCGCGTCGCCGTCGCGCGACGCGCCGCACGCCTTGACCTCGTCGTTGGTGGGCTCGCCGTCCGTGCTCAGCGCCGCGAGGTAGTACACCGTGCCCGGCTCGTCCAGCGACGTCGTCACCTGCAGCTCGACGCCCCCCAGGTTGGGGCGGTACGCGTACGCCGCCGCCGAGTTTGCCGAGACGTACACCGCCTCCGTCGCCGCCGACTCGTTGCGGAACGAGGGCGCGGTGACGTCCGTCGTGGTGACGTTCAGGCGGAGCGGCGCGGCTTGCGTGTTGGGGGCCGTCTCGTCGTCCTCGGCCACGAGGTACACCCAGTACCGCTTCTCGGACTCGATCAGGGGGCACGCGCTGCACACGCCGCTCCCACCCGAGCCGGGGGTCTGGCCGTTGCCGTGGTCGTCGCACGCGGTAATCGTGAGGTCAGTCGCCACCGCCACCGACTCGGTGACGTTGGTCTCCGCGCTCGCCACGGCGAAGTTGCCGCACGCCACCGTCCCGGCGAAGTCCCCGGTCTTGGCCTGCGCCGACGTGGGCGGCGTCGCCGGCGGGTCCTCCGAGGTCCTCGTGACGACGATGTAGTACACGGTGCCCGGCTCGTCCAGCTGCACGTCGATGTCGAAGGCTGTGCCGTCGATCTCCGCCATCGCCGGCGTGTACGCGCCGACAAACACCGGAGGCGTGCCGTCGGCGGTTGTGGCGTTGACGCGCGTCGCGCTCGTCGCGACGTTGGGCGCCGTCGCGTAGTACGCGTTCGTGGCCGTGCTGGTCATGCCATCGTCCGCGGCCACGACGTACGCGGAGTAGGCGGTGAGGTCGTCCAGACCCGTGATCGCCGCGTCCGCCGTCGCGGACGCGGCGGTCACGGCGACGGTTCCTTTGGCGACAACCGTCGTCGCGCCGTACGTCGCCGTCTGCCCCGTCACCTGCGCGGCGGTGGGCGGCGTGTCGCCCTCCTCGACGAGGTAGTAGTACACCGTCCCCGGCTCGTCCAGCTGCACGGAGATGTTCAGCGCCGAGGTGGTGATGGAAGCGCTCGGGATG
>Ga0181558_10002824_pt1 | contig 16195 bp, 8 predicted proteins | sample 011ome_22_FD_133754 | JGI IMG/M metagenome (GOLD analysis project Ga0181558, IMG submission 133754) | Coastal salt marsh microbial communities from the Groves Creek Marsh, Skidaway Island, Georgia - 011507BT metaG (megahit assembly) | ecosystem: Environmental > Aquatic > Marine > Intertidal zone...
AGCTTCGCGATGAGCACCGCGTCCGAGTCCATCGACCACGCCGTGGAGAGGTCTTCCCACCCGAACAACCCGTCGCTCATCGTCGTCTTCGCCCGCCACGCGCTCGCGTCGGTGAACAACCCGGGGTTTCCGGTCACGTCGCCCGTTTCGGGGTTTAGGGTGGCATCCCCCGCGACATCCCCGCTTTTCTCTGGGAAGAACCCCTCGAACCCCTCCTCCCACGGCATCGCAACATTCGCGCCGGCCGCCTTCGCCATGCGATACGCCGCCAACGCGCACGTCGCGTTGCCGACCACGGTGAGCCCGGCTTGCGTCGCGACGACGGCGCTCAAGACGGGCGCGTTGTAGAAGACGTGGAACGTGCACGCGGCGATTCCGCTCGCGTGGCACGGTACCATCCCCCAGGTCAGACCTTTATACGCCTGGTTCCCGGTGACGTCCGCGTACTCCCAAATCAAACCCATCGCGACCAGCCACTCGATGAGCGACGAGACGTGGATCACCCACGTCGGCAGCGAGAGCGCGTTGGCGGGCTCGGCGCGGCTTCCGAACAGAAGGGAAACGTCGTTCAGGAGAGACGCGGCGGAGGTAGACGCGGATGCGTTCGCTTCGAAAGCGTACGCGACGTCCGCGCCGGCGACGACGGACGCCAGAGCCGCGGTCGCGGCGAACGCGGACCAGCCGAGAAGCGCGCCCCCCACGGAACTGCCGTCGACGGTTTTTTTTCCTTCCAAGCCGCCGCCGCCGCCGCCGCCGCGCGCCTCGCGCAGCCCCTCGCGCATGCCGACCACGATCAACAGGTTGGTGATGGTGAGCAGAGACTCCGCGGGGCCGTGCAGCCAGTCTACGTTGGCGAGGATGTCATCGTACCGAAGCTTGGCGAAGATGGCGCACGGGATGGTGCCAAACACGAACGCCAGCAGAAACTTGAACCCGAACAGCGCCCTCGGCGGCATCTGCACTTCGGGCTTGCCGAGGTAATACAGGAACGCCAGGTACGGGAAAAGGGACGCGCCGAAGAGGTTGCCCTCGATGAGCTCCCACTGTTCCACGGACACGCCGAAGGGGTCGACCGCGGCGGCGATGACCTCGGGGGGGACCGCGCGAGCGACCGCCGCGTCGCGCCTCGACGATGGGAACGACGTTCGGTTCGTCAATCTAACATTATCTTTTCTCGGCGCGACGGTCGCGCGAACGCGCGACGTCCGGGTCGAGCCGCTCGAGCCGCCGAGAGCAGCTCGAGCCCAAGTGGCACGAGGAGACAGACACCTCATGACCATGGCGTCCGCGCGGTGGAGATGCGCGGAATGAAGTGTCTGGAGGGCTCCTGTGGTCGTGATTCGCCCACCTTCGTGACGCTTCGTCACAAAATCACCGAGCGTCCAGCGGCGCGAAAAGAACCGGAAGGAATATAGCGTCGACCGCGGCGCGCCTTTCGTCAGAGAGGTCGTGAGGCGCGAGGCACCCCGTCCGCCGCGAGCGTCGCGGCGAAGTCTTCGGACGGCGGGCACACCGCGTGAGGCGCGCGACCCGGCGTCGGGTGGGTGTGACCTCTCGCGCGGGGCAGGGGCTCGAAAATGTCACCGAGCGCCAAGGACAATGCCCCAACTTGGGCGCACGCGTTGGCAGGCCAGCTCGCGGGCATGGTGGGTTTGTCGGTGGTGCATCCCATCGACACGGTGAAGATCCGCGTGCAGGCGAACGGCGGGCGCGCCATGTCCACCGCGTCGTCTCTGGTGAAGCGGGACGGTCCGCTCGCGCTGTACCGCGGGATCGGCGCGCCAATGGTGGCGTACGGACTTATAAACGCGGTCGCGTTCAGCACGAACACCGCCGTCGTGCGGACGCTGCGCGAGGGCTTCGACGCGGGCGACGCGCCTTTGCTCACCGACCCGTGGCTGGTGGGCCTCGCGGGAGGGGGCGCGGCCGGGCTCACCAGCTCGTTCGTTCGCGGCCCCGCGGAGAGGGTCAAAACCGTGCAGCAAGTCGCGGAGCGCGGGTGCGGCGCGGGCGGCGTGCCTGACAAGTACCGGGGCACGCTGCGCACGGCGGCGACGCTGGCGAGAGAGCACGGCGTGTACCGCGGGTGGTTCACGGGCACGGGGGCGACCGTCGCCAGAGAGGTGCCGCAGTGCGCGGTGTATTTTTTGACGTACGACGCGATCCGCCGCGCGTGCGACCGCGTCGCGGGGCCGGAGTATCAGACCGCCGGCATAGTGTTGGCGGGCGGTTCCGCCGGCGTCGCGCAGTGGGTGGCGACGTACCCCCTGGACGTGGTGAAATCGAAGATCCAGGCGTTCCCGCCGGGCACGTATCGAAGCATGTGGGACTGCGCGCGGCGGAGCGCCGAGGCGGAGGGGCCGCTGGTGTTCTTCCGCGGCATAGAGATGGCGCTTCTGCGCGCGTTCCCGCTGCACGCCTCGATATTCCTCACCTGCGAGACCATACACTCTTTGCTGGCCGAGCTGCGGGAGGACGGCGACGCGGAGCGGCGGTGGAAGGAAACGGGGTCGACGCGCGTCGCGTCGGACCGAGACTCGACGCGCCGTGACTAATGTAATGTATCATAGATCTATTCGTCACGCGTGCCTCACGTGGATGCAGGCGGCGCGCGCGTCGCGTTCGCCGCCGTCTCCTCCGCCTCCTTCGCCTCCGTCTCCAGCGCCACGGTGTAGTACTCGAAGATCGAGACCAGGATCTGGATCAGCTTCACGAACACGTAGAAGTTCACCCACCACAGCAGCTTATCGAACGGGTGTATTCTCGGCGTGTGGTGCAACACGGAGGCCATGATCAGCAGCCCCACGGCCATGAACACGCCCATCAGCGACGCGACCGCTTCGTGGAAGTGCGCGAACCCGTGGTACTGGCTGTACACCGAGAACCGCTGCGTGGCGAAGCAGAAGTCGATGAACGACGCGCCGGTCAACGCGATGTACATCTGCAGGAACGCGAAGTGCGTCTTGGACACGCGGCGGTACCCCTTCCCGGCGGCGCGTAGCGCACTGTCCGCGACGCTCGCGGCGCGCAGCGGCACGAGCCTGTTTATGCTCGGGATGAACCCCAGGCCGTACTGCTCGCCCTTCCACATGTACAGCATCATCGACGACGCGACAAAGAAGTTGAGCGAGCCGATGAGGTACGTGGTGTACACCCACCCCGGCGACTCGGGGTCGAACCGCCCCGCGCACGCCGCCAACAAGAAGAAACACGAACCCGACAGGTTGTTCCACGACAGCCAGAAGATGACCGTCCGTGTCTTGCCGCTCTCGTAGCACCGGCGCACGTCCAGGCAGTCGTTGTTCGTCACCTCGCGCCACGCGCCGAGCACGAAACAGATCGACCCGATTTCCGCGGCGCCCCACGCCATCTCGCGCTTCATCCACCCCGGCAGCCCCGCGAACATCTCCAGCGGTTCCGCGCACGACACGTTGAACACCAGCGCGCCCACGAAGTAGTAGAAGTACCCCATGAACCCATCCTTCTCCGGGGCCCACCGCCACAGCCGGCTGGGTCCGCGGACGCCGACGTTGATGGCCTGGAACACGCCCAGGTACCCCCCCACCGTGAACAGCACCGACCCGAGCAGGAACGGGTAGGTGACCAGCGCGCGCTTCCGCGACTCGTACGCGTACCGCTTGTACCAGAACGCGCACCCGGCGACGAACAGCAGCGAGCCCAGGATGAACGAGACGCACACCCAGTACGACACCGTGTGCCGCCATCGCCATCGGTCGTCGTCAAGCACGAGATCGCCGGAGGGGTCGCCGCTACTCGTCACCTCCAGCGCGACCATGCCGCCGCCGACGCCGCGGCTCCGCGAGTCCGAGCGGCCCATCAAAGGCGCGTCGTCCTTCTCGCCGTGCGTGTCTCCCGCGTCATCCTCCCTCGCGCGCCCCGCGAACCCCGGCGAGGAAGGGTCCGCGTTCTCCCTGGTGCCGTCTTTCTCCGCGGGCCCCGATTCCCGAGACGCGACCCGCTCGGGATCCGGCGCCGCCGGGGCTTCGGGGTCGCGCTCCAGCGCCACGTCGACCATCCCGGAGAACGATGACGCCGCCGCCATCGCGACCCGCCCCCGGACGGCGGCGAGGGTCACGCCGCGACGTTCCCCCCGCGAAATGCAATGGGCACGACGTGGCGAACGACGGCAATTTTTTTTTTGGGCAATCATTCGTACTTTTTAACAAGAGCCTCGCCCCTCGCGCTTCAGTTGACGGCGATTCCCGCGACTTGCGACGAGATGAGCCCGAACCCGGGCAGGGTGAACCGCTCGACCAGTTCGAAGTCCGCGAAACCCGCGCTCTGTATGGTGCGAAGCGTCTGTCGATTCAGGTGGCACCCGTCCGCCAGCTTCGCCTGCAACCCGTCGAGCGCCAACTGCTGCGCTCTGAGCGCCGCGTCGTCGTCGCTCAGCACGTGCTCGACGAACACGAAGCTCCCTCCCGGTTTCAGGACGCGCCGGATCTCCGCGACCGCGGCCTCGGGGTCCAAGACGCTGCACAGTGTCAGCGTGCACACCACCGCGTCCGCGCTGCTCGTGGGCAGGGGGAGCGCCTCCGCCACGCCGCGCGCGACGCGAAGCGTGTTTTTCGTTTTTCGTGTTTCGTCTTCGTCGCTCGCCGTTCCCTTCGCCCGCGCGGCTTCAAACGCCGCGCGCGCGTACTTCTCCATGGCGTCGTTCGGGTCGACGCCCACGATATCGAGCCGCGGGAGGGTTTTCGCAGAATCCGTCAACGCTTTTCGTCGCGCGTCGCACAGGATGGGTGACCCCAGCGCGGCGGCGGGCAACGCGCAGTCGAACGACGCGAACGCGTTGAAGTACGCGTCCGCGTTGGGAAACGTCCCCATGCCAACCTCCACGACGGTCGCCTCGACGTTCCCGCTCCCTTCTTCGTCGCGGGGCAGACGCTCGAGCATGCGTTTAAATAACGCGCGTTTGCGGTCGGCGATGGCCATCTCGTAGCCGGTCATGCCGGTGTTCATGCCCTCGGCGAACAACGCGTCGCGCGTCGCGTCGCGGCGGACGTCGAAGAAGGCGCTCCGGGCGGGATCGGCATCCACCAGGGGCGCCATCGCCCACGCGCATCCGCCGCACCCGCACGCGCGCCCGAGCGCGGACACGAGCGCGCCGGACGCTCCGACGAGCGCCGCGCGCCGGCCCGCCTCGGGAACCACCGGGCGGGGTCGCGGGTGCGGGGCGGGCGGGTCCGACGTCGCGTCATCGGACGAACGCGAGACTTCGCGGTGGCCCGACGAGGCGAGGACAACCTCGCGCGCGCGGCGCCGCGACCGGAACTCGGCAGGTCTGGCGGAGTTCGAGCCGCGACGCTCGACGCCGCGACGCTCGAGGCGCGCGCGCGCGACGGGCGTCGCGCGAGCTGATTCGGCGAGGAGGCTGTGCCACATCCTCACCGCGACGGCATTGGATCAGTGGGTCGTCGATGTCATTTCGGTGGCCTCAGAGGACAATCCGACTCGCTCTTGGCAGAAGACAAAAAGTGCGTCTGCAACGTGCGCGGACTGCAGCGCGCCACCGCGACGACGGCGCGTCAGTTCATCGGTATTTCTTTAAGACTGTTTGCATGTCAATACCCGGGAAACTTCGAAAACGCGTCGGCGACGTGTCAAAGACTTTTTCGCAGCTTTTTTGCCATATCGAAACGTCATCGCTCTTCGTCGTCACAACCTTCCGCACGTCATCCACCTCCCAACCATGTCCGCCTTCACCGTCACCTCCGCCATCGCCGCCCGCGTCGCCGCCCCCAAGGCTGCTCGCGCCGCGCGCCGCTCCACCATCGTCCGCGCGGCCGAGGAGCCCGTCACCGAGGCGGCCACCCCCGAGGAGCCCGTCGTGCCCGTCGTGCCCGCCAAGCCCAAGTCCTTCACCCTGCAGCAGGCGTTCGCCTTCTCCGGCCCCGAGGGCTCCAACTTCATCGCCTCCGGCCCCGAGCTCATGAACGGCCGCCTCGCCATGCTCGGCTTCGTCGCCGCCGCCGGCGCCGAGATCTCCACCGGCGAGACCGTCGCGCAGCAGTTCGCCGACGCGCCCACCGCCGTGCTCATGACCATCGCGCTCTTCGTCGCCGCGTCCCTCAAGGTGTTCACCACCAACACCGTGTCCGACCCCATCGGCCCCTTCACCAAGGAGAAGGAGCTGCTCAACGGCCGCGCCGCGATGGTGGGCATGGCGTGCCTCCTCGGCTTCGAGGCGGTCAAGCACGTGCCCCTCCTCTAAACGATAGACTTAGCTCGTAGAGGACGTGGCAGTTTCCACGTTGGAGAAGACGTTTCGGCGCTTCCGAGAGCGCTTTTCGACGTTTCGACGACGTCACCATTTTTTGTTGTAAGAAAACGCAACCACCATTCTTTTTCATAAAGTCTGTGACTGCCTTCGCTGTACGAGTTTTTGGAAATTTCGGGCTTCGCGCGTCTTTCGTTTTCCCTCGTGGCAGTTTCGACAGCCGCGAAGCTTCCACGTCGACGGTTTCTCCGAAGACGCGCTTTTTACCACGAATCGTCGCGCGCGCGCTTCACATCCGCACTCGCAAACATGTCCGCCTTCACCGTCACCGCCTCCCTCGCCTCCCGCGTCGCCGCGCCCGCGTCGACCACCGCGCGCCGCGCGGTCGTCGCCAAGGCTGGCGGGTTCACCCCCGACAAGACCGTCGGGCAGGAGCCCGTCGTGTTCTTCACCGATAAGAACGGCGAGGCGCAGCGCGGCACCGAGGAGGAGTACGTCGCGGCTCGCGAGGCGGACGAGACCTATCGCGCGTCCACCGTCACCGGCGTGCTCCCCGGCTGGGCCGCCGGCGCCACCGCGGACTCCACCATCAACTACTCCATCCAGCAGGCGTTCGCGTTCTCCGCCCCCGAGGGTCACGTGCGCGGCACCGTGTCCGGCCCCGAGCTGATGAACGGCCGCCTCGCCATGGTGGCCTTCGTCGCCGCCGCCGGCGCGGAGATCTCCTCCGGCGAGACCGTCGCGCAGCAGTTCGCGGACGCGCCCGCGGCCGTGATCCTCACCATCTCCATGATCATCTTCGGCTCGCTCATCTCCTACCAGGCCAACACCGAGCCCAGCCCCGTGGGCCCCTTCACCAAGGAGAAGGAGCTGCTCAACGGCCGCGCCGCCATGGTGGGCATGGCGTGCCTCCTCGGCTTCGAGGCGGTGAAGCACACCGCGCTCCTCTGAGCGCGCGCGCGACGTCGTGACGCACCGTGGGAGTACGCGAGCGAAAAAATAAATAGACACGTAGGCACGCGAGGTGTAACACAGACGTAAGAACCTTCTCTCGATATCGACGACGACGCTCCGACGCTTTGCGCGGCGAAGTTTCGCGCGCGCGCGAATGACGCAGACGCGACGTCTCCTAAAAAGAAAACTACGTCGCGCTCGCGGGGGGCGTCTCGTTCGCGTCGTCTTCCTGGAGAAGCTTCGCCTCGCGATCCGTTCGTCTCGGCGTGGGCGTCGCAGAGAACGACGCGTTCGTGGTGTTCAGGCTCGGCAAAGCCACGAGCTCGATCTGCTGCCTGAGCCCGGCGATCTGCAACTCGTACGCCGCCTTCTGGCTCTTCATGCGTCCGTAGCACTTCTTGGCGACGGACTTGTAGTACGCCGCGCGCGTCGGGTCAGCCGCCGGCGCCGCGGCCAGTTCCGGGGTCGTCGCCGGTAACGCCTTCGCGCGACTCGACGCTCCGGACACGGCGCTCACGCTGCGAGCCGGTAAGTCCGTCGCGAGCCGGTCGATCTCAGCCTTCATGCGCGCCGCGCGCGCCTTGTGCGTCGCCACCTCGTCTCGCGCGCGCGCCACGTCCTCGCGCAGCCGCCGCGTGCACTCGCGCAGCGTCGCCGCGAACGCCTCCGCGCCGGCGGGCGCGGCCGTCGCGGCCATGGCCGCCAGAGCGGCCGCCGCGGCCGCCTCCGCGGAGGACTCCGCGGGGCGCAGGGCGAGCGCCGTGGAAGGCGAGGGCGCGTCAACGCGCGCCTTGAACGCGAGCGGCGGCGGCGTCGGCGCCGTCGCCGCGGCGTCGGCGGCTTCGGACGCCGCGTGTTTCGCGAGCCGCACCGCAGCCTCCTCGGCGCGGCGGCGCGCCTCGTGCGCCGCCTCCGCCGCGGACGCCTCGCGCATGGCCTCCGCGCGCGCCTCGGAGGCCTCCCGGCGCGCCTCCGCGGCGGCGCACTCCGCGGCGGCGCGCGCGGCGGAGGCCTCCGCGGCCGCCGTCTCCAGCGCGCGGAGCTCGGCGCGGAGCGCTTTCACCGCCGCCTTGGCCTCGGCGGCGTCGTCCTGTCGCGCGCGCGCCGCCGCCTCGGCGGAGGTCTTCGCGAACGTCGCCGCGTCCAGCTCGGCGGAGGCCCGCTCCGCCTGGCGCGCTTTCTCGCCCACCGACGCGGAGAGCCGGTGCGCCCTGGCCTCCGCAGCCTCCGCGCGGGAAGCCGAGGCCGCCGCCTCTTCGCGCGCGGCGACCGTCTCCGCCGCCAGCCGCGCCTTCTCGGCGCGCGCCTCCGCCAGCGCCGCCGCGAGGGACTCGTTCTCCGCGCGCACGGCGTCCGCGGCGCGCGAGACCTCCTCCGCTGCCTCGCGCGTCGCGGCTTCGCGTTCCACGTCCCGCGTGAGGTCCAGCGCCCCGGCGCTCCCCGCGCCGCGGCCCTGCACGGGCGGCGTCAGCGCCAGCGTCTCGTCCGGGTCCACGAACGCGTCCGCCAGCGAGAACCCGTCGCCCGTCGGCGACGCCGCCTCCGCCTCGGCGAAGCGCCCGAAGGTCTTCATGGACGAGAACGGGCTGTCGCTCGGCAGGGGCTCGCGCGGGCGGCCGCCGTGCCTCGGCGAGGGGGAGACGCGCGCGTCTTCCTCCATCTCGAGCACCTTCCAGCGGAGCTTAGAGCACTCGTCGCGGAGCACGGCGAGGTCCGCGCGGCGCGCCTCGGCAACCTCGAGCGCGTTCTTCGCCTCCAGCGCCGCCGTCGCCGCCGACGCCTCGGCGCGCGCCGTCTCCTCGCGCGCCGCCGCGGCGTCCCGCTCCGCCGCCTCGACCGCCGCCGCGAGCGTCTCTGCGCGCGCGGCGAGCGCGCGGTCGTCGGGCGACGCCGCGGACCCGTCGACGGATCCCCGCGACGACGCCGGCGTGCCGGCGCCGGACGCGGCCGGGGCGGGCGACCGCGCCTCCGCCGCGGCGCGCTCCGCCGCCGCCGCCGCCGAGGCGGACTTCGCCTCCGCGCACATGTCCATCGCCTGCTTCAGCGCCACCTCCAGCTGCTTGACGGTGGCCTCGAGCGCGGCGGTGGCGTGCTCGTACCCCTGCACGCGCTCCTCCAGCTCGCGGCGCGCGGTGAGCTCCTGGTGCAGCCTCCTCAAGCCCGCGCGGTGCTTCACGGCGAGGTCGTAGTTCTCCGCGCGCAGGTGCGGCGCGTCCGCCGCCGACTTCTCCGCCGCCTCCGCGCGCTCGGCGAGCTCGGCGACGCGCAGTTCGAGCGTCTCCGCCTCGGTCGCGCGGCGCTCCGCCAAGGAGGTCAGCTCGCGGTTCTCCGCGACCAGCGCTTTCGACGTCGAATCCGAGGCGGTCCCGGTCGAGCTTTTGTCGAGCTTCGACGCGGCGAGCGCCGACTCGGCGGCGACGGCGCGCGCCGTCGCCGTCTCCATCCAACGCCGCACCGCGGACGTCTGCTGCTCCTTCCACGCCTTCGCCGCGCGCTTCGCCATCTCCAGCGCCTCTTCGGCGTCCCCCGCCGCGCGTTTCGCCGCCTCCAGCTCCGCGGTGAGGCGAGAAACCTCCGCGGAGGAGGAGGAGCTCAACGAGAACGCCTCCGCGGAACCGCGCCGCGCCTGCTCCAGCGAAAGAGAAAGGCGCGCCTCCTCTTCCCGCGCGCGCTCGAGATCGAGCCCGAGCCGCTCCCGCTCCTCGGCGCCGGCGGCGAGCGCTTCGCGCGCGCGCCCGAGCTCTCCCCGGAGCGTCTCCGCCGCCGCTGTCGCGGAGGCAGCCTCTGCCTTCGCCGACGCGAGCGCCGCGCCCGCGTCCGCGGGCCAATCGGCGCCGTTCATGCCGAGCTCGTCCGCCGCGACCTCCAGCGCGGCGGCGTCCGTCGCGTCGCGCGCGCGCGCGATGGGCGACGGCGACGGCGACGAGGGGGAGTCCACTTCCGGCGACCCGGTTCGAGGCGAACCCGCCCCGGCACCCTCCGCGGCTTCCGCGCGTGCGAGCGCGTCCGCGGCGTCCGCGCGCGCGCGCCCCAGCTGCGCGCGCAGGTCGCGCACGAGCGCCGCGGTCTCGTCCTCGGCGTCTCCCGCCTTGGCGGCGGCATCCGCGGCGGCGAGCGCGGCGGCGAGTCCCTCGCGCGTCGCGGAGACCTGCCTGACCAGCGACGCGATGGGCGAGTTCCGTTTGGCGTCCGCGGAGCCGGTCGCGCGCGCTTTCGCGTCCGTCTGGATCGGCGCGAGGTTCGGCGGCGTTCCGACGACCACCAGCGGCGACTGCGACACCGCCGCGTTCGGCGCCGGCGCGTCGATTCGGAACGACAGCGACAAGCGTTTCTCCTCCGCCCGCGCCTCGCGTTCGGTCTCGCGGAGCGCCTGCATGGCGGTCGATAACTCGATGGACAGGCGCGTGTGCTTCGCCTCCAGGCTCGCCGCCTGTTTCTGGCGACGCGCGGCGATGTCCTGCGCCGTCTGCGCCGCCCCCGTCGCCGCCGCGAGCTCAGCGGTGAGCCGCTCCACCTCGCGCGCCGACTGCGCCGCCGCGTACCGCGACTCCACGCGGTCCTCGTTGGCTCGCGAAGCCTCCGCCGCGACTCGCCTGCGGAGCCGCACGAGCTCGCGCTCCGCCCTCTCGGCGCGCGCCGTCGCCGCCTGCGCGGCGGAGGGCGGCTGCGGCGCGGGCGGTGTCGAGATGACGTCCAGCGGCGCCGCAGGCGGCGAAACGCTAGGCGAAACGCTAGTCGACTCGACGCGGTCGGGCGTCGGCGCGCGGCGCGAAGGCGCCGCCTCGAGCGCCTCCATGAGAAGATCGCGCTGCATGGACGCCAAGCTCGCCGCCTGCGAAGCCTCCTCCGCGGCTTCACGCGCCTCGCGCCGGCGGTCCTCGTCGGGGCTCGAGTCTTTCTCCCCCTCGTCCAGCAGCGTCGCGGCGCGGCTCGCCGCCGCCGCGACGCGGTCCAGCGCCTCCGAGAGCTGCGTCGCCGCGCGCACCGCGTTCGCGGGGTGCGGCGGGAGCTCACGGTCGTCGTCGCGGCTCAGGCGCCGCGCGGATCCCGGCGGCGAGCTTCTGGCGCGCGCGCTCATGAGCGTCTCGAGACGCCCCACGAGCGCGCGGCGCTCGCGCTCCAGCCGCACGTTCGTCGCCACCAGGCCGGATGCCTCATCCACCAGCGCGGGGTGATCCAGCGTGGCCATCGCCTCGCGCGCCGCCGCCTCCGCGGCGTCGCCCGACGGCGTCGCCGCGGCGTGCAGACCCGCGGCGTGCAGATGAGGAGCGGAAACGTCGCCGCCGCGGGGCGTCCTCGCGAACGCCTCGGACGCCGACTGAGTCTCATAGAAAGAGAGCGCGGCGTCCTCGGCGCCGACGCGCAGCGCGTCCGAGTCGAGCGAAACCTCCGACGCGTCGGACGCGTCGGCGTCAGCCCGCGCGCTCGCGAGTGACTGCCCGCCGCCGAAGTCGAAGCTGGCGTCGGGCTTTGTTTCGCCGCGGTCGTCGAGTGTCAGCGCGAGCTCCAGGTCCGCGTCCGCGGGCGAAGGGCTGGCGAAGAGCGCCGCCGCGGGCGACGGCGGAAACGGAAACGTCGCGGGCACGCCGCCGCCGCCGATGCTGACATCCGGGTCCTCCCGGTTCTCGCTATCCGCCGCGGCCGTTTCGGGACCTTTCGGGACCTCGATGCCGTTCGCGCGGAGCACGTCCTGGAGCGCGCGCGCGCGCGCCTCAGCGTTGTCCGCGCGCGCCCGCGCAGAGTCCTTCTCGCGCGTCAGGTGGTCAACGCGGTGGACGTACTCGGAAGACATCTCCCTCATGCGCTCGGACGCGGCGAGGCCTTGGTCGATTTCGCTGTTTTTCAGGTGCTCGAGGCGCTCGCGCAGCGCCTCGTTCTCGTGGCGCGCCTTGATGGCGCTGCGCAGCTGCTGGTGCGCGTCCTCGTCCGTGGGCTCGCGCGCCAGCGTGTCGGCGATGAAGCTGACGTGCTCGGAGACCAGCGAGTCGCTCAGGCCGGGCGAGACCGCGGTCGAGATCCAACGCGGACTCGCGGGAGCAGCCTCACGCCGAGGCGAACGCGGCGCTCCTGGCGAGGGCAGCGGGCCCGGCGCGATATTGGACGAGGCAGAGATGGTCCCCAGCGGCGTCCTGGGCGCACCGCCGGCTTTACGTCGAGACATCGGTGTCCGCGCGCCGGCCGCGTCGCCGCCCGGGTTGGACTTGGCGCCGCCCAGTGGCGATTTCCTCGGAAGCGTCTCACGCGCCGACGCGGGGGCCAGGGGCGACGCTATCCGAGGCGTGCCTCCTCGGATGGCGGTCCCGCCCACACGGGGCGAGCCCCGACGGGCCTCATCACGCATCGTCGCGTCGAGACGCCGCGCGGGTGTCGTGTGGTCCTCCCGGCGCACAGCTGTGCGCTGGGCATCGAAGAAATCTTTCTCAACGGCTCAAACGAAAGCCGTTTCGAGTTCTCGAGACGGAACAAGACTCGACCACTTCGCGAGCTGGAAAAACCACGAGAGCGTCGACGCTCCGCGCACTCAGACCCGCGCCCGCCGCCGCGTCCCCGGGATGTTCACGCGACCAACGACGCGCGAGCGCGCATCTGTCGTCGCGCGGTCGGCGCTGGTTCTCTCGCTCCTCGCCCTCGCCAACGCCGCCGAGACGCGGCACGCAGCCACCCTCGCGTCGCCGAGGGCCACCTCGACGCGCACTCAAGTCGCGACGAGGCTCAGCCCCACCGCTGAGGCGTCTCCCACGGCGTCCCCTGGCGCGCGCGAGGCGCACGCGTCGCCCACCACGCACGCCCTCGGCCTCGAGCCGTGCGGCGGCACCGACCCCGAGTGCTTCGTCCTGCGCACGCCCTTTCCCGCGAGCGACAGAAGTCCGGCGTCCTCGTGCGCCCTCCTCGCGGTTCCCTCCGTGACTCTGGACGGCGAGGGCGTGCGCGTGAAGCGCCACGCTTTCGACGGCGCGGACTTGACGTTCTTCGTGGACGTGCGCGCGGCGCTTCGCGGCGCCGGCGCGCGGCCGGGCGACACGCCCTCGTTGCGGGCGAGCGCGACGCTGACGTGCCCGAAGCGCACGTTCGAGGCGGCCGCCGCGACGAGCGGCTCCTCGCGGGGCGCGCCCGGCCCCGGCGGGCGCGCGACGTGGATCTTCCCCTTCAACTTCTTCCTCGTCGAGGAGCTCGCGATCCTCGGAGACTCCATCGAGGCGCTGGTGGAGGCTTCGGACGACCTGCAGATCACGGTCACGGGCGATGACGGCTCGGCGGAGTTCCTCTACGCCGGGCTCGGCGCGGACGAGCCGGGTCAGCCGCCGAGCGGAGGCGCGCGGGACGAACCCGCGAACGATCCGTTCTCCGCGTTTGCCGGAACCGTCGCCGGCGCGCTGACGAGCGCGCAGCACGCGGTGACCTCGGCGTTTGAAAACGCGCCGCAAATCATCCCACCGTCGTTCGAGAACCTCAGCGCGTGAAAACGAAAACGAAGCGAGCGTGGGCGCGAAGATATATAGGGAGCGCGACGAACGCGCGCGAACGAGCGTCGCGCGGCGCGACGGTATGTAGTAACGCGAAACACTCGACTTCAAACTCGTCGTCACGCGAAGATCCTCTTGACCCCTTTCGAGAACTGGGTGTCCACGGTGCGCATCGGCCCGCGCTCGGTGCCGTCCGCGTTCGCGAACCATCCCTTGATGGGTGAGACCGTGTCCTTGATGCCCTTGCCGAGCGGCGTGAGCTGCGCGTGCATCACCCGGCGCAGGTCCTCCATGGACTTGATGCCCATCACCTTGCACGTCCCGACCACCACGGCGGCGGTGCCCCACACCGCGAGCGTCCCGCCCCACGCCATGGCGCGCCCCGGGGTGGGATCGGGCAGCAGCTTGACCTTCTTTCCCGCGATTTCTACCACGGTGTTGTCCACCATGTGCCTCGCGGCTCTGCTCTCGACGCCGTCCAGGTGCTTGGGCGCCGTCGACATCAGCTCGTTCGCCTTGTGCACGGAGAAGATGGTGGTGTTCTCCACCCCCGACGCGGTGGTGCCGGCGGTCCACTTGTTCTTGCCGAGGCTCACGCGCGAGCCCATCGTGAGCGAGCCGATGAGGTACGGGTCGCCCGTGCACACGCCCTTGATGACGTGGCGCGTGAGGAACGAGCGGTCAAGCTGGCGCGTGACGTGCGTCTCCCGCGCGGGCGTCGACACGCGCACGGAGTGCGCCAGCACCTGCGGGAGCGCGCTGGAGGACACGACCCTGGCTTTGGGCTCGGGAATGCTGTCGTACCGGCCGGAGAGCTTCAGCTGCTTGACGTACTCGGCGATGTGTCGTTCCTGCTCGAGCTTGAAGAAGCGATCCTCCTGCGCCTTGCGCATGGCTTCGATAGAGGCGGACATCGCGATGCTGACTGAGCGGACGGAAGGTATCGGCTCGGGTGGCGAATTTCTCGAAAGAGAGGACGCGAGGCGCGGTTGGCTCGGGCGACGTGCGGCGGAGGTGACGCGCGTGGCTCGGACGCTCGCGGGGAGCGCGTAGGGAAGGCTGGGGGAAGGTGGAAGATGCGGAAAGTGACGCCCCGCGCCGAGGCGGCGGCGCGAAAAGGGAACGAAGGGAGACGCGTTTGTTTTCGGGCGACTGTGAGACGACAACCGCGGAAATCCGACTCGGATTTGTCTGATTTTCAGTTTCCCGCGAGAAAACGCGGTCCAGTCTCGAGCCGAAATGTTCCACATCCGGTGGTCTGTGACTCAAGAATCGCCTCGGATGGATCGATACGATACGTAGACTTAAGTTTTTCGTTCGCGCCGTTGTTCATTAGGACCACGACCTCGAGAATCGGAGAAATGTTTCGCTGAGGCACCACAGGTGGCTGTTGTGATACCGGCTCCGGCAGTTGTCAGTCGCGCGCGCGCCCTCGCGTGAGGTGGGACGTCACGCCCCGGGGAAGCGCGTCGCGGGGAACCACCATGGACGGCGCGCGGCCCTCGTCCGGTGCGGCCGCGACGAGCCGCGGCCCCGAGGGGAATCGGCACCCCGACGGGAGTGCGGAATCGCGCGCGCACGACGCGCGGACCCTGTCCACGATGGACGGCACGCTCCGGGACTCGTGCGAGCGCATTCGCGACCGCGTCGCCGAGCTCGCGGGCGACGCGCGACCGCGCGTCGTCTCCGAGATGGAGGCGGCGTTGTCGCAGGTGGAGTACGATCTGAACGGCGCCGAGTTTCTGCTCGCGCAGCTCAAGGAGGCGCTCGCCGTCTCCGCGCCGCTCGCGAGTGACTCCGCGCCGCCGGTCGCCGCCTACCGCGCCTCGCTGCGGGGCTCGCGGAGCGCGCTCGATGCCGTGCGCGAGGCTGCGCGGCTGGCCAGGCCGCGCGCCGCGGGTGACGCGCGCGGAGACGCGGCCCCCCCCCGGGCGGTTGAAGAAACGCCGCGGCGCGACGTCGGCGCCGCGCCCGGCGCCCCCGAGCACCTGCGCGCCGGGCTGCGCGGCATCTGGAAAGGCACGGTGCGTCTGGTGCGGGAGCTTTTGGAGGAACCGTTCGGTGCCGACCCGGACGCGCGGGCGGGGTCGGGGGGCGAGCGGGGCGGGGGCTCCCGGGCCTCGCGGCGCGGGGAGGTGCCCGGCGAGGAGGCGCTTCGCGACGCGCCCGAGGAGTCGGAGGATTACCAGGTCTCCGCGGGGTACTACCCCGCGCCCGGTCGCGCGACCGCGCGGAGCCGAAGAGGCGCGGGGGACGGCGACGGCGCGAAAAAAAAAGGGCGCTCGTCTCGGCGCCGGAGCGGACGCTCGGGGACGCGTTCTGGCGCGCCGGAGATGTCCCCGGTGATGGAGGAGGCGTCGCCGCGGAAAGATCCCGGCGCTTCTCCGGAAAGGCACGAAAACGTCCCGCCGCGAGGATCTCCGCCGCCCGACGAAGCCGCCGCGCCCGTTCGGGGGCCCCCCAGGCGTCCGGCGTCGATTCGCCCGGCGATCTCGGATGCGCGGCCGCCGGGGCGCCGCGCGCCCCTGCCCCAGGG
>Ga0181558_10002832_pt1 | contig 16170 bp, 11 predicted proteins | sample 011ome_22_FD_133754 | JGI IMG/M metagenome (GOLD analysis project Ga0181558, IMG submission 133754) | Coastal salt marsh microbial communities from the Groves Creek Marsh, Skidaway Island, Georgia - 011507BT metaG (megahit assembly) | ecosystem: Environmental > Aquatic > Marine > Intertidal...
GGTCGTAATGACCCCTGTTATTGTGGGAGCGGTGAACGCTACAAACGTTGCTGCGGCACCATGGGCCCGGATCGCCCTGTCCCATTCGGAATTGGTGTCAGGGAAAACTTTCTCACCCGCGAGGAATGCCAGGCTCTTATTGACCTGATAGATTCCAAGGAAGCCGTACCCTACAAGGCCAGGGATCCAAACCAGAACATGGCACTGATTCTGGATCCTTCACGAGTATGTTCCTGGGCCAGGATGGATGACTCCCAGCAGGTTCTCGATGACCTGGTTGCAAGAGCATTTAAAGAAGTGATCATTCCGGTTACCGGTGTAGAGATCGCTTTTTATGAACAGCCCCAGCTACTGCGATATGAACCTGGCGGCTTTTATCAATATCACATCGATGCAGGTCATCGTGTGCCTGAAAAACAGGCATGGTGCAAGGCCGTTGACCGGGACATCAGCATGCTTATTTACCTTCGCGATGATTTTACCGGCGGTGAACTTCACTTCAATCGACTCGATTACTCCCTGACACCCAAGGCCGGTATGCTGGTCTGGTTTCCTTCTGATGCCCGGTTTGAGCACATGGCTAAACCCGTCATTACAGGGTCACGCTACGCAGTGGTGAGCTGGGGTGCTGCAAAGGATGTTGAAAGAGTCCAGGATGAGCGGGCAAAAAATACCATCGACTGGATCACTCGAGAGAAAAAAACGGTCTAGATATAAACTGCGTTTATTTCTTCCGGGCTTCCACTTTATCCTGGGTATTATTGTCAAAATCTGAAGCAGAATGCCTTTCCCTGAGCTGTTCTTCCAATGGCCCCATTCCACGATTGACCATTCGTCCGCGTTTTACTGTTTCCCTGTTACCTACCTGATCTGTCCATCGCCTGACATTTTTGTACTCTTCCACTGATAAAAACTCTGCTGCTTCATAGGCATTGTTCATGATGTTCCCGAACCATGGCCAGTTTGCCATGTCAGCAATGGTGTATTGATCCCCTGCGAGGTATTCATTGTTTTCCAGGTGGCGTTCCAATACGTGTAGCAGACGTTTTGTTTCCATGGCGTATCTGTCAATCGGATATTCCATTTTGAATGGCGCATAGGCATAAAAATGACCAAAGCCTCCACCGAGAAAGGGCGCCGTGCCCATTTGCCACATAAGCCAGTTCATGGTTTCGGCACGCTGGTAATGCTCTGTCGGCAGGAATGCACCAAATTTTTCACCCAGGTAAATCAGCATTGACCCACTTTCGAACAATCGTGTTGGCGGCGACGTGGAATGATCAATCATGGCCGGAATTTTAGAATTCGGGTTGATATCAACAAAACCGGAACCAAATTGTTCGCCCTTGATAATATCGATATACCAGGCATCATATTCTGCACCATCGTGCCCCAGGGCCAGTAACTCTTCCAGCATAATAGTCACCTTCTGACCATTAGGTGTGCCCAGGGAATAAAGCTGGAATGGATGTTCGCCAACAGGAAGCACTTTCTCATGGGTAGGACCGGCTATTGGCCGGTTAATGCTTGTCCATTCCCCGCCATCCTGACCTGCCCATCGCCAAACTGCGGGTGGTTCGTATCCTGGGGGTTGGTTGCCAGGTTGATCTTCATTCGAATCAGTCATGTACTTTTCCTTTTACTTTTTCCTTTCACTTAACAAGTGTCTTGTCAGGGCTAATCTGTGACAGCCATATTGTCTCGTTCAAAAGTTTCTAACCGGTACGGTGGCAGTGAGTCAATAATCCCCTTGCCATAAAATTTGTTCAAAAGCCTGTCATCAAGAATAGTCACCGTGCCGCTGTCTTTTTCAGTTCTTAGCAATCGTCCTGACGCCTGGATCAGTTTCATGGAGGCTTCCGGTATTGAAATTTCCCGAAACGGATTCTTGCCCTGCCCCTTCACCCACTCGCCCAGAGTTGCCTCTACAGGGTCGTTGGGTACCGCAAAAGGAATCTTGGCAATAATCACGTTTGTACAGTAATCGCCTGGTAAATCAATGCCTTCCGTGAGACTGGCCAGGCCGAAAATAATGCTGCCCTGCTTTTTGTCCACGCGCTCCTTATGCAGTCTGATCAGCTCCTGCTTGGAGTGATCATCCTGAGAAAGCACCCTGAACTGTATTTCTTCCCCAAGGCCCTGTAGTACATTCTGCATTTGCCTGCGCGATGAAAACAGTACCAGTGAACCTTTTTTCTCATCGATCAGTTCTGGAAGGTATTCAATGATTGACTGCGTATGTCCCTCAGTATCAGAGGGATCGAAACCACGCACTGGAATGCGCAATGTCGCATAGTTATAAAAATCAAAGGGGCGGCTGATACGACGAACCACGAGATAGCCATGAAGACCTGAGCGCATTATCAGAAAATCAAAATTTCCCAGCGCTGTCAGGGTAGCGGATGTCAGAATGGCTGCAAAGCATTCTTTCCAGAGATAGTCTGTCAGGGCATCCGCAGCCAGAACTGGACTGGAAGATAATGTAATTTCCGTGTCGTTTCCCAGGGATCTGTAGGTAATCCACCGTGCATTGGGGGCATAATCACCATGATCTTCAATTGATAATGATCGCCATAACTGGATAGCGCCTTCTGACCTGGTCGCCATCAACCCAATGACCGGGAACCAGTTTTCAGCAGTCTGGCGGTCAATCTCACCCTCGTTCTCCATGAAATCCCTGAGCCGGTCGCTGATTTTGCGTAAGCGCTCTTCCAGTTCACGAAATTCGAGCAGGATGTCATGACTGGTTTCACGTAACTCCATTGGCAACACGCCCTGCTCAAATGTGTACTGCGTGATATCACCTTTTGCATTGGCACTTTCTGCCTGCTCTTCAAATCCCTGAAACAAGGGAATATGTTGATTCAAGATGGCCCTTGTCTGTTCAGCTGCCTGTCTGGCTTTATCCAACTGGGTTTGCAGCTCCTCGTCCCTGGCCAGTTCCACGCCCATGGCTTTAAAAACACTGGTGATTCGTTCCAGCCAGGTTTGAGTCGCTTTCAGTCGAATAAAATGCGAAAAATGATTCACTCCCTTTAAAGGTAAGTGATGAGCCTCATCAAAAATATAGATGGACTCTTCAGGTGAGGGCAGGAAGACGCCGCCTCCCAGGGCCAGGTCTGCAAGCACAATGTCATGATTGGCCACGATACAGTCTGCATTCTGCAGGTTGGTGCGGCTTTTATAAAAAAAGCAGTTTTGAAAATTTGAACAACGATTCCCGGAACACTGCCCCTTATCGGTCGCCACATTTCGCCACTGGTTTTCCGGCAAGACTTCCGGCCAGTCATCACGATCACCTGCCCACTTATTTTCAATGATGGCATCAAGCATTTCCTGGTATAACCGCTTGTCTGCATCTGTGGGGTCATCAAGTTCAAGACCATATAAATCAAACATGGCATCCTGACTGCTGCTGGACTTGAGCACGTTGTCCAGCTTGGACAGACAAAGATATCGTCCCCTGCCCTTGGCCAGTGAATAGCTGAATTGCATACCACTGTGTTTAAGCAGATCAGGAATGTCCTTGTACATGACCTGTTCCTGTAATGCGACGGTGGCCGTAGCAAGAACAACTTTTTTCTGCAAAGCCTTGGCAATAGGAATAGTGGCCAGTAGGTATGCAATGGTTTTACCTATACCGGTGCCTGCTTCGATGACACAGATACCCGGCTCTGCAGATTGGCGAATACCCTCTTCATCCATTTCAATACTGGCAAGACAGTTGGCTATCTCGGCAATCATCTGCTTTTGACCAGGACGATTCTGCAGGTCCTTGCTCTGAACCAGAGTGGAATAATTTTTTTGTATGGCTTGCTTGAGTTCGTCAGAAAGCATGGGAGGGCAGCCTGTTACCGCCAGGACCGGGTTTCAATCACTATAGTTGACGTGGATGGCTTTGCAACAGTTTCTTAACGCTGCGGGATGGCATTGATTTCGGCTTTCCTGATAACAGGATTGGCATACATGTTCAGCACATAAGGATGGAATTTCTTCGGAATGCCAGCCAGGCGTTTTTTGAAAGCCCTGCGCTTGCTGCTAATCACTGAAGCAGGCAAGTCCAGAATTTCAGGTAAACGACTGAAGTCCATAAAATCTTTCTGCACCAATTCCATAGCGGCATAATTGACCGCATGAAGCTTGTAATTGCGTATTATCTGTTCATCAATTTCCTTGGCCACACCTTCAGCAGTCACCGCATCATTAAACTGAATCTTTTCACCATAGGACACATGTACATCTCCCTTCTCTCCAACCATGCCGGACAGAATGCTTTGCACATCTGAATTTTCATCTTTCTCAAATTTGCCGGTGTTGTCGATGGTATACAGCTCTTCCGCCTTGGCTCGATCGCAGGGGTCAAACTCATAAGAAATGGCTACCGGTACAATATTCAGCGAGTTAATAGATTCCTGCAGGGTCAGTTTTAACGTTGTATCACGGTCTGCCATATGCAGCATCTTTATGATGGCAGTTTCAGTCTTATCTATACCATCCTTGGCCCGCCCTTCGCGCTGGGCAATCCAGACATTCTCACCTTCCTTTATGCAATGGTGAATATAGGCGGATAACTGTTTGCTGGCCTTTAAGAGGTCTCTGCCCTGAACGGAGCGTTTCACGATAAAACTTTTATTCAGTTTCATCAGGTCAGTCAGAAATGGTCGCTGCAACAGGTTGTCACCTATAGCTATCTGAAGCGTGTCCAGCCCATGATGGTAAATCATGTAATTGCACAGCGCCGGATCCATGGTGATATCCCGGTGATTGCTGATAAAGAGATAGGGCTGGGCGGTATCGAGTTTATCAAGCCCTGAGCTGGTCAGGCTTGTTGTTGTACTTTCGATCAACTGATCCAGGTATTTTTCAATAACAAGCTGCACATCATGGATAGTCTGGACACCGACCATTTCTTCCGTCAGCGAGCTTTGTACCTTTCCCGTAATGAAACCGGGAAGGAATTTAAACAACAGGGGATGCATGAACTTCCCCATCGCCCTGCACATTGCGTCGTCTGTGAGCAGTCTGTCTACGACAGGCCTTACCTCATCATCTCGATAAGGCCTGATGTCATCAAAATCATTCATACGGGGGATTATTTCCGGGCATTTAATTCAGCCCAATTGATAAAAAAGCAATTTTAAAGGTTTGGGGCGTAAAAAGGAAAATTGTCTCGATATTAACTTCCCCGGAGATATCCCTGGATCTGAACGATCATGAGATAGCCAAAGACCACCAGGCAAAGAACCAGTAAGGTCTTGCTTTTCCAGTGGTTGGCATGGTTCTGGAGCCATTGTCGAGAGTTATTCATATAAAACAGTAATGCTGCCAGCAGCGGCATGAAAATCGCCCCTGTGACGGTATACGTGATCACTACCCAGACCGGTCGTTCAAGAGCCAGCATGCTCATTGGCAAAATAGCCAGGTAGATAAGATAGCCTCTGTAAGCTTTGGTCCTGGAAATACTGCTGTGCGATTCAAGCAGGTGTGCCTGGCTGCGGTAATGGTAAATAAAGTTGGCAAACAGGAATGGCACTCCGTGCCAGACACCAATCATTGAACTGAAAACTGCCCCCCAGAACCCAAACAGGAAAATCCATTTGCCACTTTCTCCCATGACGGGTACCAGCTGATCAGCTACAGCAATCGCCATGTTGTTACCGGAGACAACGTCCGGCTGTACACCGGCGGAAACTATAACAATAGCCATGCCAAATAATGCAGTGAGTCCATAGGCAACTGCCAGATCAATGCGCATTGCTGGAATTTTCTCGCTGCCCTGCCAGCCTGCCTCACGCATCCAGTAGCCATAGGACATGATGGTGATACTGCCTCCCACACCCCCGATAACACTGAGCACGTATGCCATACCGGTATCCGGTACCCTGGGAACAAGTGTATTGGAAAGGATGGTTCCGGCGTCAGGTAAGACTTGAACAGCGCAGATCAGCACTGTAATAAACATCAGGCCGATAAAGAATTTCATTGCTGTTTCGAGGGTTTTGTAGGCGCCAAACCAAACAATCACCAGCGCCACCAAGGCATGGATGACACCCCACCACGCCACCGAAATACCGGGAAAAAAGGCATACGCGGCAAGACCGCAGGCAGCCATCATTGCGGCAGCCACCATGAAGGTCCATAGCACCATGTAACCAAGAAAGTACCAGCTGAAAAAACGGGGTAATTTATCGATCCACCCTTCCAGCAAGGTAGTACCCGTAGCAAGTTGCCAGCGGCCAATGCCTTCTGTGAGTCCAAACTTGAGCAAGCCCCCGAAGACCACTGCCCAGAGCAGTGTTGTACTAAACTGGGCTCCGGCGACAGAGGCCGCCACGATATCGCCTGCACCAAGACCCGTAGCAGCAACGATGATGCCAGGGCCTGTAATTTTCAGGATGTTTAAACCCTTCATGTTTCAATACCAAGCCTGCCACACACCTGCAGACCATATTCACGAAGCTGGTTAAGCAAATCCTGTCGCTCGGGTTTCTCCTTGGTCAGTTCATCAAGCCGAGAAAAGTAGCTTTGTGCATCAAGACCTACCTTGTTTGGATTGTCAGTAAGCTGCTCAATACACCAATGCTGCCACCTCCCCTGATCTTCTGCAGAAAGGGTGTCGGGAAAATTACGCGCCCTGTAGCGAAACAGCATTTCCGGCAGACGCTTGTCCTGGAAAGGGAGATCAATCTCAGCGAGTACATCTCCGCTGGCTCCGCGGACTTCATTCATCATGTTGCGATCCTGGTCATTAAAAAAACCACCACCGTAGAGCATATGGTCAGGGTCGTTGATATCTTCATACTCAGGCTCAGTGAATACCTGTAAGAGTTTTGCAGAAAGATCAGCACTTGAAAGCAGTTTCTCCCTGTTGGCAGCGCAGGCATCCAGGTTTATGTCATATTGATGCGCAGTGTCATCATTCAGCACTGACATCGGAGCCAGTGCCGGACATTTATTGATATGTACTGTCTTGAGCGCAATACGCTCCTCCCCTTCTTTCAGGTCACTGGCCCGGGAAAAAACCAGGCGGCGAATTGCTTCAGCATCCATTTCACGCCATTTATCGGGATCCTGCCCCAGGTCGGCCACGATGATGCCATTCTGGTTTGCCGGGTGCATGGTAAGTGGCATAACGACAGCAAGGCAACCGCGCGTAGATGGAAACATCCCCGACACATGCAGGAGCATATTTCGGCTTTGTAAATCGAGAAGAGGTTTTACCTTGTTCTTGTTCCTGAGTTGATACAGCCAATCATAAAGTTTCGGTTGGGCGGTTTTGATCACCTTGGCCATCTCAATTGTAGCGATCACATCAGCAAGTGCATCATGCGCTCCTTCATGAGCGATTTTATTGGCAGCGGTTAAATCCTCCAGGCGAAAGCTGGGACGACCATCGTCTTTCTGAGGCCACTCTATGCCATTGGGACGCAATGCATGGGTCATGCGAACGAGATCAATAATATCCCAGCGGGAATTCCCGTTTTTCCACTCCCGTTCATAAGGGTCGTAGAAACAGCGATACAACAGATGGCGGGTGACCTCATCATCGAAGCGGATGCTGTTGTAACCACTAACACAGGTATTTGGCTGGGTGAATTGCTCCGCAATGGCTGCACAGAATTCAGTCTCTGTCAGCCCTTCATTCATGGCTGTCTGTGGCGCAATACCCGTAACAAGGCAGGCTTCGGGATGCGGCAGGTAATCCGGCGTAGGCTTACAGTACATGACAACCGGATCATCGATGATATTCAGGTCTTCATCGGTTCGAATGCCTGCGAACTGGCAGGGTCGATCCTTGCGCGGTTCAGCGCCCCAAGTTTCATAATCGTGCCAGAAAATGGTTTTGTGACTGCTCAACCCGGATACTCTGATGTCAATAGCTGCATAACACCAAGCATCCCATAATCAGAAAGTATTGGTAAGTCTTGTTATGGATATTCCCCAGCCTTTTAACCTGCCTTCCCTTCCGTTATATTCGGGGTATCCAAACAAACCAGGAAAAATAATGATGAGAAAACTGGTTGCCTCTGTACTCCTGCTCGGTCTGCTGAGCCCTACACTCCTGCTTGCCCAACAGATAGGCCCTTCTGTACTCAATCTGGACGAAGTAGTCCCTGAATATCCGCGTCCCTGGGATCGTGAAGCTCTGGTAGTGCTGGACTTCACGGTGAAGAGTGATGGCTCAGTAGATGACATCAAGGCCGTTGATGGATTTCATGAACCACGCTTTGTGGAAGCCGCCAGCAATGCGATTCAACAGTTACAATTTGAGCCGGCTACCGAAAGTGGCGAGGCCGTAGACTGGCCAGGATTCAGGATCAGTGCACGCTTTTTGGTCCGCAACCAGTTTCATGGCATGCGAGCCAGTGCAAACAGTCAGCTAACTGATGCTGAAGACCTGATTCGGGAGAATAAACCGGAGGAAGCAGAGTCCGCATTAAGAGCAGTTCTGTCAGAAAACACCGAGCTCTTTTTTGAAGACGCCATGTTTAATCTGCGCCTGGGCGAAGTGCTGCTGGCAACCAACAGGCCCGCAGAAGCGGTACATGCTTTAAAGCGAGCAACTCAAACCTACCTGCCGGATGAAAATAATGATTTCAACCTGGAATCTGCCGTGAATCACAACCGATTTTTCATTATTAACCTGCCTGAAATTTTCGTGAATGACTTTATCACCACAGGATTGCAGGCACATCACACTGCCAATGCTCCACGGGTAGCAACACCAGCACCATTACAAAGAGGTGCACAGCGTGGCCAGGGAAGGCGAGGTGCAAATGAACGCCCCAAGGCTTCACTGGAAGTATTGAACAACACCTTGCTTGAGTCTGCCTACCAGCGCCAGTACCTTGCAAATATTTCCACGGGTAATGTGGCCGCTGTCATCAATACCTACAATAACCTGGAAAACCTTAACGACGATGCGATCAGTGAGCAGATGGAAAACCAGATTGAACAGGTCCGCCAATTACAGAATGCCAACCAACGCCTGACCTCTGCACAGGTCATAATGAATGGTGAAACCATCCATCATCCCTCACATCGTATCCTTGCTGCGGTCAATGTAGCCGGTGAAATAGTAAGCCTGGATTTCCAGTGCGAATCCCGTGTGATCAGGCTGCCCTTCCAGGCCGAAGTTGAATGGAACATGCCGGAAAGCTGGGGCCAGTGCGCCATCCGTTTCAGAGGCGAGGATGGTGCCTCATTTAACCTGGTGGAGTTTCCGGAATAAGGTGCGAATATTTTGAAATAGCTGCTTATTCTTTCAAGCTGATTCACCAATTAACAAACCAGGGTCCGCGGGCTGTTTCTCGCCACTCGTATCTTTAGTAATATGGGAGTATGAAGTTTTTTATTCCCTTTATCTTGCTTGCCTCACTGCTTTCGCCCACCGCATGGGCCCAGTTTGGAAGAAACTGGCGCATCGAACAAAATGATCCACCTGCCAGCGAATTCACTGCCGCACGCTGGCATTTCGGCACCAATGGCGCCATAGGTCACATGGGCTGGTCCCATAATTACCCCTACTCCGATATCAATCTGAATGAATTTCTGGAGCGCGCCACACTCCTGGACCTGGAGATGAATTCATACCGCATTATTGAACTGGGCGAACCGGATGTTTTCGACTACCCCTTTGCCTATGTATCAGAGCCGGGTGAAATGGAACTCACAGAACAGGAAGTGATTAACCTTCGTGAGTATGTTAAACGCGGAGGCTTCATTATCATGGATGATTTCGATGGCCCCTGGCAGTGGACGCAAATGCATTCGCAAATTAAACGCGCATTCCCCGACAATGACTTTATCCCGGTGCCACTTGATCACGTCGTGTTCAGTGTTCACACCCCACTGGAAAATCTGCAGGCTATGTCGGAGCATGTCCCTGGCGGCAGTATTACCTATTACGGACTTTTTGATGAAGAAGGACGCCTGGGAATCCTGGCTGGCCACAATAATGATCTCGCCAACTTCTGGGACTGGTATGAAAACGGCAGAATGCCACTGAAGCCATCAACCGATGCATTCCGTCTGGGTACAAATGCAGTGATTTATTCGTTTACGCACTGATAGGTAAAAGATACAAGATCAAAGGTACAGGGACTGATTTTCCTTGTATCTTTTATCCTGTATCTATTGAAGTGCAAACACCCACAGTACGCCACCCTGGGGAACGATATTATTCCTGCCCTGCATCTGGTCCAGTCGTGACTGCATACGCATGGCATCCACTCCCCAGCCAGACTGCACAGCGATATACTGTTTGCCGTCTACTGAAAATGATGACGGCACGCCGGTCACACCCGAGTTCAGCCGCTGCTGCCAGACCAGTTCACCCGAAGTGGCATTATGTGCACGGAAATAGCGGTCAGCGGTACCACCGGAAAAAATCAGGTTACCCCCGGTAGCCAGTATCGGCCCCCAATTGGCCAGTTCAAATTCCTGGCTCCAGACTTCTTCACCTGTGTTCAGGTTCCAGGCCTGTATTTCACCAATATGATCAGCACCAGGAACAATACTGGCGGTGGAATTAGCCGTTCCGGTGAAATTCTGGCCAGGCCTGTATTCAACAGGCACCCCTTCAAATGATGAACAATAATTGTCATTGGCAGGAATATAAAACAAGCCAGTTTGCGGGCTGTATGCCGCCGGAGGCCAATTCTTGCCTCCGGACAGTGAAGGACAGTACGAGGCAATTTTGCCCATGCCGGGCTTGTGCTCCGGATCATATTCGGGGCGGCCTGTTTCCGGGTCAATACTGGTAAATACATCCTGGTAAACATAGGGCTCTGCATCAATAAACTTGATTCCATCTTCGGTTGGCTCAAGAATCCAGAGATAACCATTTCGTCCCGCATGGACAAGCGCCTTGAAGGTTCTACCCTCCCTTTCCACATCTATTAGCACGGGTGGCGACACTTCATCCCAATCCCAGGAACCATTCCAGTGATACTGGTGGTAGCCTTTCAGTTCACCGGTTTCAACATCAAGGGCAATGACTGAATTGGCAAACAGGTTGTCTCCAGGGCGTGCTTCACCAGTCCAGGGCCCAGCATTACCTGTGCCCCAGAAACTCAAATTTGTTTCCGGGTCATAGTTCGCAGCAACCCAGATAGAGGCACCCCCAGTTTCCCAGGCACCTTCCGGCCAGGTATCATTTCCAAATTCCCCTGGCCCTGGCACCGTATAGGTACGCCAGGCCTCTTCCCCGGTTTCTGCATCCAGTGCAGCGACAAACCCACGAATACCTCTCTCACCGCCAGATGCCCCAACCAGGATCTTGCCCTTGGCAGCCAGGGGGGACAGGGTCATGTAATAACCAGATCTGTAATTAGCAACGGTTTGCTGCCAGACCACATCACCTGTGACAGCATCCAGAGCAATCACGGTAGCATCCGAATTGGCCATGTAGACTTTGTCATCGTAGAGGGCCACACCACGATTGGTGGGATGCATCAGGCTGATATCGAAGGGCATTTGCAAGTTGTAGCGCCACAGTACATTACCCGTTGCAGCTTCCAGTGCCAGCACATGATTCAGTGGCGTGGTGATATACATGATGCCGTTGTTCACTATCGGGGGAGATTGGTGACCTTCCGTGAGACCAGTGGAAATAGTCCATACAGGTTCCAGATTGGCCACATTCTCCACGTTGATCTGGTCCAGCGGTGAAAATCCCTGGCCATCATAGGTGCGGCGAAACATCAGCCAATTACTATCTTCCGGATTGCGCAGCCTTTCGTCTGTGACAGGAGAGTATTGCGAATCCTGAGCGGCAGAAAAAGAGGCAGGAAAAAAGAGGCAAGAGGCAAGGAAAACTGCGGCCATTTGTGAGTACGATTGATTATTCATTGTATTCCCCTCGAAAGATATTAAATGCCGAATGGCGAGAGTCCGGGTTGCTGAAAACCTAGCCTGCCCTCGAACTCGCCGGCTACTCCCACTTTCCCATCTACATTTTTTAACGGCAATGCTGCCAGCTGCCACGGCGCAGGACCACCTACCACCCTGGCACCATCAGCAGGATCAAACTGGGACTCATGGCACGGACACTGAAATCGCAGAAACTCACCATTCCAGTCAGTAACATCACAACCGGTATGACTGCAAACTCCTGAATAGGCCACCAGGCCATTCACACTTCTGGCGGCTGTCTCCTCGGACATCCTTTCCTGGCTGACTCGTATAAGAACCAGTTGATTCATGCGCGTACCATTACGGACATTACCAGTTATCGGGTCCATGGCCCAGGCGAACACCTGTTTTGTCTCAGTCTGCAAATCTTCAACAGCAACAACACTGCCCGCATCATCACCGTAGGCATATACGAGCACATCGCCCGGTTGTGGCGGGGTAAGACTGGCTTCATCAGGAATCTGGCCCTCTGACATGACTGGAACTGCCATTCCAACACATAAGCCTTCAAGCACTCTGCGCCGTTTTATTCTGTTGCTCAAATCCAGTAACTCCCTGGCATTATTGTTGGTATTGTCTGATTGAAGCATAAAATAAAATCCTGCTCCCGTCATATGCTGTTTTTTGCTTTCCCATAGCAATTAGTCTTACTATTCGCTGTTAATTGGGAAACACACCCCCGGAGCACTGAAATGAGCAGTATTTCTGAAACACCCATACTCGTTGTTGGCGGCGGTGCATCAGGCACAATGCTCTCGTTACAACTCTCTCGCTACGGCGCAAATTACCGCACCATCGATCGTTTACCGGAACCCGCACAAACCTCTAGGGCCATTACAGTCCATTCAAGAATGCTGGAAATATTCGAATTGCTGGATCCTGCACTGGCAACACGTTACCTCGCACGTGGTATTGAGGACAAAGGCTATGACCTTCACTATGTCCATGATGGCGAGCGAAAAGTGGTTCGTATGGGAATCGATTTCACGATTACTGATTGCCGCTATCCATACCTGTTGATTCATCGCCAGGATGAAACCGAAAAATATCTCAGGGAATACTGGAAAGAACATTTTGACCGCGAGGCAGAATGGGGCAAGAAACTGGTCAATATCGAAAAGGAAAATGGCAGCGTCCTTTCCACAATAGAAGATATCGCAACAGGCAAACAGACAAAAATTCGCTCACGTTTTGTCATCGCCTGTGACGGAATTAACTCAAAAGTCAGGCAATGTCTTGACGTCGAACAGGATGAAAGCGATTACCAGGGCACGATTCTACAAAACCTGGACATAAGACTGAATAATTTCCCCGATACTACTGACCACATTCACTACTGTGCAGGCACCGACCATTTCATGATGGTAGCCTACCTGCCGGGTGATTTTTACCGGTTGCTGGTGAGTGATCGTGGGGAGTCCGCGGATCCGGATGCCACACCTGAAGAAAACATCCAGAAGCTCATGGACCAGCATTTTGATGATGTCAGCATGGGCGAACGCATCTGGCACTCCCAATGGGAAAGCTGGGTGCGTCTGGCCAAGACTTATCGCGATGGCCAGGTCTTTCTTGTGGGTGATTCTGCCCATGTACATTCCACGACCGGGGGGCAGGGCATGAACTGTTGTATTCAGGACGCCTGGAATCTCGGCTGGAAACTTGGACTGGTGGAAACCGGCAAGGCACATTCGGCCTTACTGGACAGTTATGAGGCTGAACGCCGGCCCATTGCGGAGCAAGTCATCTGGGCCGCCTCATCCCTGCATGAAATATTCATGGGGCACGGCAAGGATATCTCCGAGCGCGGCGAACAGATGGACGACGAGGCATTCATGAAAAAAGTGGTGGGTTGCTGCTCAGGTATTTCCTATACCTACAGGGAATACGTTGAGCAGTATCCAGCCCTGGCGGATCTGGATGGCCCTGCCATTGGTGACAGGGCTCCGGATGTAGACATTGAGTCCGGGCAATCCTTGTTCAGCATCATTGGAGGCATTTGCTATACATTGCTGTTGTCACAGGAAGATGCAACCGTTCTTGAAATAGCTGAAAAATACAGCGCTATCGTCAAAGTTCACACGCTGGACAATTCCCCTGCCTTTAATGACTGCTATTCAGTCACTGCTGAACCAGTCATTTATCTGATCCGTCCCGATGGCTATATCGGATTTCGCTGCCTGGCATCGGAAGCGGAGCAGCTGGATCGCTTCCTGGCCAGTATCATCTCTGCTGACTGAAACCTACTCTGCTTCAGGTAAAGCGTACACCACGAGTTGTGCCGGCATGCCTGCTGCCCTGTTGGCAGTAAACAAGGCTATAAACTGCCTGCCATTGGCCATGTAAGTCATCGGTGAACCCTGCTGAGGTCCTCCTCCTGGTATGGCTATTCGTCCGATTTCCACGCCTGTTGCCTTGTCATAGGCATGCACAAGGGGGTGGCCATTACCACCTTCCCCGGCAATCAATAATGTTTTCGTCACCAGCATGCCTGGAATTGAGTTGACCCCGGTTGGCGGAATATCCAACCCACTGAGACGTGGATGATTGGCAATTTCCTCGGGAGTATCCCCATTGGGGATCACCCAGGCGATGTCGCCGCTGTTCATATCGTAGGCAGTGATCCTTCCGTAAGGTGGTTTCATGATGGGTAGTCCATCCACTGTGGGCAGTGGCAGTGACCCTCCCATTACGTATCGGGAATCCCAGGCACCGAAATCCGGCGGCTCCAGTCCTATCACCGAAGGATTGGTATGGGAGCCAATATAGACATAGCCAGTTTCCGGATCTGCAGCACCACCTTCCCAGTTGGCGCCGCCTCCAAATCCTGGCACGACAATAGTGCCTCGCGTACCGTCTTCTGCATTGCTTAACGAAGGTGGAGTGAATATTCCGCCGATCCTGTGCCTTGAAACCGCAGTAATTGCCGCTTCACGCAATTCTGGAGTGAAATCGATCAGGTCATCCTCACCAATCCCCTGCACATCAAATGCTGGCGGTTTGGTAGGGAATGGTTGCGTAGGTGAGGTCCACTCTCCCGGGACATCCGAAATAGCCACGGGCTGCTCCTCAATGGGCCATACCGGTTCTCCGGTTTCCCGGTTGAATACATAGGCAAAAGCCTGTTTGCTGAATTGCACGACTGCCTTGATGTCCTCGCCATCGACGTTGATATCCACCAGGATGGGATGAGGAGGCAGGTCATAGTCCCAGATATCGTGGTGTACCAACTGCTGATACCACTTAAGCTCACCTGTCGTGGCATCCAGTGCCACCAGGGACCCTGAATAGAGGTTGTTACCCGGCCGACCACCACCATAGACATCATTTGTCGCAGCTTCGATCGGCAAATACACCATACCCAGCTCCGGATCACCGGCACTGAGCCCCCAGATGCCTGCATTGCCAACATATTCTGCAGAACCGTTGAGCCAGGTTTCATATCCAGGCTCGCCACGCCTCGGGATAGTATGGAACACCCAGTTACGTTCACCTGTCCGGGCATTGATAGCAATGATGTCAGCCTTGACGTTTCCTCGCCCTGCCTGCCCACCAGGACGCAAAGCCGGCCCTATAACCACACTGTCGCCTATGATTGTGGCCGGAGAAGAATTGCCAATGGCTCCAATCAAAGGTGGATGATCATAATCCAGGTCCAGATTTTCAAAGAGGTCGACAACGCCGTTGTTGCCAAACGTTGAAACCGGGTTACCGGTGGCGGCATCCAGGGCTACTAGCTGAAACCCGGGAGTAATAACAAAAATTCGTGATTCGCTGCCATCAGTCCAGTATGAAACGCCTCGGCCGGAATTTCTTCGAGGCGCCTGTTCCCAGCGCTCCCCTTCATCCATGCGCCACATCCAGAGTGTATGACCGGTATCTGCTTCCACAGCAACAACATTGCGCCGATTACCCGCTGTGAAATACAAAATACCATCAGCCATGAGGGGTGTACTGATATTACGGAATTCCGTTTCCCCGAAATTGTCAGATTTCCAGGTCCAGGCCACTTCCAGTTCGGAAAAATTACTGGCGTTGATCTGATCAGCTGAGGAGTAACGTGTGCCACCCCTGTCTCCGCCATAGGAAATCCATTCTTCAGCGCCTGTCCCGTATTGGGCAAAAACAGCCACCGGAACAGCCGTTGCCAACAACAGTAGTACTACAGTAAACCCCCTCATTTGCACCCCCTCTTATCATTCTTTTTCCAAAGGATATGACTCCTTGGAGCAAGGAGCAAGGAGCAAGGAGCAAGGA
>Ga0181558_10002837_pt1 | contig 16160 bp, 15 predicted proteins | sample 011ome_22_FD_133754 | JGI IMG/M metagenome (GOLD analysis project Ga0181558, IMG submission 133754) | Coastal salt marsh microbial communities from the Groves Creek Marsh, Skidaway Island, Georgia - 011507BT metaG (megahit assembly) | ecosystem: Environmental > Aquatic > Marine > Intertidal...
CGAAACTGGCAGCGTCCAGCATGGGGCTGGTGGTGTGTATCGGGGAACTGGTGGGCGGCTTTGTCTCGCCGTCTCTGGCGGGCTTGCTGGCGGACCAGAACGGTTTGGCCGTGACCATGTATTTCTGCCTGGTCTGCGCTTTCCTCTCCGGGATTGCGGCGCTGTTCCTGAAAGAAACAGCGCCCAGCCAGGTGGCGAAAATAGCTGCGGAAAATACAGCCTGACGTATTGCAGCTACACCCGGGCGGCTTTCAGCCGCCATGCCGGATGACGCTATGCTTTTCCGGCCTACTGTTTTGGTGTGAAGCGGCAGCCGTCGTCGTCGCTGACAATGTGTCCGGCGGTGGGTTCGGCAAAGTGGGAGCCCAGTACCAGGATGTCCTGGTTGGCCATTTGGTCGACAAATCCCTGGCGTGTCTGCGCCCCTTTTTCCTGGTCCATGTCAAAACGCACGATACGCTCGGGTTCGGCACACTGGATCGGGCAGTGCATCAGGTCGCCGGTAATCACCGCTCGTTCTCCCTTTGACTCGATGACAATGCTGACATGACCTGGCGTATGACCGGGTGTTGGCATCAGGGTGATTTCCGGGCAGGGTTTGTGATCGATATCAATCAGGTCCACCAGGCCGGCATCGATCACGGGTTGTACAGCGTCGTACATGTGATTGAGGTCGTGATAGCCCTTGGTTTCTTCCAGCATCTTCCAGTGTTCGTACTCCCCCTTGCCGAACAGGTAGCGGGCATTGGGAAAGGTGGGTATCCACTTGCCGTCCACCAGGTGGGTATTCCAGCCCACGTGATCGAAATGCAGGTGGGTGCACAGCACGATATCGATCTCTTCCCGGTTGAAGCCGGCGGCCTTCAGGTCATCCAGGAACGAGGTCTGCATATTGGTAAAGACATCGAATTCACGCTGGCGGTCTGCACCGATGCAGGTGTCGAGCATGATCTGGTGATCCGGTGTACGCATGACAAAGCACTGGAAACTGATGATCATCTTGCCCTCGTCAGTAGCCCAATGGGGTTTGAGCCAGGGGTATTTCTGCACATCTCCGGGCCCGGCATCCGGCCATAACATGCTGATGTCATCTTCCCAGCCATTGACCTCCACAATGCGGGTGATTTCGACGTCGCCGATTTTCCAGGTTTTCAGGTGTTCTTTGGCCATGTGATCAGTTCCTTTCTATAAATTTTATTATGCTTCTATTTTCATGGGCGAACTTTGTTCGCCTTGCCGGATGACGCTTTGCTTTTCCGGCCTACGACTCATCCCAATTCTGTTATGGGTTCAGGGGCATCTACGCCCAGTATCATGTCGGCGGCTTTTTCGGCAATGGCCACCACGCTGGCATTGGTGTTGGCACCGGGGACGCGTGGGTAGATGGACGCATCGGCCACACGGATATTGTCCAAGCCATGAATTTTCAATTCATGGTTCACCACGTCGTTGTCACTGTTGCCCATGCGACAGGTGGAACCGGGATGGTGCACGGTAATCAGGGTTTCACGCACGTAAGCTTCCAGTTCTTCGTCATTCTGGATGTCTACACCCGGTAGCCTTTCATCGGCGGCATATTTGCCGAAACTGTCATGATGAGTGACCCGCCGGGCCAGTTTCAGGCCCCGCACCAGGGTCTGGATGTCTTCCTTTTCCTTGCCCAGGGCCAGGTCAATCAGTGGCGCGGCCAGCGGGTCATTGCCGGCCAGGGTCACCGCTCCGCGGCTCAGCGGATACAGGCACACCGTGGCCACGGCATAGCCGTGATTGATCGGGATCGGGAAGGGCTTGATGTTGCGCCGGGCCGGCTGGAAAACCAGTTGCATGTCAGGGCGGTCGCTGTAGGGCATGGTTTTGATATAGGCATTGGTTTCAAACAGGTTGCTGGCCATGGGGCCGCGGCGGAACAGGGCATACTGGAAAAACTGCAGAATATCGCGCGGCATGGCCTTCCAGGAAATGCCATAGGAAGTGCTGTTGCTAATGTCCAGGGCGGTGTAGGTGGATGGGTGGTCATGCAGGTTTTTGCCAACGCCCGGCAGGTGATGCACGACACCCACGCCGACATCTTCCAGGTGGGCGCTGTCGCCGACTCCGGAGTTCAGGAGGATATGGGGCGAGTGGTAGGCACCGCCGCAAACGATGACTTCCTTGCCCGCACCATAACTTTGAATGCCGGCCTCTCCCTGGACTTCCACACCGACAGCTTTCTTGCCTTCAAACAGGACGCGTCGGGTTGGTGTGTTCTTCAGGACCGTCAGGTTCTTGCGCTTCATGGCCGGGCGCAGGTAAGTACTGGCCGTGGAAACACGTTTGCCTTTCCAGATGGAGCCCTGCCGGTAGCCGTAGCCGTTGGGATAGGCCGTGTTGAAATCATCACAGTAGGGAAAGCCGAGATCCCCCATGGCAGCGTTGAAGGATTCACACAGTTTGTTGGGTTTGGAAATGAAGCTGACCCCCATCGGCCCACCGGTGTTGTGATACGGCGAATCCTTGAACTCGGGGTTGTGCTCCGAGCGCAGGAAGTAGGGCAGCAGGTGGGCATAGTCCCAGCCGGGATTGCCTTCGCTGGCCCAGTCATCGTAATCCTTGCCGTCACCCCGGTAGTAGGCCATGCCGTTGATGGAACCGGAGCCACCGATGAGTCGGCCGCGGGGCAAGGGCACCTGCCTGCCATTGAGCGCAGGCTGCGGTACGGTTTTCAGGCCCCAGCCCATCTTCGGATTCATGATGGCGCAACCCACGGCGGCGGGTATGCTGACATAGGGATGCCTCTCGGAGCCGCCAGCTTCGATCAGGCAGACTTCCAGGGACGGGTCCTCACTGAGCCTGGCTGCCAGGACGCAGCCGGCAGAGCCGGCACCGACAACAATGTAGTCAAAGGAACGCTGGAAATTGGTGGTGAGTTCTGTCATCAGGCTTTTCTATCCCTGGATTTTGGTATGATGTTTGAGCAAAGGGTTAAACCTTTACAGCGCGACGAAAGACTATAACAAAAAGCGGGGATAAGGAGCTATTTTGGAACTTGAACAGACTGTAACTGCACGCGGCCATACTTTTCAAATGAACGGACATTTTGAACCGGAATATCAACCGGTGGTGGATGCCTTCCTGGAAAACTTCCGTGTCGAGGATGAAATCGGTGCTGGCTGCTCTGTGATTGTTGCGGGCAAAACCGTGGTGGATATCTGGGGTGGCTGGCGCAATGGTGCCATGGATGATGCCTGGGATGAGGCCAGCACGGTCTGCATGATGTCGGTAGCCAAGGGCATCACGGCCATCTGTTTCAACATGCTCATGGACAGGGGCCTGGTATCGCCAAACGACCCGGTCATCAAGTACTGGCCCGAGTATGGCCAGAATGGCAAGGAAAGCACCCTGATCCGGCATTTCCTGGACCATACGGCAGCTGTGCCGGTGTTGACGACCAATCCGCTCTGGCAGGGGGCCATGTTTGATCGCGAAGCCATTGTCCATGCCCTGGAAGAACAGGAGCCGCTCTGGGAGATTGGCACTAAGGCGGCCTATCACGTCCACCACCAGGGTTTCCTGCTGGGAGAGGTCATGCGCAGGATCACCGGCATGACAGTTGGACCGTTTTTGAGACAAGAAGTCACAACACCGCTGCAGGCAGAATATTACATCGGCGGCATGACTGAAGAAGAACAACGTCACGTGGCAGAAGTGATGCCCAACATGGAAGCCAAGCTGTTTGCGGCCAAGGACGGAGCTGACCAGAGTTCACTGCGTGCCCTGGCCTTCAAACAGAATCCCGATGAGCCCTGGGCAGAGACCATGAACAAGAAAGAATGGCGCGAAGTGGAAGTCGCCAGTGGTTCCGGCCATGGCAATGCCAGGGGCGTTGCCCGGATATACGGCTGCGTGGTCAATGGCGAACTCGATGGGGTCACGCTGATGAGCAGGGACGGGCTGGAAACCATGATTACGGAACAACACAACCAGACGGAAGGCTTGCAGGAAAGACCCTATCACCAGGCCCTGGGTGTCCTGCTCAATACACCGGAAGCGGTGTACATGGGCCCCAACATGCGCAGCTTTGGCCACCATGGTATCGGGGGGTCAATCGGCTTTGGCGATCCCGATGCGAAAATCGGATTTTCCTACTGTTGCAACAAGATGCATGCGGTGGGGACCAACGGGCCGCGTGCGGCTAGATTGATTGATGCGCTTTATGCGGTCGGTTAGGTATTTAGAAAAAGATTATTGCGTAGGTCGGCATAGGCCGAAGGCCGTTTGCCGACGGTTTCATTAGAGACTCAGCTGTTTTTATCGTGTCGGGAAACGGACCTGCGGTCCTATCCCGACCTACATGAAGTCGAGCGTTGCAGCAAGTAGGCCGGAAATTGCGAAGCAATCTCCGGCAGGTGTGTCACAACAAGTATCAATGCCGGAGATGGCCTTTGGCCATTTCCGGCCTACAGGGCTAATTGCAGGCCGCGACCCCACCATCCACGTTGAAAATTTCCCCGTGCACGAAACTGGCTTCCTCACTTAGCAGGAAAGCAATGGCATTGGAATTGTCTGCTTCCGTGCCATTGCGGCGCAGGGGAATCCAGCCAGCGCGTTTTTCATACTCTTCTTTCGTATTCAGGCCCAGCGAACCGGGGGTCGGCACAGAGGCCGGGGAGACGGCGTTCACGCGAATTCGCTGTGGTCCCAGCTCGGCGGCCATGGTCTTGGTGAATACTGTCACTGCCCCTTTCACTGTGCTGTAAACAGAGGTGCCCGGAAAACCACGGGTGGCCACCGGTGAGGCCAGGTTGATGATGCTGGCGCCCTTGTCCTTGTCATAATGTTCCAGCAGGGCCTGGGCTGACCAGAACAATGCCTTGATGCCGATATCGAGCATGGCAGACAGGGTGTCCTCGTCCACGTCCTGTACCGGGCAGTAGCGCAACAACATGGCGTTGTTGATGATGGCATCGATATGGCCGGTCATGCGGCTGAAGTCCTTGGCAATCGCCATAAAGGTTTTACGCACAGACAGGTCACCGGCATAGGGCTTGGCCTTGCCACCATTGTTGATGATTTCACCGGCCACTGCTTCCGCATTGCCCGCATCAATATCGGCCACACCGATGATGGCGCCGCAGGAGGCCAGGTGCAGGGCCACGTGTTTGCCCAGGCCACGGCCGGCACCGGTGATGAGGATAGTCTGGTCAGTCAGGTCCGGTTTCATAGTCTTGTTCCGCTTTCAAATTACTGGCTATTTTTTATTGTTTGGCAGAGCGCTAATGTTACCTGCTGTCACAGGACACAACAAACGCCTGTTTCAGCCCGGGGATATAAGGTAGCATCAAGACAATTCACTTCAGAAACACCGAGGTTCTTCATGTCTGACATTGATGCGGCGATGGCCAGCCTGCCACTGGTTGAATATCCCGCAGGACATACGCTGCTGTACCAGGACGAGAAAGTGGCCAGTATTTATATTCTCAAATCCGGCAAGGTCCGGGTTGAGAAAGACGGTACCGAGGTCGCCATTTCTCCAGATCCCGATGCTGTCTTTGGATAGATGTCCACGATCCTGGAGATGGATCATTCTGCCTCGGTGCATTGCCTCACGGATGCGGTGTTCTACCATATCGAGGACCCCCGGGTGACTCTGAAAAAATACCCTGAGCTGCTCTGGCATATTGCCAGGATACTCTGCCTGCGCCTGTTCAACCTGAACCAGTACCTTGTTGACCTGAAAAGCCAGTTTGAAGGGCATGATCATCTGGGCATGGTGGATGAAGTGCTGGAAACCCTGATGAACCAGCAGCGCACCAATGTATTGAAGCGGGCTGTCAGCAAACGCGATACCGGTGGTTATTGAAGCTGGATCAGGCGATCAGCTGTTCTTGGATTCCCGCTAGCGAGACCCACTGGGCAGACATGGCCTCCAGGTCCAGCACGATATGGGCTGGCATATCGCCGATGTTGTTGCCAGCATTGAGGATCCAGGTGTCACCGAGACGATCCACCCAGGAGCCGTCTTTCTTGAAGGGGCTTTCATGGATATGCCCGCTGATCACCAGGTCGGGCTTGTAGCTTTCAATCCACTGGTTCAGTTCGATGTCTCCGATAAAGCGCTTGCCGGCCCAGCTGGTGGCAGATTCATCGGGCGGTGCATGATAGATCCATACCCATTTTTTGCATTCGATTTTGCTGGCTGACTCGATCTGCTGGCCCACTTCCCGTTTTGTTACATCACCGTCCCACCAGGGGAAGATAGTGAACAGCGTGTCTGCAAACTGGACATTATCCCCATCCACGGACAGGCATTCAGCTCTGGTATCCAGAAGCCAGGGGGCAATGAATTCGTCGTGGCTGTTTTTCTCATTGCCGTCATGGTTGCCGGAGCACACCATCAAATGCGTTTGCTCGCTGATTTTCTGTAGGCATTTACGAATAACGTCGATTTGCAAATTCAGGTCAAGGGAGGAGGAAATATCCAGCAGGTCGCCGGCAAGAATTACCGCATCGAAATGCTCGGCACGATTGGCAATCCAGTCGAACTGTTTGAGCTTGTAGTGAAGGTCTGATGCGACCAGTATTTTCATGGCAGCCCCTGTGCTTGCCTTATTAAAACAGCAAACAGGAGCAGGTGGAAAGCAAAAGCAGAAAAAAGGAGAGGGTGTGCTTGCTGGAAGCAAAAAATACCGCCGTCCCTGAAAGACAGGAGTGGCGGTATTTTTGAAATTGAGAAATTGAATGGTCGGAGTGAGAGGATTTGAACCTCCGACCCCCTCGTCCCGAACGAGGTGCGCTACCAGGCTGCGCCACACTCCGACTTTCAACAGGGCGATTATTTTACAGTGTTTGGTGGGGTAATTACCATCCTGTGAACAGGACAAAGCGGTTTTAGACTATCAGCGTCGGGCTTACTATACTCATGCATCTGGATTTTTTAATCCTGGATGTTCACAGGAGACAGGCATGATTGGTTACATCACTCTGGGCACCAATGACCCACAGGTTTCACAGGCATTTTACGACCCGGTTATGAAAGCCCTGGGGCAGCAAAAGAAGTTTGCCCATGAAAACGGCTGGGCGGGCTATGGTTTGCCCGAGGCACCGGATGCCGATGTCGAGGTCCTGGTGTGCCCACCGATGAACGGGGAAGCAGCCACCTCCGGGAACGGTTCAATGGTCGCCTTTCGCGCCCTGAGCAAGGCCATGGTAGAGGCGGCGTACACGGCGGGCATCAGCAATGGTGGTGCCAGTGAAGGGGAGCCGGGTTTCAGGCCGGAAGGCGGCAATCATTTTTATGCCGCCTACATGCGCGATCCGGTGGGCAACAAGCTTTGTGTTTTCTGCCTGGTCTGATGTTAAAACGGGCACACTAGAAAGGTGCAACGCCGATCAGGACCTGGTGCAGCACAAAGGCAAACACGGCAAAGGCGACTGTGCCGAGGACCGATACCAGGGAGGTACCGACCAGAGTGCCCTGCTCATAGGTGACACCGTTCCTCCTGTCCCGTTTGCGTGATATCGAAAATCCGGCTATTGCCCAGACCAGGAAGCTGCCAAACAGCAAGACATCACCTAGGCGACCGTTGGCCATCAGGTGGGCAAAGGCCCAGAGCTTGACGCCGGCAAACATGGGATGACCGATTGCTGCCTTGATGTGGTTACGGGGAATAAAGGCAGCCACGACCAGGAAAAAAGCCAAAAGCACAAGCAGCGAGGCCGCATGTCGGGTCCAGACAGGGGGGTTCCAGAGAAACACCGGGTCGGCGCGACTGGCACCATAGCCGTAAACAATCAGCACCAGGCTCACCAGCGACACCACGCTGTACAGGCCTTTCCAGGCCATTTCGCCTTTGTCGGCGATAAAACGTGTGCGCCAGTCATCGGCATAAAAGCGAACCGAGTGGTTGACCAGGAAAAGCAGGAGTCCGGCAATCAGAAGCAGCATAGTGTTTTTTCCATGAAATGGTTGGAGAATTGTAACGCGTCCCGACCAGGATATTGACCTTTTCTTGCCGGGTATTAAAAAACCCGTACCGGCAATCTGCCAGTACGGGTTTCGTGTTTCCGGGTACTGGATAAATAAACGGGAACTATTTCTTGCTCTGTTCCTTGTCCCAGTCCGTGTCGGTATCACCGGCCACGGAGTAAAGCACCTGGGCATTACGTGTTTTCTGGAAGTCATCCAGGGACTCCCCACGCATGGCCGCATAAATATGCAGGTTGGTGGTGCCAACTACTGCTCCGAGTTTTTCCAGCATAAAGAAAATGACGCCGTAATGGATCATCTTGCGCCATTCCAGGTTGCGCACCATGTCTTTCTCTTCTTCGGTCAGTTCCGCTTCGGCGAACGCCGTTTCCGGGTCATTGAGGAACAGCTCGCGCTTTTCCGGCTTGATCAGTTCATGCAGGAAGTTGTTCAGGCGATAGGCCTTGACCCCGCGTTCGATGGTAAACAGATAGGTGCCTTCGAGTTTTTCGATACCGTCAAGCTGGTGATTGATACGCTTCAGGTAATCTTCCTGGCTTTCTTCGGGCTGCTCGTCCGAGCGCTCCTCCAGGATCATGCTGGCAATGGGCGTCATGGATGGCAGGTAATAGGTCTGGTGGGTGGTTTCCACTTTTTCAGACAGCGCGCCTCGCATCATCAGCCACATGACCACTTCGGCCCCTTCGGCACCACCGAGTTCGGCGTATTCGGCGATAGTGAGCTTGGTCAGGCCTTCGGGATCCTTTTCCAGGCGTTCCATGAATTCCATGTCCCAGGGGGTGTTGTTGAAACCACAGCGTTCGCCGTGAACCTGGTGTGACAGGCCGCCGGTGCCGGCAATGGCCACCTTGATGTCCTTGGGATAGCTCTGGATGGCCTTGCGCAGGGCTTTACCCAGCTTGTAGCAACGGGCCGCCGTGGGTGAAGGTGATAACAGCACACCGATCTGGAACGGGATCACCTTGCAGGGCCAGTCGGGTTCGTGTGGCATCAACAGGGACATGGGGGAGAAGAACCCGTGGTCCAGTCCCTTGTCCTGGAAAAACGAAAGATCGAACTCGTCAGCCACCAGGCCTTTGGCGATATGTTCTGCCAGCTCGGGGTCGCCTTTCAGCGGTGGTAATTTACGGGCACCGCCACCTTCGTCCGCGACCGGGTATTCATCACCGATACCCAGGGTGAAATGGGAATAATGATTCAGGAAGAAAGAGGTCATGTGATCATTGAAGATGTACAGGATGACATCGGGCTTTTCATCTTTCAGCCATTGCTGGACCGGCTCATAGCCCTTGAAGATGGGCGCCCAGACAGGATCGTTTTCCTTGTGGGAGTCCACGGCAAAGCCGATGGTGGGGGTGTGTGATGTGGCGATGCCACCGATGATCTTGGCCATAATCTACTCCTGCAAAGTGGGTCTGATCGGTCGTGTTCGTTTAGCGAAAGGCCGCCATTATAACGAAAGCTGGCGGGGAAGGAGGGATAAATTGGGGAACATGAAAGCCGTTTGATCAGGCTCAAACCGGCCTGGCGTGTTTAAGAAACAACTCATTGATATATAAAGAAAAAAGATTGATGCCAGAGATAGCCTCTGGCCATTTCCGCCCTACAGGAAGTTGAAGGTATAGGCGTCTTCGCTGGCAGACACATGTCCGGCCGAAGGCGAGGGAAAATGAGCGGTCAGCACCAGGTGCTGGTCCTCGTAGCGGGTTGCCAGGAAATCCTTGCGGGTTACGATGGCCTGGGCCTTGTCATGGTCTATCCAGTATTGCCAGTCGGGATACAGGCACTGCAGGGGGCTGTGGATGAGATCACCGCATAAGACGGCCTGTTGCCCCCTGATGACAGGTGCACGGCCACATGGCCCGGCGTATGTCCCGGGGCCGGTTGCAGGCGAACATGATCATCCAGCACGAAATCGGTCTCCACCGCGATAACCTGCCCGGTTTCAACAATGGGCAAGACGCTTTCCCGGTAGGCCGGTGAGTCCTGGCCGGCGACGTGATCCACCTCGCTTTTGGCGATGATGTATTTCGCATTGGGAAAGGTGGGTACCCAGCGCCCGTCAACCAGGCGGGTATTCCAGCCGCAGTGATCGCCGTGCAGATGGGTACAGAAAACATAGTCGACTGCGGCCGGATCAATGCCCTGGTCAATCAGTTTCAGGTACCAGCTATTGTCCGTGCGCTTGTGCCAGTTGTCGAAATAGTGATTGGTCTTGTCACAACCGATGCAGGTATCTACCAGGATCAGGTGGTGGGGCGTTCTGATCACCCAGGTCTGGATGGCAATGATGAGCATCCCGGTGTCAGGGCACAGGGCGGTAGGTTCCAGCCAGTGCCGGTGGGCGTCAATGCTGCCTGCAGGCATGTCGGGAAAGGCATCGGCGGGAGACAGGAAGGGGATTTCCATTTCTACGATGCGGTCGATGACCAGCTCGCCAACCTGCAGGGGAAAAGTCATTAGTGGGCGCTACTTGCCAATGGTGCGTTCCAGGAAAGCCAGGGCATTGGCCAGGTGCTCTTCATCAAAAAAGCCCGGGCCGCCGTGTACGGCACCATGCACCGGGTCAAAGGTCACATCCAGGCCGGCGGCCTTGTAGGCACCCAGCATGTTCAGGCTCTGGTTGACCGGCATCTGGGGATCCATGTCGCCATGCAGAAGCATCAGGGGCGGGTCATTGGCATCCACCAGGTAGACCGGGCTGGCCAGTTTGGTGATGGCTTCGTTGTCATCGGGATGTGCACCCAGGAGTAATTCCAGGGCCGGTTCCCGCACACCCAGGCCAAAGGGGGTGGACTGGGACAGGATGACAGTCAGGTCGCTGGCACCAAAATAACTGAGTATGGCCTGCACGTCTGAGGAGGTATCACGGAAATTGCCAAGATCGCCTTCCAGCTCAGGGTGGCCATTACTGACACCAACCACCTGGGCCAGGTGGGCACCGGATGAGGCACCCGTGATGGCAATGCGGGAGGCATCATAGCCGTACTGGTCGGCATTGGCGCGCAGGAAGCGAATGGCCGCCTTGATGTCATGGATCATGGCCGGGTAGGGGGCATCGGTAGACTGGCGAAAATCGAGGCTGGCCACCGCATAACCATGCTCGACAAACTGCATGGGCACACCACCGTCCTTGGAACCGAAGCGCCAGGCGCCACCGTGAACCTGGACTATCAGCGGCGGGTTATCACTGCTCTGTGGCAGGTAGATATCCAGGCCAAGATCCATGCCTTCAGGATTTGCGTAGATGACATCCTGAAAGTCTGGTTCCTGTGCCGTTGCCGGTAACGTAAAAACAAGCAGGACAGCGATCAGGCTGGCACCCAGTGGGTTGTGAAAATGGTTGCGAATCATGGTTATTCCCCTCGAGGCCAATGGCATTTTATTATGGCAGCAAAAATGGCAGGATAATGAACATGCCAGGGCACATCAAGAAAAACCACGGCAGGTAAAATCAGGGCAAAAAAATTAGGGATAAAGTGAAAGGAGAAGCCCGGTAAGACGCTCTGTATTGGACAGGGTATTACGCTACCTTGAAACCGACTCTTTTACTTTGTATCGCAGGATAACGATTCAATGAAAATCAAGTTGTTAACTCAGAATTTCGGGAAGCTGTCACTTTCCATACTACTGACCATGCTACTGGTTTCGTGTGTGGTTTCCGAACGTGTACCACGACGCGAGATCAGTAATATCGCTGGTCCGGAACGGGTCTTTGAGCAACCGGTAGGCGAGATGTTCCAGCAGTTGCAGGCCGCCGAATCTACTGGAGTAAACGGCAGGGTGGGTGATGAAATGGTGTTCTGGGGTTATCGATTGCAGGATAATTCGGACGTGAACCTGTTTGCCTGTGCACCAGTTAATGACGTCGATTGCGAAGCACGGATTGCCGCCGTTTGTCCTCGTGGCGGGGAAGAGATTGCCCGGCTTACAGAGCCCGGATTAGTCCGGCAAATGAATTGCGCTGCAGTGGGAGTGGCCAATGTCGGTGAGCTTTATCCCAATTGCACCGACCGGGAGACCACCAATGCGCTGATCGTGGGTCTGAACACTTGCCGTTAAGGCGGCATGTCCAGCAAGGCCAGTAATTCCTCAACAGCGCTGTTCGCATCCAGGGCAAGGACCGTGGCCAGCAATGTTTTAGCCTTGTCCTTGCCAATCGCTTTGGAAACTGCCTCTGAAAAACGTGTTTCCACTTCCTTTGACGTTGCCGCTTCAACATCATCGAGTGTCGACGAAACTGACTCTCCGGATACTCCGGTCACAGTGATGGCAGCGCCCTGCAGGGCAGGGTAGGCAGCAGTCAGGTTCTCATCAATTTCTACCGTCACTTTCTGCGCCAGGTTGGCGACAGCCGTATTGGCAAAGTCACGAAAGTGCGAGTCATGAAAGTCACCGTTGATCAGGGCGCTGGCGATATTGAAGTGGATGCTCATGCGCGCCTGTAAAATACTGCTGAACGGTCCCGGGTAATCGCAACCGGGATAATGGGCTGCGGCATGAGGCACGCGGATACTGATTTGAGTTACCTGGTCAGGATCTCCCGCCAACTCCTGTCGCGCTATTCGGGCAACCTGTGCTGCAGTCTGGGCATAGTTGCAGGCAGGCACCTGCTTGAAAAAGACCCGCTGGATTTCCGTGTCCGTGGTAAATGGCAGATTGAGCGGATCAGGCAACGATTTACCCAGGGCGGCAAACAGCCCGGCATTGCCATCCAGTGAACCTGTTGCTGCGGTTGCGCCCGCACTGGCCAGCAGTGCAGCGGTCATGCCGTTGCGGGCAGCAATACCGGGATGAAAGTACATGTCATCGCTGCCCCAGGCGGCCCATTCATTGAGACCGGTAATATAGTTGGCAGCGAAGCCCAGCGCATTACCGGTTTGTGTACTATCCAGTGCCTGCAAGCGGGCGCAGGTGGCTGCGGCGGCAAAGGCACCTATCATCCCGGTAGGGCGAAACTTTCTGGCAGTGTTGACATCCATGAGCATGGCGCCCAGCTTGCCGCCGGCCTCATAACCGCAGACCAGGGCTTCCAGAAATTGCCGGCCACTGACAGGGGATCTGGATGCCAGCGCCAGGGCAGCGGGGACGACCACAACACCCAGGTGGGAGACGCTGCCCAGATGCATGTCATCCCTGACCAGGGAATGACCGGCAACTGCATTGGCAAAGGCGGCGTCCTGCGGTGATACTTTCATCGGCGTGCCGATCAGCGCGGCACCCTCTGTTTGCGTCGCAGAATTTTGCAGGGCCACCTGCTGCGCCTGTTTTACCCAGGGATATTGCTGGGTGGAAAAAACGCAGGTGAGGAAATCCAGCAGGCAGTAAGTGGCTTTGTCGATGCTTTCAGGGCTGAAGTGCTTATTGTCGCACAGGGCATTGGCAAAGGCCTGGCTGAGAGAGGGTTTGCTGGGCATGAAGTTTCCGGGCTCGGTCAATGGTAGTCAGGCAAGTTTGGTGGCCATTATTCCACAGGCGCAGGGAATTCCGGACTTTCTGATGGCCGTGCCCGTTCAAAGCGGGTGACCTGCTGCTCTGATCGTACCTGTTCCAGCCAGAACACCCCGTCAAAGGGGCCACTGTTACCGCGCGTACCGACAAAATCCATGTCGCCATCAGCATCCATATCATGGGCAGTAAACATGTCGAACATGCCACGCTCGCGGCGGGAGATGTCATGCAGGGTAAAAGTGCCTTCGGCACGACCGTTGTTTTCCCACCAGGCTAGCCTGCCCAGGGCATCATCAGCATCAGCAACATAATCCTCGCTGCGTGAACCGAGACTGTAGCCACCGGTCATGATGTCCATGTCGTTGTCACCATCAATATCGGCGACGCGAATGCCGACAATGGAATCGGTGCCAAAGGTGCCGATCAGGTGCATGGTCCAGGTGCCGTCGGGGCTGGCAGGCTGTTCCAGCCAGACCAGGTTACGGCCCAACAGGGGCGGTGTGTCCAGGGTGATGATATCCAGGCGACCGTCACGATTGACGTCCAGGTATTCCATGTTGAAGCCGGCACTGTTGAGCATGTGCTGCGGATCAATGCCCGTGCCGGCGCGTGTGTTGATGGCATGTTCCTCGAACTGGAATTCACCATTACTGCTTTTGTTTTCAAACCACATCATGCGGGTCTGGGCGACTGTGCCGGCAACAATGTCCAGGTCGCCGTCACCGTCCAGGTCGACGGGCCCTGAATTGATGGGCCAGGGCACGCGGGTCAGGACGTGCTCGGTCCAGCCGTTTGCATCCAGGGCATTGTCGGGAATTTCAAAGACGGAAATTTCTTTGGGCTCCTGCCGCGCCTGCGTGGGGTCCTGGGCACCCTTGTTGGGGGTAATGGCCTCCGGCCTGCCGTCACCGTTGAGGTCGGCCAGGAAAACACGAATAAAGGAGCCACGATCCAGTGTGTTGGTGGGCATGACCCGCTCCCAGTCCGGGTTACGGATATCACGGCCGGGGTTTTGAAAGTAAATCAGGTGGGCCAGCTCACAGGCAGCGATGATGTCGGGAAAGCCGTCACCATTGACATCTGCGATGGCGACATCTTCGGCGGCGCCGGCTTCAGGGCCCTCGGCCAGGGTGACCAGTTGCCACTGGTCCGGGTCAGCCGAGCCAAAGGCAATGCGGATATGGCCTTCGGGTGCCCCGTCATAGACATCATCGGATTCGTGAACGGAGACGATATCCATGTATCCGTCACCGTCCAGGTCAGCCATCTCCAGGCCATCACTGCCACGCAGTTCGATGCCACTGATGGCCTGGTCATCGACCAGGTGCTCACGCCAGGCGATAAAGCGATTATCGGCGGCGCGTACCATCGTGGGTATATCACCGACGCCGCCACCATAAAGGGATTGGGCACGGGTAAACGTGCTGGTGAAAGTGCCGGTAAAAGTACCGATAAAAAGGAGGGCAAGGAAAAGACAGGTCCTGGTATTCATGGCTTGTTCCTCTGGCTTTTCAGGCCTATTCAAATTGCAGGTAACCGATGCGGTTGTTGGCCGGATCCGTGAACCAGAGCCTGTCGGTCAGGCGATCAGGCGTCTGGCGGTCACTGCCGGCACTCAGGCCCACGGTTCTTGCCGGGCCATCGGCGACGGGATATTCAGTGATCATGCCCTCAGGGGTAACCTGGCCCAGGGTATTGTTCTTGGTGTACCAGATATTGCGATCCGGCCCGACTGCAATGTTGATAGGAGTGGAGCCTTCACTGGGAATATCGAACTCGGTGATCTCGCCGTCCAGGGTAATACGTCCGACGCGATTGCCGACCACCGGGGTATTGTCCATGCCACCGTTAAGTTCAAGGAACCACATATTGCCATCGGCACCGGCAGTGATATCACCCGGACCCGTTTGCGGCTGCGGCAATTCAAACTCGGTAATCTCACCTTCGGGCGTAATGCGACCGATCTTGCCGGCCTTGAATTCGGAGAACCAGACATTACCGTCGGGACCTGCGGCCAGGGCACGCGGGCCGCTGTCCGGTGTGGGAATTTCCCATTCTGTCACCTCACCGCCGGGTGTGATGCGCCCGATCCTGTTGGCGGCAAACATGCCGATCCAGATATTGCCGTCACTGTTCAGGGCAATGGCCCGGGGTTGGGAGTCCGGTGAAGACAGGGAGTATTCGGTGATTTCTCCACTAGGGGTGATGCGTCCCATCTTGCCGCTGTTGTGTTCGGAGAACCACATGTTGCCATCGCTGCCCAGCGAAATGATGCGCGGCGACGAATCCGGTGTCGGAATGGGATACTCCACCATCCCGGTGCCATCAGGGTTCATGCGGCCAATAGCATTGGCCCCGCTCAGGGTGTACCAGATGCTGCCATCAGGCGCGATCGCAATAGTAGTCGGGCTGGCACCTTCTGAGAGCATTTGAAAACTGGTGACCGTTCCGTCCGTGGTCACATTATCGGGACCTGATGTGTCGGACTGCAGGGTGGCAGGCAGGTTGACTGACAGCGTTTTGGACACGTTGTTGTCAGGCTCAGGGGTTTCTTCCGAACAGGCACTGGCGAGCAGGATGCCGAGACAAAGAACGACTGATCGTGAGGTCATGACTGATTCCTGTATTGCAGGTGGCATCAGAACTGCACCGGCACCTGGGGTGCGGCACCGCTCTTGATGTCGTCCACCAGGTCGGGATTGCCGTTTTCCCACACCAGCAGCATGGAACGCTTGGGACTGAA
>Ga0181558_10002838_pt1 | contig 16157 bp, 6 predicted proteins | sample 011ome_22_FD_133754 | JGI IMG/M metagenome (GOLD analysis project Ga0181558, IMG submission 133754) | Coastal salt marsh microbial communities from the Groves Creek Marsh, Skidaway Island, Georgia - 011507BT metaG (megahit assembly) | ecosystem: Environmental > Aquatic > Marine > Intertidal zone...
CCCGATGCGATGCACGGCCGCGGTGGTCTTGAGTTCGGTGATCCCTTGCTCCAGCATAGAGTTGCCGAGCCACCCGAGTTTATCGTGTAGGTTTGTTCCGGTTGCTCGCGTGTTATCTCCGGGCAAACGATCCGAGACACCAGGCCTTGGAACAAAAAAATGCCTGGAGCCTCGCTGCCGAGCCCCGGGACTGCCTGGATCGTTGGGGGTGTCATGTCCAACTTGTGTAACATTATTATTTAAGGATAGTGCAGACACCCTCGTGAGCTGGGTGGGAGGTGCCGTGATGTAATCCCCGACCAACATTTCCTCAAGGCCTCTTTGCACCGTGCTCTTGCTTTGGTTGATTTGGTGCGGAAAATCGGCTTCCGCGGCATCCAAACGGATGCTTTCTTCCTGAGTTCTCCAGAAAAAAAGATAATTTCTGTCTGGTAGAGTGTTGAGTGTTTCTCGAGTTGGCTCAGACAACAACAAAGAGACAAGTTTAAGCAAACTTTTTGTTACGTGGCCCATGTTTCGCACGTTTCGGTGAGTCAGAGCACCCATGGACAACCCCATGAGTGGATCAAAGAAATTCGCAGATTGTTTCGGGATCGATTCCAAATCTTGCAGGAATGCCTTGAAATCTCGAGTGTCTGCCAAAGACAACCTGGATTGGGTTTTCATGGCGATGATCTCGCGTACACCTTCGCCTCTCGCTCTCCCGTGAGTGATCCGAGATTCTACCACCGAACGCCCGAGTACCAAGTTCAAATATAGAAATTGTTTCTTGCAGAGTTCGGCCTCAGAAAAGGTGTCCAAGAAGGTTTGGTGATCTTGGATGTCACTGGACACCGCTTTCTGCATACCGTTGAATCTGGTGAAGCGTCTTCTCGTTTGTTTGCGGAATTTTACGATTTCGGCAGAATTGAAATCGAGAGAGCCAAAGGGTGGCGTTTTGGAAAATTGATTGTGCGAACTCTTGTGCGCGACAGCTTCAAGCAAGGCACAGGCGTGAGCAGCCGACAGGTTACCGTTTGCTCCAACAAGTTCTGGCTCGAGTTCGAACCCTCTGCTTTGGCTTTTAAGCTCCGGGAGCGATTGACCTACGTGGTGACGATCACGTAGTATGTGAAGTCCCTCTCGAAACGAATCGGCGTGGGCGATTTCCACAACTTGTTCGGCTTGATCGACCACGTTTTCATCAGAACCCGGAGATCGACTCTCGTCCTCGGGCAATGTCGATGCTTCGTATTCTTTTGTCGCGAGGAAATCGCGAAGCATTCTTTCACGGTCTCTTTTGTTTTTTATGGCAGCCCGAGGTCGCCTTCCCCGTCGGCTCTTTGCTTGTGCAGATTCCACACGTTCTTGAACTTGGATGTTCCAAGCTCGACTCACGCTGCTCAACCTGGTTGCTTTGTTTGGGTCCCGGGGGAATTCCAGCATGTCGAAATCATCTTCGTTTTCTGGGCGTACATCCTTGCTCAGCAGCTTGATTTTTGCACCAAACAAAAAATCGAGAAAGGAGGGGGTGTCCTTCAGCTCTCCTGGAGAAATCATTGTCCAGATAGTCATTCCGAGCGCGTACAGCTCGCTTTCGATGCCGACAATTGCCTGGTCAAAGTCCAGTTTGTCACCCTGTTTTGAGAAAGACAGGTACTCGTTTAACAGACACGAAGGCGATCTGAATGCCAGACCATAAGCGGGTTTGCGAGTTTCGGAATGCTTGAATTCCCCCACCACCGCAAGTCCGAAATCACACAGTTTTACTTGGCCACCTGGTCCCATCAACACGTTTTCAGGCCGAATGTCTCTGTGCCACACTCGCTTGCTCAGCATCCACGCAACCGCATCTAGCAATTGAACGACAATGTAGTACACTTCTGCCGTTTCGATCCACATACTGTTTTCCTGCTTGCGACGAGTGCTGTACTCGAGCAAATTCGTGTGCATTTTTTCAAGCACGATGTCAACACAAAAACCGCCGCCTTCCCCAAACCAAAACCAGTCTACGCATCTGACGATGTTCCGGTGCCCCTCGAGTCTCTTTAAAACGGCCAACTCGGTGATCGAAAGCCTTGTGTCCTGGTCAACGTGCTCGTGTTTCCTTTCTTCTTCTTTGCCTTCGAGTTCCATCAAAATTCGATACGGAACACTTTTTACAACAAACTGTTTTCCTTTGTCTGGTCCACGCAATCGCGTGCATTCGATGATTTTAGAAAAGGATCCTTCGTCCAGTACTTTACCCAATTTGTATTTGCGGAGGATGTTTTGCGTCGCTTTAAACATGTCCTCATCTATCGGAAACAAGGAGGCTAGTCCAGGGTTTATGGCCACACTACCGCCTTTTGTGCCATTTCGAGTTTTACGGCGTGCACTGCGCACTGAAGTCATATGCAGGATTTTGTCGGAAACAACAAAAAAGCAATAAATCAACCGCAAAGTGTCTGCTGGCGTTTGGTGTAGAGTAAACACAAACAAAAAAAGTTTTTTTGGGTTTGTTATAAAAAAACAAACATATAGATAAAATAAATAAATGTGCGGAAAACATGTTGTTTATTTTACTCAACAAGAAAAGGCGGTGAGTATGTATCTCTCCGGGGGAAAACTGCTTCTTTCCATAAAAAAACGCCGTTCTTCTTCCCCTACTCGCTCCTTTCTTCTTCAGCCATTGATCGTTGGTTTTCTGGCACAAGCACGTTTCATTTTTCAAAGAATGCTTTTTTATATCTTTTGTCTGTCTGTTTGTTTGAGTGCCTCCTGTTTTGCTCTTTATTTTTGGTTTGTTTGTGCGATACGCGGACAAATGGGAAAACGCACACATACAATCGATTGCATGTTTTTTTGTTGTTTTTCACAGCAGAGCAATTTTCTGAGCTTCACGAATGAACTCGTAGGTTTCTGTAATTTCAACCAACGCAGTTTCAATTTCCTTTTCCAGAGCAGTCGCCTCCGGCCTTTCGCCCAACAATAACACATTTCCTTTAGTTGCAGAATACAACAATATATTAGCTACCACTTTTGCAAGTGCACCTTTGGATTCGCTCCAGCTTTGAGCAAACGTTAAACAAGCCAGTGTTAAGTACTGAAGCTCAATGCCTGTCCTGATAAACTCGCGTTTGAAGTAATCAACACCTTTTAAGCCCCACTGTAAATCCCGCGTTTCAGCCACGCTCAATTCCCTTTGTGTCGCAACGTACAGGGATTGTTCGAGCATTGTTTTGGGTTTCATCAGCAACATCACCTGTGTTATTCTTGTAACTGCACGAGGCGTGATTGCAGCAGAAGAAGGGAAATTTGTGATGTTCACCACCTGTTTGAGAATTTCGGCGGATCCTCTGCTTTTACCAAAAACCGCGTGCTCACACCGCACCCAAGCAGCAGTTAAAACCAAAAACCACTCCGCCACCGCAACATGCAATTTGGTGGCGTGTTGCTGTGGATCAAAGGAAAATTTCTGGTTTGGTGGTAATTCGTTGTTTCGGTTTTTGACAAAAAACCATGCATCCCTTGCCAAAAAAGCAGCGCGGCAAGCCACGTGCACATCGCCGTAGCTGAGTCTTTTCACGAATGTTTGTGTCTTTTTTGTCGGCGTCTGTGAAATGTCGGCGGTGGCACCAGCTTTGCGGATCAGTTTATCAATGAAGTGCCTGAGAACAATGTTGTGTGCCGCAAGTGACAGATCGTCCGGGAGTTCTTCTCTATTGTTGTGTGCCAAAACTGATGTGTCGGGCAATGGCGTAATGAGGATTCCCCATTCCTTGATACGCATTTGCAGTTTTGGGAGATCAAACGTGGCGGCCAGAGTATGGAAGTCGGACGGGGGTGTGTTCCATGCAAGCACAGACGCATCTGCAGTCGAAGTTAATTCCAACATGCACTTTGGAACATCTTCGCTGAGTACATACTGTTTTTCAGCCGGAGTCAATTCTGGCATATACGTTGGAACAGTGGCGCTCTTTGAATTGATCTCGAGATTCTGCCAAAGATCTTCTCGTGAGAATGCAAATTGGGTGCTGTCAGATCTCGTGATGTCGGTCGGTTGAGTGGTGCGACGCAACAACTCGTATGTTTCCGCCCGTTTTTTTTGTGGTGACAAGGACCCTTTTGTGGCAGCCAGGTTCCTACTAAAACGCTGGTAATGTTTTACTAACAACTCCCCTGTATGGCGACATTTTTCTTTTAACGAGCGACGCCGTGGATGAGCCGCAGGCTTCGTGTTAACCAGGTTTCTTACCAGATCCACCAGGATTAGCTGGATACCTGACAGCAGTTTTTGTGGAGCTTTGTATTGCTCTCTCATCAAATGGTTGAGGATCACGTTTGCATCTGGCTTTGCGTAGTGCCAATTGTTTAGTTTGTTTCGCATGATGGGACTATCCCTGCGGTGTTCCATCAGCTTAAACGCAGAGACGTCGGTAACCGGGGAGTTGGCGAAAAAATCCTTGGCCACTGCCTGAAGGATTTCGTCAGTGTCACGACCCCGAAACCATTTTCCGATGGTGCTCGCGACCACCAATTGATGCGCCAAGTTTGTGTTCTTGGATGTCTTGTTGCGAGGATTGCGTTGTAGCAATGCGCGTACTCTGGGGGCTACGAGCATGTTGAAAATCAAAATCCCCGCCGCGTAGGCATCCTCCATAAAAAACAAATGCGGTTTTTTGTTACGCCTATCGTCCCACCACAGATCAACCGAAGACTCTGTACGATTCGCTGCAAGCGAAACCTGGTCTCTCAAATTTTCAAACAGCGACCCCGATTGTTTGTTTTCGTTAGATTCTTCAAACGCGTTTTCATCCACGTCAGGTGACGTGAATTCTTTCATTACTGCCGATACAAACTGTTTTCTTGCTGCTTCTGGACTTTTGTGTTTTTGCTGCATTCTTTTGGCCGAATTACGAAACAAAGAACGAATCAACACTTCTGGGCATGCATACTCTATTTTTTGGCAATAATTTGATTCGGTAGACATGGAGCCGGGTGAGATGGATTTCATGCACCCCGAATCTAGCAAAAACAGTCTTTTGCTTTGCAGACACACCCTGACGGTATCGTCGTTGATGCAGCGGTGGGCGCACCCTCTGTCGTGGTAAGAGCCTCTTTTGGTGAGCGCGTGAAGCAGATCCAACGAGAAAGTCATGATCTGCAACATGAAACTGTCTGTGCCGGATTCGTTGTTCTTGTACAGGTGGTCGATAAAATGCAGAATTGGGACACTGTTTTTTGCTGACAACAGGGTCAGCTGGAGGTCACGAGCTCCCGGGGGTCCCGACAAGTTCACTCCTTTGCAAAATATGTAATTGACGGCACAGAGACTGAAATCGTCTTTACTGGTTGCTTCGACAAAGTGCTTCGAGACGTCGGCTGGGTCATGATCGAACTCTTCGTATTCCCCGTCGTATTCCCCGTCGTCTTTCACTTCTCTTTCTTTTTTTTCTTCGATGGAACCAGCGTCGTTGCTACTGTTCCTGTGTGCGTTTTGTGCTGGGGTGCTGTTTAGGTGAAACTGGCGGTTCTGACTCGGTATGGCAAAAGCTTTGTTGATTTGGAGAGCCAGTCTGTTGGCTTTCTGCATCCGTTCGTCGTACCCGTTGTAGATAAGTTTGGAGTGAAGGATATGCTCTGGAATCACGAGTGCGACTTGTTTCGATTCCTCGACTTGCTTTGCAGTGCAGGCATTTTGATGGAGTAGTTCGTGGGCGGGACCATAAGCCGCGCGCCTAAATGGCTTAGACCAAAAAGAGGCCCTGAAACCAAACAGACGTTCTTCTTCAACAGCAGCTTCTTTTTCCCGGGATCTGTCAGTCTTGTTGATGTAATGCCAGATCCGGCGCTCATTGCCGTATATCGATAACTGGTCGAATTCATACAAGCGACCCTTCGAACTCTGGAGTTGCAGCTGAAGTGCCAAAGAAGAATCGATGGGAGACCCACGGGCCCGCTCCAGATTCGCTACTGCATTCACGTTGAGTCTGAATGAAGCAAAGTCAAAGTTGCGGCTTCTCGGTGCCAGATTCTTGAACATGCGAGGAATGAACTGCTGATAGTTGACGTCAACCAGCATGTATTCAGCTCGCAGTTTGGCATAATTTTTGTTGCTATTTGGCCAGTTGGTAAAATTGCTCGATTTGCGCAACAGTGTGTCGGTAATGGACAGTTCACACAATCGCTTCCCATCCAGAGTCCAACACATAGGCAACAGGGCACAGGAGGCCACGCTGTGCAAAACGCTTCCCCTAAACTCTTGTTTAAATTTGTTTTCGGAGTCATATCCATCGATCCCGCTTGCCAGATACACCGTTTGTTCCTCGATCCAAGGAGTCAAGTCAAACTGCTCCCAACCAAAGTCGATGGAAACCACGATTTGCTGCATCAATTCCAAAGCCGCTTCCTCCTGAAATTGCGGAAACGCGAATTTTTGCCACACGTGTTGGAACGTCAGAGGTTTCTCGTCCAGAAACTCGGAAGCGGTGATGCAACAGGTCAACAGCAGAACGGCGGTTCTCACAAACAACACGCTGAACACAGGAAGGGCGTTGCGTGCAGCGTCTATGAATACTTCTTTGATTTTGGTAGTTTTATTAAAGAGTATTACCAGGCGCTTGTCTTTGGAGAATTTGTATTTGGCGTCAATGGACAAAAGTTCCTCGATTTTGTTTGCATTGTAGACCCAGAGGTTTGGGTAACGCTGCACAAATTGTTTGAACATGAACGAAGCCAGCACAAAAGTACGTGCATTGACCACAATTTTGCCAAACGAACCAACGCTGCCTTCGTCCTCTCTTCGACGAATACCGAACTTCGGGATTTGTATGATGGTCCTTTGGACGAAGGATATAGGAAGCTTCATTTGCATCGGGAGCTCAGCCGGAGGAGCGACAGAGGGCTCGATCGGAATCGTGCTTGCTACTCTCTCGAGCATCACCGAAGAATTGAGACCGGTGCGACCACTGAAAAGCATGTTTGTATTCATCCACCGAAATGAATCCTTCAGGTTGCCAGTAGGAGGTGATTGTGCGTTCTCGGGGTCTTCCATACTTCCTTCGTCCATGGCAGTCGCTAAAAATACCTTTTCGTACTGTAGGCTCGGTTCACCGAGATTTTGTGTAGCCCCTGCTTTCAGCTCCTCTTCTGACAAAGGCACATCCACATACTCTCCGACCAGCATTTCCATAAGGCCATTTGACATTGTTTGCTCGTCTGTGAGATTGACCAGTTCGGTTCGAAACTCCTGTCTGGTTATCCCTGTGTGGATTCTGTTCTCTGCCGTTTTCCAAAACCGCAAAAAATCGAGATTGGGCAGTTCGTTGAACGCTTCTCTCGTGGGGGTAGCAACAAGAGCGGAAACCAACTGCAACAGTCCATTTGTCAGAGGGCTGCGCGTGTGTTTGTTTTTTTTGGAAAATATTCCCATTGATAGCCCCACAAGCGGGTCGAACGAACTGTTTGGAAACTTGCGGACAGCACGAAGGCGCGTGGTGTAGTCCAGCAGAAAAACCTTAGAGTTGTTCAAGATGTAGTTCATGTTCACATTCTCCCTGCCACCCAACGCTTGGTTGCAGGTGATCTTGGCACTCAGCACTGCAAGTTGTTTTTTGATAATTTCAAAAACATTCAGACCCCGCATGTGGCTTCGTTCCAAATAGCCGTTCACTACTCCGCGGCCAAGCATCAGGTACAAATGAAACAACTGGTTTGCCACGATGTCATTTGTATCGAGTGATTGCATGAATGCATGTTTGTTGTCATTGTTCTGCTTAACGCTGTTGAAAGCATCGACCACGCTAGGCAGCGTCAGTAATTGTTGTTTCATCAGTTTGCGGAATTGTTTTGAATCGCTGGTTCCAAGCACAAACATGTCCTCGTTTGTGTGTTCAGAGGAAAAGTTTCCGGAAAAGTGTGCACGAGCGTAAGCATCCAGTACTTGACAAGCGTGGTGTGCGGACAAATCATCATTTGAGTAGTTTGCGCGTTCTTGGAATGCGTCGTTCGGTTCTGAATCACTTAGATCAATCTGGTCGTTGGGGTTGTCATGCATGTAAATACTGCGCAGTGCTTCCAGTCCATCCTCCATGCTTTGAACAGCAATGATACGCTCTTCCTTTTCTTCCTTTTCTTCCTTTTCTTCCTTTTCCTCCTTTTCTTCCTTTTCTTCCTTCTCCTCAAACTCTCCAAACACAGGCGTTTCGTTCTTTTCTTTGGTCTGAAAAACGTCATCGTCCATAACAGCTTCGGCGGCCTCATCATTGCCTTCAGAGTCATTCCACCTGTTCATTCTCTTTTTAATCGAGCTCGAGGAACGTGCGACGGTTTTTGCTTTTTTCTCCTGTTTAATTCTTTTCGAGACGCGCTTGTTCCATTCACGACTGGCACTGCTCAGTCGCGTCGATGTACTCGGCTTAAAAGAAAAGTCCACCAAATCGAAATCGTCCTCTACGTCCGCAGTCAGTTCATCCGCATTCATGCGTGACTTTGCACCGAGCAAAAAGCCATCAAACGTAGTGCTTTGAAAAATGGACAAAGGTGCGATCATTGCCCAAATGGTCATCCCCAGAGCGTACAACTCACTTTCAATCCCAGAAACCGTTGGATTTAATAGTTTTATGGGGACTGATTTGGAAAAGAGTTGTTCGAGCAAAACAGAAGGTGACTTGTAAGCGAGGCCGTAGGCATGTTTTTTGGGAGTAGCGAAGCTAAATTCACCAACCGAAGAGAGACCGAAATCACACAGCTTCAGTTGGCCACCGGGGCCCACCAGCACGTTTTGGGGACGAATGTCTCTGTGCCAAACGTTTTTTGTGTGCATCCAGGCAACTGCGTCTAAAAGCCGGGTGATCAAGTAATAGACTTCCGCACTTTCAATCCAAAACTTGTTTTTCTTCTTGCGAATAATGCTGTAATCCAAGAGGTTACATTCCATCCGTTCGAGAACAATGTCAACGCAGAACCTCCCACCATCTGCAAACCAAAACCAATCCAAACAGCGCACGATTCCACTGTGACCTTCCAGACGCTTCAATACGGCCAGTTCCGTGATTGATAAACTAGCGTTGATGTCGTTGTTCTTGTTTTTATTTTTTTTGCTCTTCTTGTTGCTTGGGTCCATTTTAACACGTTCTGGGACGCTTTTCACCACGCATTTTGTGCCGATGTTCGGTGCGGTGGTTTTCGTGCATTCGATGATCACAGCAAACCAACCTTCATCCAAAACACGCCCCAGCTTGAATGAATTTAATATATCTTGTTTCGCATTCAAGAGTTCTTTTTGTTTTGGAAACAAGAAATGATTTTCGGACAGATCCGATCGGTTCTTGTGTTTAAACGAAAGCTTTCTGCGAACTTTGCGTTGCGTTCGCATGTGCCCAACAAATTCCTATAAAGTAACGTTCAAGTACGTACTCAACAAAGTGCGAAAACCCCGCGACCAACAGCAAATGAGAAAAATGCAGACGTTTGACACGTGGGTTTTTGTTTTTTTAAAAAAAAAGTAAAACAAATACAAAAAAAGTCTTTTTGGTGCACGGCGAAAGTCCATTGAACGAAAAAAAATATTGATTGCACGTAATCATTGGCGATAAAATATACCAGAAATTATTGTAGAGAAAAATCCCCACCCCGCGGCGTAAAAAGGATCCATTTTGCATTGGACAGTACAAAAACAAACGAAGAAAAACATTTGGAAATCTTAGTGGAGACCTCATAACAAGAATGTGCACCGATACCACAGAGGTTCGGCAATCTGAGCAAAACCAAAACAAATTGCTCACAATCAATAGCAAATCTCGTGAGGCAAACATCCTAAACAAACTACAATCACACCCCCCCCCCAAAAAAAACCAAAACATTTTTTGGGAACACATGCTCGCTAAAAAACAGATGTCCTGTAACATTTTTTCTTTGATAAAGCTGCCACAAATGGAACTTATTGTCTTGTGTAGGATGCCATATAAACACTCAAAGTGACAAGAAAACCCCTCCTTTTTTGTGCTGATGCCACAAAAATGGATCAAGTTGCTGTGTATCCAGGGTATGCTCAAACAAAGTTCCTTTGCATTCTGGAAGTGTGCATTTTTTGTGGACAACGTGGTCTTCCAGAAAAGAAACACAAAAAATATTCATTGGGTTTGCATTTTGTTCTTTTTAGTCGCAAAGAAAATCTTGTACACAATGGCAACCCTACTTGAAAGCAAAAGTCCAACAGGCCCGTTGGTATGGAATGAACACAATGAATCGGTAAGTCCCGAAGAAAAAAATTTACCAGTCAACCAAGATGTGGAAGACGCGGTAAATCCACTCCCACTGCGAAAAGCAAGGAAAAACATTCGCTTCCACCCGAGTGTCGACGAGCAATTGAATAAAAGGAAAAATGCACTCCGAGGAAAAGTTCAACAGCTAGCTCAATCGGTGCAAGAAAGAGATTCGGACGCACTTGAAAAACTGGTCACAATTCTGGTTTCAGAGCGTCCTGTGGACATATATTGCCATGTTCCTAACATTCTGACTCTTGCATTGACCAAAAGTTCTCCCCAAATTCAGAGAGACCTGGGGACGTGCTTCAAGTACGGTTTTGGCGTCGAACTCGATAAAAAAAACGCGTTTATGTTATACCAACACGCTGCAGCAACTGGGGACGCCCTTGCGCAGTATAGACTCGCCATTTGTTACGATAAAGGGTCTGGAGTAAATCGCGATATGTTGCAAGCAGTGGTGATGTACGAGCAGGCCGCAATCCAGGGAATCAGAGGAGCAATGTTTAATTTAGCAATGTGTTTTGCCGAAGGAAATGGTGTTGATGCCAACGTCGAAAAGGCAGTTGGATGGTACACCACAGCAGTTGAGCACGGTTGTAACAAGTCTGCCAATAATTTGGCAGTTTTTTATCAACAGGGCACGGGGGTTCCGCGGGATGAGAAGACGGCGGTTGCGCTGCTGCGTTTTGCCTCGTCCAAAGGAAACTCGAAAGCAAAGTTCAATCTTGCAGAGTGCTACAGGCGAGGGGAGTGCGGAGTTGAAAAAAACATTGAAAAGGCGTTTTCCATATACCAAGAAGTGATTGACGAAAAAATACCTTCGGTCGATTTCCAACTCGCGAGGTGTTACGAGAGAGGGTTAGGTACCTCAGTAGACTTCAAAAAGGCATTTGTGTTATACAGGCGTGCGTCGTTGGCTGGAATCATCGAGGCCCACACTTCTTGTGGAATTATGCACTTCAATGGAACCGCGCCCCAAGGGAAAAACTTTTACAAAGCTTTCAGTTCTTTTTTGAAAGCTGCAGAGCATTCGGATGACGAAGCACAGTACAACGCTGGTTACTGCCTGGAAAACGGTCTTGGAACTTCTGTCGATGTAAAAGCTGCTGTGCTCATGTACATTAAGTCTACAGACCAAGGAAACCCCAAAGCAATGAACAACCTCGCTTACCTTTATTTGAACGGGATTGGGGTCGAGAAGGACCCCGAAAAAGCCATTGTTTTGTTTGAAACCTCTGCAGAGTTGAATTACCACCCTGCACAACGCAACCTGGCAACGTGTCACCAGTTTGGTTTTGGAGTACCCGAAAACATGGAGATTGCAATCGAGTGGTTCCAGGAGGCTGCACGAAATGGAAATGAAGATGCGAAGTCAGAACTCAAAAAAATAACTAAAACCGGCTGCTCGATCAGCTAAACAAAAAACAAACAGGACAATCTTTTTTTTTTTGTTTTCGCTGTAAAAAGTGTGTGTTATTTGTGTGTTATTTGTGTGTGTGTGTGTGTGTATGTGTGTGCTGACGGTTTCGTTTTTTTGACACAAAGTTTATTTTTCCGCTTTGTTCCCTGCAATAGGGTAAATTGTTATTCTTTGGGCGTACACACAAAATACCACATACAATTCGGTGTTGTGGGGTTGCACCAAATAGTGTGCTGGTGACGCGCGCCCAAACACCAAAACTGGAGTTTTTCATCGTCGTATTGTAATCCCTATTTGTTTAGCCAAATCGTCCTCGCATCGTTGTTGGAGTTGCAGAACTACATCCACCCTTCCTGTGCGAATTAACGATCGATCTTGTTTGTGAACCCACTCGTCGCTCTTGTTTGACGTCATGATCAAGATCAAGTGTGGATAAATACCGAGATCAATGTTGTCCAGCATGTTGTTCCAAGTGGGTTTGTTGCACACGGGAATTGCGATGTGTTTGTGGGGAGCAACACCACGTATCAGACTTGAAATCACAGTGTCCACCTCATCAAGCATGAGCACAAGTGGGTTTTCGAAAGTTGGGCAAATGGACGAGTACACTTGGGAAATGCTGTCTCCTGGCTCTGTGGGGTTCCACTCTTTGCAGTAATGGGCGTTTAACCTCTTTGCGAGGAGAATGCCGAGCATGGATTTACCTGAACCAGGCGCGCCATGCACGTATGCTACGCAGTGTTTCCGCATGTTGAAAGCGGCGACGATCTGTTCGATGGGCGCAAGCTGTTGTTCTTGAGGATACCAATTAGTCACATCCAAGAAACGCTTTGAATACGTCAAATCAAAGTAACAAGTCGTCCGCTCCCAGATCTGGATTTGGATCCTGTTGTCGCTACAAGAGTTATCTGGACACAAGTGTCGAAACTGTCGTTTGGTGCAAAGCAAAAATACCTCGAGTTGTCCCCCCTTTTTCACATCTGTTTTGATTTTGACAAAGCCAATAAACCACCACCCGCATACAAACCCGCTTGGTTTGTCCCCGTCTAAAATAACGGTTGAATAGCACTCGAGTGTCCGAAGCAAGATGTTGGTGTTTTGTTTTTCTTTGACGTGGAACAGGTGAATCCCCGTTAGCTTCAAAATGAAAAAAGGAAGCGACCAAAGCACTGCAACAGAAGCAGACAAACACAAAAGAAACAGTGCAAACATCTGCTGCGACTTTTTCTTTTTTGGTCTATGTGCGTATGTGTATTTTTGTTTTTGTTTTTGTTGGTTTGTTTGTTGGAGGGAGAGGGTGGAAAAAGGGCAAAAGAGGAGAAGCGCGTGTATCCAAGTAACTTTGAAAACAAAGAAAGCAAGCTGACAAAAAAAACCGCCTTGAAATAAACGTATAAACAAATTTATTTAAAAAAATGTTACAAAAAAAATAAAATGAGGTGTGGGTTGAACAAAAGGCAAACATGAACACACAAAAACACTCACAGCACCCACCCCTTCACTACCCCAAACCCAGAAATGACCCACAACAACACAAAAAAAACTCAGAAAAAGTCTCGAGTGCACGTCTTGACGAAATTTTATCAAATTCCCCCAAACAAAATGCACACGGACAAATTTGCTCTTTTATTGTTTTTTGTTTGAGTAAAAAGACACATCAGAATCCAAAAAACCCGTCCAAATCGACCGTTCGAGAGAAACAACAAAGCAAGGAATAATGTCCGCAACGAATGGAGCAAGCTCACCACCTTTGGCAAAGCGACCGCGCTTGAGTCCTGTGCCGTCCCCGGTGCCTGCTCAACGACAAGTTGTTGAGGCAGCCGCCCGGGCTCTTCTGGGCTTAACATGCCCGGAAAAGGAATTGGTCCGGTTGCTTGCAACTATTCCAGCACACCAATTGGAGGCTCTTCGGCAAAGGATCGCGCCCGAGCAAAACTGGGCGGCACAACCAGCGCAATCGCACTGGGCTCGGTTCACCAGCGGATGGCTGCAGGGTGTTTGCGGTTATCTCAGGTCCGAGTATTCGCTGAACACACTTTTGCTCGTCTGCAAAGCGTGGACAAAACGTGTGATGTCGGTCCCCACCAACTTTACGGCAACAGCACAAACCAGCCTGTACAGGCTTGCCTGCTTGAACACTCAAAGGCGTCTTGCATGTTGCGACCTGCGTGAATGCAAGGACGCATCTTTCACCTTGGTTGGTGCTATCTTGCAGAAACACCAACTCCTCGGTCTTGCGTTGCCCAAGATGCCCCAAAACGGAGCCAACCCCAGAGACTGCAAATTGGTTCCTAAAGAACTGGCGCAGCAAACTGATCTGCAGCATCTGGTGATTGCCGAAGCTCATGCGTATCCACACCTGCGCGAAGACCACCTGGAGAACCTCCACAAGCTCAAGACTCTCGAGATTCGCCATCCCGACACGTCCCAGCTGAGAAGCACGTCGTTCCTGAACGGCATGTCTCGCCTCACTTCACTGACGTTGGCGAACGTTGTCTTCAAGACCTGCTTTTGGGATGACGTCGCGACAAGCGGAGCCCGCCTGGTGCACCTCTCCCTTCGGGAATGTGTGAACCTACCGGGACACTCGAACGTTTTCCAGGATTGGTCAAAGCTGGAGACCCTCGTGATCTATGCTTGCGAGTCGTTTGATCCAAATGATTTTTGGGCGGGGGTAGCACTTCCGACGTTGGAGCAACTTGTGCTGACTTTCCACTCCGGCTGCAAACCGGCAAACAGTGAGTGGGTTCGCTTGCTTGGGAAAAGCTCCCCGCGACTCAAGTTACTCAAATGTGACTTGACGCAAGGCGGAGTTGGTGCCAATTTCGCCCCGTTTCACCATCTGGAGGAACTGCAGTTCAGCCTTCTACCAGCTCCTTTGGTCGACCCACCCGTGCCCCGCGACTTTGGGTTCCTTTTTCCTCTCGCCGACCACCTGCGAGTCCTGGCGGCCTCCTTCCAAACTGCTTATCCACAGCACTTTGTGAGCGCACTGGCAGCTTTCACCGAACTTCGATCGATCAAGTGCGTCAATCGAGCGGTTTGGGTAGACTTGAAAGACTTGTCTGTTTGGGCACGGCTTCCACAGCTTGAGACGGTCAATGTGGCCGGGTGCGCGTTTAGCTGCCGTGCATTGGAGTCCTTGTCTGCAAGCAGGACCATCAAAAATTTAATTCTGGGCAGCTACCCAGTCACAGTGGAGCTTTATAGCGCCATTCGCAGATTCGCTGATCTTGACAGGGTGCAGATCCAAGTCTCGCGAGGTCCAGTTGTGCCCTTTTTGCGGGCCGTGACGGCCAACGTGAAAGAATTGGACATCCAGTTTTCCCTTTCCCAGCGCAAACTCTCGGATGGGTTTGAAAAATGCGGGCCGAAGCTGCAGAAATTAATCCTTCGGTTCTCAAAGCCGATGTCTTGGAACAAGATTGCCAGCAGTTTCCACACGGCAAACTTTCCCGATGGACTCAGAGCCGTTTGCCTGCAAAACGTGCTGATGGACCCCGACACGAGAGTCCAACAATTTCTCCCTGTGGGATGTAAAGTTTTCATGGCTTAGCCAAATAAAACAAAAACAATTGACATAAAAAAAGAAGACAAAAAAAATTGGTTCTTTACTTAACTTTTGCTTTGAAAGACTGCGGAGCAAGAAAATGGTGAGACTTTTGTTGACGCACTTGTGGACACGCGCAAAAGAGGTCAAACAAACAGTTTTGAGAAAAGTGCAATCCTGCTGTGCTTGCATTGGAACTTTGCACATCTTTATTGCAGTAAAAAAACGAACAAACGAGTTAATTGTACCTTGCCACTTGTAAAAACCGCCATTTTTTTGTTTTGTTACACACAGCTTCCTACTTTTTGTTGTTTGTCGCTTGTATTTAAACAAAGACTGTGTTTTGGTAGCGCAATTTTTCCTTGACTTTGCTGTTAACTGGAACACGGGAGCTCCAAAACCACCGATCCACCGAGTCATCCGCAGAAGCTTGTCTTGCCTCTGCTTGTTTGTTCTTGTCCTCTTGCTTGGTGCGATGCAACAAGCGACTTGCCTCAAAAGATTGGTGTTGTGGACAGTCGTGAATTTTGCCTTTGATTCCTAATCTGGCGTACTCGTGTTCCTCGAACGTCCTGAATCCCCAAACCCCGAATTTTAGCAAGTCGATCATGTCGCTCGTGAACTTGCGTGAAGCTCGGCTTCCATATACGGCTCGAGGCACAGATAACATGTAGGTGTCTTGAAAGTAGTCATAGATCAGATGGCATATGCCGCCAATTGGAATCAGGGCATGAAGCAACTTGTCTGCTTGTCTAGCCTGGGTGAAAATGTCCGCGGCCTTGTTCCTGGAAATTCCGTTTGGACACGTGGCGCCGCAAAAGTAGCCAAATGGATTGTTGGGACTTCGAGGATTTATGGCGAGTACTTCTGAACGCCTTTTCTGTTTCTTGTGCGGAGGAGGCGCTCTGTCTCGTCGGGTTGAGTTGGGTTCCCCGAAAATAGTCGGCGCAAAAATCGA
>Ga0181558_10002841_pt1 | contig 16152 bp, 14 predicted proteins | sample 011ome_22_FD_133754 | JGI IMG/M metagenome (GOLD analysis project Ga0181558, IMG submission 133754) | Coastal salt marsh microbial communities from the Groves Creek Marsh, Skidaway Island, Georgia - 011507BT metaG (megahit assembly) | ecosystem: Environmental > Aquatic > Marine > Intertidal...
GCGGCCGTTGCAGATGAGGTTGCCTCCGTTGCCGAGCCGTTGGAAAGAGCTCAGTCCGGTGCTGCTCAGTCCGGGCTGCGTGTAGGTCCATTGGAAGTCTTCCGGACCCCAGCGTCCCGTGGAGGTGTTGAACTCGTAACCGCCATCGTACTCGTCGAAAATGGGCGAGATGATGGCCGCTTCGCTGTGGGTGCCGGTCGTGTCGGCATTGGGCACGCGGTTGTTGAAGACGAAGAACTTGGTGAAGTCCGGATTGCCCGGGTTCACGCCGAGGCCATTGCCCCAATGGATATCGTGCTGGTAGAACAGCTTCTGGTCCGTGCTGTCACCGCGTTGGTAGGCTGCGGGATTGCCCCAGCGCCAAATGAGGTTGTCATTGAACTGATAGTCGTGCCAGATGACCCACACCTCATTGAAAGTGGGCACGCTCATGATGATCTGCCCTGCGGTGTCATAGAATGGGAAGTAGTCGACCGCATTCATGTGGTGCCAATCTGCAGCCTGGGCGCTCGGCGAACCGTAGTTCACGTCAATCAGGTGCTGGTTGTCCGCCACTACACCATAATTCGCCTTGGTGCTGTCGAAATCCTGCACCAGATGATCCCAAACGCGCCATTCCCAAACGATTTCCGCCCCACCCATGGTGTCGGGCTGGAGTTCGATGAGTTTGTCGCTCCAGAGTTCGCCCCCTTCGAGCAGTGCCGGGTCGCGGCCGTTTTCGATGCACTCCAGGCTGTCGATGACCTCCCAGCAAATCGCAATCACGTTGCCCTGCGGCGTGACCGTAAAGTCGTGGTGCAGGCGCATGCTGTCGTTGTTGGCCGTGTAGCTCCACAGGACATCGTTGTTCCAGGTGCGGCGTTCGATGGTGGCGCCCCCGCCACCGGCCCAGATGGCATCGTTGCCAACGGCGGCAGGGCGGGAGGTCATGATGATGTCGCCGTTGGGCTGCAGGTAGGCCGTGTTGCCCGGACGGCGGGCGGGATCGAGGCTCCAGTCGTGTACCACCTCACCGCAGCCGTTGAGCAGCATGGCGCGGTTCTGGTTGTGCGGATAGATCATCGTGTACCCCTCCGTGTACAGTTCGGGGTCAAAGGCGATGGTGCCTACCGTATTCTGAGCAGCAAGGGTGCCTGCCATCAACAGAAGGGCGACCAATGATTGGGCTTGCAGTTTCATGGTGTGGTTTGATTCTGGGAGCAAGGTGGCTATCAATGTTGAATCCGTATGCGCCGCGGCGCTTCAATCGCCCCACCCTTTTTCAAAAGGTGCAGAAGCAGCAATCCGTTCGGGAGATTGGCGGTCTCGATCACGTGCGTCGTTGCGGGTGAGTCCCCCCGTATGATTTCACGACCGGTAGCATCGGTGAGCATCCAGGTCACATCCATGCCGGAGTTCAAGAACAGTACATCATCCGCGGGGTTCGGGCCGATGAGGATTTGCATTTCAAGCGACAGGGTTGATGTGGTTCCACTCGTGTCGACCGTGTCGACAGGTGCAGGGTATGTGATGCAATTCGTAGGGTAGGGGTTGGCTTCGACCGGATCTCCCGGTGTCATGTCGCGGCCTTCGAATCCTGCAAAGTCCGGTCCGTATCGGTAGGCGCGGAAGGTGGCATTGCCGAAAGGATTGTCTCCTTGCGATATCGGGCCGAATTGGTTGTATGCGGTGTAGTATTCCCAGACGATCTCACCTGAAGGCGTGATTTCGAAAAGGTGCCCTTTGCTGCCCTCACAGATGAGGGTGTTGCCATTGGGTTGGCGCTGTGAACCGCTGATGTTGTGACTGTGGAAGTCCATGGAGGGCAATTCCGGCCACATCCAATCCAAGGTGTCGGGGCCGAAAGGCACCGTAAGGTCGTCAGCGGGAGGCAGGGTGTAGCTGCCGGTCACATCATCCCACGGCAGAATCAACTCATCCACGGAGCTGCCGTCCCCACTGGGCCGCCCGTTGCCGTTGTTGTAAACGAGGACGGTCAAGGCGGGGTCTGAAATGCTGTCGGCTGCGGGGCCTTCTCCCAGCAACCAATGCGCGTCGTGCTGTTGGTAGAAGACGCGGTCTTCTTCCGTGCCCCTTCCATAGGTTTGGGGGTTGCCCCAGCGGTAGAGCAAATCTCCTGCATTACTGGCAGCTTCTTCGGATGTGAGGCCGTGGTCTATGATGAAGAATTCATTCCAGTTCCGAGAGTTGACGATCAGTTGATCGAGTTCTTCATGGTAGTCCACTGCATTGCAGTGAAACCAATCACCACCGGAAACCCCGCCGGGGAATCCTCCCGATGATACCTGCCCGTAATTGACGTCAAATCGGGTGGGGTGCTCTGCTGGAGAACCGTAGTTGGGAAGCGCCGAATCCACATCCTGTATCAGGTGGTCCCAAGCATGCCATTCCCACACCACATTTCCGCCTTCAGCGCCATCCGGCTCGATTTCGACCAGCATGGGAGGCCACAACTGCCCTTCGATCAAGCGACCGGCAGCGGCAGCTTCTTCCGGAGAGATGTACTCCCAACACAGGAAAACAACATTGCCATTGGGCAGGGGGGCGATGTCGTGGTGGTGGTGTGCAGTGTCCGTGGCGATGTCAAAACTCCAAAGCATCTCACCTTCCCAAGAGAACTTCTCGACCCGTCCCCCAATGCCCCCCGCACTGAAATAATCGCTCGGCAATCGACAGGTGCGCAACAAGGAACCATCCTCCAGGAGATAGGCCGACTCTCCTGTGCGGAATCCACTGTCCCATTGGTTGACGATCCGGCCGCAGTTGTCAATGAGGTGGGTCCGGGTCGCCCCTGCTGGCGCGACCAAAGTGTAACCGTCAAAGGACTCGGGGGCATTCTGGAAAAGCCCCACGCTTTGGGCCTGCGCGGTGGAACAAGCAAGGAAGACGCCGAATGCGGCAAGGGGAAGAGCGAATCGGTTCACGAAACAAAGGACGCTCGAAAAGGAAAAAGGTTGAACGCGGGGTCCTAGGGGCGTATTTTTCCTGCGCGGATGGCGATCGAGATCAAGAACAGGAAGGCGGCGTTCAGCTATTTCCTCACGGACACCTACACGGCGGGCATCCAGCTCAAGGGCACGGAGATCAAGAGCATCCGGGCGGGCAAGGCCAGCATTGTGGAGGCCTATTGCCGGTTCCAGGGCGATGAGTTCTACGTGTTCAACATGCACATCGAGGCCTATGACCACTCAGGGTATGTGACCCACGAGCCCCGGCGCATTCGGAAGTTGCTCTTGAAGCGGACCGAATTGACCAAACTCCAACGCAAACTGAGGGATGTCGGAGTCACCGTGATACCGACGCGGCTCTTCATTTCGGACAGCGGATTTGCCAAGTTGGACGTCGCCGTTGCCAAGGGCAAGAAGCTGGTTGACAAGCGCAATACCATCAAGGACAGGGACCAGGCGCGCGACCTCGATAGAAGGGGATAGAAAAAGGGTCAGGCCGTAACGCCTTGTTGATGCTGGAGCTGCAGTCGATACTGCTCGTTGAACGAAGTCCAGTCCCACAGGAAATGCTGTAAGATTTCCTCCATTTGCATCAAAAATCGAGGGTTGGGGACGTTGAGCGAGCGGAAGTATTCTTCTTGGTAACCGTTCAGGTCGTAGCCGAGATACATGCCACGTGACATGGCGCTCACCGTCTTTTTGGATGGCTTGTTCAACTTCACCATGGCTTCGCGGGTCGAAGCGATTCGGCTCGCCAATTGACCCGGGGGAAGCTCCAGTTGAACGGCCAATTCTGCCAGGATCGCCTCCACAAGGCACTGGTCCGTTCCCGCTTCAAAGAACCGGGGGATGAAATCGAGGTTTCCGGCCAATACGACCAACAGGAAGGGGGCCACTTCGGCTTCGTCAATTTCCGGCGGGCGCTCCATGTGCGGGGTTTCCCGCATCAGGCCAAGGACATCGGGCCAGGCGTCTTCGACGCTGTCCAATGTCGCATGAACGAACATGCGCGCCACCTCTTCAGGCTTCAGCTTTTTCTTCCCCCAGTTAAACAACATCCTTCAGGTTGCTCCAAATCTACCGGGGAGGAGAGCCGGTCTTTCGATCCTCCTCGGGGCGCGTGTCCACATCTTTATTAACATCTTTGCGGGCCATGGAATCCTCCCCACTCGGAAGCCGGTTGTATCGCTCCATCGTTCGTCCCGTTGCCTTCCTTCTGGACCCGGAAAAGGCCCATTACCAAACCATGGGGCTTTTTCGCTTGGGCCTCGCTCTGCCCCTTGTCGGCGCTGCGTTGAAGCGTTCTCTGGCCGTGACGACCACGCAGGAGGACGCGGTGGAGGTGGCGGGACTGCGGTTTCCGCATCGGATAGGTCTCGCAGCGGGGTTCGACAAAGACGGACGGTGGCTGGCCCCCCTCTCCAATATGGGCTTCGCATTCGTCGAGGTAGGGACCATCACGCCGAAACCACAACCCGGCAATCCGAAGCCGCGGTTGTTCCGCGTCAAGGCGGACCGGGGGCTCATCAATCGAATGGGGTTCAACAACGGAGGACTCGATGCCCTGGTTGAGCGGCTCAAACACAGGCCGGCCGGCTTGATTGTTGGCGGCAACATCGGCCGGAACAAGGTGACCCCCAATGAGCGCGCGGGCGACGATTACCTCACCTGCTTCCAAGGACTGCACCCGCATGTCGATTATTTCGCGGTCAACGTCAGTTCTCCCAACACGCCTGGGCTGCGCGAGCTGCAGGACCGTGCGCCGCTCACGGCCTTGCTGAATCGATTGCAGGAGTACAACCGCGACCAGGCCATGCAGCGCCCCGTTTTTCTTAAAATCGCGCCAGATCTCAGCGACGCACAACTCGACGACATCGTGGCACTGGTAGGGGATACAGGCATTGATGGCGTCATCGCGACCAATACCACCATTTCAAGGGAGGGCTTGAAGACACCTGCTGCCGACATCGATGCGGTGGGTGCCGGTGGTTTGAGCGGAGCCCCCGTTCGGGCCCGAAGCACAGAGGTCATCCGCTACCTTCGACAACGGGGCGACTTCGCCATCATCGGTGTGGGCGGTGTGGAAGATGGACCAACGGCCCGCGAGAAAATCGAAGCGGGTGCCGACCTCGTTCAGGTGTACAGCGGCATGGTCTATACCGGACCGGGCATCGTCGGCGAATGCCTGGCCGGTTTGCGCGGCTGAATCATTCTCCAACGCACCGGACCGACGTCACCTTTACCAACCGAAGTCAGACCGGTCGCCGGCACGTTCCAAACGAATCCCTTTCTCCGTGCGGTGAACCTGAGCGGCTTCGTTGTGGGCGTCATGCTCAAAAAGCAAGGTCCATTTCTCCCGCTCGGCGCAGGTGAGAATGCGCTCCTTTTCCTGGACCGTGAGCAAGGGGCGGGTGTCGTATCCCATGACCCAAGCCGTTGGGATGTGGGTGGTGGCGGGAAGCAGGTCGGCCGTGAAGAGTGCCTTGCGGTCGCCTTGTTTGAGCAGCGGGAGCATTTGACTTTCCGTGTGCCCGTCGACAAACAGAACGTCGAGGTCCGGAAACCCGGGAATCGGGCCGCGGGTGTCCGTCGTGCCTTCAGCGCGCGGGATGAACTGCAGTTGACCGGATTCCTGGATGGGATGGATGTTTTCCTTCAGAAAGCTGGCTTTTTCTCGCGGATTGGGCGCTGTGGCCCATTGCCAATGTCGCTCCGTGCTCCAGAAAATCGCGTTGGAAAAGGCGGGTTCAAAACGGTTCGGGTCCTGCCGGTGCCGGCGGATGGCCCCGCCACAGTGGTCAAAGTGAAGGTGGGTCAGGAACACATCGGTGATGTCGTCCCGGTGGTACCCCAGGTCTTTCAATTGGGCGTCGAAATCGAGCGGCCGCGGCATGTAGTGTGAAAAGAACTTCTCCTCCTGTTTGTCTCCCATGCCGCAATCCACGAGCATCAGGCGGTCACCCTCTTCGATCAGAAGCGACCGCAGTCCCCAGTCGCAGCGGTTGCGTTCGTCGGTGGGGTGGGACTTGGACCACAGCGGCTTGGGGACCACGCCGAACATGGCTCCTCCGTCGAGCTTGAACAGTCCGTGTGAAACGGTGTGAATCAACATGTGCGAAAGGTACGCGTGCCCCACGCTAGACGCCCTAATTTCGCGTTTTACACCCGTCCCGACGCGATGTCAGACCACGCCGCCCTGAACGCCATCAGTCCCATCGACGGGCGCTACCGCCGCCACGCCGAACCCCTCGCCGCCTACTTTTCCGAGGCAGGCCTGATCCAGTACCGCATCCGCGTGGAGGTGGAGTACCTCATTGCGCTGCACGGACTGGGCCTGCCCCAGCTGCCGCCATTGACGGATTCCCAGGCCGAGGGCTTGCGGAGCATCTACACCGGATTCGATTTGGACGGAGCCGATGAGGTCAAGCAAATCGAGCGGACCACGAACCACGACGTCAAGGCGGTCGAGTACTACATCAAGGCTAAGCTCGGAGCGATTGGGCTGGCAGAACGCGCTGAGTTCGTCCACTTTGGTCTGACTTCCCAGGACGTCAACAACACAGCCATCCCGCTCTCCATGGCGGAGGCGACGGCCGATGTCCTGCTTCCGGCACTGCAGGCGGTGCGCGATGACCTGGCGGGCCTCGCTGAGCAATGGAAGGCCGTGCCCATGTTGGCGAGAACGCACGGCCAGCCGGCGAGTCCGGTTACCCTCGGAAAGGAGTTCGCCGTCTTCGTGGAGCGCCTGGACCACGCCATCGCCCAGTTCGAGGCCGTGCCGTTTGCCGCCAAGTTCGGTGGCGCAACGGGTGGGTTCAATGCCCATCACGTCGCCTATCCAGAAGTGGATTGGCATGGCTTTGCCGATCGATTCGTGGGCGAGGAACTCGGCTTGCACCGGAGCCATCCCACCACGCAGATCGAGCATTACGACTACCTCGCGGCCTGGTGCGACGCCCTCCAGCGCATCCACACCATCCTCATCGACCTCGACCGGGACATCTGGCATTACATCAGCCTCGACTACTTCAAGCAAAAGGTCGTGGAAGGAGAGGTGGGCTCCTCTGCCATGCCGCACAAGGTCAACCCCATTGACTTCGAGAACAGCGAGGGCAACCTGGGCGTGGCCAATGCATTGCTCGCCCACCTCGCCCGGAAGCTTCCCATCAGCCGTTTGCAGCGGGACCTGACCGACAGCACCGTTTTGCGGAACATCGGCGTGCCGGTGGGGCACAGCCTCGTCGCCCTGAACGCCTTGCGCAAAGGACTCGGCAAGCTGGTGCTCAATGCGCCCCGATTGGAGGCCGACCTCGAGGCCCAGTGGGCCGTGGTCGCCGAAGCCGTGCAGACCATTCTTCGGCGCGAAGGCGTGGCCAATCCCTACGAGGCGCTCAAGGCCTTGACGCGGGGGAAGGCGGGCATCGATGCAGCGTCCATTGCGGGCTTCATAGACGGGCTGGCCGTCAGCGATACAGTCAAGGCCGAGCTCCGCGCCATCACTCCTCACAACTACATCGGAACCACCGGCGTATGAGGCGGTTTCGGGACCTCTTCCGGCTGGTCCTGCGGTACCGGCTCAACTTGATCGGCAACATTGCCTTCAATGCGCTGGGGTCCATCCTGTCCCTCTTCACCTTTCTCGCCATTGTGCCCTTTCTGCGCATCCTCTTCCAGACGGGCGGCGCGACAGGTGGAGCAGCAGGTCCGGCCTCCGGATCGGAAGGGAGTGCGGAGTCCCACCCCGTCTTTGCCGGGATCACACGAGCGCTGGACGCCTACGTGGCGGCCCATGGGGCGGAGCATGCCCTGCTGATGATGTGCGGGGCCATCGCCGTGCTCGCCTTCATCAAGAATGCGGTCACCTATCTGTCGTTTTACAGCCTGTCCACCATTCGGACCGGTGTGGCCCGTGACCTTCGCAGTCAGTTGTTCGACCGCATATTGGCGCTGCCGGTGGGCTATTTCACAGAGCAACGGAAAGGCGATCTCATCAGCCGCATGACCAACGACCTGATGGAGGTCGAGTTCAGTGTCATCGGGACGCTGGAGGTGCTGTTCAAGGCGCCGATCATGATCCTGTTGTCGCTGGTGACGCTGTTTGCCATCAGCTGGGAATTGACGCTGTTTGCCCTGGTTTTCATGCCGGTCGCAGGATTCATCATCTCGCGGATTGCCATGGCGCTGCGCGGTGCTGCCGGAAGGGGGAAGGCGCGCCTGGGCGATCTCATCAGCCGCCTCGAGGAGACCTTGGGCGCCATGGTGGTGGTCAAGGCTTTCGATGCCGCACCCCGGTTCCGGGGACGATTCGAAGAGCACAACCAGGGGTACTTCCGGCTCATGCGCAAGCTGTACAAGCGGGAATACCTGAGTTCACCGGTCAGTGAATTCGTGTCGATGACGGTCATCGCCATCCTGTTGGCGGTGGGCGGTCGCCTTGTTCTTCGCGGTGAAGGCCTCGAAGGCGAGCTGTTCATCGGCTATCTCGTGGTCTTCAGCCAGATCATCCCACCGGCCCGGTCCCTGAGTGACGCCATCTTCAAGGTGCAGAAGGGGGCGGCTTCGCTCGACCGCCTGGACGAGGTGCTGCAGGCCGAAGTGAGCGTTGCAGAACCCGATGATCCTCAGCCGATGACCTTCCAGCGGGAGATCGCTTTTCAGGGAGTGCACTTCGCATATCCCGGTGCCCCAGATCGTGCGCTCCATGGCTTCGACTTGACCGTGGAAAAGGGAGAAACTGTCGCGCTCGTCGGGGCATCAGGAAGTGGAAAGACCACGGTCGCGCGGCTGCTCCTCAGGTTGTACGATCCCCAGGAAGGTGTGGTGCGCATCGATGGGACCGACCTGTGCAACGTGGCCAGCGGTGAATTGCGGCGTCACATTGGTTTCGTGACGCAGGACCCCCTGCTGTTCAACGACACGGTGGCGGCCAACATCGCTCTTTTCGATCCGACGCCCGATGGGGAGCGCATCCGGGCCGTCGCAGAGATCGCGCATGCCATGGAATTCATTGACCAGCTGTCCGAAGGTTTGGAAACCACGATTGGCGATGGAGGAGGGAGGCTGTCGGGCGGCCAGCGCCAGCGGCTCGCCATTGCCAGGGCGCTGTATCACGATCCTCCCATCCTGGTGCTGGACGAGGCCACAAGCGCTTTGGATGCGGAGGGCGAACGGCTGGTGCAGGCTGCCATTGAGCGGGTGATGGAAGGGCGGACGGCGATTGTCATCGCCCACAGGCTTTCCACTGTGCGGCGGGCGGACCGCATTGTCGTCATGGACAAGGGCCGCATTGTGGAGTCCGGCTCACACGACGAACTGATGGCCGCCTCGGGAAGCTACCAAGGCATGGTCGCATTGCAGCAACTCGAAGGATGAGTCCCCACTGTATGGTGGGATTGTGGGTGCGCGTCCTTGCTGTCCAACCCCTCCCTAGATTCGCTTTGTGAAGCCGCCTCGCTCCTTTCTCGCCAACTTGTTGAGCAACCGCTGTCCCGCCTGTCGCGAAGCCCGGTTGTTCAAGGTGCGAAACCCGTGGCGCTTGCGCACGATCAATGACATGCACCACGTTTGCCCCGGGTGCGGTGAGGATTTGTTGCGAGAGCCCGGATTCTATTTTGGAGCGGCCTACGTGAACTACGCCTTGTCGGTGGCCCTGTGGGTGGCGGTGCTCGTCGCCCTCCACGTGTTCGGCCGCTTGGGGTGGGTGCCCTTCAGCGGCATGTTCGACCAGCCCGAGCTTTTCCTCGGTACCGGAGTGACCGTTCTGCTCATCTTGTTGCCGCCGTTGCAGCGGCTGAGCCGGTCGATGTGGATCCACTTTTTCGTGCGGTTCAGGCGGACGTGACCTTTTGCAAGGCCTGTTCGGATTGGAAAAGGGACAAAAAGAGAAAGGGCCCTCGCGTTCGAGAGCCCCTTCGTTTCACCAAATCGCCTGTTCCCTTGCGGGAGCGGCTGTAACCAAAACCGTTACCCTATACCTGAGGCGTTCCTTGGAGGTTACATTTTTGGTTCAAATTTTTTTCGATTAAACATTAACAATCTTGTTTTCAGTAGATTAAAAAGTGATTTTTTTTTCTCGGCTCACTGAACCAACGGCCGGTTCAGGCCCGAAACCATGCAGGATTGCACCGTAACTTTAGCACATGACCGAGGGGAAACCCATCATTTGGATCACGGGACAACCGGGTGCGGGAAAGTCGACAGTGGGTCGGGCGTTGCTCGATGACCTCACTTCCTCGGGAATTCCGGCCTTCATGGTCGACGGGGATGACCTGCGGGCCCTCACGGCCAATGCGGATTACAGTCCAGCCGGTCGGGAGGCCAACATTCGCCGCGCACAGGACATCGCGCTCTATCTGAGCCGCCAAGGACAAGTGGCGATCGTCGCCGTGGTGGCGCCCTTCCTGTGGTTGCGCGAAGAGTTCAAGGCGCGGGCGAACGTCAAGGAAGTCTATGTCCACACCAAAGAGGTACGCGGACGCGAACATTTCCACAGCGACGAATACGGCAAGCCCGAATCCGATTTCCTGGACCTGGACACCACCGATGTTTCGGTTGCGGCATCCGCAGCCCGGGTCAGGGAATATGCCCACCTTTGAATCACTTTTTACCACTAGGACTCTACCGTGGAAACCAAAGCCAGCCGCCGCAGGCACCTTGCCAAGACCATCACGTGGCGCATCATCGGTACGGTGGATACGGTCATCATCGGATGGATCGTGACGGGCGACCCTTGGATCGGAGTCAAAGTGGGAGGTGTGGAGATGATAACGAAAATGGTCTTGTACTATTTCCATGAGCGGGCTTGGTTCCGCTACGGAAGCATAGGAAGAACAGAAGATGAGTGATTACAATTTGAGCCACCTCGACGAGCTCGAGGCAGAAGGCATGTATGTGTTGAGGGAAGTGGCTGCGCAATTCGAGCGCCCGGCCATCCTGTTCAGCGGAGGAAAGGACAGCATTTGCGTCACCCACCTTGCACGCAAGGCCTTTGCTCCGGCGCGGATCCCCATGCCTTTGGTGCACATCGACACCGGCCACAATTTCCCGGAGACCCTCCAGTTCCGGGACGACCTCGTGAATGAGCTGGGCGTCCAGCTCATCGTGGGCAGTGTGCAGGAACTGATCGACCGCGGAGAGGTGACAGAGGAGCAGGGATTCAATGCCTCGCGCAACCGCATCCAGACGCCCACGCTCATCTCGACCATCGAGGCACACCAGTTCGATGCCTGCGTGGGCGGTGCCCGCCGGGACGAGGAGAAGGCCCGCGCCAAGGAGCGCTTTTTCAGCCACCGCGACGACTTCAGCCAATGGGACCCGAAGAACCAGCGCCCCGAGCTGTGGGACCTCTACAATGGAAAGTGCCAGCCCGGTGAGCACTTCCGGGTTTTCCCCCTCAACAACTGGACGGAACTGGACATCTGGAACTACATCCTGCGCGAGAACATCGCCATTCCGAGCCTCTATTTTGCCCACGAGCGCGAGGTGATCAGGCGCGACGGCCAGATCCTGGCAAACAGCGCGTACCTGAACCTGCGCCCCGATGAGCAACCTGAAAAGCTGCAGGTGCGCTTCCGCACCCTGGGCGACCTGACCATCACGGGTGCAGTTGAAAGCGACGCAGACAACCTCGAAAAGATTGTGGCCGAAGTGGCCGCCGCCCGGAAAACAGAGCGCGGGGGCCGAATGGACGACAAACGCAGCCAGTCGGCCATGGAGGACCGGAAGAAAGAAGGCTACTTCTGAGTAGCGAGAATCCAAGGAACAGAGCAGAAGAAACCATGGCACAAGGACTCCTCAGGTTCATCACAGCGGGCAGCGTAGACGACGGCAAGAGCACATTGATCGGGCGCTTGCTGTACGACAGCAAGACCATCTTTGAAGACCAGCTCGAATCCATCGAGCAGGCCTCGACACAACGCGGAACGGACGGCGCCGATCTGTCCCTCCTCACCGACGGCCTTCGCGCCGAGCGGGAGCAAGGCATCACCATCGACGTAGCCTACCGCTATTTCGCGACGCCCAAGCGGAAGTTCATCATTGCGGACGCACCCGGACACATCCAGTACACCCGCAACATGGTGACGGGCGCCTCCACGGCCGACCTCGCCATCATCCTGATCGATGCGCGCGCCGGGTTGCTCGAGCAGACCCACCGGCACAGTTTCATCGCCCACCTCCTCGGCATCAAGCACATGGTGGTGTGCGTGAACAAGATGGACCTGGTCGATTGGGACGAGGCGCGCTACAACGAGATCGTGGACCTGTACCGCAGCTTCTCCAGCCGCCTCGACATTCCCGACATCCGCTTCATTCCCATCAGCGCGCTGCAAGGCGACAACGTGGTGGACCGTTCCGAGCGCATGGCATGGTACGATGGACCCACCCTGCTCAACCACCTCGAGCACGTGCACGTCGCGGCCGACCGCAACCTGCAGGACTGCCGCTTCCCGGTCCAATACGTCGTCAGGCCACAGACCGATGCCCACCGCGACTTCCGCGGCTACGCCGGCCGCGTGGCAGGCGGTGTTTTCAAGGTGGGCGATGAGGTAGTGGCTTTGCCGAGTGGACTGAGCAGCAAGGTGACTTCCATTGCCATCGGAGAGAAGCAGGTCGACATGGCTTTCCCACCACAGAGCGTAGTCATGACCCTGGCCGACGACATCGATTTGAGTCGGGGCGATATGCTCGTGCGGGAGAACAACCAGCCCGAGAGCGTGCAGGACATTGACGCCCGGATCTGCTGGCTCAGTGAACAGCCGATGCGCCCCGGCACGCGATTCGAGTTGCACCACACCTCACGCGAGGCCAAGGCCGTCGTAAAGGAGGTCGTCTACAAGCTGGATATCAACACGCTCCACCGGGTCGAGGACGACCTCCAAATCGGCATGAACGACATCGCACGGGTCCGCATCCGCACAGCGGCTCCCGTTCTGGCCGACGACTACCGCCGCAACCGCGCCACCGGCTCCTTCATCCTCGTGGATCCCGGTACCCGACTCACGGTAGCCGCAGGCGTCATTTACGCCTGACTTCCGCAGCGTAGGCTGCCAGTTGTAGTCTGCAGCTCAGTCCATCGGAGTCAGGGCGTACCAGCAGTAGCCATCGAATTGACGCCATTGGCGCAGCCCTGCGTCATAGCTGTAGGGCAGCATCTCTTCGCACCCTTCGCCACAACCCGGGTAGAGGTTTCCCGTTGCATCCAGCAAAAACGGGGTCGAGAAGGTCTGTTCGTCGATTTCCCAGGTCATCGTTGCGTCACCGTGAAAGGTCATCCGCCCTTCACCATGGCACCCCGTCCAGAGATGAGGCACCTCCAAAGCGAGGGCGGGGCCGGTGCTCTCGGCCGATTCAACCGAAGTCAAGGCAGAAAGGTCCCATGCAGCGGCGGCAGGGGCAGGAGCACCTGCAGGTTCAATCGGGTCGATGTAGGTCTCGGGTGTGCAGGCGGCCAGGGCCAGCAAGGCCAGAAGGGGAAGGGGTCTCATCAAGTCCATGCAGGGTCTACGGCCCGGACCCTGGGGCGGATACGTGGGATTTCTCCGATTCAGCGCAAAAAGAAAACCGCCCCTTGCGGAGCGGTTTGGTACCCAGAACTGGACTCGAACCAGCACGCCCGAAGGCACAGCCGCCTGAAGACTGCGCGTCTACCAATTTCGCCACCTGGGTAGGTTTTGCACCGGCCTTTGCCGGCATTGGGGCGCCAAAAATAGCGCCTTTCCTGCTACCTCCGACATGGAGGGCAGGATGTGCGCCATTCAGAGCGTCGAAGGGCAGACGTAATCGCTGAAGGGCGCGTCCGTTTCCTTGATGGCCGTGAAGCCGCCGAGCACGTTGATGCCGTTGTGGTAACCCCGCGCCTTGAGAATGCTCAGGGCAATGAGGGACCGATAGCCGGACAGGCAGTGCAGATAGAATGCGCCCTCCTTTGGGATCTCGGCGAGGTGTTGGTTGATGTCTGCCAAGGGGATGGACTCGGCATCGATGACATGCTCTGAAAGGTACTCGCCGGGTTTGCGGACATCGATGACCTTGATGTCCTCGGAATGGCGCAGTCGTGCAAATTCATCCGCATCCACCGCGGTGATGTGGTCCGCTTCCATGCCGGCGGAAGTCCAGGCATCCATGCCGCCTTCGAGGTAGCCGAGGACCTTGTCGAAGCCCACGCGGGACAGGCGGGTGATGGTCTCCTCGACCTTGTCGTTCTCGCAGACCAGCAAGATCGGCTGCTCCACGTCCACAATCATGGCGCCCACCCAGGGCGCGAAGTTGCCGTCCAGGCCAATGAAGGTGCTGCGTGGCACGTGGGCCGCAATAAAGTCCTCCATGCCCCGCACGTCGAGGATCACCGCCCCCGTTTCGTTGGCCGCCGTCTCGAAGGCCGCGGGAGACAAGGCGCGACTGCCGCGGACGAGCACATCGTCGATGGAGGCGTATCCCTCCTTGTTCAGCTTGACATTCAGAGGGAAGTAGGCGGGGGGAGGCAACAGGCCGTCCGTTACCTCCTTCACAAATTCCTCCTTCGTCATGTCGGCGCGGAGGGCGTAGTTGGTGGCCTTCTGGTCGCCAAGTGTCCCCACGGTTTCCGAGCTCATGTTCTTGCCGCAAGCCGAACCTGCGCCGTGGCCCGGATAAACGATGACATCGTCGGGAAGGGTCATGATGCGTTCGCGAAGGCTGTCATACAGCGTGCCGGCGAGCATCTCCTGCGTCATGTCGGCGGCCTTTTGCGCCAGGTCGGGGCGCCCGACATCTCCAAGGAACAGGGTGTCGCCCGTGAAGATGGCGTGGGGATTGCCCTCCTTGTCGCGCAGGAGGTAGGTCGTGGACTCCATGGTATGCCCGGGGGTGTGGATGACCTCGATGGTCACCTTGCCCACCTTGAACACTTGCCCGTGCTCGGCGATGGTGGCGCCGAAACTCGGATTGGCATTGGGGCCGAAGACAATGGGTGCGCCCGTCTTCTCCGAAAGCGTCACGTGGCCGCTCACGAAGTCGGCGTGGAAGTGCGTCTCGAAGATGTATTTGATCTTCTTTCCACCCGCCTCGGCGCGGTCGATGTAGGGCTGGACCTCGCGCAGCGGATCGATCACCACCGCCTCATCACAGCACTCGATATAGTACGCGCCTTGTGCGAGGCATCCGGTATAGATCTGTTCGACTTTCATGACGTGAATTTCGGGAGTTTCTGTTCAATGGGAGGAAACCTGGGTTACCGTTTCACATCCGTTTGCGTCGCGATGTCCACATGGCCTTCGCCACTTTCAGCCGTGCCCAACGCGGCTTCAATGCCGGTGTGGAAATGCGCGCGCCCCATGCGGTCCATCAAACCGCTTCTCTCGAGGGCATCGCGCACGGGTCCGATGGCTCCGGCGAGGTGCAATTCAATCCCCATTTGCTCCCAGTCTGACAGCACATCGGCCAGCATGGCGGTGGCGGTGGCGTCGACATAGGGAATGGATTCGGCGTGGAGGAGCACGCGTTTGACGTTCTCCCCGTTGGCCCTGCGTTGCCCGATGCGTTCGCCGAGGTAATCCTTGAAGTGCGCTTGGCTGGCGTAGTGAAGCGGACCATCGTAGCGCACGATGATCCAGCCCGGCATGCGCTGCGCTTCCGGAAAGCGTTCGACGTTTCGAAATACGCCGGCAATGCTCCCCAGCTCGGCCGCGTGGGGCCGGGTGCTGCGGTACAGGGTCAGAATGAGGCTGAGGACAACCCCACATGCAATGCCGAGCACCATCCCGCCAAAGGCCGTCAAGAAAAAGGTGATCAACAGCAGTGCGGCCTCCTCACGGTGGCTGCGCATCAGGCTGCGCAAGTATGCTGCATCCACAAGTCCGGAAACGGCCACGATGATGATGGCGCCCAACACGGCCTTGGGCAAGGTCTGGAAAAGCGGGGTGAGAAAGGTCAAGGTGAGGGCAATGACGGCGGCGGAAATCAGGGCGCTCATGCCGGTATTCGCCCCGGCCCGGTCGTTGACGGCCGTGCGGGAAAAGCCGCCGGTTGTGGGGTACGCTCCGAACATGGAGCCGAGCACATTGGCAGCACCCAGCGCCCGCAGTTCCTGGTCGGCATCCACTTCGTGGTCCCCTCGACGTTGCGCAACCGCCCGGGCCACGCTGTAAGCCTCCATGAAGGCGATGAGCGCCAATGTTCCCGCCATGGGCAATAGCACTTGAAGGTCCGCCCAATCCAAGGAGGGAAC
>Ga0181558_10002843_pt1 | contig 16142 bp, 5 predicted proteins | sample 011ome_22_FD_133754 | JGI IMG/M metagenome (GOLD analysis project Ga0181558, IMG submission 133754) | Coastal salt marsh microbial communities from the Groves Creek Marsh, Skidaway Island, Georgia - 011507BT metaG (megahit assembly) | ecosystem: Environmental > Aquatic > Marine > Intertidal zone...
CGCTTTCCCGGTCAACAGCGCGAACTCGTCCGCTTCGGCGGACGACGCCGTCGCGTCCGAGATTTGCTTCACCGTCACCGGGGTGATGGAATCTTCCTGTTGTCGTTTTTGGTACTGCGTGTCGCCGCCTCCAGCCGCGTTGTTGGTCGTGTTCCTATACAACACACGCACAACAGTTTTAGAACAAAAAAAATTTTTGTCGTCAGCGTCAAGAAGTACACTTATAAACTCAAATCAAACATCGCGAAGAAAGAAAGACGGCGTAGACAAGAACAAAAAAACGCCAACCGCGCAGCACAGGTGCGACGGAGCGTCGCCATCGCCGGAGGACGGTTCACGCGGATCAGAAAAGATAGGGAGAGAAACCGCGCGTTTAAACAAAGAGAGAAGAAGAAAAGAGAGACATTTTTTCAAAATTTTCTTTTCCCCAAAATCTCTCTTTTTCCCCAAAATCAGATACGAGACAAGATGCACCACGGTATGTTGTCATCGAGAGAGAAAAGACGCGAACAAAACGTAAACATGCGCGTACCCGTAGCCGCCGCCTTGGAATTGCGTCGCGCCGTCGTTGCCAAAGTTGTAGCTCATTTTTATATGTATATATTTTTATACGAGAGTGTGCGTGTGTTTGTTGTGATGTTTTGAAACCGAGAGAGAGGAAGAGAGATGCTTCAAAAAAAGTGAAACCCTAAAAATTTAAAATGTATGCACCCTTTTCTTCGTTTTTTGTTCTAAAAATAAAATACGCGAGAGAGAGAGAGAGAGAGAAGAGCACAAAAACACATGTCGTCTCGCACAGCGCCCCCGGAAGATCGCCGCTACCATCATCATCGCCGCGACGGAGGACGACGAAAAGAACAGCGCAAAGCGAGCGAAGCTCGGTTGCGGGAAATTTCCACCGACGAGGAACGTTTGATCGAGTGTTTTTTACGGGAAAAAAAGCGACGAAGTTTTTGTGCACAAAAAAGCAAAAGAGAACTAGGCGTTGGAGTTGAAAGAGATGAAGAAGAAGAAGAGGCGAGAAGAGACGACGACGACGACGAAACAGAAGAAGAAGAAGAACAGCAGCAGCGCGAGCAGTTTTCGTTCATACACAACGCGCTCGAAGGGATCGCGGCGTTTGATTCCGTCCGAGACGAAGAGGATCGGTTCAGATTGTTTGAAGCGTTCGTGCCTTTGAGATACGAGAGAGGCGAGTGCGTGGTGAGGCAAGGCGACGTGGGGAGGAACTTTTACGTGATCGCAGATGGGACGTGCGAGGTTGTCGTGAGAAAGGAAGAAGACGACGACGAAGACGAAGGATGCGAAAGCGACGACGACAACGACGACGACGACGACGAAGGAGAGAAGGATGATTTAAAAATAGACGCCGAAGCGATCCACCGGACGAGAGGAGAGAGAACAGGAAAAATAATAAAAAGAAAAGAAATCGGCAGTGGGCACACGTTCGGCGAAGTCGCGCTGTTGAACCCGAACATGCCCATTCGCTCGGCGTCTGTATTCGCTCGATCGAACAGAGTGACGTTGTGGGCGATCGACTCGAAAACGTTTGGGGACATATTGCGAGCGACGGCGTTCGAGAAGAGAGAGAGAAACGCCAGAACGTTAGAGAACGTGAAGATTTTCTCGGATATGTTGGATGATTACGAAATGTCTCTGTTAGCAGACGCGTTGAGCGAAGAAATTGCTTACGAGAAAGGCGAGGTGCTTTTGAAACGAGATGACGAAACAGCTGCGAAGAGGATGTATTTTCTCTGTCGAGGAGAGTGCGAGGTGAGAGTTTTCAACTCTTCGAGTTGTGATCTCGACGACGAGAGAGATGCGATGGCGAGAGAGCAGCACAAAAAGCAACGCTCGAAGACAATTAGAAAACTACTCAAATCTGGCTCGTATTTTGGTGAGTTGAGCTTACTGAGAGGTACTCCACCAACTGCCGATGTCGTTGCTGCCAGCGATGTCGTCAAAGTTCAATGGCTCGATCGCGGCACGTTTCGTAGGTATGTGCGAGCAGATATCGTAGAGGCGTTGGAGAAGCACGCGAGTGAATATTGCATGGCATCCGATAATGGTGAAATAGACGATGCTAAGATTCGTGGACTGAGATCGAAGAGTAGAACCACCGTTAGCAACTGTCGATCGATGCTGAATTTGACCGATGCGCCGGAGTCGTCGTTTCGCGACAAAAGCAACAAAATTATTGCCGTTACGAACGAGTCGTCCAAACCCGCTCACAATCACCATCGACATCTGACCGTGACGAATTCGGTCAAATTAGCGTTGAAATCACTCTCGAGACGGTTCAGAGGAGAGAGAGAAAAAAATAAAGCATCTTCTTCTTCTTTCTCGACGTCGCCTTCAGCAACTATCGTTCACGCGCCCGGCGGCGGCGAAACCCTTCCTTCGCGAACGGAAGATACGCGGAGGTGCGGAGGAAAACAAAATGAAGGTGCGAGCAGCGAAACATCATCATCGTCGCACCACCTCTCGAGGGTTTCAAAACGTAAGCACCTCACCTTTCACAAACAACTCGGCGTCGGAATGACCGCCACCGTCTTTCTCTGCAAAACATCCGACCAAAACAAACTTCCGTGTTGCGTCAAAGTCATGCGGAAAAAGACGCTCCGAGATCTCGATCAAATCTCCAACGTCACTCGCGAACGAGAGTTGTTGAGGTCTTTTCCGAATCAAAAGTTTGTGATGCAGGCGCTGTGTTCGTTTCAAGACGACCACTTTGCGTATTTAGTGATGGAACACATGACTGGTGGCGATTTGTTTCAGTTGTTGGTGAAAGGACCGTTTTCGTCGGGTGCACAGAAAATAGGAGCTGGTCAAAATGATGCGAAGCTGCACGCCGAGTCTATCGATTCCCATTGCGGTACCATAGCTAACACTAGCAACAAAATGGAAACCACGTATCTTGGTGGAGCCTCGTCAACGGATGGATCAGGTGGTCTTCCGCTTCCGCTCGCTAAATTTTACGTCGCGGAAGTTTCGTGTGCGCTTCAATTCCTCCACCAGCGCAACTACATCTATCGAGATTTGAAACCAGAAAACGTATTAATAGACCGTTTTGGTCACTGTAAACTGTGCGATTTAGGTTTCACGAAGAAAATCAATCCGGCTTACGAAAGATGTTACACTACGTGCGGCACTGCAGATTACATGGCGCCGGAAGTCACTCTGCGCAAAGGGTATGCGTTTGCGGTGGATGTCTGGGCCGTAGGGGTTTTGTTGTATGAACTATTGACCGGTAAAGCGCCATTCGCGGCGAAAACTGACGGAGAGAGACACCAAAAGATCACAAGAGGCGACGTGAGATTCCCAAAAACGTTTAACTTGGAGGCTAAAGATATCGTCTCGAAGCTTTTGGTGGTCGATCCGAGTCGGCGGATGACGTTTGACGACAGCGGTGCAATTCATAGAAACGACGAGGACGCCGAAAAAGAAGCAAAAGAGATGAACAAGGACGAATATTACCAGCGAACGACGTTCGAGAACCACCCATTCTGGGCACCACTCGATTGGGAGGAAGTTAAAGCGAAGAAAATGAAACCGCCGTTTCGACCGAGAACGAGGCCGGAAAAAGAGCTCTTTCGCAAGTATCCTCCGTTGAGAGAGCATTGCGTGGAAGGTTTGAAACCAACGACAGCTTCGTCCTCCTCTTCCATTAAGTTTACGATCATGAATTTCTAAAATGCGCTAAATGCTTTCTAAATAAATATTCATCATTCTATAACTGGACGCGCCACGGTAAATCGTCGTCGTCAAAAATGCTCATCATCTTCGTCTTCTCTTTTTCAAGTTCTTCTTCAATCGCTGCGTATTCATCGATGAAGAATTGGACGTCATCGTTATCGCTATTCTTACCATCCGATGGTGGCAGCAGTGGTTTGTTGCTGCTCGTCATTGTCGATCTACTCGTCGTTGTTACGGACGCATCGGAGACAGACGACGCTCCATTTTGCGAAATTTTTCGAATCAATCTGGACCAGTTTGGAAACAATCGCAACGCCTTGGGATGCCCGACAATGATATTCAAAGCTTTCGCTCGGCTTGTGGCAACGTTGAACCTTTTCGGATCGCTCAAAATCGTATGCTTCGCTTCTTCTTCACCATACCCCTCTTCGCCGTTTCTGCGTCGACGGGACGCGGACGGCCCCGTACTCACTACCGTTGAAATTATAATCACTTTAGCTTCTTGACCTTGGTAATCGTCAATCGTACCGACGCGAATAGCGCCGAGATTGATTTGTCTCAATACTTGACGCAGTGCCAAAACTTGTCGTCGGTATACCGCGATGACTTCAATATCAGAAGGAATAATTCTGTTATTCTTCGCATCAGACGAGGACAACAGCGCGGAAATAATCTCGCACACTTTTTCGCACTCTAAAGCGTTGCTGAAACTCTTCGTTTCGACTTGCGATTGCGATTTGGTCATCTCAACTTCTTCCAACCCTTCGACGGCGACGAACACGTTTCGATATCGGCGAGAAATATGGATCTGCAGCGCCATCTTCCTCGTTGTTGCTGTTATGTTGCATCGTCGCCAACTTCAAACGCTGGAACACCTCGTCTTCGGGTATGCGAATGTCTTTTTCCGATACGAATGCTTCGAGTTTGCCGCCGTAGAAGTATTCGCTCGCGATTTCCAAAATATCAGAATGGGATCGGTAGTTTTTCGTCAGTGTTACGAGATTATCGTCCGTGGTGTCCGTGCCGTTCGCCGGGGACTGTATCGTTGTTCTTTCGCTGATCATATCCACGCACTTTTCCAATAATGACTTTTCGAGTCCTCCTCGGATGGCTACTTTCGAATGCACTAAAGGTCCAAGCTGTTTTGAATCGCCGCTCATGACCACCAATGTACGTTCATTCACCAAGGACATCGGAATCAATACCTCAGGAATCGTTGCCTGCGCGGCTTCGTCGATGAACAAATGCGTCAGTCCCGCTTTCTGACCTCTGTCCTTGTCCAAATCAGTGACATCGAAGAACGAGCGAAAGGCGAAATTGACGTATTGGTATTGCGCGCCGTCGACGTCGAAGTTTACCTTTGCTCTCGCTTGATACGTCGCTTTCATGGCTTCGTACAAAATGCCCGCAGAGACGCACGAACAGACGAGCACGCGAGCAGAATGTTCCATCTCCTTGTACCTTTTTCTTTTCGATGCGAACCAGTCCTTCACATCAACACAAAAAGGAGTAATCGAACCCATCTTTTCACTCATCGCTCGTCTCGGGTCGTCGATGCGACAGTACACGTTCGTGCTCGCCGTGGTGTTGTGAAAATATTTCGGATGCTCGAGGATGATCCGATCTAAGATGACATCCGCCGCATACGGCGCCGGAGCACAAACTAAAATCCGAGCGTCTGGATTTATGGATAACGCATCGAGGACCGCGTGCGCGATAGTCAACGTCTTACCAGTCCCGGGAGGGCCGAAACACACAAGCGGCGCAACCGTTAGTCCTTTGATGTTAACGCTCGCGTTTGTTTCATTCTCGCGTTTACTTTGCTCCAACGACAATACTTCTCTTTTTCGTCGACAGCGCATCACAAATTCATACTGTTCATCGTTGATGCCGCGTCGGAGGCGTTCGATTTCGTCTAACGTGCGTAGATCATCACGTCGTTGCAATCGTTGTTGTTCATTCTTTGAGGCTTGGCTCGGATATTCCACCTTCAAAGTCGAGCACGCTCGCAACGCCGCGCGACATCTAGAGAAGAAATTCTCGTCCATGGCAAAACGCACGTGTACCTTCATTATCTCCTGATTCCTCGCTTCTCGCGTGCTTAATTTATCCGATGTGCCATCTGAGGTGACGGTCCAAGGCGCTTGTAAATGTAAGGTTTGCGTTTTTGAGACGATGGCGACGATTCGGAATCCGTATTCAAGGAAAGGACTGAGTTCTTTATGACGCGCCACGCAAGCGACTCGGCACCGAACAACGTCGCCAACGACTATGGGAGGGTAGCCGTTCTGTAAACCAGGCACTTCCAAAGAGTATACGAGTAATTCACTCTGTTCACTTTGTCCTATCCGTTTTAACGTTCGATTGAACATGTCGTATCTCTTCACGTCTTTGTTTTGTTGAGCTTCTTCGATGTAAAGTAAGCGCGCCGACTTGAGCAGAGTTTTATAGAATGTTTCTTTCCCTGAATGCGACGGCGAGGGTGACGCCGACAATGGATGCGAAGAAATCGAGCGAAACACACTCGCCCATTCTAACGATTTCGTCCACGGCGCGTGGTTGTGTGACTCAATAAATACTTTAAAGTTCGGATCCAAGACCATCGCTCGACGAAACTGATACGTGAAAAGCCACGTGGGCAGTTTCGAGGCGTAGTAATCCGCAGGCGCCGGTAAAATGTTTCTGTTTTCAATCGAGAGAAAGTACCTGCCAATGTAACCCCAGATGGTGTCCAAATAGTTCCCAGGAGGTGGATAGTATTCTTGAGGTTGAGCATCGAACGCGCATCGTAGCGCTTCTGGTATGAACGGCGTTGCTTCTTCGCTCAGTAAAGAAAGACTTTTTACTGGGTTGTTAAAAACGTTAGAACCTGTGATTAACACCGAACATTGCGTAGCGCACGCGCACAGCTCGTGTTTTTTGGTGCCAAATACGGCTATAATCCACGATGTTACGTATGAGCGCTTCGTCTCAGAATCTATCGAGCACTCAACCGTGACTGGATATACGCCACCCGCCGGTATTCGTACGGTCGGTCTTCTTCTATTGCTGCTATTACTAGTTTCTCTTTTTGTCGCTCGGTGTTGAGAGATGTTGTAATCGTCGCGCAACGAGAACACGGAAGAAGAAGAAGAAGAAGAAGAAGAAGAAGAAGATTGTCCCGTGGTGCACCGCGGATCTTCGTTTTTACCTTCTTTATCTTTACCTATTTTATTGACCGTCATGACGCCTTCTGTTTCGTTTATTTTCTTCGCGTCGACAATTCGCAAGGCGACTAATGTAATATCTTCTAAACCACTGTTCGTTACGTAGACGCATCTCGAACGTTGCTTTTTTGTGTGTCGCGATGCCGCTGTTTCAATCGTTGCTTCTTCTTTTCCACCTCTTTTCGGAGATAGCTGTGGGGAGACGAGAGAGATGATGGACTCGAGACCGAGCGCGGCAAACGCGCCTTGGATGTGGTTCTGCTCCTCTTTCTCTTCTTCTTCTTCTTCCGCGTTATTACTATTCCTATCGGTGTCGTCAACATCGTAATCATCGTTCTCGTCTCCGATAGGAAAAGTCCCAAAGGGCGGATACGGTAGTTCGAGGCACGCGCCGTTCCCGGAATTTTTCAAATCTTCCAACACACCCATTCCGCCGCCGTGCGCGAAAAACGCGTTTGTGATGCGTCTCGAGGCAAACGCAAACAGATCGTTCTCATCAAACTCGTCGTCCTTCTCATCGCTCGAAAAAGATACATATTCAAGTCTCGCTAATCTCCCCGCGTCGTCGCACATTCTGTTGCCGCCGTTATTACTTGTGCGCGCGCCAAAATCGTTTCTCCTACCATTCTCCATTTTCGCGCGAACGCTCTTCAGTCTTTCTCGTTCGAATTGATCGAGTAACCCTCCCGCGTCGATATCAAACTGCAAAGCCACCACCATCGAGTCCGTAATTTTTTCATCGTCGCTACCTTCCAAGAACCGTTTCCTTAACAGTCTCAACTCTTCCTTCGCGAACGCGAACGCCTCGTTCATATCCGTATCCTCGTTCGCGGCCGTCGTCGAGGCAAAAATCGATTCCTTATTCTCCTCGCGCGCTCGTTTGAGCACGTACTCGCGCAAAGGCTCGTGCTGGTTTAAAATATCTCGCCACCATTCGGAGCCCACGACTTTTCGTTCGTTCGTCTCCGTGGTCGATGTGGCGGTAGTATTCACAAGTTGTTGTTCCTTCTTCCTCGATATCTCCTTCTTCTCCTTCTCTCGCAAAAATGTGATGGGAAGCGATCTCGTTTGGTTCTCGGCAGACTTGCTAGCGGCGGTTTGCCGTTTACGCGCCTCGAGTTTGTCCCGCGCCGCTTTCAACTCCGGGCAGTCTCTGGCAAAGTGCGTTAATCTGTGGCACCGTCGGCATCCCAACTCTTCGTCTGGCGGGTAGATCGATTCCCCACGCACATCTTCTCGTCTCTGTTTTTTCTCCACCATCATTCGCTGCTCGACTTTTGCGCGTCTTTGTCTTCGTCGCTCTTCTTCTTCTTCTTCTTCTTCTCTCGGCGAAGACGAGAGTATCATCGTCGTTCCGCCTTTACTCTTCTTCGTAAAATCGTATCGATGGCGTTTTTCCATCATATCTTTTCCCTAAAATGTTCCCCCAACCGTAGCGGCGAAGAAAAGATGCCGAACAACTTTTTGAGAGAGACGAAGAAGAACAAGAAGAGAGAGAGAGAGAGACGACGGAAGAGAAGAAAGAACAGCGCGTTTTCTTCTTCTTCTTCTTCGGAGGAGGAGGAGTCGAGTCCGGGAGAGAGAGAGAGAGCTTTTGTCGAATTAAGCTTTTTAGGTTTTTAGGGTTTCGATAGAACCCTAAACCCTAAACACATCGTAAATAAAATCCCCTAAAAAGTTGAAAAGCGCAAAGCGCGAAGAGTAAATATCTCGTCGCGCAAGACGCCAAAGAACCCTCCTCCTCCTCCTCCTCCTCGCGCAAAGAGAAGAAGAAGAAAAAGATGCGCGTCGATGATGATGCGCGGAACGAAGAAGAAGAAGAAGAAGATAAAGAGAAGAAGAAGAAAAAAACAGTTTCGAAGAGCGACGACGATGCGACAAAAAAGACGAAGCGTTTTCTGTTGAAGTTATTCTCGGATTCGACACGCGTCACCTTCGTCGGCGACGACGACGACGACGAGAAGGACGCGTTGTCTTTTTCTGCGATGCTCGAAGAAGAAGTGCGAAACGCGACGATTTTTGGCGAGGGTGGGTTTGCGAAAGCATCTTTGAAACTTCGGTTTGATGACGACAAAGTTGATTCAGAAACTGCACCACGACGAGAGGAGAAAATTCGATTCGTGAGAGCGTCCGGAAAGCGAACGCCGACGACGCGGAGAATCGATTGCAACAAAAGGAAGAGCAAAACCAGAGAAGAAGAAGAAGAAGAAGAAGAAGAAGAAAACGACGAGAAGAAGAATAATCGATTATTATTCGCGAAACATTACAGCGCGAACGTGTGCGTCAAGGAGAGCTACGACGACGCCGACGGCGGCGCGAGGTGTTGGTTCGAGACGACGGTGGAAAGTTTGCGCGACGAGAATGACTTTGACGAGAACGGAAGCGATTACGTGGGTTGGGCGAGGAAAGACGTCGAGTTGAGCGAGAAGTGCGGGATCGCGGAGTTTTGCGACGCGAACAGAGGGAAGTGTAGTTCGGTGCGCGTGTGGAACGACGATTGGGTGTTTAGAGGAGAAGATTTGGCGTTTAAGAGGAAGGAGAAGAGCGACGAAGCGGAGAGGAGAGGGATGTTCGAAGCGGCGGAGGGAAAAGAAAACGTAACGAAGGATGCGAAAGGAAAAAGAACTGCTGGGAGAGCGATGAAATCGACGAAAAAGAACACCACCGCGGGTAGCATGAAGAAGAAAGCGTTGATGGATAAGAATTACGTGCCTTTGTACGCCTCGGATACCCATCGAAACGTCTTCGCGGTTGGAAGTATCGTGCTGAGCACGATTGCGTTCGAGAAGAGATACATCGAGTTTCGGTATTACGTGGATGGTATTCTGTATAAAATTGATCGCATCAAACGAAATGCGCGCGCGAGAGACGACGATGAAAACTGGTGGTGGTTCCCTGTTACGAGTCACTCGTGCGCGTCGAACGACGTGACGTTTAATTTTGGGACGTACCCGATGTTTCGAAACGTCTCAGAGGAAGCTCAAAAAGCAAACGAAGAGTTTCTCGCGCGAGCAAAGAAAATATACGGGGACAACGATACTAAAATAAACGTCGATGAAAAAGAAGAAGAAGAAAAAAAGTTGTTTTCGTGTTTGCACGCGCCGTTCACGCGCTCCCGGTTACACGTGGACGTTAGTAATGATAGCAACAAAAGCGACGGAGATAAAAACGAGGCGTTTCTCGAAGACGAGCTTCGCCAGGATTTCCTCCGCCCGATAAAGAAGCTCATGAGCGCAATATCCAACGGCGAGTGTCCAATCACAAACAAAAAAGACATCCACATCTTGTTTTGGCAGTTGTTGCGGACGTATTTCGATTCGACGTTCCGGATGGACAAATTTTTCTCGTCGGTGTCTTCCTCGATGGCATCGGATGGCGACGGCGGTGTTGGTGAGAACGACATGGACGTCGACAACGACGAACCCTTCGTTCGAGGTAAAGTATTCCCTTCGCCGTGGAAAGTCGACGCAAAGAAAGCAAAACGGGAGTGTTTTGCTCTGTGTCGATTGCTCGTAGCGCACGACCCGCACGTTCTCGAGTATAACAATTATTACGGCGGCGGTAAAGAAGAAGATGAAAAAGAAAACGCATTACTTCTTTCAAACGACGAGTTTGGCGTCTTTTGCGAAATGCTCAAAGACGACGGGAATGTCGTCATGGGCTCGGAAATTTATGGATCTCGCATGCTCGATTGGTGGTTCCCGAGATGTCTCTTCGAGTGTCTCTCTTTCATGGCGTCTAGAGAACTCTTTTGCGGCATCGAGGAAGACTTAACTTTACCGCACCCGCTCGAAAGAGCGGCGAAACTGTTGCGCGCCACGGAGGAGGATGGAAACTTTCGAATTTTGAGTCACCAGTCGTGGGGGGCGAATTTCACGAGACTATTTGCAACTCGCGAACTTTCTGGTGCCTTGGTGAACATGATTTTGTTCGCTGACGACACGACGCTGACGATTGCTAGGGAGAAGCGGACGGACAACGAAGAAGAAGAAGAAGAAGAAGAAGAAGAAGAAGAAGAATGGCGCTTGCAATTTTCGGAACGTCAAAAAGCGCGATTGAACCGATTGAAAATATACACCGAACGACGCGAGCAATGCAAAGCTGCATTTGTATTCGCCGCAATGACGACGAGCTTGCGAAATGTACCCGAACGCGCGTTAGTTCGAGACAAGATGGCCCGGCGCTTTTCAGAGAAACCGGGCGTTTTCGAAGCTATCAAATGCCCGATAGACTGGGAAGCGACGGAAAATATAACGTCGAACGATGGCAGCGCTTTCGACGTGTACGACTACGACAGGATCGATAGAATGATCGATCAGATCAAAGGGACCGATCGCGTCATCGACGATCGCGCCGAGAAGAAATTTGAAAGAAACGACCATTTTACGAGCGACTCCATCAAGTCGAATCCGTTGATGTTTATGCCCGTCATCACCGGATTTTTCCGGGACCGAACACTAGAAGAACTCGTGGATTACAATTGTACCACGGATATGATTACCGAATCACACGGACTCAATTCAAATAAATTCGGCACGACGCCGTTGGACTTTTGGATGCAAGAAACGACCCGGTGGGCGTACGATCGGTACGAGCCGTTTGCAAAGGATCCGCACGCGAGATTGAAAGGTACGCGAGTCAGTCTCGCCGCCAGCCATCTCGTAGATACGCTCTCTCGCCTCCTCGCAGATGAAGCTGAAGCTTGGATTGAAGACCAATATGCGGTAAGCAAAGCGTTGTTCTTCCATTATTTCGTCGCAAACCCGTGGCACACACCCAAGGGAGCAGACCTTCCTTTGACCGATTTTGGAGTGAGTTCGCGTGACTCGATGCTTAAACGACCGAAAAACAGTCCAGAATATTGGTGTTGTCCGATTACCCCGTTGCAACACTACGTCCCCGGATGTTTGAAGCGAAATCGATGGATGCGAAACTCCGATTACCAACGCACGAAACGCGAAGGCCGAGCGCACGCGAACATTCAATACGATTTGACCAACGGTTTCGACGCGGAGCTTCTGTGTGCAGCGCAATGCGTGCCTCAATTCAATGCCGTCGAATTCTGGGACTGGAACATATTAAAGCAAGAAGAAGAAGCGAAAGATTGGAACGATGCCCTGTTTTATGATTATACTCAACAAGCAGGGAAAGCGGATGCGATAGCCAAGATGATAACGGATCACAGGTTTATGACTGGTGGGACGCCTCCAGTCGTGGATAGTTCGTTCATCGAAGCGGGCGGTGTGAAGATGACGGACATGAAAGTACGCAACGAAAGTAGTAGGAAAGCCGCGAACGAGCTCGCGAAGAAACGACAGGATTCTTTACCAAAAGAGACCGTTTTCACGCGCTTGCGCTGGTCTCCGTTCCCTTGCGATGGAATAATGCTAGACCCTCCGACTGAAATCAACGCGCACGTTCGCGATAGGTATTCCTACTTCCTCGATAAAAGCGATTCTCGAAACGAATTATCGTTTCGAGAGTTCTTCAAATACAAAGCGGGTGATTCGTTGAGACAACCGTACAAAAATGCGAGCGAACACGTCGCGCAGCTTTTGATGGGAATGAGTCACCTCTCGACGTTTCTGGTCGAACCGGGACAGAGGCGTCCGAGGCGTCAAATGTTTTTACGCGAAACCAAAACGCGCCATCAAAAACGCCGCGAACAATCGAACGTTTTGCGCTCTGCGTACGACGCGATTGCCTCGAACAACGAACATACCGAACGCGCAAGGGTAAGAGTCGCCGGCTACTGCGCGAAACTGGTCGTCTCTCGTTCAAAGGGAGAGATTATGGTACCCGTTCGTCCCGAGCAAGAATGGAAGAAGCCCATCGTGCCGATGGCTTTGGTGTGCTTCATTTTCAACGCGTGGAGAGATCACTTTCAGGATGAAAAGTACATGTTTGATCACGAGTGTAAGTTCGCGTACGTTTTGCAATTATACTTTCATTCGATGACGTTTGAAAACCCGGGCGCGAGAGACGTGTGTTGCAAGCACATCGAATTGGCGTTCAAATTTCCTCTGGTTCAAAAATTCGCGTTTCAAACACCCGCTTTCGCGACAAATTTTTCGACGGCATTCTACGATGCGATTAAGTCAGTCGATGCGGGCGATCGTAATAATTGCAGAGAAAAGGAGCTCCAGAAACAAATTTCATTCATGATGCGCGTATTGTCAAACGCGCCTGAAGGGTTGGAATATTTAGCTAGCCGCTCGATGCTCCAAAAAATGATGAGCAAATATCTCGAATATTTATCGCAAGATTTAGGCGATTTCAACAAAGTATTGACCGAACGCATGGCCACCGGTATCCTCTTGTTGAGTCCGAAAGACGTGAAAAACTTTCAAATGCTCTACGAACTCGTCATCGAGCGTCTGGAGTGCGTCGCGAGAATTCTATCGCGATGTCGCGGGAGCCTCGAATCGAAAGATTTCATGTTCGAACAGGGGTTGATGGATCAACTCGCCGTAATTATCGCGTACATCGGTAAGCATTTTCATTTACTCGGTCAGGAAGGTATGCAATTGCCGTTTGGAAAATTCGCCCAACATATGAGCACGCGGGCCACGTATACAATAGAAGAGGAGGGCGAAGTTCTCGAAGACGTGAACAAGATAATGTCCGTCGATCCGGGGAGATTTTTGACTGCAGTGGCTGAGATTCTCTGTCGAATGACTGAATGTCGTTTACCTGACCATGGAAAGAGAGACGACTATTACGACGAGGAAACGTTGTTCCTGAATATTCGCAATCTTTCTTTGAGGCGGGTGGTCCAGAAGGATGAAAAAGATTACGATCCGAATCGTTCTCGAGATCTCGCTGGCGATGGTAATCGACGTCATTACAAAGTTAAAGTCAGAGGTGATTTTCTCGACGTGCTCGTGGGTCACGTGACGTCGAAAAAAGATGTCGATAATCTCTCCTTTTACTTGGTTGAACGCATACCCCCCCCAATTATGCAGACATTCTATTTTTATATGCCGCCGGCTTGGAACGTGGGGGATACATATCTGCTCTCAGGAGGTACGATAACGAAAACATCATTTCATGTGGAAGGCACCGTTGAGAGTCCAGGTACGCGGAAACAGCGTCGCCAGTGTCTCTCATTCGAAAATCGCATCCTCCACGCCGCGGCTGTGAAAGCGTTGCGCATGAAACTGAACGATTTAGAGGCGCTGGAAGGCAACACAAACATTCTCCCAGAAATGCTCGATCCAATCACGCACTCCATCATGCTCGATCCAGTTTTTGTCGGCGGGACAGAGAAGACGTGTTGCGATTCCTCGACCCTATCGAAGCACTTCCAAAAATCCGGTAAGCAAACCGATCCGTTCACCGGTTTGCCCGTCGTCGGCGAGATTCGTAGGAACGAGAAACTGAAAGAACGCATAAAAAAATTCTTAGAAAAAGAAAAAGTGATGTCGATGATAGGCGACGTGGATGTGGATGTGTTTGTGCCCGACGATGCGATGTCTTTGGCGACCGCGGTTCAATGGGCCAATCAGCCTCAACGAGGAGATGGCCCTCAGGATTGGAGAACGTTATGGTCGCGTTCTTCGGGTAATTAGGTATAGTTCGCGCGAGTTGAGATCACTGTCTTTTTTTTAAAAATATGTTTTATTATTTGCAAAAGAATGTGGATTAGTTAAGATTAGTTGATTACTGTTGTTTGCACTCCTCCTTGGCTTTCGGGTCCAATCCTTTGATCTTCTCTCCGTTTTCATCTTCGTCCTCGTCTGAGTCGTCGTCCGAGTCGCCGTCGATGGATTCGCCGTACTCGGCGTCGTCGTCTTCCTCATCGTCCTCATCTTCGTCCTCGTCGTCTTCCAAGTGCAAACCTAAGAAATGATCCACGGCGTTCGGAACCAAAGCCGTGGCGATCAAACTCCCGATCGCGTAATCGTTCTCCATTTGCTCTTGCAATTCCTCCACCTCTTCTTCGGTCATGTTTTCTTGTTCGTCCTCGTCCGGCACTTCCGGCGGGTAAAAAAACGTGAAGAAGGATTCGCACGGTTCCGTTTTCGTGATTGGTTTTTGGTTCTTCGCCCCTGGTTTCGGTTTCTTTCTCAACACTTTCACGGTTAAGTTCTTCCCTGGCTTCCAATCGATATCGTCGCAGACGATGTAATTCAACACCGCGTCTTCGCTGTCGTCCTCCATGTGGTATCGCTTCTCGATGCACTTGTTGGTAAAATACGCGTTCTCCTTGAAGTAAAACCTCAAGTAAAAACCAACCATCTCGTCACTGTCTTCATCTTCGCCTTCCAATTTACCCGTTTGCACGTCCACCAACGCGCTCAAACACGCCTCGTCTCTCTCCGAGATCTCCTCCGCCAAGTCTTCGATGTTCTTCATCGCCACCAACCAAAAATCCGGCACGCCGGTCGGACTTTTATCGTCCGCGGGCAACGCCTCGATTTCCTTCTTCAACTCTTCCTCGCAATCCGTGTACTCCTTCTCCCCGGTCACAATATCCTTCCTCGACTGATACAACGGCGCGTACAACTTCTCGTACTTCTCCTCCAGCGCCCTTCTCTCTTCGGAATACTTTTCAAACAACTCGTCCCTTTCCGTTTGTAAAACTTGCAGCGAAAACAATCGAGCGCGGATTTTCGGGTGCAACTCTTCCACGTACCCGGACGATAATCCGACGAGACCGTCCAATTTCGCCTGAAGCGCGCCGATGAGGCCCCCGTCGCCGTGGAGTTGCGACAACGCCTTGACGATTTCTTGCTTGTCCACCGACTCGTTGTCGCCTCCACTTTTGTTTTCCAATCGCATCTTCTCCAACGCTTTTTCGATTTGTTTTTGTTGATCTTTCGATGAACTCATTTTCTTCCGAGACGACAATAATAAAATGTGTTTTCGTGTACTCTCTTTCCGGACGTGCGAGGCGCTTCACGACGTACGTGTGCGCGTTTGATGCGAGACGTCTCTCTCTCTTTTTTTGAAGAGTAATCGCTTTTTTTCTTTTTGAAATTTGAACTCTTTTTTCCCTTAAACCCTAACACGCGTAAAACCCTAAAACTTACAATAACGTATACACGTACACGAGAGAGAGAGAGAGAGAAAAGATGATGCTCGTTTGCGTGCCCTGCCGTTGCGCCGTCTCTTCTTCTCGTTCCACGACGACGACGAAGAAGAATAAGAGGAGTGTTTTTAATGGTAGTGATATCAAAGTTGGGAGCGCGATGGTGATGAGAGCGTCGTCGCTGTCGTCGTTCGTAACACTTAGTA
>Ga0181558_10002850_pt1 | contig 16121 bp, 9 predicted proteins | sample 011ome_22_FD_133754 | JGI IMG/M metagenome (GOLD analysis project Ga0181558, IMG submission 133754) | Coastal salt marsh microbial communities from the Groves Creek Marsh, Skidaway Island, Georgia - 011507BT metaG (megahit assembly) | ecosystem: Environmental > Aquatic > Marine > Intertidal zone...
ACAACAACAACAACAACAACAACGTGTCATCTTCACCGCGAAGAGGCGGGATGACGAGCACCAACATCGACGCGGCCGAGCAGATCGACGATTTCTCACCAACCACAAATACCACGACAGGAGGAGGAGGAGGAGGAGGATCGATGAAAGAGAAAAAAAGTAACAGCAGTGGGGTTGTTGTGGACCCCGCGGCGGAGACGACGTTCTTGCACGGGTCCACGTGCGTCGTCTGGGAAGGCGAGTTGTATACCTACGGCGGTCTCGGCGAATACGGAGAGTTTGTCGATTCCATCACGAGATGGTCCGGCAGAGGCGAAAACCGAGAGGTGACGCCGCAGAATAAGAACATGAAAACGGACGTGCCGCCGGGGAGATACGGACACACGGCGACGATGAGCGGGGATTACATGTATGTTTTCGGCGGTCAAGGGAGATACGGCGCGATGAACGACCTTTGGGTGTTTGACTTTGTTCGAGCGACGTGGTCGCCGTTGGATGCCATCGGGGAGGCGCCCAGAGAAAGGTTTGGGCACTGCGCGTGCGTTTCCGAGAACGTTTTGTTTATTTTCGGTGGTAAAGACGCCAGGCCCGGATTGAATGTGGAAAGTTTCGAAGATTTGTATGGGTTTGATATCGCCGAGAGAGAGTGGTTGCACATCGAGAGCAGGCATGGAGGGCCGAGCGGTGGAGAAGGGTGCGCTTTAACGGCGGTAGATTCTGTGTTGCACGTGTTGAGTCCGTCCATGCCGTCTTCCGCGACTGCCGGTGGCTCTCAAATGAGCAGCAGCATGCAGAATATACACTCTTCGTCGTCGATAGGCGGACTCATCGCGGTGGATGAGACGCAATCGGCGGCGCAACTCATCGGGTCTTCTTCTCAACAGCAAATCGAACAATCTCTGGTACTCTCGAGACGGGCGAGCACGGAATCTTTGGCTTCCTCGAACATGGACGCCGGTATGTCCGTTTGGATTTTAGAAGGCGGGCAAACATCATCGGATGGTAAAGCGAAGGTACCTCGATGGACAAAAGTAGCGCACAACAACGAATCCGACGTGCCTTCGTCGAGAACCTCTTACGTTGCCTCAAAGTTTGGGAATAATTGGATCGTCCACGGTGGTCGATCCTTGAGCGACGACGGTAACGTCGTCGTTCTCGGTGACGCGTATTGTTTTCATTTCCCAACCGCCGAGTGGGCGAGACTCGATCCCATAGCAGACACAGACCCGAGATTTGGACACTGCGGGACGTGCATAGACGGCGCTTTAGTCATGTTTCACGGCGCGAGAAGTTCGTCCACGAAAGTATCGAATAAAGACGTGAGTGCGTGTATTGCGATTAATTTAGAAGCTTTGCTACCGTTTCCTCTCGGAGAAGACGAAGAGGAACAATTTCTCGTCGACCGCGACGCAGAAAATTATGGACATTGGAATTTAGAAGTCGCAAACTCGGGGAAATCTGAATTCGGTGGAACTCTTTACAGTGGTGGAGGTGGTTTAGGTGGAGGCGATAATAGCGAAATGAATTACTCTTTCAACGAAAATGAGACGACTGGTTCGTTTAGCGAGGATTTGGACGAGTCTTTCGAGCGAGGGGGTAGTTTTGCCGCCTCTCGAAATGCCGCGCTCGAAGCCAAGGTCCTCGCGCAACTCAACAGTAAAGGTATCACAAACAGATCTGGAGGACATTTCGGTCAGTCTTTACACGCTCCAAAGTGTGGCTATCACGAAGTTGGTAACGTTGAGTTTGTCATCGATGATATTAAAGTGCACGCGCACGCGGACGTTTTGAGCGAACACTCTGACTATTTGAAACGCGTTTTAAACGCTTCAGAGGTTGGGATGGCTTTGAACAGGGAGGTGGAAGCAGTTGTGAAGCTCCAGAAAGACGGAACCGTGTTCAATGGTATCATCGCCGCGATGATTCAAATTTTGTATTTTATAATAGTCGCTTTCTCCTACGGAATGAAGAAATTCGTGACGCCCGAAGAGCGAATGAATGTTAAAATTATCGTTCTTAGAGATACGCAAGTTCCAGTTTTGATTGCCACGTTGCGATGGATTTATGAAATTCCAGTCCAACCGAGCCAGGAGATTTTAGCGGACGTGTATCGACTTGCGATGAAGTTCGGAATCGATGGTTTACCAAACTACTGCTTACACCGGTTACGGACGGAGATGAACCCAAACTTGGCAGCTTCTGCAGCGTGTTTGGCGTATGAAATTCGCGATTTGACTTTGTGGCAAGCCGCAGTGAGATGCGCGCAAGGTGATTGGGCAGCTGTCAGTCAATCAGAAGAATTTGTTAATCTGAGACTTTCGAAACCTTCAATAGCGAAAGAGTACACGCTGAGTTCTCATCAGTCGATCGAAATTCCTGGCCATCTTCCCTTCGCGAGGCGTCACGCCACAAACAGAAAGAATTCTTAGATTTAGCCGCTTCAATATTGTATACATACTACTACTTCTAATGACGTGCGCATGTTTATTAATTTTCTATGTCTAACAATGCTACCGTACTAACTATTATTGTGGTGCTTTTACAATCCAGAAACCCAACCTGATTGTAATAAGTTGTCCACCAATCTAAGCGATAAACTTGGGTTCGCCAAGATGACTATCTCTCCATTTTCGAGACCGACGATGATATTCGTCTCGTCGCTTGTAAGCGTTAGCGATGTGACTGCAAACTCTAACGCCCACGTGTTATACAAAGAGAGCCACGGCAAGGCAAACAAGCAAACTCCACCATTCCCTCCTCCTCCTGCTTGTGCTACTGATGCAGTTTTCTTTTCAGTTCCTACGATTACGTATTCGCCCGATCGACTCCACGCTAAAGAAGTTACAAGCGGGATGAGATCTTTTAATGGTCTCTCGGCGACGATACGTCCGTTCAGAGTGCACGCTCGTAAAGTGTGTGATTCTCTTTCCCACGCAATAATGATGCCATCAGGAGTGATGACATTCATCTCTCCTCTGAGAGCTGAAACGTTCGTGAGGACTTCGTTCGTCATCAGACGAAAAATGGATGTCCCATTCGTCTTCGAGGTTGCCACGATAACATTCAAATCTGCGGAAACCGAAACTGCGTCTATTCTTGCGCCGTGTCCGCGATAGTATCGCACCGGTTGTGTACCGACTATATAGGCATCATTACCTGAAGCCGCGTCAAAGTTATTTCCAAACGTCTCGAATTCTCTGCGATGAATGACTTCCAAGACTGTCGATCCTTCGTTGAATATGCTGTTGGCTTCGACACGCATCATCGCGATGTTATCGCGTAAACCTTCGCGAATGTTATCCAAATTTGTTTTGGTGCTTGGGTATTTAACCAGCCAAAGCGAAACTGTGGAATCGACGGAGCCAACAACTAATATTTGGTCGTCGCACGCCAGTGCCAAAGATGTCACAATCCCGCCGTATACTTTTTGCATGCACTCTAATCGGCATCCGTTTGGATCACCGGAATATATGCGAACCGAATTATCAATATTACCTCCTAAGAATATTCTCTTTCCGTCTGCTGTTACACACATTGGTTTTCTTTCGCTCGTGCTTTCATCTAAGATTGTTTCTAAAACATTCATAGCCTTTTGAGGAAAACCAAAGAATCCACCGATGAGCGAAGTTGACTTGGAAAGAAGCGTCGACGATAACAATCCTCCACCAGATGAAGACGACGTAGAATTCGACGACGCTACCGGTCTTCTTTTAGACGGGACAAATGTGAATGGGTTCGACGTCCCATCTGGAATATTTGGACTAAACTGATGTTTTGCAATTTCCAACTTTGCGTTGATTACGAGTAAATTGTTCCCAAAACTCGATACGCTTGCAATAGCCTGCGTTTCGTTCGTTTTCAATCGATACTTTCCAACGACGCCGGGTCGTTCGAATAACCAATGAGATCCGCTCAACGTATCGTGTGCTCGCTGTCGTGCAGGATGTGGCACGTTCAGTAGTTGACTCGGTGTTTGCCCAAAGTTCTCAATTTGGTCTCGCAAAGCGCGTCGCATGGTCGCGTTTGTGATTTTTGAAACGTCTACGTTTCCTTCATACGTCGTATAATAGAAAACATTCGTTGCTTTGACTGCTTCTGCACCGCGCTGCTTAAATCCAAATATGAGATCAATCCAGGTGTGCAAATTCTTAGACACGTGTTCAGATTCTAAAGCGGCTCTTTGCTTTGCAACAAAATCAACCGCGTTGCTTGCCCATTTTGGAAGTTTGACATCTCCGACTTTTTCACCTTTTTGCGTGGTGCCAAAATCGCAATTGTTCAAGTTTAAGAACATCTCAGGCATGGTGAAAAATTCAGGCGTGAGTTCCTTCACATCTGAGATATCATTTAAAACAGACTTCCACATGGATTCGACGCCCGTGAAAAGTCTATCCGCGTGATCAAATTTCCCGCCTTGCAAATTGTATGCCAAAGTTGTAAATGGCTCAAGTCTTAGGAGATAGAACATCACGACTCCAGCGGACGAATAGTGGGAACCGTAATGAAACGGTGGAATTTCCGGATCATCTTTCAGCGCATCGTACCTCTCTTTGACTTGGTTGAGTCTTTTCGGATTCAGCGCTCCGATGGGTTTTGATAAATCTCGGAAAGTCTTTGGATCGTTCAAGTCCAACACGTCCGATTCATAATCCGCGATGACGTGAGGAAAGACAGGATACTGAGTGATATCTAGATAACTGCGCCCAGCAAGCGTATTCAAAGCTAAGATATAATCAAAATTTGATAGTTCGCGTCGAATCCATCGCGAAGTGATGTCGCTCTTCCGCATCAAAACCTCTGGGTTTGAAGCTTCGAGGTAGAGAGGAACGAAGTTTTTCGGTTTCATTCGAATCAAACATTTGTAGATGTTCTTCCTTTCTTCGGAGGACCCGAAATCGATAAAGTACGTCTCTCGAGATAAAAAGAAAAACTCCAGAGCGCTTCTCTGTAACAAATATCGCCTCGATTGTACCTGATGAAGTTCATCGAGTTTCTGAATCCATGAGTGTTCGATACCGGTTTCGGTATCTTTTCCTGTAAACGATATGCAATCTTCAGTGAGAATTAACGAACCGCGAAACGTTTTTAACGGCGTCACCATCGTAGCTTCATCGTTTTTGAAAACTGGTTCGTCGCTGAGAACCATCGAGTTGGTGAGTTTATATGCGAGGCGCGTCGCATCAGTGTGAGCTCCTTTTTGTTCCCTCGCGTTCTTCTTTTCCAATTTTTTTTCTTCCTCCTGTACCTCCTGAATCATCTTTTCTTCGCTGTCAAAGTCTAAACTCTCTCTTCTGTTCACTGCTTTTGGTAACGTTATCGAAGGAAGTTCTTCCATGGCTTTTTTGTTTTGTTCTCGTTTCGGAGGTTCCTTCATTCTTCTTAAAATGTAACGTCTTCTCTTTCCAGTCTCAATCGGGTCAACCTCCCACGGGAAATTTGCAAAATCTCCGCCTTCAAACTCACTGAGAATCTTCAAGCTTTCTCGTTCGTACTTGATGCGCATCGAACGCACAAATTCGCGACGGGCTAGTTCTCTCCGCTCAATTTCGAGACATCGTTTGGACAACGGAAGATTTTCGAAATCGTTTTCTACCCAGTCCTGGACAAACGCTAAATACGCCTTCTCTTTCGTGCTTCGCAAAGATTTGTACGCATTCCATCGCTCTTCCGCAGAAACATGACCACTTGAGTCACTATTTTTTGATACATCTGTTGCGGTACCGAGAATGTTACGAATTTCTGCGTACATATCGGCCATTTTCTTGGAATCTTCATCACTCGCTTCTGAATCAGTCCCAATGCGATGCAAATGTGTATCCACGACTGATAATAATTTCAAGCCGTTATCGCGCATGACGAGGGAATTTTCCGAAACGCCGAGCTTATTAAAGCCTCTGAGTTCTTTAAAAACAAACGAAAGCAGATTCGTCAGTACTTTCTGCTCGATCGATTTCGCATTAGCTTCACCGGTCGTCTTGAAAGATTTCGACAAAATTTCGAGAACAAAAGCACCATCACGCGAGGCTCTCAACGCGTGATGTAAAAGAATGTCAAGTAAATCAATACCAACTTTGATGGTATCGTCTTCATTATCACTGTTAATTTTCGTGCGAATAAGTAGCAGGACGATCCATTCCGGGAATTCCAGCGTAGAAACTAAAGTGTCTCTGTTTTCTGCCTTTGTACACGCCAAAAGAATGAAAGCATCCAAAGCTCTCTTACGAACACTTGGTTTCGAGTACGGTAACGATTCAAGAAGGGCGTCAAACATCAATTCGTTCTTTACCGAGGGTACGTTGGCCGCCATTATGTCCTCGAGATGATTAATCTTCGTCGCCAACGAAATCGAAAGTAAAGCGTCAAATACGGATTCGTTCAAAAGCATACAAGGATTTGATCGAAGAGTATGTCTGATTGAACGAACTACCTGTGAAGCCGTGACGCTACCTTCTTCATTTATTGCTTTCGCAGAAGTCAAATCGTTAATATTTAGGAAGCCACCATTCATTAAATGACCGGTGATCAAAATGACATCGGCGATTATCTCAGATTCAGTGCCGTATTTCTCTTCGTCGCGAGATGTTCCATCTTCTTCATTTTTCATGGCAACTTTTCGGAGCAACCGCATTAAAATTTCAATGCCACCTTGACCAATGAAATTCTCGGTGAATGCACTCCTGAAAGAATGATTCAACGCGTGAACAGCTCTATTTAAAGCTTTCAATCCTTTCGAGATGATGAGTGAGTACCCTTGAGTACCATCGAAAGCACTGATGAATTCGAGAAGAATTTTTGACGCTTCAATCGCATCTCCCGCGGAAACAATCACAAAGAGCAAAAGAGTAAGCTCTTCTGCGATATCTTCATTGGATCTAAGCATCTCAATGTTGTCCCAGCCAGTATCTAGGAGCATCTGTAAACCGTTTAATTTCACAAGTGCGCTTGCGTTTGCGTGCGCTTCCGCATTTAACGAGCGCAACACTTCAACGATACCATTTGAAGAACAACCAGTTTGAGCGTATGGTTTGAGCGTCAAATAAAGAGACGCGAGCATTTCATCGTACAAGCCGTCGTGTTCTCTGGAGATGACGAGAAGTTTACCGAGTAACTTACATATTTCGACGTGCAAACTATCCTCGTTTGGTGTCTCCTGGAATAGTCTGGGAAGTATTTGAGAAAGGAGTCTTCCCAAATTCATGCTTGCCATAGCTTGAACGTTTTGAGAATGACTTCGAGCTAACTCGACCATGACTTGAAGAATGAGGCACGCGTTTGACTTATCAACGATGCGATTATCCTCTTTTCCTTCTTCATCCAACAAGAGTCTTAACATTTCACACGGTCCCGGTTGGAAATTCTCCCACATCGAATCACGAATCAAATCTCTTTTGAATACCTTTGTGTTTCCGATCAAAATCCCTTTCCGGCCCGCATTGCTAGACCCAGAGGGCGCAAGGTTCGTAACAGATTTAATGTTCAACTTTGATACGGAAGGATGGAACAGTTGCAAAAGTTTTGGCGATAGCGACTTGTCGAATATCTCCGCTTCATCTTCTTCACCCTCGGTAGTTGTGGGAGCAGTAGATGTGGCGACGTTGCCACTTGCCGTTCGCGCAAATGGATCAGTACTGCTTTCGTGATGATGATGAGTACTATTATTTTCACCACCACCACTACTATGACCACCAATTATGGATTGACTCAAAGCTGTAGTCAAAAGTGAATCTCGATATTGACCAACGTAACATGGCACGTAATCCCCCCCGCGTTCGTATAGTTTCTTGAAAGCCTGCGTTCCAAGTCCATCTCTAAAGATATACACGGGGCCAAGCTCAGCGTATAAAGCGCACTGTCTTCTCTTATCTTGCATACCAGCCATTGCTGCGGGAGGGTTTGTTCCCAGACAACAAAAACCAAGCGGTTTCGTTACTTTAGGTAGTTTCATCGAGTGCGTCTCGACGAGCTTCCCGTTGATGTACAACGATGCCATCTCTCTTGTCACGGAGTACTCCACGCCAACGCATAGCCAAGTTTTCAACTGAAACTGGTGCGAGAATGGGAGCGTAATCCTTTCGCCTTTTTCTCCTTGAGCTTCGAATATTAAGTAGTTCTTATGAAAATAACTCTCGTACCCCGAAGACCCCTCGCTCGAAAGCAACGAGAAAAGTCGCGGCATGTACTCTACCTTACTTCCAGCCGCAGCGGATGCTAAAACTTGTGCCGCCGTCGGTGAGATCTTCATATTTGGCGTTGAAATTTGCGCAGCTTGCGCTAACGCTTCCGCGTTAATCTGGTTCGTTTCGGAGTTCTCAAAGCTATTTACGTACACGTACGTGACGACCGAGAAACCATCCTTTGCGAACGGCCATTTAGCTTCCGCGTTCCCTAAAATCCCCGCATTTTCGCCGTCTAAATGAAAACAACATTTTGGCGAGAACGACGACGTAGCAGATCTTCCGTTTGCATTTCGAACCGATCGTAACAACGCTTCCACGCCTTCTTTCTTCCTTTTCCTGTTCTTTGCAATCGTCTCGAACCAAAAGCGCAGCGTTCGAGGCGAACACGAAGCGCTTGCAAACACTCCGATAATATCCAGCAACATTGCATCCTCGTACTCCGAGTGTTCTCTGTTTTCGTCGCACAATCGCTTTATGAATATCCGCAAAGCATCCGTGGAAGCATCGACAGATGCCAATGCTCGCAGTGAAGGCGATGCCGACGACGCGAGAAGAGGCGTTTGTTGCAACTCATTCCTCTCTTCTCGTGTGTTCAACTGTCCTTCTCCTTCCTCTCTCGATTCTCCATCATACGCGCCTCGAAGTTGTTCGTGTATTAATTCGATGTTCTCTAAGGATTGTTCGAGGATAAAATCGGAGACTAAAGCGTCCACGGATCTTTCGCTGTGCGCTCGGACCATTTTGTACGAACAACGCGTAACGACTTTCTCGATTGTTGTACGAGTAGGTGATTCTTTCGTCGTCGCGCTCTACTTACGACAAAAATCGAATTATTCTTCGTGCGCTCTCGCGGTCAGAGGAGTTTGGTGCGCATGATGACGTGCGTGGTTTCATGTATCGCTCCTACGATGATAAACTATTATTAGTAAAGGAGTCGTAAACTGGTATTATTCTGGAGGCGATGTTATGTAGAGTCTGTGCCCTGAATTCTTGGTTTTACTTTTAAACAGCTGCTGACAAATAAAGTACGCAAAGGGAGGCGAGCGGGTACTTTCATCAAAGAAGGAAGCGAGTCGAATGAGCTAATTATTACCAATGCTGAGTACGTATATGTACACACAAACAAACTACTATTTTTATTAAACTAGGGATGATGTTTATTGTTATTATTGGTCGCCGCCGCCTCTGCCTCCTCTGCCTCCTCTGCCTCGACCTCTCCCTCTGCCGCCGTCGCCTCTGCCGCCGCCCCGGCCTTGATACGGTCCTCTTTGCGCCGCTCTCCTTTCGTTCTCCTCTTTCGCTAACTGAATGATCTCTTCTTGCACGCACATGTATTTAATCGTATTCCCTCGAATAAAGCACGTCTCCAGCTCGTGAAACCGGTCGCCGTCTTTGTTCGTGCACACCACTTTCGTTAAGTGGACGTTCATCCAGGCGTCGCAGGCGTTTAAAACTCCGTTGTAGGTTTCACCGTTTTTCAACTCAACGAGCATGGAGTGCCCTTGAGAGGTTTTCAGCAAGGAGAGCGGTAACATTTTGTGTTGTTATAAATAATCTATTCTTGTTGTTCTCGTGGTAGTCGTACTATGTCACGTACGATCTCTTCTTCTTCGTCTAAATCTTCTAATTCTTCTTCTCGAAAAATTCGCGATCTCTTCCCTCTTATTCTTCTTTGTGTACACTCAAAATGATACTAATACTAACAAATAACAAATAAAACGCTCTTCTTCGATGTGTCTGATGTACTTGTTGTGTTGTTCACCACAATAATGGTGCGTGTGTGTTCTTAATATTATTGTCGCGACAATTATTATATCGCAAAGAGTCGATTTTCCTTCTTTTTTTTTTCTTTTTTTTCGATTCAGCGATTCGTCCTTCTTCTTCCACAAAAACAACAAACAACAACAAGAATTTTCTCGTTATTAAAATCCGCCCGCGAAAGAGAAAAGTGCATACTACATACGCAATAAAAAAGAGTTGTTGTTCTATTTTTACCACTCTACTCTGGAAGAAGGATATCATCGCCGCCATCCTCAAATGTTGGAGTAGGAGTAAAATACATTAAGAAGAAGAAGAACAAGAAGAAGAAGAAGACAACAAAGAAGAAGATATAAAAGAATAATGGCTGGACGCCTTTCAATTCCAGTCGGGATTAAGAAACTGACGAATGTCGCGGTGGTGAGATACAAAACGCACGGCATTCGGTTTGAAATCGCGTGCTATAAGAACACGGTCGTTTCTTTTCGAGCTGGCGCGGAGAAGGATGTAGATAACGTGTTACAAACGACCGCTATTTACTTGAACGTTTCCAAAGGCATCGTCGCCAAAGAGGCGGATTTGAAGAAGGCGTTCGGGACGACGGACGAGGAGAAGATATGTCGAGTGATTTTAGAAAAAGGCGAGTTACAGGTTGGAGAGAAAGAAAGAGAAGTTGGGCAAGAGTCGGTGACGAGAGATTGCGTGAACATATTGGTCGAGAAGACTATAAATCCAGAGACGAATAGGCCGTACCCGCACGGCATGATTGAAAGCGCGCTGAAGGAGTGTCACTTTTCGGTAGATCCGACCAAGTCGGCAAAGCAGCAAGCGCTGGCGATGATACCGAAATTAGCTAAGCTGTTCCCGATTAAACGAGCGCCGATGCGATTTAAGTTTACCGTGGCAGCAGAGAGCGAGGAAGAGGCGAAAATAAGGGAGGAGGAGACGTTGAATTTTCTTAAAGAACACGAAGCGAACGTAGAGACGAATAGTTTGAGCGAGGAGAAAAGTGATGATAGTAATAATAGCAAGTTCACGCGAACCATCGTGTGTACGATAGAATCTTCAATGTATAGACCGTGCGACGCGTACGCAAAAGCGAGTAAAGGGAGTGTGCGCTTAGACGTGTTATCGCTCTCGGTGACCGCAGAGGCGGAGAGTCGTTCGGCGTTTGACGAAAGTTCGTTACAAAACCAAAGTGGGAAACATAGAAAGCAAAAAGATATGGAAGACTCCTTGGAAGGAGGAATAGCGAGACTCCAGCTCGGGCAACGCTCAGATCCTTCTAGGATAAACACATCGCAAAGTAATAAAAGGAATGCGAAAGGTGCCGGAGCGGGCGGTAAAGCAGAGATGGTCGTGGACGAGAAGTTCATACTCATTCCGAGAGGGTTCATTAGAGATTTACCCGAGGAACACAAATCGCGAAGGGAACGGTTCCAAGAGCTCGATACGATAGAAGAAGGTTGGCACGTTGAATTGAGGAAGAAAGAAAATTCATCTATCGTCGAAGCGGTGTTTTTTTCTCCAGACAACGAAGCTTTCAAATCGTACGCGGAGGCACGTCGCAAGGCGCTTGGAATATTTTAATTGACAATTTTTTTTGTACGCGGCTACTATATATTAACAACAATAACAAAATCTTCTCTTATTCTTCTTCTTCTTCTTTCTCTTCCTCGTCGTCGTCGTCATCGTCGAAACCGATATCTTTCGCCTTCATCAACTTCTCTTCTCGCATCTCTTCCAAGCCGAGCTCTTCTTTTTGCTCCTCCTTGTCCAAGTCCAAATCGTCAAACTTTGGCGTTGGTTCACCAGTCATTTCGATCCATTTTCGATCCTCCCACTCGTCATCTACGCACAATCTACCGATTTTATAAAGGAAGTCCAAGGTGTCTTCAGGCGGATCCGGGCACTCTCCGAAATCGTACGGAAATCGAGGGTCGTAAACCTCCACTGAAGACTGCATCATCCTCCTTCTCTCCTTCGGGTCAAAGTTTATCAACTCGACGATTTTCTCGTGGTCCCATTCGCTCTCGTCTACTGTTTTCTTATCTCTCAATCGAATGTCCCCATCTTGCGACAAGTATCGAAACTGTTGAATTTTCTCTTCCTTCTCTTTCATCGCTTGCGCTCTTTCTTTCTTCACGCGTTCTTTATACAACCGCGCCTTCTCCTCGAAGGCGTCGTATTTTTCCGGAGGTTTCTGAAACGAAACAAACTCTGGTTCCGGTTCGTACTCCTCCTCCGGTTTCGAAAAATCCCAACACGGCCAGTTTGCTTTCTTCCCCATGACTTCTTTCATGTGTTCTTCCCACGGAGTCGTTTCGTCGTCGTCGTCTTCCTCGACTCTTAACTCGTATTGCGACCACGGCGCGTGAAAACCGTTCGCGTCTTCGATAGTCTGCGCCTCAATTTCTCGTTGCGTCTTCTTCCGAGGGGTCGTCGTACTGCTCAAAGCATCGATCGATTTCACCCGTAAAGGGTAGGTGGAAGAAGAAGAGGAACTCGTCGCTGAACCGTCTCTTTCGAACGAGTCAATGAACGCCTGATCGTCGTCCTCGTCTTCTTTGCCGTCGTCAACATTGAACTCGTCCTCATCCTCATCCGCGAGGGCAAAAGTCGTTGTTGTCGTTTTCGATTTATATTTATTAGCATAAGCAGCCTTTTCCCTGATAGTCTTCTTCAGAGTTTTTATCGTCTTTTGGAAGGGTAGCGCGGTGCTTCTCGTCGTCGTAAACGCGAGCATAGTATTCTCGATGAATGTGTTGATTATGTGTGCGTGGTGTGCTTCGAATACTATGAAGTGATGAAATGAATGATTTGATTTCCGCCAATCCACCAGCCGCCGCCTGCCTAAAAAAAAAACTGAAAAGGGAACCAAAAAAGCTCTTTTCCACAAATATTAATTGTGAGCGCGCATTGAGTAGTATTCATCAATAATGAGAGCGGCGGCGACCTTTACCACGGGAAGATGTTTCTCCTCGCTGATGTCATCATCATCGTCGAAACACTACTCTCGCGGGGGACGATGCCACCACCACACGACGACACGGTTTTTGATGTTGTGTTTGTTCGGGGCTCGTAACAGAAAAAGTACGAATTTTAGGAGTTGTAGTAGTAATAATAATAGGAGTGGTAATAATAGGAGTGGTACGACGAGGGCGAGAGCATCGTCGTCTTCATCGGAGGAGGAGGAAATAGAGAAAACGACGACGATATCGTACGCGAAATCGGGCCCGAAACAAAGACTGGACGAACTGACGTTGCTCACCAATCCAGATTTGAGCAGAAACGTCGTTCAAAGTTGGATTCAACAAGGGAAAGTCTTGGTCGATGGAGAGAAAATAACGAAACCGGGGACAAAGCTGAAACCGAACGTAAAGATTGAAGTCTTAGCGGAGGAACCGAAATTCGTCTGTCGAGGAGGGTTGAAGTTAGAGAAGGCGCTGCAGTTTTTCGAGGTGGACGTTCGAGATAAGATTTGTTTAGACTCCGGGTTGAGCACCGGCGGGTTTACCGACTGTTTGTTGCAACAAGGCGCAAAGAAAGTGTACGGCGTGGACGTTGGATACGGACAAGTGCACGAGAAAATTAGAACAGACGAACGAGTTGTAGTCATGGAACGACAGAATTTGCGATATTTAGAGGCTTTGCCGGATTTAGTGGAGGTGGTGACTTTGGATTTGAGTTTTATATCGGTGTTGAAAGTTTTACCGAGCGTGGCGAAAGTGTCGAAACCAAACGGCGATTTGATTGTTTTGATTAAACCGCAATTTGAAGCGAGACGGGAACAGATAGGGAGTAAAGGAGTTGTTCGAGACACAAAAGTGCACGAAGAGGTGATTCAAAACGTTATTGAAGGGGCGAAAACGTTAGGTTACGAGTATATTAATCACACCGTGTCGCCGATTAAAGGCGCGAAAGAAGGGAACACGGAATTTTTAGGACACTTTCGCTATCAAGAATGAATACACACTGAAGTCACTTACGCGTTACGTGTACGCGCACTCGCTTAATAAATATGTAGTAATACATCATCTTCGTGGTCTTTTGTTTGTTGCTATAATAAGAAAAACTATACTGCTGCTATTATTGTTTACTTCTTTCGTTTTATTCATTGTCCCCTCTTCGAAAGCTGCTCGGAGACCATCACCAACTGTTTTCGCTTCTGTTGCACTACGTTCATAATCCTCTCCATGTTCACTCGCAACTCCTGCACTTTCTTTTTACAGTACTCCTCCGCCCCTTTCGGTGTTTTCTCTACGAAATACCCCGTACCTATGTCTACTAAAACTTTATCCGTCGCGCCTACTTTCCCCGGAACGTATAAACTCTCCGTCACAGGCACTAACATTGGCGTCCCTACTTCCTCTTCGTTCAAAGCCTCGCAGGCCATTCCAGAGGTGTGATATTTTCCCACCGCTTGCTGTAATTTTTGTACACTCTCCGCGCACATGTTTAAATCGTGTTTTAGTTGCTCTTGCAATACCTGATATTCAAAGATGGAGAAGACGAGGAAGAAAAAGTCGGTCAATCTTTGTTCGTGAAAAGAAAAACAGATCGGAGAAAGCGAGAGAAAGAGAGAATAAATTTCGTTTTAGAATCGAACACAGAGGAAGAAGAAGGAGAGAAAGAAGCTCCCACTGTACTCACCGAGAGTTGTTCGGTAGGTGCAGTTCGAATGTCGATGCTCGTCGCGGAGGACATGATGTGATACTACGAATACTGTGTGCGTGTGTTACACGTTTCCTTTTTTCTAAAGTGCTTGTGCTGATGAATATTGTTCTTTCCCTCCTTGTGAAGTCAAAGGGGACAACGATCGAGGTGTTTTCGGACAACAGTGGGTTTGAAATTTTCGCTGGTGCGAGTTACCTGTAGTATTATTTATAACCTATCATTTCTTGCCTACCGTTTTCGCCCGGGTATATTCTCCATATTTCTCCGTTATCTTTATATACGTCTTTGATTTCGCTCACGTATTCAACCTCCACCTCTTTCACGTCCATGTAGTGAAAGATGCTGTACTCGAATTTGGTCGCTCTCTCCTTCTCGCTCCGTCCGGACAAAAGTTTTCCTATTTTATAGTTCGACTGCCACGTTCGGACACCGGAATACCAGTATCGCACTATGTGCATACTCGCATCTGAAAGGGTTTCTTTCATGTCACCGTTGTCGTAATACATGATCAATGAGGAACCGCTTTCAACGCGAAAGGAATTTTGGTTGTAAAATTTTGTCACTCGGGTGCCGTCCGCATATTTTCGGGTGATTTTCCCATCCGCGTGAACGTCCTCGGAAACACCAATTTCTGCGACATCGTTCCAAGTTGGCGCTGGATCGATATTTGGAATGCGTAAGAGTTCATCCGGAACCTTTTCTTCCTCGTAAATATGATGTTCTTCTACTTCTTCTTCTTCTTCTTTCACGCACATATTCCTAGCTTCTTGCGCGGGAGCAGCGTTGATGTATACCGGAGGCGGAGACGCTTTTGCGAACATGGGCGACGACTTCACCGGTTTTGAAACGATTGGTTCCGTTTTAACCGGTGTCTGCGAGCTATTCTGACGTTGAGACATCTTCATGCGACGCATTTCTTCTGACATTCGCTCTTTCTCCAACTTCAATGCGGCCGCTTCCTGAGATAAATTTTCAACTTGTTTCCGCAAACGATCGACAGTCAACTTTGACTTTTGATCTCTATGCTTTTGATCTTCCTTCATTTTTTCTATTTCACCTCTCAAAAGCTTAATCTCTTCGCGCTCTGTTCGAGATTGTCCTAAAACTGAGCGTTCTTTTTGTTCCAGCGCCAATCTCTCTCGCTTCATGTGTCTCGCGAAATCATCCTTTTGCTCTCTAAACTCCATCATTTGCTTCTTGAAATTTTTCATATCTTTCTCGAGTTCCGCTCGGTCCTTATCCAGAGTTTTTCGAGCGTTTTCTTGTCTTTTAATCGCAGAGCGGTTGACTGCGGCAGGCGACATGGAGCTTCGCGCCAACTCGTTGATTCGTTGGGACGAGGAGGGTGGCATAGGTGAACCTCGCACGGAACGTCGGAAAGCGGACGGAGGCGGAGTGCTCGTTGCCACGGGCGAAGTCGCTCGGTGTTTTGTCGATACAGGCTTTCTATCATCTTCACCCCCACTCGTTTGCGTAAACGACGCTACACCTGGACTACTCGTCGTCATC
>Ga0181558_10002852_pt1 | contig 16121 bp, 19 predicted proteins | sample 011ome_22_FD_133754 | JGI IMG/M metagenome (GOLD analysis project Ga0181558, IMG submission 133754) | Coastal salt marsh microbial communities from the Groves Creek Marsh, Skidaway Island, Georgia - 011507BT metaG (megahit assembly) | ecosystem: Environmental > Aquatic > Marine > Intertidal...
AGGGCGCTCTTGACCATTATCAACGCTTTTTCCAGATCGCCACGCTGGAGAGCTTGCTGGGCAAAGAATGTCAGCTCCGTCGCATCAAGTATCTCTTGCCGATCCATCATTTCCTGTTGAGGCATCCCAAAGCCCCAGATGTTACACACCTGAAAACCTAAATTAACCCGACCAAGGTCGGGTGCGGTGGTGTTATCCAGCCTTTAACGTTGTCCTGCGTAGCGGTTTCACTAGCTTTTATCAACACAGTGTTTTGCGTTCTAGGGATTGGCATCGTTTCAGTATCCGAAGCTAACGTGGGTGAGGGGTTAGGGAGGTAAAGCAATGGACACCGAAGCAGCAACAGCGTTGGTTAATGACATGCTGTTAACAGGCTTATCAATCGCTTCACCCATACTGGGCGTCGCTCTGCTGGTCGGCTTACTGGTGAGTCTTTTACAGGTCGTGACTCAGATTCAGGAGATGACCCTGACCTTTGTGCCAAAAATCTTGGCCGTTGGTGCGACCGTGCTGCTGCTCGGACACTGGATGCTAACCACACTGAAAAATTACAGCGCCAGTGCAATCGGCAACATTCCAAACTTGTTTTGAAGCTGAGAGCGAACGTAGATGCAGTTTAATCTGGAATTAACATGGTTGCTGCTGGTGCTGCTCGTCAGCATCCGGTTCGGCGTTGTGTTTTTTGCCAGCCCATTTGACGCGTTGGGACGATTGCCTGCGCGGATACGCGTATTGTCAGCTCTGGGATTATCGGCAACCTTGGTGTCGGCTCTAGGATTGTCATTTATCGAGCTACCAAGCTCCCTCGTTCAGTTTGGTCTACTCGCCATCTCGGAAGCACTGATCGGTCTTATATTGGCATTCGGGTTCTATGCCGCCTTTGGATCTATCATGGTGGCGGGCAAACTGCTTGATTTCCAAGCAGGCTTTGGTGCAGCGCAAATTCTTAATCCTACGACCAATGCAGCGAATCCTTTATTTGGAACACTCCTTGCACTCTTTGGTCTGATCATTTTTTTTATCAGCGACGCCTACCAGGTAGCCATACGGGGTTTATCGTGGTCCCTCAACGTTTTGCCTCCTGGGTCTGGGGTTATACCCGACGGCCTAAAACCCATAGTCGGGCAGTTCGGAATCACTTATCTCTATGGAGTGATTATCGCAGCGCCCGTGATCGGGGTGTTACTGCTGCTGGATACAGGGATTGCGGTCATAGGGCGTTCGATGCCCCAGATGAACGTGTATTTTCTATTTTTGCCGTTGAAGATTTTTGCGGCGCTGGCACTAGTGATGCTTGCCCTTCGCTATTTAACACCCGTATTGGAGCAGTTGTTCTTAGGCGTATTCCGGTATTGGCAGCTCACACTGAGTCAGCCTCCGGTTGCTCTAGGGTGATGTGCAATGGCTGCTAACGAACCCGACAAATCAGAAAAAACCGAGCCCGCATCGCCTTTTAAGCTAGAAGAGGCGAGACGCAAGGGCTCGGTTGCTAAAAGTGTTGAGGTGAATACCTTTCTCGCGATCTGCGCGGGCACGCTATTTCTGATGGCGGCGGGATTTGCTTTTGTCGAGAATACTTTGACCCTCTGTCGAAGGCTATTTTCTTCAGCAGGACAAATCAGTTTTGAAACACGAAGCCTTGTAGACATCGCCTCCCTTTGGACCAGCGATAGTGTGGCCATTATCGCGCCGCTGGTTGCATTGGTGATGGTCGTGGCCATCTTGAGCACCTTCGTTCAAATAGGCCCCGTTTTCTCGTTTTTCCCAATCAAACCCGATATCAAACGATTGAACCCGGTAACCGGCTTCAAACGCATATTCTCCATAAAACTGCTGTACGAGCTCGCCAAGTCCCTGGTCAAACTGGCATTGTTTGGCGGAGTGATGTTCATCACCCTCGAAAGTTTTATTGATCCCATGCTTGGGCTTTATACCAAGAGCCCTAGAGCCTTACTGCCCGAATTTCTGGGCATGTCTAGTTCCCTGCTATTCAGATTGCTGGTGGTGCTGGCGTTATTTGCCATCATTGATTGGGTCTACACCCGATGGGATTACCGAAAAAATTTGCGGATGACCAAAAAAGAGGTCAAAGACGAGCATAAGCGACGTGAAGGCGACCCAATGATTCGCCAAAAACGGCGTTCCCTAGAGCGAGAGTTAAGACTACGTAGCCAGAGCTTAGGCAACGTGGCTGAAGCAGATTTAGTCATCACCAACCCGACGCATTACGCGGTTGTGTTGAAATATGATCGAGAAACGATGGTGGCCCCCGTTGTGACTGGGAAAGGCGCCGATGAAATGGCTCGCTTGATCCGTCATGAGGCCTATCGAAAAGGCGTCCCAGTCATCAACACTCCAGCTTTGACACGCGCTATCTATCGCCGCTGCGAGCTGTATACAACAGTTCCCCAACGCCATTATGTGGCTTTGGCAAGAGCCTTTCGCATGGCCTTTGCGCAGCGATCCAAGCGAGCGGTCGGACAATGAACCAGCCTTCAGGAAATTGGCACAGAACCGTTGGCTCGCCAAGCGAGGTCACACTCGTTCTGGCCATGATGGGTATCTTACTGGTGCTATTCACACCCGTGCCGAGCGGGTTGCTGGATTTTCTGTTGGTTTTGAATTTCAGTTTTGGACTGCTCATCCTGCTGTTAACGTTTTACATGGATAAGCCACTGACGTTTTCCACCTTTCCCTCTCTGCTGCTGATCGCCACACTGTTTCGTCTCTCGCTCAACATCGCCGCCACAAGATTGATATTGGCTGATGGTGATGCCGGTCAAGTTATCGATTCCGTGGGCAACTACGTGGTCGGTGGCAATTACGTCATTGGTCTTGTGGTCTTTTTCATTCTCATCATTGTTCAATATGTGGTGGTGACCAGCGGAGCCCAGCGTGTGGCTGAGGTGGCAGCACGATTTACCCTAGATAGCATGCCTGGCAAACAGATGAGCATTGATGCTGATCTGAACATGGGATTGATCGACGAAAAAGAAGCCCAGACCCGACGCCGCAACATAGAGCGAGAGGCTAAGTTCTACGGGTCCATGTACGGTGCCAGTAAATTTGTCAAAGGAGACGCTATAGGGGGAATCCTGATTATTCTCATCGACATCATCGGCGGGCTGACGGTGGGGGTCGCCCAACGCGGGATGGACTGGGGGGAGGCCCTTCAGCGCTACACCCTGCTAACTGTGGGTGACGGCATTGTTACTCAGATACCGGCATTGGTGATCTCGACCGCTACGGGAATCATCGTCACAAGAGCAGCCACAGATGCTCAGCTGAGCGAGGAGATAACTAGCCAGATTGCGCTATATCCCAAGAGCCTAATCATGCTGGCGATCGGCCTGTGTGGGCTAATGCTGTTGCCTGGAATTCCCATTCTGCCGGTGCTAACCATATTAACAGCGGTCATCATTGGCGCTTACTTTTCCGTAAGACGGAGTCAGCGCACTGACACAGAAAAAGAAGAAGAAAACAGTGAGCAGCTGGATGAGCAGAATTTATATGACGACATTACGATAGAGCCGATCGAGCTCGCCATCGGGACGGAGCTGTTACCGGTCTGTGGCGAGATCGATGGACTGCTCATGGAAAAAGTAAAGGCTTACCGCAAACAGTACGCGATTGACATGGGCTTTGTATTTCCCAGCGTGCGTTTGGTTGGCGAATCCACTCTGGGTACCGATGCCTACGAAATCCTTATCCATGGCTCGCGGGTGGCGTCCGGTCAAATTAGGGTAGGACGCTTTCTGGCAATCAGTGCGTCCAGCAGTGACACCAACGTAGCTGGGGAGGAGACCACTGATCCAACCTATGGGCTGCCTGCCCGGTGGATCGATGAGGCGGATATACCCGTCGCCAAGAAGAGTGGGTGCACCATTGTCGATCCTATAACCGTCATATTTACCCATTTTAGCGAGACGGTACGAAGACATTCTCCTGAATTACTGAATCGCCCTGAAACTGAACAAATTCTGCAACGCGTCCGACAGGAGCAGGCCAGCTTATATGAGGAGCTGATTCCCAATATTTTGTCTCTAGGCGAAGTGCAGAAAGTACTTCGTGGGCTGCTGGCCGAGAAAGTTTCCCTCAGAAACATCGGACTCATTGTCGAAAGCTTGGTAGAGCAAGGTCGGAAAACCAAAGATGAGGAGGAGCTTATCGAAGGTGTTCGCCGCGTGCTGGGTCGTGCGATATGCGAAAACTTAGCCGACCACAGCGGTGCGCTGCAGGTGCTGACCCTCGATCCAGCTGTTGAGCATGTATTGCAATTGGGTCTTCGTGCGTCGGAAAGCAAAGTCAGCATGATGATTGATCCCCGGACCTCAGAGAAGTTACTGCAAGAACTGGGTAAGGAAAGCGAAAAAATGATGCTCGAAAGTCTTCAGCCAGTTCTGCTTTGTTCTGCAACCTTACGGCGCCACATCAAACGACTACTGGATAGGGTACTTCCACACATTACCGTCTTAGCGCTGGATGAGGTGCCGGCAAATACCTCAATTACCTCATGGGGCGTTGTTCGGATAGACCGCGGGTTACTTAGCAAAGATCGTGTGGCAGCAGCCAACCAGCGCGCAACGCGTGAACAAGAAATCGACATAGATCCGATAATGGGGGCAACACAATGAGCGAAATCACGGCGCTACTTGGAACGGCTCTGAACAATGACATGATTGCGATGCGTGTCATTTCACAAAATTTGGCCAACATCAATACCGATGGATACAAGAGAGAGGTTGCGTTTTCTTCACTCATTACGCCACCACAGAATACCGCCTTGCCGGGAGTGGCGGGTTCAAGTGGATCTCTGACCGGACATATGCTGCCCGGTATTGATTCTCTCAGAGACCTACAGCAGGGCAGTTTGCGCTATTCGGGTAGCGCGTTTGACGTTGCCATAGAGGGCAATGGATTTTTTGAAGTGCTAACCGATAGCGGCCCCGGGGTCACCCGAAAAGGCACCATGACAATTAACCGAGAAGGTTATCTCAGCTTGATCACCGGGGAAGTGGTGCAGGGCGAACGCGGTCAAATTCAGCTACAAAATAGTCCATTCGAGATAGACAAAGACGGCATCGTTTCGCAGGACGGGAGAGAAATTGATCGCTTGAGCGTTGTTGCCTTTGAAAACCCTACCTTGCTGCAATACCTCGGTGAGGGGCTTTTCGCAACATCTGAAAAAGCGCAATTGGTTGAAACACCATTTTCTGGAAGCGTCATGCAGGGCTACATCGAGACATCAAATGTACGCAGCGCTGATGAGGTGATCCGAATGATCGAAGTAACAAGGCACTTTGAGACAACGCACAAAATACTCAAGGGGTATGACGGCATGCTCGATTCAGCCATTAATGTTTTGGGTGATCTTTAACCACCAATAAGGGGAATATTATGTTGGATGCGCTTTATGTTGCCGCCTCTGGAATGCACGCCGAACTAACCCAGCTCGATGTCATTTCCAATAATCTGGCCAATCTAAACACGGCTGCCTTTAAACGCAGTACCGTCAGCTTCGACGATTTGGTTTACCGCGATGCGGTCTCCTCCTCAAGTGCCCTCGATAGGGTGTACAGCCAGATGCAGGTCGGCATGGGAAGCGGTGTCGCAGCCATTTCACGGGACTTCAGCTCAGGTGATTTGATTCCCACGGGGAATCCGTTGGATCTAGCGATTCAGGGACAGGGATTCATGGAAGTCGTTCTGGGAAACGGAGAATATGCATTTACCCGCAATGGAGCCCTTCGCATAGATAGCGACGGCTATCTGGAAACTACGAGCGGACATCGCCTAGCAAACAATATTCAAATCCCACCGGACGCCACTGATATCTACATAGCGGAGACGGGGGAAGTCCGCGTGCGCATTGAGGATGAGCAAGAGTTTTTTGAAGTTGGTCAGATTGAACTTGCCAATTTCATCAACCCTTCAAGCCTCGAGGCGATAGGAGAAAATCTATTTATAGCCACGGACGATAGCAGTGGTTTGATGATAGCAAACCCTGGCGAGACTGGTTTTGGCAAATTAGCACAGGGATTCATGGAGAGCTCTAACGTCAATCTCGTCAACGAAATGATGACGCTAGTCGTTACGCAGCGCGCCTATGAGGTTAATTCTCAGGTCATCCGTGCTGTCGATGAAATGCTGCGCATCAACAACAGTCTGCGAAGCTAATGACGCGTGCGATCTCGATGACATTGGTGGCGATTCTGGTGACCATTATGCCCGCCACCCTAGCTGCATCTGAATCTTTGGGCAGGTTGCTCATTGTTTATCCTGTTATCGAAATGGGAGGGGACGACAGCGAGGCGCTGACGCTGCATCGTGTCGCGCGGATCGTCGATGCCACCCCAGTATCAGATACAGATGCGCTTGCCCAATTACAGCTAACGTCGCCGAGTTTTGCAGGCCAAAGTCATACGACGCTAAGTGAGGTCACGCGTTGGTTACAGACTTTCGAGCCCCTCGCTGATTTCGAAGTCCTAGGTCCGGAGCGCATCACAATCCGGAGCGATGTTTCGGAGCGACAGATCGCAAAGGTGATTGAGCTGGGAGCACAGGCCATTGATACCCGAGTAAGAGCGCATTGGCCTGAGCAGTATAGACAACTGCAATATAGGTTCATGGGTAAGGCAAGCGATCTGAAGATTCATGACGACACCCTGTGGGTTTTGAGCACTGACCACCTGAACAATATGGGGCGCAGAGCTTCAGTAAAGTTGACGCTGTCTCGCGACAACGCCGAGCAAACTGTGATGCTCTGGTACGAGGTCTCGGGTGAAACTCTGGCCTGGCGCGCGAGGGATGACATTGGCGTTCATCAAACAGCCAACCCAGCTTTGTTTTATTCCGCGTGGATCAATCTCGTTGATCGACATGCTCAGGAACTTGAAGTTCCAAATCAGGAAAGCCGGTTAACAGTTGAACTTCGCGCCGATCAGGTCTTAACCAAACAGGCATTGGAGCCTACCCCCGCCATTGCCTACGGTCAGTCCGTGGCTGTGCACGTGGTGGCTCGTGGACTACGTTTAACGACTCGGGCAACTGCCAAGGAAACGGCCGGCATCGGTCAGACTGTGAAGCTTGCATCAGACAGCTCAAATGAGGTTTTTCAGGCTCTGGTGGTGGCGCCAGGGATAGTAGAAATCAACCATGATCTCCCTGTTAGGAGGATTCACTAATGAAACCTAGACGCCCACGATCTTTTTTGGGTTTAGTTTGCGTTGTGACCTTGCTGTCGATTTCGCTGGCTCACGGGGAAAATTTGTATTCTGAAAATACTTACCTTTCCCACGTTGCCGATAAAAAAGCGTTTCGGGTTGGTGATTTATTGACAGTCATGATTCTTGAGAATGCGGAGGCTCGATCGGCATCGGATCGTAGCGTTGAGCGGGATGTAAGCGTTGGCGCTGATATAGATGTCGGTGGTGTTGACGAGGACGGCAGTATTGGCATTGGAATAGATCGCGGCAGCGCAGACGTTACTCGCCGCGCAGGTACGATAAAAGCAGCGATGACCGTGTCGGTGGCTGAGGTGGATTCGGCTGGGAATTTGACGGTTGAGGGACAGCAGCGCATCGCCATTGATGGTGAGGAACAACTCATAACCGTCCACGGCAACGTTCGGCCAGTCGACATCTCAGCGGACAACACGGTGTTGTCATCACGCTTGCTGAATGCCCGAATCGTCTACAACGGCTACGACGTTACCGATGATGGAGAAAAACGAAATTGGCTCTACAGAACCCTCAGTAGCCTGGGATTAATTTAGGAGGAATGATGATCAAATTCGCACAGCAACGCATGGGCGCTATCGCTGGAATAACTTTCCTCACCATGGCTCTAGTGTTAACCCAAACCGCCTTTGCCGCGACGCGGCTCAAAGAGTTGGCTCGAATTGAAGGTACTCGCAGCAATGACATTGTGGGCTATGGAATCGTAGTTGGTCTTGCAGGAACCGGAGATTCCATGCGCAGTAAAGCCACGATGCAGTCTGTCACCAACACTCTGAATCAATTCGGCATACGCGTGCCCGCGGACGATATCAATAGTCGCAACGTGGCTGCGGTTATCATTACGGCGACGTTACCCGCTTTTGCTCAGCCCGGAGACAAGATCGACGTCAACGTCAGTTCGGTTGGCGACGCTCGCAGTCTTGTTGGGGGCACTTTGCTCATGGCGCCGTTGAGCGCCGCCAACAACAAAGTCTATGCATTGGCGCAGGGTCAAGTGTCCGTGGGTGGCTTCCAATTTGACTACAACGGCAACCTGGTTCAAAAAAACCATCCCACCGTAGGTATGATTCCCGGCGGAGGCAGCATTGAGCGGGGAACAACTACGGATCTACTCAGCGCCGACGGCACGATTAACATTCTTCTCGATGATCCCGACTTCACAACTGCCAGTCGCATTAAAAAAGCATTGAACGCTGAATTTGGTCAACCGCTGGCCTCTGCAGTCAGTGCAGGCAAGGTCGCAATCTCATTGCCGGAAAATAGTGGCGACCTTGTAGATATCATCACCATCATCGAAAACGTAGAACTTGTTCCTGATCAGGTTGCTCGCGTTGTGATTAATGAACGCACGGGCACCGTTATTTCTGGCGGCAACGTCCGTCTTGACGATGTGACTATTTCCCATGGAGAACTCAAGGTAGTCATCTCGACAGATTACTTGGTTTCTCAACCAAATCTGGGGAATTTCAATGTGGGAGGAGTGTCCCCCGGGGTCAGGACGGTGGTCGTGCCTGATACCGACATTCAGGTCACTGAAGACTACGCCACGGCGGTGGACTTACCCTCGGGCACATCAATCAGCGATCTCGTGACGTCCCTGCGGCAGATAAAAACCAGTACCCGAGATGTCATAACAATCCTGCAGGGCATAAAGCGCGCTGGAGCGCTCCATGCACAACTCATTATTCAATAAGGAGCCACTATGTCCGGACCACTTGATTCCATCACCAGTGCTTTAGTTGGCAAAAGCCTGGACGCATCCCTCGCGGTACACCAGGTGATCGCCCATAACATCGCCAACGTCAACTCTACGGGTTTCCGCCCGCTGAGCGTTAATTTTGAGCAGCTTATGAGTGATATGACTCAAGCCCTTAATGCGGCGCCAGATCCCGCTGCGCTCCGGGAGCGCCTCGCGAATATTGCAATCGACGTAGAACCCGATCAGCACTCGGACTCGGTTCAGCTGGACCAGCAAATGGTTCTGTTAGCCAAAAACACAACGCACTACCAAGCACTGCTCAGCGCGCGCTCACTCTATGGAGAACTCGTGGGCATGGCCATCAGGGGAGGCAAAGCCTAATGGATTACGCCAGTATTTTTGAAATCAGTGCAAGTGGCATGGACTTTCAGGCCCAGCGTCTAGAGGCCATCGCAAGTAATTTGGCAAACATCAATACGACCCGCGGCGTCAATGGGCGTCTTTATCAGCCCCTCGTTGCACTCGCTAGTGCAGGTGGCAGTCAGTTTGATCAATTGTTGGGGGGCGTGGCCGAGGTCAATATCGTGGAACGTCAGACCGCACCTCGCTTGGTCTTCAATCCTGCGCATCCCGATGCCGATGCTCAAGGTTATGTCGCTATGCCTAATATCAATCCTGTGGATGAAATGTTGGCAATGATGACTGCTACACGGGCGTATGAAGCCAACATTCGTACCTTGAACGCGGCCCGAACGATGGCAATGCGCGCATTGGAAATAGGGAGTAAAGGTTAATGGCTGACATGTTAATAGCTCCAATTCAAGCAATAGGCGAAACATCAATAAGCGGTGCTGCTGCAGGTATTAAACAGGCCGAATTCAGCGACTGGCTTGTCAATCAAGTGGCACATAGTGAAACAGCGATAAAAGCTGCTGAGTCTGAGGTGCAAAAACTAGCACTTGGAGAGGCAGATAACTTGCATCAGGTAATGATCTCATTATCAAAGGCAAAAACGTCCTTCGAGCTAACCCTGCAGGTGCGCAATAAGCTGCTCGAGGGTTTCCAAGAAGTGATGCGAATGAGCGTATGAGGACTGAACCAAGGTGGTCAATATGAGTAATTTCATGGGGGACCCTGGCCGAATCAAGCTGTTTAGCTTCTTTGCCGGCCTGTTCGTTATTGTCGCTTTCGCTACCGGGCTTCTACTTTGGGCAAATCAGCCACAAATGACTCCTCTGTTCAGCGGACTCAACGAGCGCGATGCTTCTGAAGTCTTAACACAGCTTGAGGAAATGAAAGTTCCCTATCAAATCTCGGCTGACGGTAAAGCAATTTTGGTTGATCGGAAGGTCGCCGATGAAACGCGAATCAAACTCGATGGCCGCGGCCTTGCCGTCAATGGAGGCGAGGGGTTTGAACTATTCGACGATGCAGACTACGGCATGACCGAATTCGTTCAGAAAATTAATTATCAGCGAGCGCTGCAGGGAGAGCTTTCGCGCACCATCAATGCGTTAGACGAGGTTCGGTATGCGCGAGTTCATCTTGTGCTTCCCGAGCGAGGACTTTTTAGAGCGCCAGAAAATTCGGCGAAGGCCTCAATCACTTTAATCAAGCAGCCAGGCCTTCATCTGGGAGCAACGCAGATAGCCGGTATTCAGCAGATGGTGGCCTCGGCGGTCGATGGTATGGCGGCTGAAGCCGTTACCGTTTTGGATGAGCGGGGAGTGGTGATAAGCCAAGGTGTATCCGAAGCTGACAGTGAGCCTCGCGTGGGGCTGAGTCGAAAGCAGGAGGTTGAAGAGTACCTAACTAGCAAAGCCAATAAAATTCTGAGTCAAGTATTTGGTACGGGCGCCAGCGTTGTAAAAATAGATGTCTCGCTGAATCTTGATAATGTGCAGATGACCCGTGAAAGCTGGCAGACCCCGGACGCCGCCGAGAGTGACGGCTTGGTGGCATCTAGTAGCGTTCAGCGAAAGTTCTCGGAAACCGCCGGTGAAGCTAATGAGGCGCGGGATAACACCCTCGCTTCAGAGAGCGTCGAGATGGAGTATCGAATTAACAAAACAGTAGAGCAAGTTGTAAAGCGCGAAGGTGCTATCGATTTCATGACGGTTAGCGTGCTGGTTCCTGCCGATACCAGCGCCGACAAGCTGGACGCTGTGCAAGGGCTTGTGGCTACAGCCGTCGGATTCCGAGCAGATAGAGGAGATATTATTAGAGTGATTCCACTATCTCTGAACTCGTCGGAAGAGACGCCGCCTGGTTCATTACCGGCGCTACAGCCGCTTTTCGCTGATACAGATCAAGCCCCCTCGGCAGTCAACCAGAGACTGGAGCCAATCCTATAAATGCTGCTACCTGGACTGGATTCTTATGGCTCGCAGCAGGCGCTATCGTAGCCTTCGTGCTTCTTTCAATCTGGCCGCGACAACAGAAAACCTCATTACAACATTTATCCGATAACGAAAAATCCTTACTCCTTGAGGAAGTCCAGACGTGGTTTGCCGACGGCTCCAATGAGTCAGTAAGCCGCCCCAAGAGCGTCGATTCCGTATGAGTGCACAACAGACCTCGCAGGCTGGTTCTGCCGCTAAAAAAGTAGCAATGCGTCTTCAAACGTTGACCCCTGAAGATAGATCTTGGCTGCTCACCCGTCTGAGCCGCGATCAGCGCGAAGAAGTGATTGAGGCAGAACAAGCGTTACTAAAAATTACCGGCGATACTCGCTTAAATTTTGACCAATTTATTCATGCCAGCGGAGATGGCGAATCTACACCGCCAAAAACGGTAGTTTTCGAGCGTTGGTCCGTGACGCAGGTAACAAAACTCCTCGACTCAGTGCCTCCGTTATGGGTGGCGGGGATTTTTCATTACACAACATGGCGAGGGGCAGATCGCTACCTCATGGATCAGAATACGGAGCGGCGAAAAGCAATCCAAGCGGGGCACCACCCACTAAAACCAAAGGCGTGTTTGGCATTGTGTCGGACCCTTGAACGGTCGCTTAGGGAGGGATGACGAGTGGGAGAAATCTATCGATCAGCCTCAATAACTGGAGTTCGACGCCTCGAAACCACCTCCAATAATGTGCAGGCTGGAAAAAAAGAGAGACTGCCTAGTGACGATCACAAACCGGTAAGGGACGAAACGGCCAAGCAACAGGCTACACATTCAAAGCAGGAGTCCCAGTCCAAAAGTGTAGCTGAAGCCGTCGCACAGGCACCTGCGAGTACAGGAGAGTTTGAGCGGCTGCGGGATCTGTCGCTGATACAAAAGCAAAGGATAGTTCAGCTTGAGGAGGAGCGAGAGCAGTTGCTGCAGGATTGCTCCCAGCTTGCCGACGATGTGGTTCGATTGGAACAAAAACTCACCGCTGGAATTGAAGAGACAACGGCTTCAGCCCACGAGGCCGGATTGCGACAAGCTCAGGAGCAATTAGCAGCCCAAGAGCAAACCATGTCCGACGAACTACATAGGATGCGCAGGTTGTTTCAAGACAATCTGCAGACCCACCTGCAGCAAATTGATGAGTTGGCGCTTGAAATCGCTTTTGCAGCACTTACCCGAATAGTGGGCGAACAGTTCGGAGATCCAAACTTTACGCGTGCGGTCGTGACGAAGGCATTGAAGGGCGTCAGGGATGCACAGAAATTAACCGTGCACCTGTCCCCCAGCGATGTGGAAATCATGGAGCGTCACGCAGCAGCCACCGGTGACAGCGCCATTCTCGCTGAGATCAACTACGTGGCCGATCCGCGTGTGACGGTGGGCGGCTGTCTCATCGAAACCGACACCGGTGTATGGGACGCAAGGCTGGAAACTCAATTGCAACGGCTCCGGGATACCATAGCGAAAACCATAAGAGAGGGAGCGGCAGACTGATGGCCATAGGCTCCTTCGCGGCAACGGTGGACCAGGTTCGGCTTGCTGTTGAAAAGTGCGAAACCGTTCCCCGGGTAGGCAAAGTTACCCAGTATTTCGGAATGGCGGTTGAATCAAATGGCCCGGACGTCTTTTTGGGCGAGATTTGCCAAATTTATCCACCCCATGCACGCCGTCCAATCAGCGCTGAAGTTGTTGGCTTTAAAGACGGACGCGTGATTCTCATGCCTTACGATACCTTACACGGAATCCACATAGGGTCGGAGATCACGGCAACCAATGAGTCCGCAAAAATGCCTGTGGGCCCCGATCTTCTCGGTCGCGTCGTTGATGCTTTTGGACAACCTGTCGACGATCGTGGTCCGATCGAGCCCGCAGAGCACTATCCATTGCATCCCGAACCCATCAACCACCTTACGCGCAAACCTATCAAACACGCCTTAGTGACCGGCGTCGGTGTGATCGACACCTGTTTAACAGTGGGCAAAGGTCAACGAATGGGAATTTTCGCAGGTAGTGGCGTCGGCAAAAGTACGCTGCTGGGAATGATTTCCAAAAACAGTCAGGCGCAGGTCAATGTTATTGCACTAATCGGTGAGCGCGGACGTGAGGTTCTTGACTTCATACACAAGAATCTAGGCACTGAGGGCCTAAAAAAATCGGTCGTTATCGTAGCTGGCGCAGACCAGCCAGCGCTGGTGCGCACCCGTGCGGCTTTCGCAGCAACAGCTGTGGCTGAATATTTTCGCAATCAGGGCGTCGATGTGATGTTAGCAATGGATTCCCTGACCCGCTTCGCCATGGCCCAAAGAGAGATTGGCCTTGCCGTTGGGGAGCCGCCGACATCGCGGGGCTACACTCCGTCTTCCTTCTCGATATTACCCAAACTGCTTGAGCGCGCTGGTAATTTTGAGACGGGGGGATCAATTACGGGGTTTTACACAGTATTGGTGGAAGGGGATGACTTCAATGAGCCGGTCACCGATAACTTACGTGCCATTCTCGATGGCCACATTATCCTGTCGCGCGGGCTAGCCAATAAAAGTCTTTTACCTGCGGTCGATATTTTGGAAAGTGCGAGCCGTCTCCTGACAGATTTGATTGACGACAGCCATCAGGCGACGATTGCTGAGCTCAAACGCTTGTTAACCATCCATCAGGAAAGCAAAGACATTATTGAGATGGGAGTTTACCAGCGAGGCAACAATGCAGACCTAGATCGCGCAATCGCAGTGCTTCCTCTCGTTCAGGACCTATTTCGCCAGCAACCTGATTTCGCGGCTGATCCAAGCTCCACGCTCAATGAACTTAATCGCTGTATGGCGCAAGCGGGCGTGCAAAAGCGGGGTGATTTTGGTCGAGCTAGCAGAGCCAGCGGGGGTGGAGCTTCATGAGCCGAATCAACAATCGTTATCGGCGTGTTTTAAAGCGCTTCTCCTGGGAGTATCTAAAGCTCGAAATGGAGGTGGGGGAGAGTCATCATTTCCTTCAGCAGCTGAAAGATGTCGACGTGAAATTGAGCAGCGATATCGAAGAATTACTTGCGATCGAGAACACGCCGCAACAGCTGATTTTTACTGATCAACGCCAGAATATGCTTGCTATTGCTTCAGAGCTAGCTCTGCTACGGCGTCAGAATCGAGAACAAATTGATGAAAATCGGTTCAGGCTCACGCAGTTAAAGCGTCGAATGTTGTTGGCAAAAAATCGCGTTCAACACGTGACCGAAAAAAGTGCTGTTGCTGAGCTCGCCGGCCAAAATGAGATTTTTTCTCGGGAGATGAACGAGCTCAATGATCAATTCGCTTCCAACCAGAGAGCGCGTTCAAGAGGAACGCTTTCCGAAGAAATTTTTAGAGGAGCACGCGATGCCTGATGACATAATTGTTTCGATCAACACACCACCGAAATCCGTGGGAAGCACGTCGACACCTAGTGGCAATCGGGACGAATGGCTAGCCCAGCTAGAGGATGCCGCATTTGCTTTGCGCGATGACAGTCTTCGTCCGCACCAAGATGACGCTAGAAACCCCGTGAACGGGGATCATCCGCAGATGCCCACCGATGAACCGGTGTCCTCGACGAGTGCGCAAGAGCAATCAATCACAGATATTCAAAATGTGTTTTCAACGCGTGTGAGCCAGCAGTATTTGTCCAGGAACGCAGCCGCCATTCGGCAGTTTATTAGTAGGCCTAGTTCGCCGCTTCCCCCATCCGTGGGTACGACCTCTACTCTTACCAGTAACGGCCCATCCTCACCGGGTGTGCGACCTGCCACATCCGCCCCGCGCCTAGAGCAGCTACTCAACCGGCTACATTTCAGCGAGCTAAACATTAGTGTTACCAGCAGGGGCGATGAGATGACGATCTGGGTGCGGGACTTCAAACAGAAATACGGCGCCGAGTTGTTCCATTGGGTGCAGGATCTTCAGCAGTTACTTGAGAGCAGCGGTAAGACGCTGGCACGCGTTATGGTCAACGGCAAACAGGTACAACACCTTAATGAGTTACTGGGAGGCGGGAAATGGCAATAGATTCCATTGGTGCGGTAGGTAATGTTCAAGTCGCGGCGGCCCAGGCATCTGTAGGACTGGAAGATTTTTTGCAGATTTTTCTAACGCAATTGAACTATCAAGATCCACTTGAACCTGTAGATAACCGCGAATTTCTTGCGCAGCTAGCGCAATTCTCCTCTGTGGAAATAGCTAATCGAACTAGCGAAACAACCACGGCCTTACTCGACGTTAGTAGTTTGTCCCAGTCCATCGGTCTTCTTGGAAAAACCGTGAACGTCAACCTTGAACAAGGCAGTGCGTCGGGAACCGTTATTGCAATGAGTCTAGTAAACGGACAGCCGCAGCTCACCATCTCGCAGGAAAACGGATCCCTATTACGTGCTAGTCCAACGCAAGTGAGTACCGTTATTGAGTTAGGAGGACGCTAATATGTCGGATCTTCTGGGAACTCTTTACAAGGCGATGTCGGGTTTAAACGCGTTTACCAGGGGTCTTGATAACCTCAGTAATAACGTGGCGAACCTGAATACCACGGGATATAAAGCCAATGATGTTTTTTATCGTGAGCTGACCGGGGGTAATGGCTCGGGATATTCTGATGACCTAGGCAATCAAATTCAGACTGGTCAGGGTGTTGAGGTCGGCGGCACAAAAGTGCGATTTGCTGACGGCGAACTGGCTGAGACTGGAGAGGATACCGACCTTGCTATTAGCGGCAACGGTTTCTTCGTCCTCCGCGATGGTGATACGGAATACTATAGCCGCGCTGGGGAATTTGAG
>Ga0181558_10002853_pt1 | contig 16119 bp, 20 predicted proteins | sample 011ome_22_FD_133754 | JGI IMG/M metagenome (GOLD analysis project Ga0181558, IMG submission 133754) | Coastal salt marsh microbial communities from the Groves Creek Marsh, Skidaway Island, Georgia - 011507BT metaG (megahit assembly) | ecosystem: Environmental > Aquatic > Marine > Intertidal...
CGCAGGCGCTGGCCGTGGTGGAAGATCACTTTCCCGATCTTGTTATCACAGATGCCAAGCAAACCACCTATCATGGCTTTCGTGCTTATCAGTTTTTGGGTGAACGGGCACAGGTTATTGTCGCCGCTGATACAGGGCATTTCTACCACAAAACCCGTCTCACCCGCACAACCTTTGCGCCTGATGGCACCCGATTGCATCGCAAAATCTATTGGGGCCGATTTTTATCAACCTTCCACAATTTGGGTTGGGTCGATACACGCTTTAGCACAATTTTAGCGGATATAAGCGCTTGGGCCCTGATTATTTTTGGATTTTCAGGTTTGTTTATCTGGGGCTTCCCACGGCACAAGCGCTACCTGCGCGCTTTAGGTGGCCTGTGGCCAAAATAGCCAGCACATAAAAATTAAGCGACTATCCGTAAATTGGAACAACTTGCGCGCGAGGACAGGAGCAAACACGCAGCCACGCGCGCGTGGGACGCATAATAAAAAAGGTGGATAAAAGGGTGAATGGCTTCAACGCAGCACAACTTAAAGCGTTGATTTATAAACGAATTTTAATATGAAATGGTGCCCTCCACAGGCACGGCGGCACGCCTTACAATTTTTGCATCTGCAGCGATGGCCTTTTTGGCCGTATTCGCTTTGGCCCTATCCTTGGCGGCGGGGCGCGTTGCGGCGCGATGGTCTGAGGATTTAGCGCGCAGCAGCACCATTCGCGTGGCTGCCCCTTTGGCGGAGATGGACGCGCAGGTTGATGCAGTGCTTGCGGCCCTTGCGCAAACGCCCGGTGTCGCCTCTGCGCGAGCTTTATCCTTGGAAGAACGAAGCGATCTGCTTGCCCCATGGTTTGGCACCGATATGCCCCTTGAATTTCTGCCTTTGCCACGGATCATTGATGTGATGGAGACGGCAGAAGGCTATGATGTCGAGGGCTTGCGCCTGCGTTTGGAAGCTGAGGCGCCTGATGCTGTTTTGGATAATCATGATACATGGCGCACGGCGTTGATCTCGGCGGCGGGGCGGTTGCGCATGATGGGGTATCTGGCGCTGGCTTTGATCTTTGCCGCAACGGTTGCAATGGTCAGTTTGGCGGCGCAAGCAGCGCTTGCGGCCAATGTGCAGGTGATCCGCGTCTTGCGATTGGTTGGTGCCCGTGATGCCTATATCGCGGGGGCCTTCGTGCGAAGATTTGCCTTGCGCAGTTTGATTGGGGGCGGGTGCGGCGCTGCGCTTGGGATAGGCGCGCTGTTGGTTTTTCCAAATCAAGCAAGCGCGCAAAGCTTTATGGTGGGTCTCAGCTTTTCGGGTCTTGAGTGGCTCTTGCCCTTGATTATTCCCGTGATGATCGCTTTTGTGTCTTTCCAAGCGACCAAGGCTGCGGCCTTCCAAACTTTGCGAGGCATGCCATGATCCAATGGGTAAGATCCCTGATCTTTGTTGGTCAGATGTATCTGATGATCCCGTTTGTCGCGCTGGCCTTCGCCCCATGGGCGATTGTCTCGCGCCAAGGCGCTGTGGCAGGCGTGCGGTTTTATGCGCGTTATGTGCGGTGGACGGCGGCGCTATTGGTTGGTCTGCGCTCAGAGGTGCGGGGGGATGTGCCTCAGGGTGAGGTGATTGTGGCCTCAAAGCATCAAAGCTTTTTTGATATTATCATCCTGACCTCGGTGCTTCCGCGCCCGCGATTCATCATGAAGAAATCCCTCAAAAACGCGCCTTTTTTGGGCTGGTATGCAGCGCGGCTTGGCTGTGTTGCGGTTGACCGCGGCAAGCGAGGGCAGGCCATTCAAGCTATGGTCGATGGCGTGCTGGCGGGCATGGGCGATGAGGGGCAGTTGATCATATTCCCGCAAGGCACCCGTGTGGCCCCGCGTGTCAGTAAGCCCTATAAGGTTGGGGTGGGCGTATTGGTCGAACGCACAAAAATGCCATGTGTGCCCGCGGCGACCAATGTCGGCCTGTTCTGGCCCCGCATCGGCATTGCGCGCAAATCTGGTCTCGCGGTGGTTGAGTTTTTGCCACCGATCCCCGCAGGGCAAGATGTGCAGCAGGTGATGGCGCATCTCGAACGCGAGATCGAGGCCGCCTCAGATGCACTGATGGACGAAACGGGGCTTTAAGCCGCCAAGCCCTTCGAGCCCAAATCAAGATATTTCTTGCGCCGTGCAGAAATCAGCTTTTTGCGATCCATGCCCTTTGTTGCGGCAAGCATCGCCTCGATGGCCTGACCAACTGCCGCGATGGTTGCCGCTTTGTCGCGCTGCGCGCCGCCCATTGGTTCGGGGATGATGCGGTCGCAGACGCCCAATTTTTGCAAATCCTGTGCAGTTAGGCGCAAGGCCTCTGCGGCTTCGCGCATCCGTTCGGCGTCTTTCCAGAGGATTGAGGCGCAGCCTTCGGGGCTGATGACCGAGTAAATCGAATGTTCCAACATGGCGAGGTGATCTGCGGTGGCAAAGGCCACGGCGCCGCCTGATCCGCCTTCGCCAATAATCACGCTGATCAAAGGCACACCAATTTCGAGGCATTTCTGCGTTGACCGCGCAATGGCCTCAGATTGGCCGCGTTCCTCAGCACCTTTTCCAGGATAGGCGCCAGGTGTGTCGACCAAAGTGACAACAGGCAGGCCAAACCGATCAGCCATATCCATCAAACGTACGGCTTTGCGATAGCCTTCGGGCCGCGCCATGCCAAAGTTATGTTCAATGCGTGATTTGGTGTCATTGCCCTTTTCGTGACCAATCACCACAACGGGGCGATCATTGAATCGTGCAATCCCCCCCATCACGGCGTGGTCATCGGCAAAGTTCCGATCCCCAGCAAGCGGGGTATATTCGGTGAACAGCGCGTTGATGTAATCGCGGCAATGTGGCCTGTCGGGGTGACGCGCAACTTGGCATTTGCGCCAAGGGGTGAGGTTTTTATAGAGATCCTTCAGGATATCTTGCGCCTTTTTATCCAGCGCTTTTGCCTCTGCCTCGACATCCATTTCAGAATTGCCACGCGCCATTGCGCGCAACTCTTCTGCCTTGCCTTCAATCTCGGCCAAGGGTTTTTCGAAATCGAGATAGTTCATCACACCTCCGCAGGGCATGGCCGCGTATGCGGCATGGGTCGTTACTGGCTTATGCCTATATGGCTAAGCCTGACCAAAGATGCAACGAACAAGCGCGCTTGATTAGCCTTGCGCAATCATCTGTGCTTGTTTGACAATCACCTCAGCCTGTTTGATCGAGGCGATATCGACCAAGCGGCCCTTATAGACAGTCGCCCCTGCGCCGCTGCGCTTAGCGTCTTCCATAGCGGCCAGAATTTCCTGCGCTTCGGCCACCGCTGCCTCTGACGGGGTGAACACCTCATTGGCGAGTGCGATTTGCTTGGGATGGATGGCCCATTTTCCAACCATACCCAAAGTGGCCGAGCGGCGGGCCTGCGCGCGATAGCCTTCATCATCCGAGAAATCGCCAAATGGCCCATCTACGGGCAAGACGCCATGGGTGCGGCAGGCGGCGACAATCGCGGTCTGTGCCCAATGCCATGGATCAGAATAATGCCGCGCCCCATCGTGCAGCATATAGTAATTTTCCTGCGTGCCGCCGATGCCCGTGGTCTGCATGCCCATTGAGGCCGCGAAATCCGCAGCCCCTAGGCTTATGGCGACAAGGCGGGGCGATGCCGCGGCGATTTCTTCGACATGGGCAATGCCTGCCGCAGATTCAATAATGACCTCGAAATTGATCCGCTTTTGGCGGCCTTTGGCGGCTTCAATCGCTGAAACAAGCGCATCGACCGCGTAAATATCAGCGGCATTTCCCACCTTTGGGATCATGATCTGATCCAGACGGTCAGACGCGTTTTCCAGCAGATCAACCACATCCCGATACCAATAGGGCGTATCAAGCCCGTTGATCCGCACGCTGAGGGTCTTTTTGCCCCAATCAACTGCACCGATGGCCTCGATCACATTCGCACGGGCCGCTTCTTTGTCACTGGGGGCAACGGAATCTTCGAGATCTAAGTTGATGACATCCGCTGCCGAGGCCGCCATTTTCTCAAAAAGTTTCACATTCGAGCCAGGCCCGAAAAGCTGACAACGGTTTGGGCGGGCCACAGGTTGGGGCTGGAGGCGGAAGCTCATCAGATGTTCCTTCGGCGGATGATGCGCTAGGGTCGCGCAAGGAAGTTTCGTTTTTTTTTGATCTTTGGGTATGATATTACGCGGAGTTTCGCAAGTGCTGCACTGCGGCAAAATGGAAATTTCTGGAAATTAGACCCCGTTTACCCCCGTGCCGTTGCCGCTGATCCCGATCAGGCCTATAGCGGCGAAGTAAAGATTTTGCGGAGCCACCTATGAAACAGCATCCTGCGTATGGCTTATTGCTTGCACTGACGGGCGCGTTGATCATCGCGCCTGATACGTTGCTGATGCGCTTGTCTGGTATGGGCGGGTTCGAGATGTTGGGCTGGCGCGGCACGGCGATGGGTTTGGTGCTGATTGCGGCTTGGCTGATAGCCGCGCGTGGGCGGCATCTTGTTGAAGTGTCAGCCCTTGCCACGGGTGGAGGCGCTTTGTTGGTTTTGTGTCAGGCTCTGAATGGGGCGCTTTTCAGCGTGGCCATCTCGGTGGCCCCCGTCACTGTGGTGTTGATGGGCGTTGCGACCGTCCCGATTTTCTCGGCGGTGTTGTCTCATTTGATGTTGGGCGAGCCTACGACCCGCGCCACATGGTTGACGATTGCGGCGGTTCTTTTCGGGATTGCTCTGGCGATATTCGGCAAATCCGATGCGGGCCTGCCCTTTGATTTAGCCACGCTTTGGGGCGGCTTGATGGGCCTGTCTATGGGCGGGTTTCTGGCCATGACCTTTGTTCTGATCCGCAAGCACCATCAATTGCCGATTTTACTCGGTATGGGCCTTGGGGCTTTTGTGTCGGGCATGGTGGGGTGGGCCTTTGGCGTGCCAAGCGGGGCAAGCAGCTTTGATGTGTTTTTGATTTTGGTGACAGGCGCGGTGATTTTGCCTGCCAGTTTTTTCCTGCTTATGCTGGCAAACCGATATACGGCATCGGCCAATGTCAGCCTTTTGATGCTGTTAGAAACCGTGCTTGGCCCGATCCTTGTCTGGGTTGGCGTGGGCGAGGCACCGACCCCTTTGATGATGGTGGGCGGTGCGATTGTGGTCGCCTCACTGGCAACATATTTGCTGCATATGCGCTTTGCGCGGGGGCGTGCAGCCCGCGCTGCGTGACTATTGCAAATCAGCAAAAGCCTTTTGCATCCGCGCAACCGCCTCTTCAATCTGCGCATGGGGCATGGCGAGATTAAATCGCAGGAATGGCGCGCCACCCAAGCCGAAGCTTGACCCGTAATTGGTGGCGATCCGCGCGTCCCCTTCCACACGGGCTATGGATTCTTCATGGCTCATGCCAGTTCCCGAAAAGTCGACCCATGACAAATAGGTCGCCTCTAATTTCATAGGCTTTAGGCCTGGAATTTTGGTGATGCCTGCATCAAATGTTTCTGCGTTTTTTGCGAGATAGGCGCAAAGTGCATTGACCCATTCTACACCTTCGGGGCTATAGGCCGCCTCGGCCATTGCGAGGCCAAAGGAATTGGCCGAAATCCCCAAAGCGCCCATGCGCGCGGCAAAGCGTTTGCGCAGCTCCGCGTCAGGGATGATCACATTGCCCGAATGGCCACCCGCAATGTTAAAGGTTTTGGTGGTCGCGGTCATCATCACCAAACGATCCATGATCCCGTCAATTTTCGCCATTGGGGTATGGGTATGGCCGGGCATGATCAGGTCATGGTGGATTTCATCTGAAACTAAGATCAGATCATGTCTCCGCGCGAAATCGGCAATTGCCTGCAATTCTTCAACAGTCCAAACCCTGCCGCCTGGATTATGGGGGGAGCAGAGGATCAACATTTTCTCGCGCCCTGTCATCGCCGCATCCCATGCGGGGATGTCGAGGTGATATTTGCCTTCAATCAGTGCAAGCGGGCATTCGACCACCTGACGATTGGCGGCGCGGATCACGCGGGCAAAGGCATGATAGACGGGCGTCATTAGAACCACGCCATCCCCCTTTTGCGTATAGGTATCCACGCAAAGCGCCGTTCCGTTGACCAGACCATGAGTGGTGAAAATCCAGTCGGGCTCAATCTCCCAGCCATGGCGGTTTGCCATCCACCATCCAATGGCGGCGCGATAGGCGCGTTCATCACCGTAATAGCCGTAGATGCCATGATCGAGCATGTTTTGCAGCGCGGTTTGCACAGATTGAGGGGGGCGGAAATCCATATCTGCCACCCACATGGACAACCCATCTTCTGGGCCAATCCCATAAATTGACGACATCATATCCCATTTCATTGAATGGGTGCCTTGGCGATTGATGATTTCGTCAAAGTTCATCGGTGTTTTCCATTCTTTGGCGGCATGTGTGGCGCGTTCTTTGATATATCACATAAATGGACATATATTCTAAATCAATAAAATTTATAAGAACAACGTCTTTATAATTTCCGTATAATTAGAATATTCGTTCTGTTTTCACCAGATTTCATGCATCAGCCTATCAGGCGCGCCTGCCCTGTGCAAACCCCAGCCGCGCTGGTTGCGCGGGGCGCAGAATTCGCTTATGCCACAGGCCATGATTTACCCAATATTAATTCATCCTGATCCTCGTCTGAAAAAGGTCGCACAAGATGTGCCCGACCTTTCGGATGAGTTGCGCGCTCTTGCAGATGATATGCTCAAGACGATGTATCACGCGCCCGGTATTGGTCTGGCTGCGCCACAAATTGGGATTGATCAGCGCGTGATCGTGATGGATTGCGTCAAAGAGGAAGGGGCAACACCCCGCCCGACCGCGATGTTCAACCCCAAGATCGTGGAATCCTCGGATGAAAAAAACATCCACGAGGAAGGCTGTTTGTCGATCCCAGATGTTTATGCCGATGTCGAGCGTCCGCGCGATGTGACTGTGGAATGGTTGGATCGCGATGGCGTTTTACAGCGCGAGACATTTACGGGACTTTGGGCCACTTGTGTGCAGCATGAGCTTGACCATCTCGATGGGGTCCTCTTTATCGATTATCTCAAGCCCTTGAAGCGGCAATTGATCACCCGAAAGATGCAAAAGCTTAAGCGCGATATCGCGCGCGATAAGGTGTAGCTTTGCGCATTGTTTTCATGGGCTCGCCCGAATTTTCTTGTGCGCCTTTGCGCGCCTTGATTGCGGCGGGGCATGAGATAGCCGCGGTCTATTGTCAGCCCCCCCGTCCCGCAGGGCGCGGCAAGAAACCCCGCGCGACCCCTGTTCACGCCTTGGCCGAAGATCTGCACCTGCCAGTGCGCCATCCCGAAACCTTGCGCATTGCCGAGGCACAGGCCGAATTCACAGCATGGGCTGCCGATATTGCCGTGGTTGTGGCTTATGGTTTGATCTTGCCTCAGGCGGTGCTTGATGCGCCGCGCTTGGGCTGCGTGAATATCCATGCTTCGCTTTTGCCGCGTTGGCGTGGCGCGGCCCCTATTCATCGTGCGATTATGGCGGGGGATGATGAGACAGGCATTTCCATTATGCAAATGGAGGCGGGGCTTGATACGGGGCCAGTTTTATTGACCCGCACCCTGCCAATCGGCGCGGAGGATACCACCGCCGCGCTGCATGATCGTCTTTCGCAGCTTGGCGCTGAGGCGATTGTTGCCGCGCTTGCCGATTTTGACAGTCTTTCCCCTGTTCCGCAGCCGCAAGAGGGCGTGACCTATGCCGAAAAGATCGATAAGGCCGAGGCTGCCATAGACTGGTCGAATGATGCCGCAGAGATTGACCGCCAAATTCGCGGTCTTTCACCCTTTCCTGGTGCATGGACAACGCATTCGGGGCGGCGGTTAAAATTCCTTGCCTGCCGAAGGGCGCAGGCGCGGCCCGATGGGGCTGCGGCAGGGTCGGTCATTGATGGCCTGACAATCGCGTGCGGCACGGGCGCGATTGAGATCACCGAACTGCAACCCGAGGGCAAGCCGCGCATGGCCGCGGCCGATTTCTTGCGTGGCACAGATCTGCCTGCAGGGACAATTTTGGGCTTGTGATTATTTGAAGGGGGCCATGCCCGCACGGGCCAAGGCATCCGCGCGTTCGTTCTCGGGATGGCCTGCATGGCCCTTGACCCATGTCCACGTTACCTGATGGCGCGCTGCCGCCTCATCCAAACGCCGCCAAAGGTCTTCGTTTTTGACAGGCTTTTTTGTGGCGGTGCGCCAATTATTGCGTTTCCAACTGCGCAGCCATTCGGTGATGCCGCCTTTGACATAGGCGCTATCTGTCACCACGGTAATTGTGCTTGGACGCTCCAGCGCCTCAAGCGCGTTAATCGCGGCCAAAAGCTCCATTCGATTATTGGTGGTGTCTGCTTCACCGCTTTTGAGTTCGCGTTCTTTGACAACGGCATCGCCAGTCTTGGCTTGCAGCAGCGCACCCCATCCACCAGGGCCAGGGTTGCCTGAACAGGCCCCATCCGTATAGGCGAATAGCTCAGGCATAGAGGACGCCCAGTGTTAGGCACAAAATGACAAGGCTGCTCAAAAGCCCGCGCAACCGCAGCCACCAGTTCGGTGCAAGGCCCGCACGCATCGCCCATGCATCAAGGGGCAAAAGCGCCAAGAAGCCCATGATCAGGATTGGCAAAGCCTGATGGGTTGGGCCAAATCCAAGGAAAAACGCCGCCAATGCGGGGATCGTGGATGCCGCAAGGCCATATCCCATCATCTGCGGTGATGGCGCATGCACAGCAAAGCCCCATATGACCCCCGCCATAAAACATAGGATCACGATCCCATAATTGCGCAGCAGTATATCGGGTGCGAAATTCGGCAGAAGCCAGTCGCCAAGGGGGGCGGCGGAGGGGATGACCAAGCACAGCGCGGCATAGGCAAAGGGCAAAACCCCAGCCAAGCCTAAATATAATGCCGCCTTTGGTATGTGATCGCTGCTGCTCATATCTCAGCTTGTCCCGCATCTTTGCGCAGCGCGCAAGCGCATTGGGCTATCTATGGCTGAGCATTCGATTGCCAGTGGCGGGCATCGCGCAGCTTTTGGAATTCTTTGAAACTTTGCACAAACCCCATTGTTCCATCGGCACCGCTGTCTCTAATCTGACCCTATCTGCCGAACGCTTATGCGGCGGCATGATGCGTTCAAAAACGGAGAGGGCGCTCTGCGCCCAAGAAGGGGAAAGATATGTTTGCAGACTTCAAAAGCTTCATTGCCCGTGGCAATGTTATGGATATGGCTGTGGGGATTATCATCGGGGCAGCCTTCACCGCGATTGTAACGTCACTCGTGGGCGACTTGATCAATCCATTGATCGCTATTTTTACGGGCGGGATTGATTTCTCGGGTTGGTTCTACGCCTTAGACGGAAATGACTATGCCTCGCTTGCCGTGGCGCTCGAAGCAGGTGCGCCTGTTTTTGCGATTGGGAAATTTGTGATGGCGGTCATCAATTTCTTGATCGTAGCTTTTGTGGTTTTCATGCTGGTGCGTTTGGTCAACCGCATCAAATCGATGACAGAAGCAGAGAAGGAAGAAGCCGCTTTAGCCCCCGCAGGCCCAAGCGAATTGGACATTCTGATTGAAATCCGTGATGCTCTGGCCAAGAAGTAAGCACGAATAAAACATGCGTCCCCGTCACCATGGCGGGGCGCAAGCCGTTTTAGCGAGAGATGATATGGGTTTTGAGTTGGATATCACAGATCGCAAAATCTTGGAAGTTCTGCAAAAGAACGGCCGCATCACCAATGCGGAGCTATCCGAACAGGTGAATTTGTCCGCCTCGTCCTGTCATCGGCGGATCACGCGCTTGGAGCAGGAGGGGATCATCCGAGATTATGTCGCCTTGGTGGATCACCGTGCGATTGGTCGGATGACAACCGTCTTTGTGGAAATTAGCCTGTCAGGACAGGCGGACGAAGTTTTGCAAGCCTTTGAGCAGGCCGTGAAGCGGGTGCCAGATGTGTTGGAATGCCATCTTATGGCAGGCAGCGCGGATTATCTTCTAAAGGTGGTGGCACGCGACAGCGAAGATTTCGCCCGCGTTCATCGCGAATATCTGGCCCGTTTGCCAGGGGTATCGAAGATGCAATCCAGCTTTGCTCTGAAAAACGTATTTTCAACCACTGCCTTGCCGATTTAGCCGAGGAAATAACCCACGCCGTATAGCGTGGCCATGCCTGCAAAAACAGCTGCGATGGCATTTTTGCGCCAGACCCCCACGCTCAAGGCTACGATTGCCGCACTCAATCGGGGGGCATCTAGCGCGCCGCCTGTCGCTTGCGGCCATAGCACCAAGGGCGTGATCAATGCGGGCAGGATCGCCACTGGCGTATAGCGCAAATGGCGCAAGACCCATTCTGGTAGATCGCGGTTACCCAAAATTCCCAAAAAGGACAGCCGCACCAGATAGCTGCCGCAGCCAAGCGCAGCGATGATCAGCCAGACCGTGGTTTCGGAATAGGCGCTCATGTCAGCTTCGCCTTTGCAAGGCTCATGCGCCGTTCCACCTCTGCGCCAACGATCATGGCGGTGATCCCTGCGACCATCAACCAAAGGTTATAGGGCATCCAATTTAGTAAGACCGCCATAACCACCGCGGTCATTGCCGCCGCGATATGCGCAAGTGTGCGCAAGGCGGGGGCCACCAATGCAAGAAAGGTAATCGGAACTGCGAAATCGAGTGCAAATTCAGGTGGTATGGTTGCGCCTAAGACTGCACCTGCATAGGTCGCGCCATACCACAGGGGGCAAATCGGGGTCGCAAGTCCAAAGAAATAGACCACTTTCCATCTGACCGAGCGTTCAGGCTGTGCCTCATAGGTTTGCATGGCCATTGCATAGGTCTGGTCGACCAACATGTAGGATAACAGCGCGCGCTGCCATAAAGGCGCGGCCCCTAAATGCGGGGTGATCGAGGCTGAATACATCGCCATGCGCAGATTAACAGCCAAAGCAGAGGCCAAAACCACCAAGACGGGTGCATTTTCCGTCATCAGCTGCAGCGCGGTGAATTGGGCCGAGCCCGCAATGACAAGGAATGAAAATCCCATGACTTGCGATAGGGGTAGACCCGCTTCTGTGCCAAGAACCCCAAATAACAGACCAAATGGCAGAAGCACCAATAGGAACGGCAATCCGCCAATGATCCCAGAGAGATAGGCCGAGTCTGAGGGGGCTTTGCGCATCTTGCACCATTGTCGTTTCTGCCCATGCGATCTAGCCTTGATGGGCGAAGGATGCAATCTGCGCGGATGGATAAGGGCAAAGCAATGATCTGTGGCGTGATCTTGGCAGGCGGGGAAGCGCGCCGTATGGGCGGGCAGGACAAGGGACGGCTGCTGCTGCGGGGCCAAAGCCTCTATGCGCATGTTATTGACCGCGCGCGCCCGCAGGTGGATCATTTGATCCTCTCCGCCAATGGCGACTCCGCGCTTTATGCTGATCTTGGGCTTGATGTGGTTGCTGATGGCGCATTCGCCGCGATGGGGCCGCTTGGCGGCGTTTTGGCGGCATTGCGCGCAGCCAAGATGCTTGGGGCGCAGCGGGTGATGAGCTTTGCCTCGGACAGCCCGTTTTTTCCAAGCGATATCGTGGCGCAATTATGCGCCGCACAAGGGCATGACGCATTGGTTTTTGCTGAGGATCAAAGCGGGGGCATACATCCAACATTTGCGCTGTGGGATGTGGATTTGGCCGATCCATTGGCGGCAGAATTGCGGGGGGGTGGCCGCAAAATGCGCGATGTCATTGCGCGATTGGGCGGGGTTTCTGCCCCTCTCGATGCACCTGAACAGGCGTTTTTCAACATTAATACAAAGGCTGATTTGGAACAGGCCGCTGAGATGGCCTTATGAGCGCGGGACGCTTTGATCATATTGTGGTGGTCGATTGGTCGGCACGAGCCACCCCAAGCCCCAAAGCCCCCACGAAGGACGCGATTTTCATTGCGCATTCTGCGCATGGTGCAATGCCACAGGTGAGCTATTATCGCACGCGCGCCGATGCGATGGCCGCGCTTGAGCCGCTGATGACAGACACCCTTTTGCGGGATGAACGTATCTTGGCGACCTTTGACTTTTCCTTCGCCTACCCTGCGGGCTTTGCAAAGCAACTGACAGGCAAGGCCGATGCGCTATCGGTTTGGCCGCTTTTTGCACAGATGGTTGAGGATGGGCCAGACAATGCGAATAATCGATTCGATGTGGCCCGCGCGCTTAATCGCCGTTTTCCTGGGGTTGGCCCCTTTTGGTGTGTGCCCAAAACACAGGCCTGCCCTGATCTGCCCGCGCGTGACCTGCGCCAAGGACATGATCTGCCAGAACGGCGCAAAGTTGAATTGGCCTATGGCAAAATGCAGCCGGGGTGGAAGCTTTACACCACGGGATCTGTGGGATCACAGGCGATCCTTGGGATCGCAAGATTGCAGTCCTTGCGCGGGCGGTTTGGGCCGGCGCTTGCCGTGGCGCCTTATGACGGGATCGAGCGGCCTATTGTTTTGGCAGAATGTTGGCCATCGTTGATGGCGAAAGAGATCGCACATTATGCTTTGGCGGGCGAAATCCCAGATGCCGCACAGGTGCGGGTGATTGCAGCGGGTTTGGCCGCTTTGGCCCCTGATGATCTTGCAAAAATGCTTGTCGATGGTGATGCCGAGGAGGGCGGTGTTTTGGGTGCGGGGCATGAGGCGCTGTTGCGCTCTGCGATCCATGCGGCCTTGGGGCCTTAGTCAAAAATTCCAGTCACACGCCCGAGCAACATAAAGGCCCGTGCGCTGCGGGTGGCACTGAGTTTGACAATATCTTCATCGGTTGCAGCCTGCTCGAACTGACAGAAAACGCGATCAAATTCGCGCAAATACTGATGAACTGCTTCGCGGAAGGCTGTGTCTTGCCGCATCCGACCAGTGGAAAGCGCGATGGAAGACCGATCTCGAATACCGCCAAGCGATGCAATCGCGCGGCCCCGCTCGCCTTTCGCGAATTTGCGCCAAATCTCAGGGCGGGCGCGGTCTGGATTGAGATCATCCATGAAAATCCCGTCTTGCGAGAGCAGGGTCAACACATCCTGTGCAGCGCGGATCAAAGGGCGTGTTGCAGGGTCTTCTAGGGCAGCGCGAAGGGCGCGAAAGCCCTCCTTGTCCTGATCATTATTCGGGAAATGGAGCGCACAAATAAAGTCAGCGGGCGTGACCGGATGGTTCATGGCGGGCTCGGCTGCGATAAGCGATAAATCCGATTGTGGCCGATCTGGGGCAGGGAGCGGGCTTAGGGGCACAGCCGCCCGCAGGTCGGGGTCTGCAGGCGCAAAGATGTAAAACTGGCGAGCTTGGTATCGGTGGCCAATTGTGCCTCCGCCAAAGCCTCTATGCGGTTTTGTGTTTCTCGCAAATCAGCGGGCGCAGCCCCGCCATGAAGTGCGTCCTCAATATTGTTGAGCCTCAGGCGCAGATCTTGGGCCTGAAGACGCAGGCTTTGTGTGAGGCACAGGAGGCTTAGGACGATCCACAACAAAACAAGCGGCAAGATTGCCCCAACCGCGACCATGACCCCGCTCAGCATCTCGGCCATATTCGGGGTGTCACCGCCAAAGCCCAGCGCCGTGAGGCTGAGTGCCCCAATCCAAAGCAAGGCCAAGGCCAGCGCGATGCCTTCGCGCAGTCCAAAGGACATCGCGCCATCGGCGCACTGAAGAAAACCAACCGCACGGCCTACCCAAATCTGCTTGTCCCGCGTGAAGCGATGCGCAAGCGTCAATCTGGGGTGAGGCACTGCTGCGGGGATCATCACACGTAGGTCACCTTCGTGATCTCGTAATCCTTGCTGCCACCGGGTGTTTTGACCTCTACGCTATCGCCTTCATCTTTACCGATCAAAGCGCGGGCCAAGGGCGATTTGATATTGAGCAAACCTTTTTCGATATCGGCCTCAGATTCGCCGACAATCTGGTAGGTTTTTTCTTCCTCAGTATCCTCATCAATCAACACAACCGTGGCGCCGAATTTAATCGGGCCAGACAGGGTCTTGGGGTCGATGACCTGTGCAAGGCCCAAAATCCCCTCTAATTCCTTGATGCGGCCTTCGATGAAGGATTGTTTTTCGCGGGCCGAGTGATATTCGGCATTTTCCGACAAATCCCCATGCTCGCGCGCCTCTGCAATCGCCTTGATGACAGAAGGGCGCTCAACACTACGCAGATGCTTCAGCTCGGCATCAAGGGCGCTATACCCTGTCGGGGTCATCGGTATTTTTTCCATTGGAACTCGGGGCCTCAAACTTAGGTCTTGGAATGGTCAATCGTCTTAAAATGAGCAGTCTGGACCCAGACGTTAGGGGCTCTTTGCCCTAGTTTCAACGGGCAAGACGCAGAACGCCACACGCGGCGCAAGAAAATGACCCAAACGCCACGCAGGCTTAGTAGGTCACTGCGTTTTCGCTTGGCGGTTCAGGCGGGCCATCTGCGCCGCAGGCGGCCAAAGTTCCACCTAAAGTCAGGGCCAATAGCCCCAGCTTAATCCATGATGCAAAAGAGCGCCCCATCACGCCAACCTTTCTTTCCATCGTGCAATTTGCAGGCGCACCTGATCGGGTGCGGTGCCGCCATAGGATTGGCGCGAGGCAACCGAGTTGTGAACCCCCAAAACATCAAACACGGCCGCAGTGATGTTGGATTGCACTGTTTGCATATCCGCAAGGCTGAGATCAGGCAAATCAAAGCCCCGATCCTCGGCCATTTTGACAAGCGCACCTGTTACATGATGCGCTTCACGGAATGGCAGGCCCAATTCACGCACCAACCAATCGGCGAGATCAGTTGCGGTTGAAAAACCAGATGCGGCGGCGCGCTCTAGCGCGTCTTTATTGGCACACATGTCACCAAGCATCCCCGCCATAGCTGCCATTGCGATCATGAGGTTATCAGCAGCATCAAAGACCTGCTCTTTGTCCTCCTGCATATCCTTGGAATAGGCCAAGGGCAGACCTTTCATGACCGTCATCAAGGCCACATTCGCCCCCATGATCCGCCCAATTTTGGCGCGGATCAATTCCGCCGCATCAGGGTTTTTCTTTTGCGGCATGATGGAGGAGCCTGTTGAAAACCGATCCGACAGGGTCACAAAGCGGAATTGTGCCGAAGACCAGATCACCAATTCTTCAGCCAATCGCGACAGATGCATCGCGCAAATGGAGGCCGCCCCGAGATAGTCTAGGGCGAAATCGCGATCTGAAACCGCATCCAAGGAATTCGCCATAGGCCGGTCGAAACCTAGGGCTTCTGCGGTCATGTGGCGGTCAATTGGAAAAGATGTGCCTGCAAGGGCGGCCGCACCAAGCGGGCATTCATTCATCCGCGCGCGCGCATCCTGAAAGCGCGATAAATCGCGGGCGAACATCTCCACATAGGCCATCATATGATGCCCCCATGTTACGGGCTGCGCGGTTTGAAGATGGGTAAAGCCAGGCATCACCCAATCAGCGCCCGCTTCGGCCTGCGCCAATGCCGCGCGGATCAAGGCCTGCAGCCCCTCAATGGCCGCATCCATCTGATCCCGCACCCATAGGCGAAAATCGGTGGCGACCTGATCATTGCGTGACCGAGCCGTATGAAGACGTCCTGCGGGCTCACCAATCAGGGTTTTAAGCCGCGCTTCGATATTCATGTGAATATCCTCAAGGGCGGTGGAAAATTCGAATGTGCCGCTCTCAATTTCTGACAAGATCGTGAGCAGGCCTTCCCTGATCGTCTTGGCATCTTTACTGCTGATAATGCCTTGGGCGGCCAGCATAGCAGCATGGGCGCGCGAGCCAGCGACATCTTGCGCGCTGAGCCTTTGGTCAAAGCCGATAGATGCGTTAATCGCCTCCATCAAAGCATCTGGCCCTGCGGCGAAGCGACCGCCCCACATTGCGTTTGAAGATTTCCGTGCCATGTTCTGTTTTATCCGCCGATCAAAGAAAGGATGCCGCTAGGATGCTCCCGCGCCGTATCATTACCCTGCTCTACATTGCCTTGGGTTTCTGTGCAAATGCCGCCTTTGCGCAAGATCTTTCGCAG
>Ga0181558_10002856_pt1 | contig 16114 bp, 29 predicted proteins | sample 011ome_22_FD_133754 | JGI IMG/M metagenome (GOLD analysis project Ga0181558, IMG submission 133754) | Coastal salt marsh microbial communities from the Groves Creek Marsh, Skidaway Island, Georgia - 011507BT metaG (megahit assembly) | ecosystem: Environmental > Aquatic > Marine > Intertidal...
ATATACTCGCTCCCTGATTTTCTTTGCCGTAGTCCCGAAATGCTCCGCTACCTTTCCGTAATCTCCCCCGTATTCTTTAAGGGCATGAGCAAGTACATCTGTTTTAATTTTGTGCGATCTGGGCATCCTGTAGTATCTTTATGAGTGGCTGGAAGGTTGACTTCCAGTGTGAGCTATTCCTCAGAAATGCGTAAGTGCCCTTTCTCGTGTATGCAGTCAGCCTATTTCTGTCTGTATAACTAAATGGATCGAAGTTACACCCCATACAGAAGTTTCTGGCGTCTCCAATATTAACCTTATCCCATGTAGTCATGCGAGATATTCGCCTGACATGATCTAAGTCCAGCCCAGATCGTATAGCTACCTCTTGATCACTTAACGCACAATGTATACGCTCCCCACTACGCTCCTTTGCGTACAGACGAACGAATACAGGTGGGTACTTATTTAATATCTGCCATGGGCTTAATTTTCCATTCTTTTGCATACGAGTGAACCTCCTTCATATCTGCAGAACCCTTAGAGATGTCTCCTAACACCACCTTGGTTCTGCACCCTGCCCTGTGGGCAAGTAATATCCAGTTGTCAAAATACTCCTCCAGTATTGGACGAACCCTCTCGTAAGCATCGAATGCTTCGCCTTTTAGTTTTTGATCCCTAGCCATAGTTTTGGAATGTAAAAACACCCAAACCTAAAAGCAACACGAAAATACATGTTACGAACATCTAAAAAAGTAATTTTAGACCCACTTGCAATAACCCAGCAAAATGTATACTTTGCGGAGATTCCATAATACCCTGTATATTATGGAGTTATGCCAAAATACTCACTACTAAGTTTTTCGTCCACTCTGCTATTTTTGTAGTTTTTAAGAAAAATCTCGGATGACATGTGACCCATTGTGTCCAGGGCCCATGCAAAGTCCCTCCAGTATCCATAACTAGCAAACGAGTGCCTAGCTCCATTAGCTGGATACTCAAACCCTGCCCTGCGACACGCCTTACGCCTAGCTTGCGTTATTCCATAGTAAGATGGCATAACCAAACCCTTAGACTTAGGTATCCATGACCATAAGTTATCTGGTGGCTTAATCCACCTCTCCCTTCCGGTCTTTGTTAGTTCAGCCCTTAATCCGATCCGCTTCCCGTATTGAATATCTGAGTACTTCAATGTAGCCATTTCCATTTCAGGGCGAATGCCTGTGAATAGCATGATTGCGATACTTGGTTTATACTTTTCTTCGATTTCCCCCAAAAGCAACCTAACTTGCTCAACACCAAGGATGCCTGGTAGCTTAAAGAAAGCCTTCTTTTTGGTAATCTTAAGGTCTGGGTTGGTTTGCATATACCAATCTGTAACACTACCACCAAGTCCATGCTTTGCGCACCAAGCCATGAATATTCTAACCGCCCTCCCATACTCCTGCCTTGTTGTAGTGGATAGCTTTCCACTATTAACATATTTCTTGTAGTCATCCACCAATACCTCTGACACCGCCCTTCCCTCACCAAACCACCTAAGGAACCTATTCACCCTCTCCTCTGTGGTCTTTAAGCCTTTCTGCTTTGGTTTTGCTGGATTGAAATTATTTTCTATGTAATCAGCTAAATATAAATCCCTAGCTATATATAGAAGGGTTTGGTCACCGAGTGGCTCTTTTTCTTTAACAGAATCAAGCCAATTCAAAACATTAAAAGAGTTTGCCTCTGCGTAAGAATTAAAGAATTTCCTACGCCTCTTTCCGTCATGATGGACGGACAGCACCCACTTTTGCTTACCCCTAACTACACCCCTAAATATATTAACTTTCATCTGTTGCCACTTTTGTTGCCAGTAAAACTATATATTTCGGTATATTTCGGTATATTTCGGTGTAAACGAAAAAAGCACCCCCCATTGCTGAGAAGTGCTTATTTAGTGAGATTATGGCTTAAAATAAGTGGCACACCCGGAGAGAGTCGAACTCCCAACCTCCTGATCCGTAGTCAGGACATGATTCGCTTATTTACTGAACTACAGAGTTCTGTTGCCATATTGTTGCCAGATTAACTTTATGGAATCCATTATTTCTTCGTCATGGAAATAAACCCATGTAGCCATGCTGACATTGCAAATCAAGGAGATCACTAAGATTACGCCAAGGCATAAGACCAATGTCTTAATACTTTGAGCAATCCCTTCCACCTTTAATGCAAGGTCGTGAATATCATTTAACCGAGTGCCATCCACTCTTATTTCACCAATCTCACCCTCAAAATCTGTTGCCCATTCCTTGGAGTCGTGCAGGATTGTTAAGTTTGTTGAGGGAGTATTCATATAATTATTTCTTTCTATTTAGCTTGTATGCGAATTGGTCAATTTTTAGCGGGTTGTAGTCCGAATCTAATTCCTCCTCAACAGATATTATATACCACTCTATGCAGTTCTTAACGAACTCAGCGGTAGACTTTTTAGTATTTTCTACAATCACCTGCATGGAGTCATAGGTCTCCTTAGGGATCCTGCAGTTTATGGCTTGATGTGTCATAGTTAATCCTTTCAGGGTAAACTCTCTGATATTTTTTTATCCCTGTCAAGCATTTCGGTATTTTTCGGTACATATCGGTATTTTGATTATTTTATATCATTATGATATTTTTACTTGCCTCATGACATTTCGGTGCTTAAATACACCGAGTATGGATGCAGGAAAACTTTTCTTAAACAGCGCGGAAGCCTTTAAGTTATTGGGATTTAGTAGGTCTAGTGGGTATGCATATCTGGCTCATCTTGAGAAACACGGAATTTTAAAGCCAGTTTGGTTACCCGCACTAAAAACTCCTAGATGGAGAATGAGTGAGGTTGAGTCATTGGCTAAAGAAAGCCCACTACACGATGTCCCTGAATTCAAGGCTAAGTAGTTTTAATAATCACAAATATACGAATATGAATATACCTAACTTAAGTGGTGTGGCTGACCCAAAAAATGTAAGCCAAAAAGGAGCAGGCAGATTTACTGCCGACTATATTAATTGGGCGAGGACTCTTCATGACATAAGAGAGCATGCTATAGGTTGGATGCCTGAGATGGTTGATGATAATAACGGTAATCAGCTTCATAAAGCCCCTGATGGGTCGGCTTACCTAATGATAAGATTCCGTCATGAAGATGGAACCACAACAACTGCAATTCCTCATGCAATTATGGATAATAAAATGCTACCCGTTGTAGGAGATAAGATTGGTGCAAGGGATGTAGCGGACTCATTTGTTCGCGGAGCCTGTAAGTCCGCGGCAGCACTTTTTGGGTACGCATGGCAAATGTGGTCAAAAGATGATCCTATGGCAAGGGATATGGAGCCTGAGCGTAAAATAGTCAAGGAGGGTGCAATCAAGCAATCCACGGACGAGGCCTTTAGTAAAATGATTTGGCCGGGAAAAAAGAAGCATACAGGTAAAACCTTAGGTGAGATAATGGAGAATGATCCTGCTTACCTTAAGGGTGTACTAGACACTGCTTACGAAGTTTTAAAGGAATCTGACCCTGCCCTGCTTAAAGCGATAGAGACTTTAGTTTCAAGGCAGTCAGACAACGGAAAACAAGATTTTAAGGAGGCTGCATAAATGGAGCGTTCGGAGGAGGTACAGGCAAAACTTTCGGCTTCTAAATTAGAGGCATCGAGTCTTTGTCCTGCGTTTTTTCAAGCTAGTAAAAAGTTCACATGGAATGGAGATAGGGATTCCGCTACGGAGGGAACCATCCGACATGAGAATGAAGAAAATCAAGTCCCATTAGAGGATATTGATGATGATGAGCGAAGAAAATGTGCGTACCGAAGCCGAATTGCTTTAGCAGAGTGCAGGGAAAAAGTTTTTGGTGATAAAGTGGGTATTGTCGCTAGAGAAGCTAGGTATTGGTATGGAGACCTGTGGAGTGGTCAATTAGACTATATGGAAACATCTGGGGTAGATGTTCTCATCGCAGACTATAAAACCCTCCATGGGTCTCATACTCCAGCCCCTAAAAACATTCAGTTATTAGCACAGGCGATTCTCGTAGTTAAGAATCACCCAGATATAGAGAATGTTTATGCAGTCCTTATAGAGCCCTTTAATGACCCTACATATACAACTGTTAAATATAGCAGGAAGTATTTAGAGGAGAAGGCAATGTGGCTCGAAGAGGTAGCCAAGAGGGCTTACTCAGACAATCCAGATCAAGTCGCAGGACCAAAGCAATGCAAGTGGTGTAATGCCCTGTATGTGTGCCCTACTGCAAGAACAGCAATGGTAGAAATTTTAAACAAATAATTGGAAGGGAAAATATGGAAAAGAAAACTGAAGAGCCTAGGTGGCTCGATAGACCTGAGCATCTAGCGGAGGCTATGGAACTGATTCCGATCATGGAATCTTTTATCAAGCAAGTTAAGGCGGTCATTAAAGATAAGTTAACAGAGGATCCTGATGCGGTTCCTGGCTTTAAACTTCGTCCTAGCGGTAACATAACTGCTTACGAGGCTTCTAAAGTGGCTAAGATCTTAATGGATCTAAATATCCTATCTTGGGATGACTTCTTAGGGGCATGTCGCTTCTCAGAAGCCCCTATGATTAATATTTGGGCAGATAAACGAGGAATCAGTAAATCGGAGGCCAGGAAGGACCTCAAAGAAAGACTGTCTGATATTGCTGCCAAAAAGCCCAAATCACCCGCAATCATCCGAGACAATGGATAGTATTAAAGTTACTTTTACTATTAAGGGAGTGGCGGCTCGCAATTTCAGAATTGCTTGCGAGCAGAGTTCACAAAAGGCGTGTGATTTCGCTAAATCGGCAACAATGACCGAAGTCAGGAAATGGCAAAAAGTATCTTCTGGGTATCCTCTACAGGAGACCCCACTGATCGTTGCTGAATATAGCCAACTCTCCTCCACAGGAGACTTAGAGGAGACTTCTCGCGCGGGCGCACAAGTAGATAACTTTAATTTATCTAAAGATAAATGTCTCGAAGAGACTTGTGTGCGTGAATTTTTCGTAACTTTTATCGGATCGATAAATGAGAAAAAATTCCCTGAGAGGGTAAGCAAGATCATCAAGGATAAGTGGGACTCAATAATTGCCTCGGGATTAACCGCCACAGAGATGGCTGATTCCTACAACGAATATGTTGCTGAGTGCAAAAGCGATGACTCGAAATTCTGTCACCCTAACTCTTGGATCAATGACAAGGGTTGGGAGAATCAAAAAAGCAAGGAGGTAAAAAATGTACCAGTCGGAAACTATGACTTCTAGTCCACAGGTATTTGAAGCCTATGATGCCGAGAGGGGATTAATATCCTCTTGCCGTGATGAGGGTGATGAATCTTTCGAGGTGTTCGCGAAAGCAATCGAGTCTGGAATTACCGCAGATCACTTTTCAAACTTAGCTTGCAAGCAATATTGGCATGCCCTTTGCCTAGCTGAAAAGGAGGGGGACTTTGGGTTAATCGGAGCAATGCAAAGATTACCCAAAGGATTCAATGATGAAAATCCAAATTTCTATACAAATGTCCTGACCGCATGCGAAACATCTTTTCATGGATCAAGGTTCATCAATGAATTAGTCAAAACCAAGACATTCAGGGATTTGATGGCGGTTTCTAGCGAACTCAATAATCAAATCTTTGACTCAGACAAAATGACTGACCCAATGTCCTTAGCGATTAAGGCAGAGCAGAAACTTGAGGAAATGATAAGGCCTGAGAGTAAGACCTTGATGGACTCCAACCAGCTAGCCGATCACACTATTCTAGCTATCGAGAAGGAGATTAATCAAGGTGGGGCAACTTATGTACCTCACCTTCCTTGGCTGAAGAATGGACTCAATGGTGGATTTAGGGGCGGTCAGTTAGTTGTAATCGCTGCCCGACCTTCTATCGGTAAAACAACCTTAGCGTTAAACTTTGCCTACCACGCAGCACACAAGGGTAAGAAAACACTTATCTTCTCAATGGAAATGACCGCAGATCAAATGGCTAGGAAATTAGCCACGATCCACGCAGGAAAATCCATGCCCACTAACACGAGCAACCAACAGGTCAATCGTGCTAATGCTGACGAGCTAATCGAAAATGTTAAGGCAACGAGGAATCTTCCTATATTCCTAGATGAAGCCCATGACATGAACATGGGTAAAGTCAGAGCAATAGCCAAGATCATGAAGCGTAAGAGTGGGCTTGATGCAATCGTGATTGATTACCTCGGACTGCTTAGACCTGAGGATAGCTCTCAGGTCAGAGAGCAACAAGTAGCCCAAATATCGAAGGCTTGTAAGGTATTGTCCAAGGAACTCGATATAGTGGTGTTCCTAGTCTGTCAGTTAAACAGAGATTCAGCGAAAGGGGGAGGTGAACCACAACTTCATAACCTTCGTGAATCTGGTCAAATTGAGCAAGATGCAGATATTGTAATTCTACTACATAGGGAACTTCTAGGGGTAGATAAAAAAGATGTTAAAGTCATCGTGGCCAAAAACAGATTTGGTGGATGCGGTCACTCAAACTTCCCAAATTCCACGGAATCTAGGGTTAGGTTTGAGACCGACTCACAGAGATTCGTAGAGATTCAACAAAACAAACTAAACTCAGGGGTGAGTGAAATTTCAGACCACCCCGTAGATTTCATAGACGACATGGAGGAGCCAAGAATATGAGCGTACAAACAACCAGTAAAATAGCCTATAGCGAAATATCCAGCGAAGGAATTAGGTCCAAGCAATCCGATAAGGTTCTTGGTGCTGTATCCCAGAAAGGCAGTTCCCTTAAAGAAATTTCTAGGGACACCGGAATTGAGATCAATGCGGTAAGCGGAAGGGTTAATGAGCTAAGAAAGAGAGGCTACCTAACAAATGCCCCTAGGCGTAAGTGTAGTATAACGGGACGACTTATAACCCCAGTAATAGGAACAACAATATGACCAAGCACATAAAGGAATACGAGGTCTATGCTCAAGGAGCCAGTAATAAAATTGAGGTAAAGACTACCATTAAAGCGAGAGGCTCCGATGAGGCTGAGCGTATTGCTAGAATTTTTTGTAAGGTGGCAGGTGTCGCCTTTTCTCACACTAAACTAAAAGTATAAATATGAACGGAAAAGCGTTATTCTATGTTAATGGAACTGTAGTGGCAGATGCCGAGGAGGTAAAAGTAGGGAGCGGGAGCTTGGTAAAGTTTCGCCTAGCTTGGAACGAGAAGAGGAAAGGCGAAAGTATTGCCTCCTTCGCAAATTTCGAGTCATGGAGTGACTACAAGAATGAGCACATCCTTAAATTCTTCAAAAAGGGCAAGAATGTCCATGTAAGGGGATCCCTGTCAGAGGACTCCTACGAGGATAAGGATGGAAAGAAAGTCAGAACCTACAGGTTCAGGGTTGAGGACTTTGACCTACTTGATAACAGGAACTCATCAGATGAGCTTGATATTTAAGTTTATTCGTCGTGGAGTTCGACTTGCTTACACTCTGCCCAGATGGGTGCGTCTATTATGGCGCACTCTTCTGGCTTGGTGTCGCCTATCTCGCATATTCTTTTTCGGCGGGATTGAGGCGGTGAATCGTAAAAATTCGCTAAAGCCAGACAGACCTCGCACTCCATTTCCTCCATTCCTTGGTTGACTCCCATAATAGTAACACTTAAATATATGTAACCTATGTGGGCAATACTTTTTGGGGTGGTTTTACTAACTTTTGTGGCATGGCTTTATGTGGGACCTGGAGACGATAATACGGATCAATAATGAAGCGTGGCGGACCGCTAAGGAGAAAAACGCCATTAAGGCGTGTCTCGAAGAGTCGATCAAAGGAAATGAAGGAGTACTCAGCGAAAAGGACAGAGTTTTTGACGGAACTTCCTATCTGCGAAGCGTGTATGAAGGAGAGGTCTACGGATGTTCACCACAAGGCAGGGAGGGGGAAACATTACCTTGATGAAAACACTTGGCTGTCTGTTTGCAGACCCTGCCACGACAAGATTCACAGAGAGCCAATATGGGCTAGGGAGAAAGGATTTTTAATATGAGCTTGGATTTATCGTACCTCGACTACAGTAACTCACCCCACATACTAAAGAACCACTTATTATTGGTTCCTGCAGAGTGGATGCTTAATGAGGAGCTAAGTGCGGACATAGAGGCGACAAAGCCCGTACTTAAGAGGTTCATGAATGACATAGAATTTAGGGGTAGAGCAAAACCCGAGGAGTTCCCCTTATTGTCGCACGTAACGACACATCTTCCGGATGTGTACTCAATTCCTCTTTTTAGCGACATGTTCTGCCAGGTAATGCTTGATGAAATTAATCACATCAAGGCAACCTCTGGCTTTAAGGTAAATGACGGAGAAGAGAAGGATGTTCAGATAGAGGAGTTTGTTTTAGCAAATAATGCACCCGGATGGTATAGCTCAATGTTTCAGCTTATATATGCCAAGATTAACCCAATATTCGATGCGTTATTCGCAAGAAGGGTGACTACGGGCGTAATACAGTTAGCCAACTACAACCCCAAGGAGATAACTCAAACCGCATGGCACCATGATGGGTCAGCTGATATTACCATGGTTGTTCCTTTAAATACGGGTGATTATGAAGGTGGTGGTACTGAATTTTGGCGTAAAGGAGAAGTTGACCCCCTACCAAATGGCCATGCGTTAATATTTCCCACCTTTAGTAATTTACATAGAGGTCTTCCCCTAAAGTCTGGGGATCGATACCTGTTTGTTTTTTGGCTGAAGTTTGCAACACAAGAGCAAGAAACCGCAGATACTAAAGAGGATGGCGAGTGAAATTATATATGTGGCAATTTTCTTACTAATCGGACTAGCAGTCCTAAATTCAACTATAAAGTGATATGAGTAATACAAAAAGAGTGGCGATCGCAGAAGCGGTCATTGATTTAGCGGTTAAACTTGGGGCGGAGCAAGACCTTCGACTTGGTGAGGTGATTGGACACCTAGAGATCGCAAAGATGGAACTATACAGCAGAAATTTAGCTATGGCTAAGCGTTCTCAGGCACAGGCTGCCTCCGAGCCATCCGAAGGTGGCGACACGGTGGAACAAGTGGACGCTTCCCAATCCGAAGCCGAGGATACAGTCGAAAAGTAAAGTGCTCACAGGAGCACTCTCCGTAGCCCTTAAATTCATCGAGGTCTACCATGTGAATATTGCTTGGGTTTGCAAGGCTAGTGAGGAGATACCTCCTAGCCTCAAGCCACTCGCACTTCACTAAAATCTAAATAAATTCCCTAGTCCGCTAAAAGCCTTCCTTGGGACTTGGGATGCAGCCCTAGAGAACAAACCACCCAATGGGGCAGCTTGACTAACAGATCCAGCACCTTGGTCGATTGTTTGACCAATTCTACCAAGCAATCCATTAAGTAATTGACCTAGGAACCCACCTCCGAATCCCCCTCCCATAGCTTCGCGAGATTCTGGGTATGGACTTTGAGATTCTGTGTATGGACTTTGTGGGCCCTCTGGTATGTATTCAGTTCCAGGCTTATGACCTGGGCCCTGCTGATAACGATCATCATAACCATCGTTGTCCTTATCTTGGAAGTCCATAAGGTGGGCACCACCACCCATGCTTCCGTCGGGATTAAGGTATCCACCATAATTAGGCTGTTCTTCGTATGGGTAGAAATTTCTGGAGGGACCCGGAATCATCTGCCGACCCCTGTTTCCCATATAGTAATTCATCCGACCATCAAGTGTTCCGTAAGGACTCGGCCTTGGCTTATTGAGCCAGCTAGACTGCATAGGTTGAGGCATTGAAGGTTGTTTATTGTAATAGTTGCCCCAAAAGTCTCTGTCCTTCTGGTAGTTGTTATAATACTGATCGCGCTCATCCATGTCACGAGTTACTCGATCCGCATCGTAGTCCGACCAATCAAAGTCTCTGTATGTTTTTTGTGCAGGAGGTGCAGGAGCTGGTGCAGGAGCTTCAGGAGCTGGTAGTGCGGGGCTGGGTTCTGGTTGTGGGGTTGGTATTCTTACCTGATCAAATATATTTTTACTAATAAAACCACCAAATCCGCCACCTCTACCAAAGTTCAGGTTTGGCCCAAATGTATTCTGAGGTTTTGGCTTGGGGTCAAACCCTAAGACATCATCCATTATCTTCTTCTTAAACCAATTAAATAGACCATAAGATGGCACCTGTGTATCTGACATACCAAATGACTGAACTCCTGGATTATATTGTTCGTTTATTGCAGGACTAATAGCCCCACCCATTGACTGGATTTGATCTAAAGGATTCATGTTATTATATATTATGTGTTACATTTAGCTATTCATCAATAACTTTCTTATCAAGCGACTCCTTAATTCCGTGCGAAATTGCGATCTGAACATAATCCTCTTCAGTGGCTACCTCTTTCCCCCATTTGACTAGCATGTCATGCGTAGAATCCTCCATCTCGAGGTTCATCTTAACATGCATCTCCTCCTCCTCAGATGTTATGAGGATTACGGGGAGCCCGTCTATCTCATTGATTTTTTTCCTCGGCATTTCCACTTCTTTCTTGAGAGGTCATTAGCACATGGTGGGTTCTTGCATTTCTTTATGCCTGCGCTACGAGCACAGTAAGAGTCGCCCTTCTTAGTTCCCGGGCGAATACGATCTCCCCCACCCTTGGCTTTTCCTGCCTGTCCGTAGGATACTTTTCGTGTTCGGCCAGTCTTAGGATTTTTTACGACCTTTGCGAATCGTTTTCCCTTTGCTGGCTTTGCTGACTTTTTTTTTGTTGCAATGCTTACCTCCTCTACATTTCATGCACCCGCAGCTCATTTCTTAGCTAGGCACTTTCCTGCCGCCTTGCATTTGGCTGGGAACTTGCACTTACTGCATGGTTTAAAGGGCTTTTTTCCCACATTTGATTTCTTTGTCTTTGTTTTTTTACTGTATGCCATAATTATGCCTTTTTTATAATGCTCCTGTCATCATTTCGTAAAATGGCTTTCCAATCTGTCACGCAATCTGTCTAATTCTTTTTCAAGATACTTAATTCTTTCAAATTGCTGATGGTCAGAGGTGATTGGGGTGTCCTGCATTAAAAGTAGATGCTCAACATCTCCTTTGTTTTGCTCGGCGAATTTTTCAAGGTGCATAACACGCCCGCTTAGATCGCCAAGCATTGTGGACTCATGCTGCACCTTATCCATATTCATCTCCATGGATGACATGCGGTTCGTGAGCTCAGCCCAGAAAAAAACCGCACTACCGACAATGGCTATTAGTTTCCCGGCGAAGGCCGCATTGGCCTTAAACTGAATATTATCCGATAGTGTTATACCTTTTTCTCCAGAAGCCATAATTACGCTTTCTTAGCCATTTATCTTATCGAAAATCTTTTGTACATCCCGCCTGCGGTCTTCCACTAATTTAAGTAGTGTCTTTATACGCTCGCCACTGCGAGCGTCCGAAATTTCTAGCTCCCTCATACGCTCCTTCATAGTGTCGATCTCGATCTTATTTTTCTTTAGATAGAAACCTAGAACGGATAAAGCCAGAGTTACTCCGGCAAACATATAATGGGAGACTTCCATAGTCACATTTTAATTCGTGTAACAGATTCACGCAAGATACTTATTCTTTCTTTTCTTGAGTAAATATGGCTGTGAATAATACCACTCCGACCACCTATTTGCTGCGATTTCCGCATCTTGTTTAATATCAAAGTTTACTCCAATTTCCATGGGAAATTTTATTCCTTTTGCTAGTCTAGGGCCGACAGGTCCCTCCCCCAAAACACTTTGGGATCGAACAATCCACCCTAAATTGCCCAAATCTGGTCGGACAACAAAGGTCAGATCATCGCTACTCATCCTGTTCTTTGAGTGCGATAAGGGTCTCTCTAGTGGCTACGAGCTTCATGATCAAACGAGCTTTATCCTCGTCTAATCTCTTCTGCTTCGCCTCGACCATCTCAATATCTTGCTTGAGATTATCAAGTCGCACTTTCGCTACCTCTTCCTGCGAAATCTTCTTCATAGTTCTTAATAGTGGTGACACACCAATCATAAGCCTGTTCCAGCTTATCCTCTTCAAAATTCTTAGATATTTGAGTGCCTCTTGCACTATCCCCCATGCGAGCCGTCCATATTGGCTGGGTGTCTTCATATACCTCCAGACTTATACTTCCCTGAATACCCCCTCGATCTATAGTGCCATTAAGACCAGACCACTTTACCTGGAAACTTCTACCCATGTCTCCTCCTTGCTGTACGACGAAACCTTTTCTTGGGAGACTTCGAGGATGATGCTTTGGGGGTCGTCTTCAGGAATAATTTGGCTAAGCCTAAGAGCATCGACGAGATGCTTGACCCCGCCAACGAGATTGTCCGCGTCGCATAGCCTGACTCGTTTGCTGACAATGCGGACTCTATGCCTCGGAAGACCTCCTTGTTCATCTCCTGCTTTTCCTTCAACCTTTCCCACTGGTTCCATCGAAGAAGAGTATTTAAGGAAGGGGTTCTCCTCTTCACTCTCAAGGTAATCTTCTCCCCCGGGTTCATCTACCATCCGAAGTTATCCCCAAATCGCTCCCTGCCCCAGCAGTGATCTTTAACCAATGCTTTGTAAGGGGCGTAGCAACCACACCCCATTTCGCTACTAGGGAAAGGTCTGCAGGTCTTGCGCTCCTTATCAAATATTGGGCACTTATAACAGATTAACATACGAGCCCGCCACATCTCCTGTGAGTATGGACTCCTTGCAATTTGGAAGGCTGCCTTTAGAATTTCAAGGTAGTCACGCCATGAAACCTTCGGTCCGAAGGCTACTCTCAGGAACTCCTTGAATCTTTTATAAGAGATCATGATCCACTTGCTCTACCCTCACGATCATATCTCCAATCCGCATTCCTTGTAAGTGGAGCTGGCAGATTAACTGTTGGCACATCTATACCAAGCTGACCCTCGGCAGCCTTCTGGGTTCTGTTCTTACCCAATCCATTTATGGCATCAGTTAGTTGCTCACCGTTCTTTTTTACATCAATATCACTAATAGGCTTACCACCTGTGGCTTGAGAAATAGTCGGTACATTACCACCGCCCGCAGCTCCCTGCATGGCAGGATCCGCCGCAACCGCTCCACCCATGTTCCCAGTAGGTACAAGACCTCCACCGCCAGCACCTTGCTGACCCAGTATAACCGGATTGACCTGACCACCTGCTGCCTGCTGATATGCACCAGCATTACCTTGGGGATTTAGCATTCCATAAATGCCTGCACCCGCTTGCAAAACATTAGCTGCGGTACCCAATTTATCCCATGTGCCCATTCCGCCTGCATTAGCAGCACTATTGGCTCCTCCTCCAAGTAAATTCCCAGCGGGTACTGCTGAACCAAAGCCCCCACCAAAATTAGGAAGGTAACCCCCTAAGGCATTGTCCGCGGTGTTATATAAACTCGACATCCATCCCTGGGCGGGAGCAATACCATTACCAGCAATATTAGGGAGAAATCCACCAACAAGTTTATCGGCACCATGGTAAAGACTACCAAGTCCACCAGTGACATTCCCACTTACAAGCTGACCAAGCCCACTGCCAAGAGAATTAACTGCACCACCAACCACATTTCCTACAACAGGTACTTTTGATACCAAGTTCCCTAAAGAACTCGCACCAGTACTAACCAAGTTGCCCAAGGCGCTAGCCCCATTTGAAATCAGGTTACCCAGTGAACTTAAGAAATAACTAGGGATCTCGGTATCAGATGCCCCACTGCTATGCGGTATATGACTAGTGTTCTTATACATAACACATATTTTAGTGTTACAAAATATTATAGTCAAGTAAGGACACGCTAATAATAAATCGTCGTACGACGGGAAAACCCAATTTGTCCCAGACCCTGGAAACTTGAGAAAAGGGGTATATATATGCGGATCGCCCGAACCCCAAACCCCCCAAGGGGGGGGTGTAACACTATTGTTGTTGTGTTACAGGGATGCCGTAAGTCGTTGATTTAGGGTCATTTAGGCTTATGTCGAGAGTCGATTGACTCCTGACATGGTTATCACTCTGTTCTTTTCACATTCTAAGTCGCTCCCCTCCGACAATCGAGGGGGAAAGTCTTCCCGATGGAAGCTAGGTCAGAAAGGGTATCACCTTTCTTGAGACAAATGGTCACCTAGGGGTGAGTCTGACAAACTCTTACCCAAAAGCACTACCCATCCCGAGGGCGAGAAGCTGAGGGTGAGATGAGCAACCTGAGAAAGGGCATCAATAGAGGGAGACGGGTCAATGTAACAAATGCACACTCGATTCCACATGGGCAAGTAGCACGGACGGCAAGAGCTTAGCCGAACTAGCCAACCGAGTAGCCAACCTGCAGGGCAGGGGTAAGACGGGGAATGTTATAGGTCGGAGGGTCAGCTTGTCACCCCTTTGGGGTAAAGTCTTTGTGAAAGCGGTCTATCCTAGCCAAATCATGGTCGTGTCCCTCGTGTGTTCGTTTGGGGGTTCGGTTTGCGTGGGTTTGTAGTGTCATTACAAGCTCCGAAAAAGGGTGGGGTTCACACTAGACCACAATCATTTGCTTAAAGTAGGGACAATTCTGTCGAGGTCGCAACCCCTCATAAATACTGAGCGAGCAACCACACTAACAAATAAATATCATGGAAAATATCGACATCGCCACACTCATCGCAAACGCAGTAACACAAGCCATGCAAAATCAAACCCCTCCTGCTAGGGATTTCTTTGCTGAGGCTGAGGAACTAAACAGGAAGTCTCAGGAACTCCGCAAGCTAGCAATCAATGGCTTAGCAGTAACTAACGAAGAAACCTTCGCTGAGATTCGGGCTAGTAGGGTTTCTGGTGTATCTACTGAGTTGACTAAGACAATCAATAAAGCTGGGGGTACTCGTCTTACTGATGAGCAAAAGGTTGAGTTGAAGCTAGCTCGCGAAGAGCACAAGGAGCAAATCAATCAATCTGACTTCAAATCTCAGTTGTCAGCAATCATCGCAGATGAGTCAACAGAACTGGACTCTTACAAGCAAGGGCTTCCTAACAAGGAAGGCAAAATCAAACGCACCCTTGCTTGGTTCTAATCGCACTCATCATGGTGGGGGGCAATTCTGCCCCTCACCTTTAACTTTAACATAGGAAGGAAATTATCATGCACAAATCACCATCATCAGTATATTTAGGACTCGCACAACATAGGGATAGGACAAAGCAAAAGACACTTGGCAGGAATGTTCGTGCTAAGGCACTTCCAAGACGCAAGCCAAGCAGGACACGCAGGACAGGCAGACAATTAAACTTCAAAGGATTGACCTTCATTCTATGGAATGAAGATATAAATGTTTTAGGTCAACTCGATCCACGCTTAGCATTCAAGATTGATACTTATGCTTGGGCTAAGAGTGACGATCAACGCAAGGATTGTAAGGAAGTATTCTGGGACAATCAAAAGGGCATAATGAAGTCTGACTTCGAGCGTGCCGCAAATTTACTAATGGACTTCTATGGAAGCAACACATCACCACAAGGCAGAGTGATTCTTAGCCGTAACTAATTTGGCTATCACTACTGCTATCACGGCGCGCGAGTGCTTAATTAGATCGAAACACCCTTCGGGGTGTCTATGAGTTATGCTCATACTGATGAGATCAAGGGTCTAGCTTCTGTTGAATGACTAGATTAAATGATGCGTTTACATCTTACCCTTTCATCAGCTTTGGCAATTCATGACCTGCTAGGGTAGCTCTCTAGTGGACAATCATGATGGGACAGATTCGAAGGTGAACCAAGGACGCTTGGGGAGCTTGGAGATTCGATTGACTAGGACACACTGCCCCTAGCTGATCCCTGCCATTCACTTTAACAATCAACCAAGGAGGTAATTATTATGAGCGAAGATTATATCAGATGTGGCTTACATCAAACTATGGGCGAGGTATTGGATGCTTCGGACATCAAGGACTTAAAGGATGCGGATGTGTACTTCGTAGTTCATCGAGATGCTAATCCTTCGGAGCAACAGAGGACTCTCATACGCCTGGGCTCTAAGCTTAATAAGGCTTTGGAGTACAACTATAACATCATGGTAAAGGAGTCATCCACTTTCAAGATGTATGCTCTTATAG
>Ga0181558_10002858_pt1 | contig 16112 bp, 12 predicted proteins | sample 011ome_22_FD_133754 | JGI IMG/M metagenome (GOLD analysis project Ga0181558, IMG submission 133754) | Coastal salt marsh microbial communities from the Groves Creek Marsh, Skidaway Island, Georgia - 011507BT metaG (megahit assembly) | ecosystem: Environmental > Aquatic > Marine > Intertidal...
AGTAGTTGCAGCTGAGGTAATTGTAATTCCTCTTTCTTGTTCTTGTTCCATCCAATCCATTGTAGCAGCACCATCATGCACCTCTCCAATCTTATGGCTTTTTCCTGTATAATAGAGAATTCTTTCAGTAGTGGTTGTTTTTCCAGCATCAATATGAGCCATGATGCCGATGTTTCTATATTTATTTAAAGGGTATTCTCTACTCATAATATTCTACCATCTAAAGTGAGCAAAAGCCTTGTTGGCTTCAGCCATTTTATGTGTATCTTCTCTTTTTTTAATTGATGAGCCTCGATTATTTGCTGCATCTATCAATTCAGCTGACAACTTGTCAACCATACTTTTTTCTTTACGGCCACGAATAGCATTAACAATCCATCTTATTGCTAAAGCTTGAGCTCTTACATTTCTAACTTCAACTGGAACTTGGTATGTAGCTCCACCAACTCTTCTAGACCTTACTTCAACCAAAGGCTTAACATTATCAATTGCTTTTGTAAAAATACTTATTGGTGACTCACCAGTCTTAGATTGTATATCGGTGAAAGATTTATTGATTAGGGATTCTGCAACAGATTTCTTGCCATCAAGCATAATAGCATTTGTAAATTTAGTTAAAACAGTACTGTTATGAACTGGGTCGGGAAGAACTTCTCTAATCTGCGCTTTTCTTCTTCGTGACATTTTTATTTAGGCCTCTTTGCACCATAGTGCGATCTGCGTTGTTTTCTTTCTCCTACACCCTGAGTATCAAGAACACCTCGCACAGTATGATAACGAACACCAGGCAGATCTTTTACTCTTCCGCCTCTTATTAGAATTACAGAGTGTTCTTGTAAATTATGTCCCTCACCACCAATATAACTTGTTACTTCAAAACCATTTGTAAGCCTTACACGAGCAACTTTTCTTAGAGCTGAATTTGGCTTCTTAGGAGTCGTCGTGTATACTCTTGTACAAACACCTCTTTTCTGAGGATTGCCTTTAAGTGCAGGAACTTTATTTCTTTTAAGAACTTTTGTTCTTGGCTTTCTAATTAGCTGACTAATAGTCGGCATAAGTTGACTCCTAGTTAAAAATCAAAAAAACAATTATTAAAAACTTTTATAAAAAGTAGCGTTTAGATTTCTCTACCGCCTACTATTTAAGATTGCCGTAATATACTTAATCAAGGACCAAGGTCAATAGAATTTATTGAGAATTTTCTTGAATTTCAGCTGATTCTAAGTCTTTTTGAGCTTGCATAGCTTCAATTTCTAATTTGGCCTCTTTATCTAGGTTTTTAGCCTTATTTTCTATTTGAGCAAATGTTCGACCCGTTCCAGCTGGTATTAACCTTCCAACAATCACATTCTCTTTGAGGCCCTCTAGTCGATCTACCTTACCTTTTATAGACGCATCTGTAAGAATTCTTGTAGTTTCTTGGAATGATGCAGCAGATATAAATGATCTAGTGAGTAGAGATGCCTTCGTTATACCCAAAAGAACAGGCTTGCCGGAAGCTTCTGCTTTTCCCTCAGACCTTAACTGTTCATTAACATTTAGGAATTCATAGCGATCAACTTCTTCATTTGCTAAGAAATTACTGTCTCCTGACTCAATGACATGAACCTTTTGAAGCATTTGACGACATAGCACTTCAATATGCTTATCATTTATAAGAACCCCTTGAAGACGATATACATCCTGAACTTCATTGATTAAATAATCAGCGAGAGCTTCAATTCCTAATATCTCTAAAATATCATGAGGATCCGGATTTCCAGCTAATAAATAATCACCTTTTTCAATTTTTTCACCTTCTTGATAAGAAATATGCTTACCTTTTGGGATTAAAAATTCTACAGGATCTGATCCATCCTCAGGAGTAACAATGACTTTTTGTTTACCTCGAATATCCTTTCCAAAAGAAATGACACCTGAGCACTCAGCGATGATTGCTAAGTCTTTCGGCTTTCTTGCTTCAAATAATTCTGCAACTCGAGGAAGTCCGCCTGTAATATCTTTATTCTTTGTACCAGCTTTTGGAGTCCTAGCTAAGATATCGCCTGCATGAACTTCGGCACCATCGGCAACTGAAAGAATTGAGTCTGGAGGCAAGAAATAACGTGCTTCATTATCATTTGCTAGAAGAATTACTTCACCCTTAGAGTCACGTAGAGTAATTCTCGGTTTTAGATCTGCTCCCTTTGGATCAGACTTCCAGTCTTTAACTTTCGTATATGTAAGACCGGTTTGTTCTTCTGTTTCTTCAGTTAATGAAATACCCTCTTCCATATCGACGTAATTTGCAAAACCAGATTTTTCAGAAATCACTGGATTAGTGAATGGATCCCATTCACATATCTTAGTTCCAGCTCTTACCTTTGAATCTTCAGCAACTAATATTTTTGTTCCATAAGGCACTTTATAATTAGCAAGCTCTCTTCCATTTTCATCTTGAATAGCAACTTCACAATTTCGACCCATTACAATTAAGTCTTTATTTGAGTCTTCAACAGTATTTTTATTTAATATTTTGAAAATACCATCAGTATTAATTTCTATAAATGATTGGTCGTTGATCTGAGCAGCTCCACCAATATGGAACGTTCTCATTGTCAGCTGAGTTCCGGGCTCACCAATAGATTGAGCGGCAATCATTCCAACGGCTTCACCAATATTGACTAGGAAACCTCTTGCCAAATCTCTTCCATAACACTTAACACACATTCCTCTTTTTGAGTCACAAGTTAATGCTGATCTTATGTAAACTTTTTGGATACCTGCAGACTCAATTTTTTCCGCTAAAGCTTCATCAATATAATCATCTTTATTACCAATAACTTCACTAGTAATTGGATGTTTTAGATTTTCTTGTAAAAATCTTCCTAAAATTCTCTCAGAAATAGAAACAATTACCTCTCCACCTTCCACAACATCTGATGCCCAAACACCCTTAGAAGTTCCGCAATCTTCTTCTGTTATTGTACAATCTTGTGCTACATCACATAGTCTTCTTGTTAAGTATCCTGAGTTTGCGGTCTTAAGAGCAGTATCAGCCAATCCTTTTCTTGCTCCGTGAGTAGAGTTAAAATACTCAAGTACATTAAGACCCTCTTTGAAATTTGAAATAATTGGAGTTTCAATAATATCTCCAGATGGTTTGGCCATTAATCCACGCATACCAGAAAGTTGTTTCATTTGAGCCGCAGATCCTCTTGCCCCAGAGTTAGCCATCATATAAATAGAATTTATTGGCTTTTCTCTATTTGTCTCTTCATCAACTTTTATCGATGAAATTTCATTCATCATTTCCTGCGCAACTTTATCAGTACATTTTGCCCAGGCATCAATGACTTTATTATATTTTTCTCTATTTGTTATTAGTCCATCATTGTATTGTTTCTCATATTTTTCAACTTGTAGAGTAGTCTCATCGACTAAATTATCTTTCGATGAAGGAATAATCATATCATCTTTTCCAAATGAAATTCCCGCTTTGTAAGCGTAGTTGAATCCTAGAGACTTAATTTGATCAGCGAAAAGAACGGTTTCTTTTTGACCACAATATCTGTAAACAATATCAATTAATTGTGAGAGTTCTTTTTTAGTAATTAAACGATTAATTAACTTATGATCAAGATCTTTATGTCTAGGAAGTAAATTCCAAAGCATCATTCTACCAGGAGTGGTATCAACTCTTTTATTTTCTTGAACCCCATCTGAATTTAGAATACTTATTCTAGCTTTGATTTTTGCATGAAGAGTAATGGCTTTATTCTCAAGGGCCTGTTCAATTTCATTGAAATCTTTAAATATTGAACCTTCTCCTGGTTCATTTTCCTTTTCTTGAGATACATAGTATATTCCTAAAACAATATCCTGACTCGGAACAATTACTGGCTTTCCATTTGCAGGGTTAAGAATATTGTTAGTAGACATCATTAAAACTCTTGCCTCTAATTGAGCTTCTAAACTAAGAGGAACATGAACAGCCATTTGGTCACCATCAAAATCAGCATTGAATGCAGTACATACCAATGGGTGTAGTTGAATAGCTTTGCCTTCAATAAGGATTGGTTCAAAAGCTTGAACTCCTAAACGGTGCAAAGTAGGCGCCCTGTTTAAAATAACTGGATGTTCTCTAATAACTCTATCTAAAACATCCCAAACCTCTGGTCTTTCTTTTTCGACCATTTTTTTTGCTTGTTTTAATGTTGTGGCCAAACCTAAAGCTTCTAATCTTGCGTAAATAAATGGTTTAAATAATTCAATTGCCATTTTCTTAGGCAATCCACATTGGTGAAGTTTTAATTCAGGACCAACTACAATCACGGATCTACCAGAATAATCTACTCGTTTTCCGAGAAGATTTTGTCTGAATCTTCCTTGTTTTCCCTTCAACATTTCAGCCAAAGATTTAAGAGGTCTTTTATTTGTTCCAGTAATTACTCTGCCTCTTCTTCCATTATCAAAAAGTGCATCTACTGATTCTTGTAGCATTCTCTTTTCATTTCTTATTATAATATCAGGGGCTCGTAATTCCATTAATCGAGATAATCGATTGTTTCGATTAATCACTCTTCTATAAAGATCATTCAGATCTGAAGATGCAAATCTTCCTCCATCAAGTGGCACAAGAGGTCTTAGTTCAGGAGGTATAACTGGTATACTCGTGAGTATCATCCATTCAGGTCTATTACCTGAAGATATAAATGCTTCAAAAATTTTAATTCTTTTTACAAGTTTTTCTGAAAGCGCGACAGCTTTAGTTTCTTCTAACTTTTTCTTAAGAGCTTCTAATTCATCAGCTAAAACAATTCGCTCTAATACTTTTCTTACCGCTTCCGCTCCTATACCAGCTGAAAACCCATCTTCACCGTATTCTTCTTTTGCTGCCTCAAGCTCTTCTTCATCAAGTAATTGATTTTGCTCTAATGGAGTTAAACCAGGCTCAGTAACCATAAATTTTTCAAAGTACAGAACCTTCTCTAAATCTTTAAGCTTCATATCCATCATTAAAGCAATTCTACTTGGTAAAGATTTAAGGAACCAAATATGAGCAACTGGCGCTGCTAGTTGAATGTGGCCCATTCTTTCTCGTCTCACATCTTTTTTAGTAACCTCGACTCCACATTTCTCACAAATAATACCTTTAAACTTCATTCTTTTATATTTTCCACAAAGACATTCATAATCTTTGACTGGACCAAATATTCTTGCGCAAAATAAGCCGTCTCTCTCAGGCTTAAAAGTTCTATAATTAATAGTCTCTGGTTTTTTAATATCACCATATGACCAAGAAAGAATTCTTTCAGGACTTGCTATGGCAATTTTAATTTGATTAAAGTCATCCCTTGAAGCTGTTGGATTAAAAATGTTCATTAAAGATTGTGACATATGTTTACTATCTGCTTTCTAATTAAGATTTGACAATTCTATATTTAATCCTAGTGATCTGATTTCTTTCATTAAGACATTAAATGATTCTGGCGTTCCTGATTGAAAAACATCTTCACCGCGAATAATGGTTTCATAGACTTTTGTTCTTCCAGCAACATCATCTGATTTCACTGTTAGGATCTCTTGAAGAGTGTAAGCTGCACCGTACGCTTCAAGTGCCCATACTTCCATTTCACCAAATCTTTGTCCACCAAACTGAGCTTTTCCACCCAGTGGTTGTTGCGTAACAAGGCTATAAGGTCCTATGGATCTTGCATGAATTTTATCATCAACTAAATGATGAAGCTTAAGCATGTAAATAACACCAACTGTTACTTTTCGCTCAAACTTTTCACCAGACCTTCCATCCCAAAGGTCAGTCTGCCCACTTTTATCGAACCCAGCGTCTTCTAGCATTGAGGTGATCTCTGATTCTAATGCACCATCAAAAACTGGGGTTTTTATTGGAACTCCATTTGATAGATTCTCAACAAGTTCAACCTTTTCACTTGAAGATAACTTTGAAATTTCATTGCTATATTGATCAGGGCCATAAACTTTTTTCAAACTTTCATCAAAACTTTTTTGATCTTTATTTTGTTTATATTTTATAAGAGACTTGTTTATCATGTCTCCAATTCCTTTACATGCCCAACCTAGGTGTGTTTCAAGAATTTGCCCTACATTCATACGACTAGGAACACCAAGAGGGTTTAAAACGATATCTACAGTTCTCCCGTCTTCTAGATAAGGCATATCTTCAACAGGATTAATTTTACTAATTACCCCCTTATTTCCGTGTCTTCCAGCCATCTTATCACCAGGCTGAAGTTTTCTTTTTACGGCAACAAATACCTTTACCATTTTCATAACACCTGGCAAAAGCTCATCACCACGTTGTACCTTATCAACTTTATTATCAAATGTATTTTGTATATTTGTTCTTGTTACCTCATATTGCTTTCTTAAATTAGAAATTTGCTCTTTATCATCATCTTTTTGAAGATCAATTTTCCAAATACTATCTAATTTTGCATTTTCTAAATCAATTTTATTGAAAGAAGATTTCTTCTCAATATCCTCTGGTGATCCGGTAACATTCTTGCCTTCGATCAAGCTGATTAGTCTTGTTTTTGTATTTCTATTTAAAATTCCCAACTCAGCTTCTCTATCATCAGCAAGTTTCTCAATTTCTTCGCGCTCAATAGCTAAAGCCCTATCATCTTTTTCAATGCCATATCTATTAAACACTTTAACATCTACTACGGTGCCATCAGAACCTGGTGGTAATCTTAATGAAGTATCTTTAACATCTGTTGATTTTTCACCGAATATAGCTCGTAATAATTTTTCTTCAGGAGTAACTGGGCTTTCTCCTTTTGGAGTAACTTTACCAACTAAAATATCTCCTGGACTAACATCAGCTCCAACATAAACTATACCAGCTTCATCTAAGTTAGACAGCATTTCATCTCCAACATTTGGAATATCTCTGGTAATTTCTTCAGATCCGAGCTTAGTGTCTCGAGACATGACTTCAAACTCTTCTATATGAATTGAAGTAAATTTATCTTCTTGAACAATTTTTTCTGAGATTAAAATTGAGTCCTCAAAATTATAGCCTCTCCATGGCATAAAGGCTACGACAACATTTCTGCCCAAACCTAACTCACCTAAATGCGTTGAAGGACCGTCTGCAATAATATCTCCTTGCGAAACTTTGTCTCCAACTTTAACAAGTGGTCTTTGATTAATACAGGTACTTTGATTAGATCTTTGAAATTTTTGAAGGGTATAAATATCAACACCAGACTCTGTAGAGCTAATATTTTTTGTCACTCTTACAACAATTCTTTTTCCATCAATCTTATCAACAACGCCATCTCTTTTTGCAATAATTGTAACACCTGAATCAATTGCTACAGTTTTTTCAACACCTGTACCAACAAGTGGTGACTCTGCTTGAATTAATGGAACAGCCTGACGCATCATATTACTACCCATTAAAGCTCTATTTGCATCATCATTTTCAAGGAATGGTATGAGGGATGCTGCACATGAGACAACTTGCTTTGGCGACACGTCCATGTAATCAATTTCCTCAGAACTTGTCATAACAAAGTCTCCGTTTCTACGACAAGAGACTAATTTTGTTTCAAACATTCCATTAGAACCAATAATTGAATTGGCCTGAGCAATTGTGAAGTTCGACTCCTCCATTGCAGGCAAATATTCTATTTCATCAGTAACTTTTCCGTTAATTACTTTTCTATATGGACTTTCAATAAAGCCGTACTTATTTACTCGAGCATGCGAGGCTAAACTGTTTATTAACCCAATATTTGGGCCCTCAGGAGTTTCAATAGGACATATTCTTCCGTAGTGTGTAGGATGCACATCCCTTACCTCAAAACCTGCTCTTTCTCTACTCAAGCCACCTGGACCTAGCGCGGACAATCTTCTTTTATGAGTTATTTCTGCAAGAGGATTTGTTTGATCCATAAACTGAGATAACTGAGACGTTCCAAAAAATTCTTTTAAAGAAGCCACGAGAGGTTTTGCATTAATGATGTCTTGAGGGGTTGAAGCATCAACTTCAAGTGAATTCATTCTTTCCTTAATGGATCTCTCCATTCTCACTAGCCCCATTCTAAACTGGTTTTCTACTAGTTCACCAACTGATCTAACTCTTCTATTCCCAAGATGATCGATATCATCAACCTCACCTTTGCCTGTTCTTAGGTCAGTAACCATTTGAATGACTGAAATTACATCTTCACTTCTTAAAACTGTCGTCGTATCAGGGCAATCAAGAGAGAGTCTGTAGTTCATCTTTACTCTTCCGACATCTGAAAGATCATACTTATCAGATTTAAAAAATAATGAATTAAATACGTCAAATGCAGCCTCTAGATTAGGCGGTTCACCTGGTCTTAAAACTTTATATATTTCAACAACAGCGTCTTCAGGGGTAAGATTTTTGTCTAATCTAAGTGTATCCCGAATAAATGAACCAACATTTATTCCATCGATTTCAAGGATTTGAAGCTTTGTTACCTTAAGCTCTTCAAATTTTTCCAATAATTCAGGTGTTATTTCATCAGATGCTTCACAGTAAATTTCACCAGTAGTTTCATTGATAATATCTTCCGCAATAAACTTTCCAATCAAATCATCACTTTCAATCAATATATTTTTTAATCCATCCTTATAAAGTTTTTGAGCTATTGCAGGATTAATTTTAGTACCTTGTTTAATTGCAGTTTTTCCATCAGATGCATTAATTAGACTCTTTTGTAACTTACCTGTTTTTATATTTTTAGGATTAAAAGAAACTTTCCATTTGTTTGTTTTTTTATCAGCTGAAAATTCTTCAATATTATAAAACAATTTTAAAATTTCATCTCTCTTAATACCCATAGACATTAAAAAAGATGTTACTAATATTTTCTTCTTCCTATCGATTCTACAATGCAAAATATCTTTATGATCGAACTCAATGTCTAGCCAAGAACCTCTATAAGGAATTACTCTTGCTCCAAATAATAATTTACCGCTTGAATGAGTCTTGCCATTATCGTGATCAAAAAATACACCTGGACTTCTGTGCATTTGACTAACAACTACTCTTTCGGTGCCATTTGTAATAAATGTTCCTTTATCAGTCATTAAGGGAAGATCACATAAATATATTTCTTGTTCTTTTATATCTTTAACTGTTCTTGTCTCTGTTTCCTCATCAATATCAAAAACAATCAATCTTAACTTAACATTTAGTGGGGCAGCATAGGTCTTATCTCTTTGTCGACACTCATCAACATCAAATTTTGGTTTTTGAAAACTGTAATCAATAAATTCAATTCTTGCAGAGCCAGAAAAATCTTCTAAAGGAAACACGCTTTTGAAAACTTTTTGAAGCCCCCTATCTTCACGACTCGAAGGGCTTTCATTTTCAAGCAGAAACTCATCATAAGAGTTTTTTTGGATTTCAATTAGATTGGGAAATTTTGATACTTCTTTTAACTTACCGAAGTTTTTTCTAACTCTTTTTTTATCAGTAAAAGATAGTGTATTAACCATTAATATAAACTCGCCCTAAAATGGTTTGCTCAAAAACAAACCAATGAAAAAAATTAACTACAGTTATTTAAGTTCTACAGTTGCGCCGGCAGCTTCAAGTTTTTCTTTGAAAGCATTAGCGTCATCTTTTGAAACACCAGTCTTAAGATCTTTAGGTGCTCCCTCAACCAAGTCTTTTGCCTCCTTCAAACCTAGGCCAGTAATTGTTCTTACTTCCTTAATAACATTGATTTTTTTATCTCCTGCAGCAGCAAGCACGATAGTAAAATCATCTTTTTCCTCAGCAGCAGCTTCACCAGCTGGTGCGGATCCAGCAGCGGCTACAGCTACGGGCGCAGCAGCAGACACTCCCCACTTTTCTTCTAAAAGTTTTGATAATTCAGCAGCCTCAATTACTGTTAGATCAGATAATTGATTTACGATTTGTTCAAGATCAGCCATTTTTTTTTCCTTTTTTTAAGTAATTACTGTTGTCCGTATGCATTAAACACTCTTGCAAGATTTCCAGAAGGTACGCTCAGTATTCCTGCTATCTTTTGCGCCGGTGTATTTAAAAGTCCTATTAATTGTGCTCTAGCCTCATCGAGTGATGGCAATTTAGATAAAATTTCAATTTTTTCAACACTTAATATCTCTTTATCCATAATTCCACCAACTAGAACTAACTTACTGTTATTCTTAGCAAAATTAGTTACAAGCTTAGTTAAGTTTACTGGATCATTTGAATATGCAATCGCTGTTGGGCCTTCAAATAAATTAGAGAGCTCAGATTTGTCAGTGTCTGCAAGAGCTATTTTGGTGAGTCTATTTTTGGTAACTCTTATATTTGAGCCAGAATTAAAAGACTGAACTCTTAAATCACTCATTTCACTCATCGATAGTCCGCGATAATGAAATACAAGTATAAGACTGTTATCGTTAACAATGTTCTTAATACTTTCTACAAATTCTTTTTTTTCTTCTCTTCTCATTTTTTTTAATTAATTACCGAATTTAAATCAATATTTATTCCTGGTCCCATTGTAGGGCTAATAGAAACTTTTTTTATGAATTCACCTTTTACTCCACCTGGTCTTTCTTTATTAATTGACTCAACAAAAAATTTAATATTTGTCACTAAATCTTCTTTAGAAAAATTTGATTTAGCAATACCAGCTTGAACTAATGTATCATTATTTTTATATTCAATTTCCCCGGCCTTTGCACCTTGTACTGCCTTGGCAATATCATTTGTAACGCTTCCTAATTTGGGATTAGGCATAAGGTTTCGAGGACCCAAAACTTTTCCAAGCTTTCCAACTTTTGGCATCATGTCTGGTGTGGATATACATCTATCAAAATCTAAAAACCCACTCTCAATTTTTTCAACTAATTCATCTCCACCAACTATATCTGCTCCAGCATCTTTTGCTTCCTGATGTTTTTCTTCTTTAGCAATAACACATACCTTTACAGTTTTACCAAGACTTTTAGGAAGGCTCATTTTTCCTCTTACGTTTTGATCACCCTTTTTAGGATCAATATTTAAATTTACACATATATCTATTGTTTCTTGAAATTTAGCTGTTGATGCATTTATTGCTAGATCAGCTCCATCTTCAACTGCATACAATGAGTCAAACGAATTATCTTCGAATATTTTTTTAAGCCTTTTGCCCATAACCCTAATTTGTTACCTCAATTCCCATAGATCTTGCAGAGCCCATAACAATTTTCATACCCTGCTCAACTGTATTCGCGTTTAGATCATTTAATTTTTTTTCAGCGATTTCTTTACACTGAGACTGAGATATTGTTTTAATGATATCTCTTCCAGGTTCTTTTGAACCTTTCTTTATCTTTAAAGCTTCTTTAATAAGGAATGTTACTGGAGGCAATTTAATTTCCAAGGTGAAACTTTTATCAGTGTAATAAGTAACTACGACTGGCAACATTACACCAGGTTGCTCACCCTTACTTTTATCATTAAAGACTTTACAAAAATCCATAATATTTAACCCTCTTTGTCCTAAAGCAGGACCAACAGGTGGCGCTGGGTTTGCCTGTCCAGCGGGAACTTGTAATTTTAATTTTCCTTCAATTTCTTTTGCCATAAAAATCTCTAAGCTTTTTCAACCTGTGTATATTCTAATTCAACTGGTGTTGATCTTCCAAAAATTGACACTGAAACTTTAACTCTAGACCTCTCTTCATCAATTTCTTCAATTAAACCATTAAATGATGCAAAAGGCCCGTCACTGACTCTGACCTGTTCACCCACTTCAAATGTAACCGAAGGCTTCGGCTTAGATACACCTTCTTCAATGTCTTGTAAAATCTTATTTATTTCACTCTCCGATACAGGGCTGGGCTGGCCTTTTGTTTGGCCTAGAAAACCACTAACCTTAGGAAGATCTTTGACTAAATGGTAAGTGGCATCATTCATTGTCATCTTAGTTAATACATAACCAGGGAAAAACTTTCTCTCTGCGTTGCGTTTTTTACCTTTTTTTACTTCTACTACCTCCTCAGTAGGTACAATAATCTGGTCGAAGTGGTCCTCCATATTTTTTGTTTTTGCTTTCTCAAGAATTGATGCTGCAACTTTTTTTTCAAAGCCAGAGTAAGCATGAACTATGTACCATTTATGAGACATCTAAATACCAATACCTATAACTTTATCAAGGCCAAAACTAAAGATTTGATCAATAATCAAGAAGAAAATTGATGCAATAGCAACCATGATTACAACCATAATAGACCCTGTGAGTGTTTCACGAGAAGATGGCCAAGTTACCTTTCCACCTTCTCTTCTTACTTCCTGCAAAAATTTTAATGGCTTCATAGTCTTTTAATTATCAAATGGCAGGAGTGAAGGGACTCGAACCCCCAACCCCCGGTTTTGGAGACCGGTGCTCTACCAGTTGAGCTACACTCCTCCAGTTATTCCACTATTTCCGTTACAACGCCAGAACCAACAGTTCTACCACCTTCACGTATAGCAAACCTAACACCTTTATCCATTGCAATTGGAGCAATCATCTCAACTTCCATTGCAATATTGTCTCCAGGCATAACCATTTCAGTTCCTTGTGGTAAAGTACAAACACCAGTTACATCAGTTGTTCTGAAATAAAACTGAGGTCTGTAGTTTGTAAAAAATGGCGTATGTCTTCCACCTTCTTCTTTTTTAAGAACGTAAGCTTCACATTTAAACTTTTTATGTGGAGTAATAGTTCCTGGATGTGCTAGTACCTGACCTCTTTCAACCTGGTCTCTCTCAATACCTCTTAAAAGAGCACCGATGTTGTCTCCAGCTTCTCCTTCATCAAGAAGCTTTCTAAACATCTCAACTCCGGTACAAGTAGTTTTTTGAGTTTCCTTAATACCAACAATCTCTAGCTCTTCACCAACTTTAACAATGCCACTTTCAACTCTACCAGTACAAACTGTACCACGACCTGAAATTGAAAATACATCCTCAATAGGCATAAGGAATGGCTTATCCTTATCTCTTTGTGGCTGAGGAATAAATTCATCAACAGCTTTCATTAATTCAGCAATAGAGTTTTTACCGATTTCATCATCTCTACCTTCAACCGCTGCAAGCGCTGAGCCTTTAATAATTGGAGTATCATCTCCTGGGAACTCATATTCGTTAAGAATATCTCTAATCTCAACTTCAACTAGTTCAAGCAATTCAGCGTCGTCAACTTGGTCAACTTTATTAAGGTAGACAACGATAGCTGGAACACCAACCTGTCTTGCCAACAAAATGTGTTCTCTTGTTTGAGGCATAGGTCCATCAGCTGCATTAACAACTAGAATAGCGCCATCCATTTGGGCTGCACCAGTAATCATATTTTTAACATAGTCAGCGTGACCTGGGCAATCTACGTGAGCATAATGTCTTGCATCTGTTGTATACTCAACATGTGCAGTTGAAATTGTAATTCCACGCTCTTTTTCCTCAGGTGCTTTATCAATATCTTCATAAGCAGAAAACTCAGCACCACCTGATTCAGCTAATACTTTTGTAATTGCTGCTGTAAGTGTAGTTTTACCATGATCTACGTGACCGATAGTACCTACATTACAATGTGGTTTACTTCGATCGAATTTTTCTTTAGCCATTTTTTGTTCCTCTCAATTTAAACAACGTTATTAACTTTGGAGCGGGTGAAGGGAATCGAACCCTCGTAATCAGCTTGGAAGGCTGGAGCTTTACCACTAAGCTACACCCGCTTATTCCTTCAAGCTACCTTAAGGTACCTTTCAGTGGTGGAGGGGGTTGGATTCGAACCAACGTAAGCATAGCTAACGGGTTTACAGCCCGTCCCCTTTAACCACTCGGGCACCCCTCCCGAGATAGTCTTTATATTAATAGAATAAAAATTATTCCAAAAAATATCCCAAGATAAGTATCATTAAATATCTCTAATTAATGAGCCTTAAGCGTTGTCTTATATGGAAAAATTGTTGGTTAATCAATAAATAATAATATTTATGGTGAAACTATTTAATATCCAAATAATATGCTTTTTACATGAGACATAATAATAAAAAATCCGCGAAAAAGAGCCATAATAATGAATACTGGATGTATGGATATCATGCTGTTGCCGCCGCTTTATCTAATGAATCTAGGGTCAAGAAAGAACTATTAATTACCAATGAAGTCCATAAACGTATCAAATCAGATAAAAATACATCTATACCAAAAGGCCTAAAAGTTACCATTTGTCAGCGAAATGAAATCGAGCATATCTTAGGTAAAGGATTTACTCATCAAGGAATTTGTCTAAAAGTAGAAAAAAATAAAAAATTAGGTATTGAAGAATTCCTAGAGAGTTTAAATTCTGATAAATCAAATATAATCATTTTAGATCAACTTGAAGATTCTCAAAATGTTGGAGCAATTTTTAGATCTGCTCTTGGGTTTAACATAGATGGAATAATACTTACTGAAACACAATCTGTTCATGAAAACAATTTTATGTCAAAAACTGCATGTGGAGGTGTTGATAAAGTTCCTTTTACTTCGGTTTCAAATTTGTCTTCTGCATTAAGGACACTAAAAGAAAGTGGTTATTGGGTTTATGGATTAGATGGAAGTTCAAATAAAAAAATTACTGAAATAGAATTTGCAAAAAAATCGGTATTTATTTTTGGCTCTGAATCTGATGGAATGAGACATCTAACTAAAAGCTTATGTGATGAGACAGTTAAAATTAAAATTAGCAATAATCTAGAAAGTTTAAATGTATCTAACTCAGCAGCGGTACTTTTTTTTTATTTAAATAATAATAACTAACTCACCTCAGGTAATTTTGATATAGCATCATCTACATGATTTTTATCGAATTTATCTTCAGCTAAATTGCCACTAAAATAATCATCATATGCCGACATATCAAAATGACCATGACCACACAAGTTAAATAAAATAGTTTTGGATTCACCATTTTTTTTACATTCCAGAGCAGCATCGATAGCACCTTTTACAGCATGATTGCCCTCAGGTGCTGGAATTATTCCTTCCTGTTTTGCAAATGCAATACCGGCTTCAAAACATTCTTTTTGTCCATACGCTTTTGCTCTTATCAAGCCTAAATCAAAAAGATGACTGAGGTGATAAGACATTCCATGATATCTAAGACCTCCGGAATGATTAGCAGGAGGTAAAAAACTTGAACCTAATGTATGCATTTTAACTAGGGGAGTCATCATCGCCATGTCCCCAAAATCATATGCGTATTTTCCTTTAGTAAATGAAGGACAAGAGAGAGGTTCACAAGCAATAACATCTATTTTTTTTCCACCTCTTAGTTGTTGACCTAAGAACGGAAATAACAAACCAGAAAGATTACTTCCGCCACCAGTACATCCAACTATTATATCAGGGTAGTCACCAGCTTGCTCCATCTGAAGAATAGCTTCATTACCATTGATAGTTTGATGCAAAAGAACGTGCCCTAAAACACTTCCAAGAGAGTATTTGGCCTCTCCATTACTCTTAACTGTTGACTCTACAGCTTCTGAAATTGCAATACCTAAACTACCAGGATTATTTGGATCTTCATCTAATAATTTTTTACCAAAATCTGTTAAGTTAGATGGACTCGAATTACATTTTGCACCAAAAGACTGCATCATAAATTTTCGATAAGGCTTTTGATCGAAACTTACTTTCACCATGAACACTTCAATATCAATACCAAACATTTGACCTGCAAATGCTAGTGAACTACCCCATTGTCCTGCCCCAGTTTCGGTATATATTTTTTTTACACCTTCTTCTTTATTATAAAATGCCTGAGCAACTGCTGTATTGGGTTTATGACTTCCCGTAGGACTAACACCCTCATACTTAAAATATATTTTTGCGGGCGTATCCAAGTGTCTCTCTAATCTTCTAGCACGATATAAAGGTGATGGTCTCCATTGTTTATATATCTCTCTAACGGGCTCAGGAATTTCAATCTCTCTTTCTGTCGAAACTTCTTGCATTATAAGTCCCATTGGAAATAAAGGAGCAAAATCATCTGGTCCTGCTGGCTGCTTCGTTCCTGGATGAAGAGGAGGGGGAGGAGGAGTTGGAAGATCAGCATTGATATTATACCAAAACT
>Ga0181558_10002860_pt1 | contig 16098 bp, 10 predicted proteins | sample 011ome_22_FD_133754 | JGI IMG/M metagenome (GOLD analysis project Ga0181558, IMG submission 133754) | Coastal salt marsh microbial communities from the Groves Creek Marsh, Skidaway Island, Georgia - 011507BT metaG (megahit assembly) | ecosystem: Environmental > Aquatic > Marine > Intertidal...
GAGAGTGTCGTCGTTCTTCGACGTAACACAGTTCATCGTGGACGTGGACGTGCGCGTGGTGTCGGTATCGTGCGTCGCGCGCGAATGTTTGTGCGCCGAAGCGTTTTTATCGGACGTTACGATAAAAAAGAAGATCGATCGATTCGGTCGGGATATTTTATCGCGCCGAGTCGAGCGGCGAGCTCGATGTCCCGACTCTGCGAGTGTCCCGACTCTGCGCTGTTTTACTCCTCGAATCCCGGGATACGAGTAGACACTGATCGAGACACTTCGAGTAGACACAGATACGGTGGTAGTAAACACTGTCGTATCAATACAATACTACGGGCGCGATCGTTCCAGCGCGCGCTCGCGGGCTTTCTCTCTGGTATAGGTATAAGACGACGAACGACGACGAAGCGCGTCTTCGTTCGCGTCTTCGTTTCTCATCATCCTCCTTCGTTAAAAGTTGCGCTCGCCGAGCGGCGCGCGCTTCCCGGCGGGCGAGCCGAACGAGGCGTGCGACTTGCTCTTCGCCGGCGAGTGGTGCGCGAACTCCGCGTTCGCGCGCTTGATCTCCGCGGCCATCTCCTGCGAGGCGCGCATCGCCACGGCGGTGGCGTCGATCTCGCGCTCGGCGGCGGTTTGGAAGCCGCCGCTCGCGGCGCGCGCCTCAACCGCCGCCGCCGCCGTCGCCGGCGAGCCCTGCGCCCGCAGCTCGAGCTGATTGTGGATGGACGCGAACTTCTCCTGGATGCGCTCCATCTGCTCCAGCTCGGACTCGAGCTTGCGCTGCCTCTCCTCGAGCGCGACGCGCACGGACCGCACGTCGAACACGGAGTCCAGGCTGTCCTCGAACTGCGTCTCCATCTCCTGCCTCAAGAACCCGGCGAACTCGTTCATGAGCGGCATCAGGAAGAAGCAGTTGAACTTGAGCTCCACGCTCTGCACGACGTACCCGCGGATGCCGGCGTAGATCTGACGCACGAGCATATCGACGACATCCAGCGTCACGTCCTTCATCTGGCGGTTCCACAGCGTGTTGTCCATCAAAGAGATGACGTCTTTGCTGCCGACGCCGCCGCCGATGGGCGCGCGCGGCGCCAGAGCGCCTGAAACGTCAAACGCGTCAACCGGTGCGTTTTCGTCGCGGCGGTCGCGACGCGTCGCGCCGTCGTTTTCGTCGCGGCGGTCGCGCTCGCGGCGGTCGCGCTCGCGGTCGCGGTCGCGGTCGCGGCGGCGGTCGCGCTCGTCATCCCTGTGGCGGCCTCTGTGGCGGTCCCGGTCGTCGCGGCGGTCGTGCTCGCGCTCGTCCGGGAACCCGTGGTGCTCGTCGCGCTCGCGGCGCGCGCGGCGCTCGTCGTCGTCGCGCTCGCTCGGCGCGGCGGCGCGCGCGGGCCCGAGCACGGACTCGACGCCCGCCTTGTTCCCGCTGTGCAGCGACCAGGTGACGAAGCTGGTGGTGCTCTGCAGGTCCTCGCGGCACTTCTCCTGGCACGCCTTCACCTTCTGGTCCACGAACGCGGCGAAGCACGCGCCGATGCGCTTCAGAAACGCCTCGTGGCCCGTTAAGATGCGCCCCTCCTTCTGCAGCAGGTACATGGCGACGGGCAACAGCCGGCGCGCGACGTGCGCCAGACGAAACCCGAGCTGGTGCACGTAGGGCTCGAACGTCTCCTTGGCCCGCGCGACGGCGATGACGCACGCCGTGCGCGTGTAGTTGACGCCATCGTGCACCTCGTCCACGCCGCAGCTGTTGATGATGTCCTCGCGGGAAATCGCGGGGCAACGCACCGCGCTCACCACCGCGCGGAACTCCTCCAGCGCGCGGTGGTACTGCGCGCCGCCGAAAAGACGCATCTCGCCGTTGGGCACCTCGTACGGCGCGAGCGCATCCGCCGCCGCCGCGCCGTCGGGGTTCACGAAGGCGCCGCCGCGGATGTGCTCGTGCGCGAGCGTCTCCCCGAACACGCGCGGGGGCGCGGCCATCGTGCCTCGCAAGAGCTCGGGGATCTTCTCCAGGAAGTGCTGGTAAAACGCGCGCCCCTTCTCCTTGAGCTTGTCCGTGTCCAGGTTGCCGAGCTCGGCGTCCGTCTCGCGCAGCTTCTTGGACGCCGCGCGGTGCTCGCGCTCGAGCACGGGCACGATGGTGGGCACGTTCTCCAGGTACCTCTGCTGCAGGAGGCGCTCGAGGAAGTGGCGCAGCTGCGAGACGCCGACGCGCGAGCGCTCGCTCGGCGCCATGCGCCGGTCGCACCGGCGCTCCAGCTCGGACGCGTCGCGCTTCTCCTGCTGCAGCACGGCTTCGCGGTAGTGCTCGTTGGAGCGGAACAGGCAGTCGCGGCCGCCGCCCACGCGGCCGCTGGGCACGGAGGTGAAGAACGGGCCGCCGCCCAGCAGAGTCGGCTCGAGCAGCTTCGCGGGGGGCTTCATGAACAGCTCCACGTCCGAGGCGCGGGAGAACTGCGGGATGCGCGTGTCGAACTTGGTGCTCACCACGACGGTGCGGCGCAGCTCGGGGTCGCAATCCAAAACCACGCGACGCGTGGTGGCGTTGTTCCAGTCCGAGTTGTCCTCCAGGCAGAGGATGATGTAGTCGCGCTGCGCCATCTTCGCGCGGACGAGCGTCTCCACCGACCGCGCGGCTTGCTGCGTGGCGGTGTGTTTGCGTCCAGGCGCGGCGGCGATCAAGCCGGGCGTGTCGATGATCGTCAGGTTGGGGCAGAACTTGTACTCGATGCGCACGACGATGTCTTTGGCCCAGAAACCGTTGTCGCTCTCCAGACGGCGGTTCTCGGATTCGATGTAGCGCTGCAAGTCGGGAAGGGACATTTCCTCCTCCCCTCCCGAGAAGGAGTCTTCGCGCAGCAGGAAGCACCGCGGGTCCACGCATGAGGCGTTGTACTTCATGTTGATCGCGATCGGTCTTCGCGTTTTCGTCCCTCCGCCGACGTGGTTGAACTGGAACCCCATCAGCGCCTCCACCAAAGCGCTCTTCCCATCCGTCTGGTGGCCGACGACCAAGATCGCCGGCGCGTCGAAGGGCTTGTCGAACTCCTGCGCCATGTTGTGCAGCTGCGAGTACGCTTCGTACAGACGCTCGTTGCCGCGGTTGAAGAACCGGTTGGGCGTGCCGTCGTTAGACACGGTCACGTCCGCCAGATCGGGGTCGAACGGCGTGTCCCACACCACGGGCGCGGGGGGAGGCTTGGACGCGGACATGCGCGAGAAGCTCTTGCGCGTCTCCCGCAGATCATCCGCGTCGGGGTTGCCGAACTGCTCGATCATGGACTCAGCCACGGCGTCGCGGGGCTTTTGTCGTTCGGTGTCGTGTTCGTGGTGTGTGTGAAGATGAGACGAACGATGCGGTGTCAGTCAGTCGTCCCATCGCGTCGCGAGCGTCGACGACGAAAGACCACGTCGGACTCGACATCCGAGTCGCGTCGTCGCGAACGAAATTCCGCTTCGGCTACTTTTCGCACGGGACGCGACGACGCGGCGGTACGACGCCGGAGCCGAACGAGCGCGGGTGGAGCGCGTATGGTCCGTCTCCGGTCGGCACGGAGGCTTCGGACGACGTGACGGCGTACCTCTGACTCGGCGGAGGCGTAGCGCGCGGTTCCGCGCGCGCGGTACTCGTCGTTGCCGTAGCGCTCCGAGTGACCGTAGTTGTCGGGGGGGGGATCTCCCGAGCGCCGCGAGTTTACGGAACCGGGAGCGTTCTGGTACGCGCCGGAACGCTCACCGGCCTTCGCCAGCCAGCGCTCCGCCTGCGAGTGGCTCGGAGACATAGCACTCGCTCGTGTGCGTCGCGGTGGTCCGGGGACACGCGCGAGGCGAACAGTGGCGCGGGGGACGCGAGACGCGCGTGTCGTACTTCTCTCTCGAGTCAGCATTTGCTCGCAAACGCTTTTCGGAAAACAAACGGTTTTTTTTTCCCTTTTTTCCCTAGCGACTTGTTCATTTGTCCCCCATATCAAGTAGTCTTCATAAAATGTAAACAATTGGATAATATCGGATTATCAAGACTCACTACATGTGTGTGATTTTCCACGCGCGAATCGAAGTACTGGTCCTGAACGCGTTGGCGTGTCAACCAATCAATCCGCGCGAGCCAGCACCCGCCGGCCTCCCGCACTCTGCGACTCGCGAAGGCCCCGTCCCACTCGCGTCGACCCTCCTTCCGCTCAGGCAGGATGTTCGCCATGTCCTCCTCCACGGCCGCCGGCGCCGTCCGCGCCGGCCCGACCAGCGCGCGCGTTTCCCGGAAGACCACGGTGGTCTCCGCGATGGCCGGCCGCGTCGCTCCCGCTCGCGTCTCCGTCCGCGCGCGCGCGTCCTCCGTCATGGGCGCGCGCGTCGTCACCGCCCGGTACGTGCGGCAATCGCGTCGGAATCTCCGGAACGCGTCGGAACGCGCGGTCGATCGAGACCGCGCTCGCCTCGCTCGCCCCGCGTCGCCGCGCGCGTTCCCGGCGTCCGCCTTACCCACTCCGACGGATCGAAGAAACCGACGAGACACATCCGTGTCATCCGCGCGTTCGGTTCGCTTTTTCGTTTTTCGCGTTTTTTACCTATAAGTGAAGTGAAGGAGAGTGACTGGACTGACGCGCGTTTCCTCACCGTATCATCACCGTATCATCACCGACAGCCCCGGCTCGACCCCCGCGCGCGCGTCTTCGCGCGCCTTGACCGCGAAGGTTGTGGCGCACGACTACGACTACGACCTGGTGATCATCGGCGCGGGCGTCGGCGGCCACGGCGCGGCGCTTCACGCGGTGGAGTGCGGGATGAAAACCGCCATCATCGAGGGCGGCGTCATCGGCGGGACGTGCGTGAACCGCGGCTGCGTGCCCTCCAAAGCGCTGCTGGCGGCCTCCGGGCGCGTGCGCGAGATGAAGGATGCGGACCACCTGAAGATGCTGGGCATCGAGGTTGGCGACGTGAAGTTCGACAGGCAGGGTATCGCCGACCACGCCACCAACCTGGCGACGACCATCCGCGGCAACCTGACCAACTCCATGACCGCGCTGGGCGTGGAGATTCTGATCGGCTCCGCGACGCTCACCGATAACCACACCGTGCGGTACGGGAACAAGAAGTGCACGGCGCAGAACATCATCATCGCCACCGGATCGACGCCGTTCGTGCCCCCGGGCATCGAGGTGGACGGCAAGACGGTGTTCACGTCGGACGACGCGCTCAAGCTGGACTGGCTCCCGCCGTGGGTCGCCATCATCGGCTCCGGGTACATCGGCCTGGAGTTCTCAGACGTGTACACCGCGCTCGGCTCGGACGTGACGTTCATCGAGGCGATGCCCAAGATCATGCCCGGCTTCGACGCCGAGATCGGCAAGCAGGCGGAGCGCATCCTCATCAACCCCCGCAACATCGACTACGTCACCAACGTGCTCGCCACCAAGGTGACCCCGGGCGTGCCCGGCGAGAAGCCCGTGACCATCGAGCTCTCGGACTTCAAGACGCGCGAGGTGGTGGACACCATGGAGGTGGACGCGTGCCTCGTCGCGACCGGCCGCGCGCCGTACACCGAGGGCTTGAACCTGGCCTCGGTCAACGTCGAGACGCAGCGCGGATTCGTGCCGGTGAACGAGCGCATGCAGGTGACGGACAAGGACGGCGCCGTCGTGGAGGGCGTGTGGTGCATCGGCGACGCGAACGGGAAGCTGATGCTGGCGCACGCCGCGTCCGCGCAGGGCATCGCCGCGATCGAGTGCATGAACGGCCGGGACAACGTGCTGAACCACAACTCGGTGCCGGCGGCGTGCTTCACGCACCCCGAGGTGTCCTTCGTGGGACTCACCGAGGAGCAAGCGCGGGCGAAGGGCGAGGAGGAAGGGTTCGAGGTGGTCGTGAAGAAGACCTCGTTCAAGGCCAACTCCAAGGCGCTCGCGGAGAAGGAGGCGGACGGCATGGCGAAGCTCATCTACCGCCCGGACACGGAGGAGATCCTCGGGATGTGGATCATGGGCCTGCACGCCGCGGATCTGATCCACGAGGCGTCCAACGCTATCAACCAGGGCATGAAGGTGTCGCAGCTCAAGTTCGCCGTGCACGCGCACCCCACGCTCGCGGAGGTGGTGGACGAGGTGTTCAAGCAGGTGGAGACGGCGCACGCGTGAGTCGCGTGAGTCGCGGGTCGCGTCGTTTTCCAGAGGAGCAGAAGAGAGTGACAGAGACGAAGCGGAGGATGCGAGGGTCATCGGTACGGTAGCGGCGGCGGCGCCGAGCGTTTAGGATTTCATCAAAAAACAACGCAAAAACTACATATTTTCTACACAAACGTACTCCGTCCCCTACTCGAGGTACTCCTTGAACTGCTCCCGCAGCTTGTCTATGTCCCCGTCGATGTCGAACTCGTCCGTGGGCATGGCGATGCGCACGGTCTTCGCGGGCGCGCTCTCTGGCATTGGCATCCCCGGCGTCCCGAAGCTCAGGTGCCACAGCGCCTTTCCGGCGTCGCTGCTCGCCAGCCACCGCGCGACGCCGCGGCACCGCGACACCGTCAGCGTGTTCATCGCGTCCTCGTGGTCGGTGACGCGCGCGAAGAGCTCGATGGTCTCCCCGGAAGGCACGCCGTTCAAGTCACGCATGTACTCGAACACCTCCACCGCAGCTTCCCACTCGCCGTCGTCCACCCGCCGGCGCGCCAGCGCCACGAACCAGCCGCTCGTCAGAACCTCCGATTTGTGGACGCCCTGCTCGACGCCCTGCGCGCGGACCCACTCGACGATCTCGCGCGCCAGCGCCCACTGCCGCGTGCGCCCCACGCCCACGAGCACAGACTTATACCCGTCGAGGCACATGTCGCCCTTGACCTGCTCCAGCAGAGCCGCCGCGGGGACGCCGCGCGAGTGATTCTGCAGGAGCTGCAGCATCAGGCGAGACAACATGTGCTCGTCCAGCGGCTTGGCGCCAACCACGAAATCGTCCGCGCGGCCGCCCGCCGCGGCGGCGCGCTTGAACGACTCCGTCTCGTCGTCCTTGGCCGCTTTCCACGCGGCGTAGTCGTCGCGCGCGGGGCCGGCCGAGCCGGGGGGATCCACGGCGTCGGGGTCGACCGCGGGGACGCGCGGAGACGCGCGCCCCGACCGCCGCCGCCCCGGGAATCCGCGACGATTCGTCGCCGGCGCGCGTGGCGCGAAGGCACGCGGCGGGGTCACGCGCGACGCGCCAGACGGGGCGCGTGACGGCGTCGCGCTCAGCGACGGTGCGACGCGCGAGGCTGACACGAGAGGCATGCGCTCGAGGTCGAGGTCGGTGTGGCGCGCGCGTCTCGGAATGCGAAGGGCTGAAAGAACCGCACACGGCGGAAAACGCAGACGGTTTTTCTCCGCCGGAAGCCGTTTCGCTGAGAATTTTTTAATTTTTGGCATGATGCTTTCCGCGAACCGGACGGTCGAAGGCGCTCCTCACGTCATCTCCACCCCGGCTCTTCTCGGCTCTTCTCTGGCCCTGCTGTCTCTCCTCCCCTCCAGCGCTCTTCCCCAGCCCGCCTTACCTCGGCGCGGGCACGTCGCGAACGCGAGCGCGGCGGCGAAGAGCGTCCCCGCGCCCCACAGCGCGTACAGACGCGACGCGCGGCTTTCTTTCAGTCGCAGGTTCGGTTCCCGGTTTAGGGAACCTCCCGGTCTGAAACCCCCGAACCCGCCCCCGTGCTGCGGCGCGGCGACGCGCACCGAAGCCTCAGCGTCGAAAGCGTTCTCGTAGTCTTCGTCGTTCGATTTCAAAGCGGCGCGGTCGGCGTCCACGCCGACGCGCTCCGCGCGGCCGAAGTTCTTTTCCGTCTCTTCCGCGGGAAAAACCGGAAGATTCGGGTCGAAGGCCTTCGACGCCGTCGTCGTCGCCGCGCCGTCGTTCGCGGTCGACGCGTCGACCGCTTCCACGTCCCGCGAATCGTCGCGCGTCCACCCCCGGGCGGGCACGACCGCGTCGCTTCGAGCGTCGAACCGCTCGCCCAGCCACACGCGGTGTAACGACGCGTCCCCTCGTTCGCGCTCGCCGGTTTCCGTCACGAAGAGCGAAACCCCGCGTCCCCAGGCGCGCGCGCCGCCGACGCCGCCGCCGACGACGTCGATCGCGTGCGGAACGCTCGCGAACGGCAAGTCCCATCGAGCCAGGCGGGTGGATTTCAAACCCGCGCCCCCGTCGTCCCACACCGCGAGCAGTCGCGCGCTCGACACCGAGGGGGCGGTCGCGTTTCTCGAGGCTTCGAACTTCCCGTCGCCGCGGGTCCACGTCAGCGCGTAAAAGCCGGACATGCCGTCGTCCTCCGCGGCGAGCGTCGCGACGTGGTACACGTAGCCGTGTTCGCCGAAGTCGTGCACCGCGAGCGGCGTGCCGTCCAGCGCGTGCTCCGTGACGCGCGCGCGCTCGCGGTCGGCCACCACCAGCCGCGCGCGCCGGAAATCCAGCGCGATCGAGTGCGGGACGTCGAAACCCGAAACTCCGTTCGCCATCTCCGTCCCGCGCGGGCCCGGGCCCGGGCCCCACTCGTCCGCGAACGCGCCGTCCGCGTCGAAGCGCGCGACGCGGTCGTTGCAGTACCCGTCGCTGACCCAGAACGTGCCGTCCTGCGCGACCGCCACGTCCGTGGGCATGCAGAACCCGGAGGGGTCCGCGCCCGCGGAAAAGTCCCCCCGCGCGCGCCGCGTCGGCGCCGGAGGTTGGTCGTTTTCTTTTTCAAGTTTCGTGTCTTTTGTGTTTTTCCCGCCAAACGTCGCGAGGCGCCTCCCGGCGGCGTCGTACCGGATCACGACGTGCGCGCCGACGTCCGTGACCCAGACGTCGCCGTTCGGCGCCAGGGTCAGGCCGTGCGGCATGTAGTGCTCGTTCGCGCCGAACTGCCGCACGATGCGGCCCGTGGTCAGGCAGAGACGCGCGACGGTGTGCTCGGCGATCGGGCGCTTCTCCGCGACGGCGAAGGAGGCGTCGAACGACCCGGCGCGCCAGACGCGCGAGCCCCGGTGGAACACCCACGCGTGCCTCCCGTCCGGCTCGAACGCCACGCCGCTGACCTGACCGATGGACGCGGGCCACGAGCGCGCGCGTGGCGCGCCGAGCGGCGCGGGCGGAGGCACGACGAACGCGCCGGTGGTCGCCGCCTCGATCCGCCGAGCCTCGCCTTTGAGAGCGCCGCGTCGCGCGGCGCTCTCAAAGTCAAACTTCGAGCGTCCGCCGCCGCCCGTCGCGGTCCCCGTGCACGAGGCGTACCTGGGCGCCTCCGCGTGCACCATCAGGTACAGGTTGCACATCTCGTCCTCGTGGCCCCAGCCCGCGCGCGTCGCGGACGTGCGGTTGGAGGTGTCGAAGACGCACGTCACACGCAACGCGTCGCCCGGCGCGACGGCGAACCCGGCGAACGTTTGGAAAATCTTTTTGTCCTCCGCGTCGTTTTCGCCGTTTTCGTCATCTTCGCCCGCCACGAGTTCGAACAGCTGCGGGAGCTGCGGGTCGCGCGACGCGAGCTTGATGGGCGCGGGGCGGAAGGCTCGGTTCGACCGTTCTTTCGTCGTCGCTGTCGCTCGTGTCGTCGCCCTCTCGAACCCGCGGCCGGCGACGGCTTTTTCCAGAAACACCTCCGTCCCGAGCGCGTGCGTGTGCACGCGGAAGGCGTACGCGTCCAGCGGCGCCGAGTCGACGTACGAGCAAACAGTCTTGACCTCCGTCCTGCGCTCGCGCGGCGGCAACGAGAAGCCCTGCGCGTACGCCAGCACGGACATGAAGCGCGTCGGAACGCCCGGCTTCAAGTGGACGGTCACGCCGCTCGTCGCGTCGGCGCCGGCGGCGCCGGCGAACTTCTCCAGGTAGTGCACCTCCAGCACGAGCGTCCGGAACCCGGCGTCGCCGCCGACGTTGAACCCGATGCCATCCGGCAGGTAGAGGTCGGGCGCGTCTTTCCCCCAGCCGAAGATGAACGGCTCGGGGTCCTCCCCGGCGCACACCGCGCCGCGCGGCTGCCCGCCCCCGCCGGCGCTGAACATGCCTCCCTCGCGCGTGCGCAGGGTTGGCGAGGCAGCGCCGGAGCACCCGAACAGCAGCATGTGGTGCACCACCTTCGCCGAGGCGCGCGGCTCGAACCGGTGGATGTAGTGGTCCTCGTCCGGCATCGCGACCGAGGTGTACGTGTACGTGTCCGCGCGCGTGGCGACCGCGTCCCGCGTGGCCATCGAGACGGGGATGGAGGTCGAGCCGTCGTCATCCGCGGACGCGGCGGCCCCGCGCGCGGCGACGAACGCCGCGAACGCGACGAAACACGACGGCCACGGCGAACGACGCGATGCGCGACGCGGCCGCATCGCCGCCGGGGGGGCGTGCGCGCGTCAAATCCTGCTCCAAGGCGACGCCTGCCCCAGTAGCACCCGCACCTCCCACCACAGCGCGTCCGCGCGACGCGCCGTGAGGTGTGTCGCCTGGGAAGGACCGACGCGACGGGCTTTCCATCCTCGAGATGCACGTCACTTTCGAACGAGTTGCAATGAAGTCTCAGGTGCTAAAAGAAAACTCTACGTACCGAACGCGCTACGTAGTCCGCTCTCGCCGCGGCTCGTGATCCGTCCTCGGCCACGCCACGCCCCTGAGCTTCACCCCCAGCTCGACGTACGGCCCCTCTCGGGCCTTCTTGGTCATGGCCGCCCGGCCGCTGCTGCTGGGCAGCACCCAGACCTCCGTCGCGCCTTCGCCTTTGGCGCGGAACGGCCACCCGGGAGGCAGCGCGTCGGGATCCTGCCTGCCCGTCTCGATGCGCTTGGGCACGCGGTCGAACAGCTGGCCGTACTGGCGCTTGCCCGCGAACGCGACCACCGCGGGGCCGTACCCCGCGTCCGCGGCGCGAGCGGAGGCCTCGGCGGTGAACGACCGGGTCCGTTCAGGGTCGATCACCGTCGGACGCTCCGCGTCCGAATGAACTTCGAGGCTTTCGGCGACGCGGCACAGGTGGCCCCTCAGCCGCGCGTACAGGTCATGGCGCCACGCGAGCATCGTTTTCCGGTCGTACTTAGACGCGTCGTTCCCGGGTACGGTTCCCGCGTCCGTGAACCCGATCCCGAGCTCGAGTTGCAGTCTGGGGCAGTCCTCGGCGGTCCAGTCGGCGGGGATGATCTCGCCGGTCACGAGCAGGCGCCAAAAATTGTTCGACGGGTTGCTGTAGCTGAATCCCGACATCCAGCTGTGGTCGGAGGGGTTGTGTCCGCACACCAACAGCTTCAGGGGACGCTCGCGCGTGTGCGCGCACGGCGCGCGCGCCGCCTCGCACGCCGCGCACACGGGCGCGTACCGCTCGCGCCAACGCGCGGGCGCGGGCGCCACGAACGCCTCGCGGCGCACCTCGAGAGGTGGCGCGTCCGCGCACGGACCTTCCGCTGTTTTCGCGGCGACCACCACCTCGAAGCGGCCTCCCGCCGCGCGCTTGGGGCTGGGCGTGACCGGCGAATCCCCCGCGCGCTTCCCCGGGGAGCTCGAGACGCGCCCCGTGAACCTGAAGCTCTCGAACGACAGCATGGCGTCGCGAGGACGCGCGGGGCGCTGTGAGGTGAACGCCGACGACGTTCCGCGAAAGTCGATGATGTCGAGTCTCGGGTGACGAGAAACGTTAGTTTTACTCGTGTAATGTATGAGGGTCATTTTCGCGACGCGGACTACGGTACTTCATGTGCTCCCCGCCGCCATCTCCGCCGCCGCCGCCGCCGCTTGCACGTGCTGCTGCGCGCGGTACACGGCGTCGGACACGCGCAGCGCGCCGTTCGCCGCGGCCAGCGCACGCGCGGTCTCGTAGAGCGCCGTGTCCAGCGAGTTGGTCCCGGCGTACTTTTCGCGCAACCGCCGCATCTCCGCCTCGTCGACGCCCAGCTCGGCGTAGTCAATCTTGTGCACGTGCCCCAGCGGCTGGTCGGGGCGCGTGGGGCCGTCCACGTTCGCACCCTGCCCCGAGCTCTCCATCGCCAGAGCCGCCTTCGCGGCAGCGGCCGCGGCTTCGGCAGCCTTGTCCTCACCCGCCGACGACGCCCGCTCCGCGGAGGAGGGCTCTCCCGCCGCGTTCGTCGTCGTCACCGCCTTCGCCGCCTTCGCCTTCGCCTTCGCCTTCGCCTCCGCCCTCCGCTCCTCGCGGCGGCGCGCGATCCTCTGCTCGGCGGTGCCCAGCTTCGCGCCGCCCTCGATCGCCGCGGCGAACCCCGCGGCGAACCCCATCTCCTGTCCCTTCGTCTCGCTCCCCCCCAGGTCTCGCGTCGCCGCGCCGGCGCCGGCGGCCACCTCGGCGACGCGGTCGTCCGGCTTTTCTTTTTTTGACGATTTCGACGATTCGAAAAAGGCGAGGAACGCGTTCTTCTGCAACTCGAGGTCCTCGATGGTGGCCACCAGGTCGAAGTGGTTCGCGAGGATGCGCTCGGCGGTGTCCAGCGCGTCGCGCGCGACGTCTTCGTGCGCCGCCATGTCTGGCGGCAGCCGCGCGTTTTCCCTCTGCGAGTTGAGCAGGAAAAAGCGCAGCTGCTCGTCGCCCAGGTACCTCGCGGACCCCGTCCCCGTGATGCGGTGGAACACCTCGTCGCTCACGTCTCGTTCGATCGGCTCGCGGAACGTGGTGCTGGCCATGAACTGGCACCCCTTCGCCTCCGCGCGTTCGCGCAGCCTTCGTAACCGCTTCTCCATGCCGAGCATGCCGAACCTCCCCCAGTGGTGCGCGATGAGCGTCTTACCGGGCTTGAGCGCCTGCGGCACGACGAACTTCTCCCAGTGATCCTCCGAGCTCTGGTGCTCCCAGTACCACAGCGTCTTGTTCTCCTTCGGGACGTGGATGGTGGCTTCGTACCGCAGCAGCTCAACCTCGGGCAGGTGGCCGAAGTACCGCACCAAAGACCCGCCGCCGGTCTTGGGGATGTGGTAGTAATACCCGATCTTACACGTCTCAGAGCTCGGCGACGGCGAAACATCACCCGCCCCGCGCGCGTTCGTCGCGGCGTCGCCGACGCCCTCGCCCAGCGCCGCGCCGGGGAAGGCGTGACCGCCGAAGCTAGTCGCGACCCCGGCCGCGTCGCCCCGCGCGACCGCGACGACCGCGCCGACGACCAGCGCGGCGACGAGCGTCGCCGCGACCGAGAGCGAACGACGCGAGGAGGGGCCGAGCGAGCCGGACGCGGCGCGCGCGCCGCCCGACCCGCCATCGCACGCGCGCACGAGCAGAGGCACGCGCTGCGCCTTGCTCTCCGCGCACGGGAGCGAAAGCGTCGCCATCTTGTTCTACCGCGGGAACGCACGGGGCGTGCGACAGTGGACGGGAGATCGAATGTTTTTGGTGGTTACGTACGGGTTGACGGTTTTTGGGAACTGGAGAAAGGAGGAGGAGGAGGAGAAGGAGGAGAAAAGAGGGAGCAGGGCGTCCGACCTTTGTGGCGCGAATTTACCAAATTTCAACACTGCCTTTACATGATGTGTGTGCGTTTTCGTGACTCGACAATGACGGTTTAAAAAACTACCACGTCGACTCCCGACCTCTGCCCCAAAAACGCACCGTCTCGGAATGGATAAACCCGCTTTTCACGTGGACACGTCTTCTTCGTGGTGCCATTCCTGTCGGACTCACACCAACACACCCACGAACGTTATCATGTCTGCCATGACCACCATGTCCGCGGCCTTCTGCGTGAAGGCCCCCGTCGCCACCAAGGCCTCCGCCAAGGTTCGTGTCCTCGCCGCGCGTCTCACGCCCCGATGCCGCGCCGCGCGACGCCGGCATCGGAACTTTTTCGCTCGCGGAAGCGGCGGCGAAATGCCGGACCCGTCGCTGACCCCCCATCCCCCGTTCCGACCTCAGGTTGCGTACGGCGCCCCCGTCAAGGCGTTCAAGGCCTCCGCCTTCTCCGTCAAGGCGGCCCGCCGCACCGGTGTCGTCGCCATGTCCGCCGCCACCGACGACATCATCGAGAAGATGAAGGGTCTTACCGTGAGTGCTCGCCCGCCACGCTTTTCTTCTTGGGGTTTAGGTTTCGCGCGACGCGCCCGCCGGCGAGCGACCATGCGCGCGACCGCGACGCGGCGCGCGACCGCGAAAACGGCCGGGGGCGTCGTGTATGTGCGCACGCGTCGTCCCGCCGCGTCCGTCGCGCGTCGCGTCGTGCCGAACGCGCCCGCCTCGCGCCGCGCGCCCGCCCGATGCGCACGCGTCCACCGAACCCCAACCCTCAAACCCTGAAAAGGCGCTTTTATCCGATTCGCGACTCGCGCGAGACGACGGACCGAACGACCGCACGATCACGCGACGACACGCGATGTACTGACCCTCCACTCGTTTCGTTTCTCTTTCCCTCCGAATCCTCTTCTCTCGAACAGCTCCTCGAGGCCTCCGAGCTGGTTTCCCAGATCGAGGAGACTTTCGGCGTCGACGCCTCCGCCCCCGCGGGCGGCGTGGTGATGGCGGCGGGCCCCGGCGGCGGCGAGGAGGCGGCGGCGGAGAAGACCGAGTTCGACCTGGTCATCACCGACGTCGACAGCTCCAAGCGCATCGCGATCATTAAGGTTGTCCGCTCGCTCACCTCGCTCGGCCTCAAGGAGGCCAAGGATGCCGTGACCAACCTCCCCTTCACCATCCTCGAGGGCAAGACCAAGGGTGAGTGCGAGGAGGCGACCAAGACCCTCGAGGAGGGCGGCGCCAAGTGCGAGATGAAGTAATCGCGTGATGATCTCTTACGCTCGTTTTTCTTAAATCTGCGGCATCGGGGGGTTCATAGTGTCGCGCGTCACGCACGACGCGCGAAGGAAGGAGCGTGGAGAGTGAAGAGGGACCCATTTTAGTCTCTTGTAAAACGAAGCGCTCTGCTTATTTTTTTGCCGACGCGCTTACGCGCTTTTTTTTTTAGTCGACGCGACGCGCGATGGAGAGTCGCGCCCCGCTCGCGCTAGAGTCGTCTAGAACGACCGCGCTCCCGCGCTCCCTCTTCTCATCATTCCTCGTCTTCGAGCTCGTAGCGCAGCTCCTCGAGCGCGTCGTTTATCCCGCGGACCGCCTCCTCCAGCGCCCGCGTCGCCTCCGCGACGGCGCCCTCGAAGTCGCCCCGCGTCGGCTCAGCCGCGCGCGCCGCCTGCGCGCACGCGCACGCGGCGTCGTCGCCCGGGTGCTCCGCGCACGCCTTGCGGAAGTTGCCGTTGGCGAAGGACGGCGCGGCGACGGTCGGCGGCGGTCTCGCCGCCGCCGCGAACGACGCCTCTCTGCGCTCGAGTTCAGCCACGTCGATCGACCCGAGGCGTCCATCCGTCTCCTCCGCCGTCTCCGCCGTTTGCCAGCTCCACGCGTTTTCGAGCGCGCGTTTGCGCAAAACCTGCAACGTGCACGTCATGTTGAGCTTGGTTTTTTCCCCCATCTGCGCCACGCGGACGCACGCGGCGGGCGCTTCTTTCCCAGCCGCCTTCAACGCTTCTTCCACGGCGATCGCCTCGAGCGAACACGACGCGAACTCGGCGGTGATTTCCCGGCACGTCTCGCTGAACGCTACGCCGTCCGCGGCGCCGCGCGCGTGTCGCCGGAAACACTCGTCGAACTTTGTGTACGCCTTGGCGCGTCTCTCCTGGATCTGGAAGAACCGCCGAATGAGCTCCGCGGGGGTTCCGGAGACTGGCGGGAGAGGCGGTCGCGGTCGGGACGCCTGAGGCTGCTCGTTCGGGTCGCTGTATTCAGCGTATTCGCAGTATTCGAGGAGCGGCGGGGATGGACCGTCAGAGGGAAGCGGATGCGAGATCGCGGGGAGATGTGCGCCCTCGGAAGACGCGAGCGAGATCGCGGCGAGAGGGAACGGTCTCGAGGAGACCTCGAGGCGCGCGCGTGTGAAGACTCACGCGGAAATCGTGACCCAATCGTCCGCATCGCTCGCGGTCGTCTCCACGGCGGCCATTGCGCCGCGTCCTCGCGAGTGACGGACGACGCGCCTCGGGTGCCGAGTCATTTTTTCTCTTGTTTTTCCCCGTCTGTCACAATCAGCCTCGAGTGAAAAGCCAGTGCGGCGCGCGCCGCGCTCGCGGCGATGGCGGGCTCGGGTTCGGACGGTCTGGCGGAGCTCACGGCGGAGGAGCTCGCGGACCTGCCGGACTTCTCGCCGAACATCTACAAGGTAGTCC
>Ga0181558_10002863_pt1 | contig 16090 bp, 12 predicted proteins | sample 011ome_22_FD_133754 | JGI IMG/M metagenome (GOLD analysis project Ga0181558, IMG submission 133754) | Coastal salt marsh microbial communities from the Groves Creek Marsh, Skidaway Island, Georgia - 011507BT metaG (megahit assembly) | ecosystem: Environmental > Aquatic > Marine > Intertidal...
CAGCGATATAGCCGCCAACTTCGGAATCGCCGTTCGCCGAAATGCGGCCAACCTGTGCGATCTCTTCCGAGCTGCGGATCTTCTTGGAGCGCTTGACGATGTCCGCCACAACGGCCTCGACAGCGAGGTCGATACCGCGCTTGAGATCCATCGGGTTCATGCCGGCGGCAACCGCCTTGGAACCTTCGCGAACGATCGACTGAGCGAGAACGGTCGCGGTGGTGGTGCCGTCACCGGCGATGTCGTTGGTCTTGGAAGCGACTTCCTTGACCATCTGGGCGCCCATGTTCTCGAACTTGTCTTCGAGTTCGATTTCCTTGGCAACGGACACGCCGTCCTTGGTGATGCGCGGGGCACCGAACGACTTGTCGAGGATGACATTGCGGCCCTTGGGACCCAGTGTCACCTTGACGGCATCGGCCAGCGTATCAACACCCTTGAGGAGGCTGTCGCGTGCCGATGTGGAAAATTTGACTTCTTTTGCAGCCATGTTCGTATTCCTTTCTCGAATCTCGAGCTAAGCGGCCTTTTTGGCCTTTTTGGTGGGTTCGATGATGCCCATGATGTCGGACTCCTTCATGATCAGGAGCTCTTCGCCATCAATGGTCACCTCGGTGCCCGACCATTTGCCGAACAGAACCCGGTCACCGGCCTTCACGTCCATGGGAACCGGCTTACCGTCTTCACCGTGGCCACCCGGGCCAACGGAAACGACTTCGCCTTCGGACGGCTTTTCCTGTGCCGTGTCAGGGATGATGATCCCACCGGCGGTCTTTTCGTCAGAACCAACGCGGCGAACCACCACGCGGTCGTGCAAGGGGCGAAAACCCATCGCTTTATCCTCCTGTTAAATCTGCAGTTTCACGCGTCGCAGCCAGGTTGCTAGCACTCATCTCGCGTGAGTGCCAATCACGTAGTGATCCGGACTTCTGCTGTCAACAGCACGGCCGGGGCTACATCTGAAAAATCTGCGTCCGGTTTGGCAGCACTCTCTTATGATAGGTTCTAAACAATTGATAATAAACAATTATTTATTTATCTCGATGCTTTCCGGCACCGATAATTTTTTCGTCTCAAGTGATTCGGTTTCGCAAGATGAGGTGTTCGAGATGCGCAGAGAAGATATCGCCCTGCAAATGGACGGCTGGCGGATGACCACGGCCGAGATTCTGTATCACATGCTGGACCATCCCGGCATTCTGCAGAGCTTCATGTGGCAGAAACTGGACTATCCGCCCGAGTTCCCGAAACTCCACAAATTCCTCGATTTCTGGAGCGAGAATCTCGACGGGCCGCTCCACTCCGTGCGGGTCGGCCATGTGGAGATCATCACCCCGCCCAAGCTTTCCAGCGTGGCGGCGTCCTTCGAACTGCACTAGTCCGGTCTGGCCCGGTTCGGTTCACGGCGTCAGATAGGCGTCTCGCACCCGTTCGTCGGCCACGATGTCGCGCATCGGACCGGCCACGATCACCCGGCCCCGCTCGATCACGGCGGCCCGGTCGGCCACATGGTTGGCAAACCGCAAGTTCTGTTCGGACAACAACACGGTCAGGCCGTCCCCGGCGAGGGTTTTCACAGTCGCGGCAATCTGCTGCACGATCACCGGCGCCAGGCCCTCGGACGGCTCATCGAGCAGGATGATATCCGGGTTTCCCATCAGGGTCCGTGCAATGGTCAGCATCTGCTGCTCCCCGCCGGACAGCTGACCGGCCAGCCGGTCGCGCAACGCCGCCAGCGGCGGAAACAATTCAAAGGCCCGCGCCGGCGTCCAGGCATCTCGCGCAGACGGTGCACTACGTGTCCCGACCGTCAGGTTCTCCAGCACACTCAGGCCGGCAAAGACCCGGCGCTCCTCGGGCACGTAGCCGATTCCGACCCGGTTCACCCGATAAGGCGGCCAGCCGGTGATGTTCTCGCCATGCAGCGTGATCTCGCCCGCACCAACGGTAACCAGCCCCATGATCGCCTTGAGCGTGGTGGACTTGCCCGCCCCGTTCCGGCCGAGCAACACCGTGACCGAGCCTTGCGGCACGTCGAGTTCCAGCCCGAACAGGGCCTGCGCCGCACCGTAATAGGCGTCGAGCCCGTTGATCGCGAGCACCGTCATGACGCCTCCACCGGGTCGTCAAACGAACCGAGATAGACCGCCTGCACGGTCGTATCGTGGCGCACCGCGTCCGGACTGCCCTCGGCAATAACCTTCCCCCGGTCCAGCACGATCACCCGGTCGGCATGCCCGAACACCACGTCCATGTCGTGTTCTGTGAAGAGCACAGCCAGACCCGTCTCCGCCACCAGCTGATCGACCAGATCCATCATCGCCCCCCGGCCATCCCCGGCCATGCCGGCGGTCGGTTCGTCCATGAGCAGCAGGCCGGGATCGTTGGTCAGCGCAACCGCCAGTTCGAGGCGCTTGAGATCGCCATAGGGCAGTTCGGAAACCGCCCGGTCCGCGTCGTCGCGCAGACCGACCCTGGCAATCAGCTCCATGGCTTCCTCACGGAACCGGTGCCGCAGCGCCCGCCCGGGGCTGCGGGCCGCCCCGTGATGGGTGGCCAGACCGACCTGGACGTTTTCCAGCGCGGTCATGCTGGCAAAGGTCGCGGTGATCTGGAACGTCCGGCCGACGCCGTGCTGCCAGACCCGGTGGGGCGCCATGCGGGTGATATCGGTACCGGAGACCATCACCGCGCCCGCATCCGGCCGGATCTGGCCGTTGATGGAATTGAACAGCGTGGTCTTGCCCGCACCGTTGGGACCGATCAGGGCCACCCGCTCACCGGCCGCGACCGTGAAGGAGACGCCATCGACCGCGCGCACGCCGCCATAAGCCTTGGCAAGATCGGAGACAGCCAGCACCGTCATGACGCCCCCCGCCGTATGACCAGCGCCGACAACCCGGCAAGCCCGCGCGGCAACAACACCACCAGAACCACGATCAACAGACCCATCAGCAACTGCCAGAGATCGGTCAGGCGGTTGAGCTCGGTCTGAATTCCGGTGAAGGCCATCGCACCCAGAATGGGCCCGGCAAGAGACTGCAGACCGCCGAGCAGCACCATCACCAGCCCGTCGACCGAAGTGGAGACGTAGAGCACGTCGGGAAAGACACTGCCCTTGGCAAAGGCAAAGAAGCCGCCCGACACGCCCGCCGCCGCCCCCGCCAGCGTGAACGCCAGCCAGCGATGGCGGGTCACGTCCACTCCGATGGCGGCAGATCGCAACGCCGAGTCCCGGGTCGCGCGCAGGGTGTAGCCGAAGGGACTGAACAGGACATGCCGCAGCGCCCAGATCATGGCGGCACAGACGGCGAGTGCCAGATAGTAGAAGACCACAGGTTCCGACGCCCAGGCACTGGGCCAGACACCCAGGATGCCGTTATCCCCGCCGGTGAACTCGATCCACTGAAAAGCCGCCGACCACGCGATCTGGGCAAACGCCAGTGTCAGCATCGCCATGTAAATGCCCGACAGGCGGACGCAGAACCATCCAAAGATCAGCGCGCCGAGCGCGCCGGCCAGCGGCGCCAGCAGCAGCGCAGGCCCCATTCCCGCCGAAAGGTGAAACACCGCCAGTCCGGCGCCATATGCGCCCAGCCCGAAATAGGCGGCATGCCCGAAGGTGATCAGGCCGCCGCCCCAGATCAGGAAATGCAGGCTGGCGGCGAACAGGGCCAGGATCGCGATTTCGGTCAGCACCACGGTTGCAAAGTCGCTGACCAGCACCGGCGCGATCAAAGACGCAACAAGAAATGCCAGCCATGCGGCCCGCGCCACCCGGTCGGACGGACGCAAGGGCGGGTCGGGGCTGCGCACATCCTCGGCCGTGATGAACTCCGGCTTGCCGAACAGCCCGCTGGGTTTCAGAACCAGCGTGACCGCCATGACCAGGAAGATCAGCACGAGCGTTATCTGGGGCAGGATCACCAGCCCGAAGGCCAGCAACTCGCTGACCAGCACGGCGGCGACAAACGCGCCGGCGATGGAGCCCATGCCGCCGATCACTACAACCACAAACGCATCGACGATGATGCTGAGATCCATGGACAGGATGGCCGCCTGAAGCGGGATTTGCAGGGCGCCGCCCAGACCGGCCAGGGTTGCCCCCAGCACGAAGGTCGCTGTGAACAGCCAGCGCTGGTCGATCCCCAGCGCGGCCACCATCTGCCGGTCTTCCGTCGCGGCGCGGATCAGCACCCCGAACCGGGTCTTTCGGAACAGCAGCCACAGACCGCCTAGCACGCCGAAAGCCACCCCAATCAGGAAGAAGTCATAGCTCGGAATGGCATGGCCCCAGACCTCAATGGCCCCGTCGAGACCCGGCATCCGGGGGGCGAACAGATCGTCCGGCCCCCAGATGGTGCGGGTCAGGTCCTGGACGATCAGCACCACCCCGAAGGTGGCCAGCAACTGGAAGAGTTCCGGCGCCTGATAGATGCGCCGCAAGAGGATGGTTTCGATCAACGCCCCGACAAGGCCCACGGCGAGCGAGGCGAGCACAATCGCCAGCAGATAGCCCGCGAAGCTGTCACCCATGATGCCCACCAGAGTGAACGCGATATACGCGCCCAGCATATAGAGCGAGCCATGGGCGAAGTTCACCACCCGCGTCACCCCGAACACGATCGACAGACCGACCGCAATCAGGAACAACGAGGCCGCGCTGGCCAGTCCGGTGATCGCCTGGGCGACGATGAAGCTCACAACATCCTCCAGCGCCGCTGTGCGGTCCTAGTTCCGCACGACGCTATCTGCCTGGGCGCAGTTTCTTCACCGTTTCATCATCGGGGAGATAATCCGCGCCATTCGCATAGCGGAAATCCACCATCACGCCGGCGCCGTCAACCTTCGCGGTCCGCCCGACAAAGGCCCCCATGGTCGATTGATGATCGAGCGCGCGATAGGTGATGCGCCCGAAGGGCGTATCGAGTTCCAGATCCTTCATCGCCGCGACCATGGCGTCCGTGTCCGTCGAACCGGCTTTCTCCAGCATGGCCGCGATGGTCAGGATGGTGTTGTATCCGACAATGGAGCCCGCCCGCGGATAATCATTGAACCGCGTTTCATAGGCGGCGCGGAAAGCACGATGCTCCGGTGTATTCACCGATTGCCAGGGATAGCCCGTAACGATCCAGCCTTCCGGTGCCTCATCCTTCAGTGGATCGAGATATTCCGGCTCACCGGTCAGCAGGCTGGCAACCTCGCGATCCGCAAACAGCCCGCGCAATTGTCCTTCACGGACGAACTTCGCCAGATCGATGGAAAAGGTCACGTTGAAAATCGCATCCGGCTCGGCCCGGGCCAGCGCCTGAACCGTGGCACCGGCATCGATCTTGAAGAGGGCCGGCCATTGCTCCTCGACGAATTCCACGTCGGGACGGCGCGCCTGCAGCACCTCCTTGAACGCCTTCACGGCCGATTGTCCGTATTCATAATTCGGCGCAACCGTGGCCCAGCGTTTGGCCGGGAGCTTCGCGGCTTCCTCGGCCAGCATGGCGGCCTGCATGTAGGTCGAAGGACGCAGGCGGAAGGTGTAGTCATTGCCCTTGGACCAGACCACCGCGTCGGAGAGCGGCTCCGAGGCGATGAAGAGCGTCTTGTTCCGGCTGGCGAAATCCGCGACGGCGAGGCCGATATTCGACAGGAAGGTCCCCGCCAGAAGATCGACGTTTTCACGACGGGTCAGCTCCTCGGCAAACTTGATCGCATTGGCGGGTTTGCCGCCATCGTCTCGGGCAATGACCTCCAGCGGCCGGCCGAGAACGCCACCTTTGGCATTGATCTCCTCGACGGCCAGTTCCCAACCGTTGCGGTAAGGCACGGTGAAGGCGGCAAGCGGACCGGTATAGCTGTTGATTTCCCCGATCTTGATCGGATCCTGCTGGGCGTGCGCGACGCCAAAGGACAAGATGGCAAGCACTGTGCCGAGCAGCACAGTCAGACGGGTACGAACGTTCATGCGCGGCATGATCGTTTCTCCTTTGCAAACGATGACCTGGGGCGTGTTGACCACGCTCTCCGTTCCCCAATGCGGCTAGACTGGGTTCGCCTGCCCTTATCATATGGTCTGCGCCGCACGAAGGTCGAATCTCTTCGACAACCCATGTTCCCGCCATGACAGATCACGGGTTGGAAGTCCCGGTGCGCTGTGTCTATAGTTTTTCTGTTCTTGGGAGGGATCATGACAATAAAGGTAGCTGTAGTCGGCACGGGACCCAGCGGTTTTTACACCGTGGACGCCCTGCTCAAAGGTGACCCGGACGTTCAGGTCGACATGATCGAGCGCTTGCCCACACCCTTCGGCCTGATCCGGGGTGGCGTGGCACCCGATCACCAGACCACGAAGAAGGTCGCGCGGGTTTACGAAAAAACAGCCCTGTCGGACCGGGTCGATTATTTCGGCAATGTCGAGGTCGGCCGTGACGTCTCTCTCGACGAACTCAAGGAATTCTATGACGCGATCGTGCTCGCTGTCGGCGCACCGCGTGACCGGAAGCTGGGCATCCCCGGCGAGGATAAGACCGGCGTCTTCGGGTCAGCGGATTTCGTCGGCTGGTACAACGGCCACCCGGATTTCACCGAACTGAACCCGGACCTCGAAACCAGCACTGTTGTGGTGATCGGCAATGGCAATGTGGCGGTCGATGCCGCGCGGGTGTTGGTGAAGACGCCGGAGGAAATGGCGGAGACCGATATCGCCGACCATGCGGCAGAAGCCATCGAGGCCGCCCCGATCACGGATGTTTACATGGTCGGACGTCGCGGCCCCATCGAGGCCAAGTTCACCAATGTGGAGCTGCGCGAAATGGGCAAGCTTCACAATTGCATACCCGTCATCAATGCCAGCCAGCTTCCCGATACGGTCAAGGGCGAATGGTCTGACCGGGACCTCCGCCTGAAGGAGCGCAACCTGGCGACCATGAAGGAATTTCCGGAGGTCGATCCGACCGGCAAGACCAAGCGGGTTCATTTCACCTTCTATACCAAGCCGGTGGAGATTCTCGGTGGCGACAAGGTCGAGGGCATCCGCATGGAACGCACCCGCGTTGAGCAGGGCCGCTCTGTGGGAACCGGAGAGTTCTTCGAGATCGACTGCGGCCTTGTGATCGCGGCGATCGGCTACTACTCGGAACCCTTCCCCGGTGTGCCCTTCGATGAAGCCAATGGCATCGTCATCCATGACGATGGCCGTGTCGGCGACGGCATCTATGCCGCCGGCTGGATCAAGCGCGGCCCGACCGGCGTGATCGGCACCAACAAGCCGGACGGAGAAATTGCGGCCCGCCAGATTTTCGAAGATGTCTCGGACAGCGGCAAGCCCGGCCATCCGGCGCTCGCGGCCCTGCTGGAGGAACGCGCTGTGCGTGTCGTTACCTATGACGACTGGAAGGCCATCGAAGCGGAAGAGATCGCACGCGCCAAACCCGGTGCGCCCCGGCGCAAGATCGTGACCGTCGAAACCATGATCGAGACTCTTGACTGACCACCAAATCACCCTAGCTCGACGTACAGGATGCCTTTGCCCCTGAAACACGTATTCAGGCAGTAAAATGTACACACTCGCAACACGCGTGCATGCCTCGCCGAGGCGTCCTGAAATGCACAGGTTCCAAGGGAGGGACATATACGATGTCTGAAGCAGCGGCCATCGACACAGCAGAAGGACAACCCCAGGAGGTTGAATCCGCTGTTGTTCGATTTGCAGGCGACTCCGGCGACGGCATACAGCTGACCGGCAGTCAGTTCACCATGACCGCCGCCATCTCGGGCAACGACCTGGCGACCTTCCCTGACTTCCCGGCTGAAATTCGCGCACCCGCGGGCACCACCTTTGGTGTTTCGGCCTTCCAGATCAATTTCGGCGCCAGCAACATCATGACCTCGGGCGATCAGCTCGACGTGCTTGTCGCCATGAACCCGGCGGCCCTGATCACCAATCTGGAAGACGTGAAAACCGGCGGCGTGGTCATCGCCGACAGCGGCGCCTTCACCGACCGCAACCTCAAGAAAGCAGGCTACGAGGAAAATCCGCTAGAGAATGACAGCTTGCATAACTACCGGCTGGTCAAAATCGACATGTCCCGCCTGACCGTCGAGGCGGTCAAGGAATTCGGCCTGTCCAACAAGGAGGCGCTGCGGTCCAAGAACATGTGGGCCCTTGGCCTGATCTACTGGATGTACGGGCGTACCCGTCAGGCCTCGGTCGACTGGTTGAAATCGAAATTCGCCAACAAGCCCGAGATCGCGGATGCCAATATCGCCGCGCTCAATGCGGGCCACGCCTTTGGCGAAACCGCCGAGATGCCCGCCGAGCTGGGCACGATCCAGGTGGAGACCGCCAAGATCGAACCAGGCACCTACCGGACCATCACCGGGGCCGAATCCGTCGCCCTCGGCCTGTTGGCCGGGTCCCAGCTGGCCGATCTGAACATCTCGTTCTGTTCCTACCCGATCACCCCTGCTTCATCGCTCCTGCATCAGCTGGCCCGCATGAAGGAGTTCGGTGTGGTGACATTCCAGGCCGAAGACGAAATCGCCGCCGCCGCTGCCGCTCTGGGGGCGTCCTATGCAGGATCGCTGGGTATTACCTCCAGTTCGGGTCCCGGCATCGCGTTGAAAATGGAAGTCATCGGGCTGGCCATCGGTACGGAATTGCCCATGGTGATCGTCAACTCGCAGCGCGCCGGACCTTCGACGGGCATGCCGACAAAGACCGAACAGTCGGACCTCTACCAGGCCGTCTTCGGTCGCAACGCCGATGCCCCGATGCCCGTCATCTCGGTTTCCACACCGTCCGACGGCTACGTGGTCGCCATTGAAGCCATTCGTATCGCCACGAAGTACATGACCCCGGTCATGGTTCTCACCGACGGCTATATCACCAATGCCTCAGAGCCCTGGATGATTCCCGATCCATCGACCCATGAACGGTTCGATGTAGAGTTCCGCACCGACCCGGAGAATTTTCAGCCCTTCATGCGCGACGAAACCTCGCTCGCGCGACCCTGGGTGAAACCGGGCACACCGGAACTGATGCACCGTATCGGCGGGATCGAGAGGTCCTATGACACGGGTCATATTTCCTACGATCCGGACAACCACCAGAAAATGACCGACACAAGGGCAGCGAAGATCAACGGCATCGCCAACGACATTCCCGAACAGGAAGTTGCGAACGGTGAACCGGGCGGCAAGCTGGCTATTGTCGGCTGGGGTTCGACCTATGGACCGATCGACCGCGCCGTCGGCAATATGCGCGACCAGGGCTACGATGTGTCCCACATCCATCTCCGCTACATCTGGCCGTTGCCACGCAATCTCGGAGACCTTCTCAAGACCTATGACAATGTCATCGTCGCGGAAATGAACAACGGTCAACTCCGTACGCTTCTGCGCTCGGAACATCTCGTGCCTGCCGAGGGCCTGAACAAGATCAACGGCAAGCCTTTCCTCATTCGCGAACTCGAAGACGCGATTCGCGCAAAGCTGGAGAACTAGGATGAACGTCCAGAGCCCCCCGGAAAAACTGACTGCCCGCGACTACGCGACCGATCAGGAAGTACGCTGGTGCCCCGGCTGCGGTGATTACGCGATCCTGAAAGCCGTTCAGAACACGCTGGCCCAGCTTGAGGCCGACCCGAAGAACACGGTCTTCGTGTCAGGCATCGGCTGCGCGGCACGCTTCCCGTACTACATGGAAACCTATGGCTTCCACACGATCCACGGCCGCTCACCGGCGGTGGCCACCGGCGTGAAGCTCTCCAACCCCGACCTCAATGTCTGGGTGGTCGGCGGCGATGGCGACATGCTCTCTATCGGCGGCAACCACACGATGCACGCGATCCGCCGCAATGTTGATCTGCAGATCCTGCTTCTCAACAACCAGATCTACGGCCTGACCAAAGGCCAGTACTCACCCACCTCGAAGATCGGCACGAAGTCGCCCTCCACACCGCTGGGCTCCATCGACAACCCGGTCTCGGCTTCGCAATTCGCACTCGGTGTGGGCGGCACGTTTATCGCGCGCTCTTCCGACATTCTGCAGAAGCACCTCCCGGAAGTCCTCAAGCGCGCGGACGCGCATCAGGGCACCTCTTTCGTGGAGATTTTCCAGAACTGCATCGTCTACAACGACGGCGCCTTCAAGCACTTCACCGAGAAGAGCGTGCAGGATGAAATGCAGGTTCATGTCGAACACGGACAACCGCTTCTGTTCGGCAAGGACAAGTCCAAGGGCCTGGTCCTCAACAAGGACGAACAGCGTCTCGAGGTCGTGACCCTCGGCGAGAACGGTGTCACCAAGGCCGATATCGCCGTGCATGACGAGACCAACCGGTCCATGGCGACCATGCTGGCACAGATGGACCCGCCGACCATGCCGGTCGCGCTGGGTGTCCTGTACTGCGAAAGCGCGCCGACCTACGAAGCCGCAGTCCACGCGCAGATCGATCAGGCCCGCGAGAAGGGTGAAGGCGACCTCGCAAAGTTGCTGCATCGCGGTCAGACCTGGACCGTCGAATAGACGGACCGCCCGCCCCGGCGCGCCTGCGACCGAGTGGCGCGCCGTCTTGCGAAACGGTGTGGACGATTCCAGTTTCCGTGGCGTTACCCATGGCGAAACAGGATTGACGCTATGACGGCCACCACCTCGGGCACCGCCCCCGCCAACACCATGGAACCGCATCAGCGCCGCGCGGTCGGCCTCTGGCTGCTCGCCTGCGCCGGGATGGTACTGATGATGGTCGTGATCGGCGGCATCACGCGGCTGACCGGGTCCGGCCTGTCGATGGTCGAATGGCGGCCGGTCTATGGATTTCTGCCACCGCTGTCGCACGAGGCCTGGATGCGGGTCTTCGAACTCTATCGCACCAGCCCGCAATATCTCGAAGTGAATGCCGGGATGTCGCTGGCGGAGTTTCGCGGGATTTTCTGGTGGGAGTATTTCCACAGACTCTGGGGCCGGGTCATCGGGCTGGTGTTTTTCATCCCCTTCGTCTGGTTCCTGATCCGGGGCTATGTCCGCGGCGCGCTGACCCTCAAACTGACCGGATTTTTACTGCTGGGCGGCGCACAGGGGGTCCTCGGCTGGTACATGGTCAAGAGCGGCCTTGTCGATGTGCCGGAGGTCAGCCAGTACCGCCTGACCGCGCATCTCTCCCTTGCCTTCCTGATCTATGGCTTGCTCGTCTGGACGGCGCTGTCGATCCTGTTCCCCACCCCCATGTCCATCGGCGACCGGCACCACAGCCAGACGCGCGCACTGGCCCAAATCGCGCTTGGACTCGTTGCGCTGACCATCGTGTCCGGGGCTTTCGTGGCGGGCACGGATGCGGGGTTTACCTACAACACCTTCCCGTTGATGGACGGGCAGCTTGTCCCGCCGGGCTATTTTGATTCGCCCTCGGCACCGTTCGACGACATCGCGACCATCCAGTTCCATCACCGTGTCATCGCGCTGACGACCTTCGCGCTGATCCTCGCCGTGTGGTGGCGCTCACGCTGGCTGGCGCTGATTCCGCGCGCGCGGATGGCCGCCAATGCGCTGATTCTCGCCGCGCTGGGCCAGGTAGCCCTCGGCATCACAACGTTGTTGCTGGTGGTGCCCGTCGCCCTGGGAGCAGCCCATCAGGCCGGCGCGATGATCCTGTTCACAGCGATCATCTGGTTCGTCTTCGAACTGCGCCGGCCCGCAAAGGGCTTAGTCCGGAGCTAGCCGCCGACGCGGCCGCCCCCGTCCTTCGTGATGGCCACCACGGACGGCCGCGGCGGCATGTCGTCGTCAAAATCCGGCCAGCGAGTCGCCGGGTCCTCGAAGCTCGAATTCCGGCCGAAGGGGGCATAGTCATTCACCCCGTCCGTGGCGACATGCTGCACGGCGACGAAAAGCGTTTCGTCATTCGGCGTGAACACCGGACCGCACATTTCCGCACCCACGGGCACCCGGAAGAACATCTTCCCGCTGCCGCGGTTCGGACCTTCGGTTTCCAGCGCCCAGACACCGTCTGCCGTCCCGGTCTTGGGCCAGTTGCCGCCCTGATCGGTGGTCACCCAGAGCCGCCCCTGATGATCGACCGCGCAATTGTCCGGCGCGCCGAACCAACCATTCACAGAGGTCGCAGGCCCCCATTTCGCCTTGTGGTCCGGATTCGACGGATCGCCGCACATGACCAGGATGTCCCATTCGTAGCTTTGCGCCGCATGATCGCCGTTTGGCGGTGTCATCTCGACGATATGGCCGAAGGTGTTGTCGGCCCGCGGGTTGGCCGCGTTTTCATCACCGGCCTTGCGGCGGGTGTTGTTAGTCAGCATCACATAGACCGCATTGGTGACCGGATTGGCTTCCACGTCTTCCGGACGATCCATCGGGGTCGCTTCGAGAAGGTCTGCCGCCCGCCGGGTCTCGATCAGTACATCGGCCTGACTGTCAAAGCCGTTGGCGCTGGTCAGCGGTCCCTGCCCGTGGACCAGCGGCAGCCAGGTGGCCATTCCGTTGGCATCGAACCGCGCCACATAGAGCGTGCCGCTGTCGAGCAGATCGCGATTGGCCGCCCGGTCATTCGGGTTGTAACGCCCCTCGGTGACGAACTTGTAGAGGTAGTCAAACCGCTGATCGTCGCCCTGATAGACCACAAGCCGGCCATCCCCGTTGACGATGGTCTGCGCACCCTCATGCTTGAAGCGGCCCATGGCCGTGCGTTTTACCGGCGTCATCTGCGGGTCGTAGGGATCGACCTCTACGACCCAGCCGAAGCGGTTGGCCTCGTTGGGTTCCTTGGCAATGTCAAAGCGGTCGTGATAGCGGCCCCAGGCATACCAGTTGCCCGGCACGCCATAGCGCTTGTAGTTGCGGGCCTCGGGGTGATCGTCGGCCAGTTCGCCCCAGAAGTACCCGTGGAAGTTCTCCTCGGCCATCAGATAGGTGCCCCAGGGGGTCATGCCGCCGGCGCAGTTGTTGACGGTGCCCAGCACCCGCGTGCCGGTCGGGTCGCCGGACGTCTTCAGGCGGTCACTACCCGCGGCCGGGCCGGACAAGCGCATGCGGGTGTTGGCCGTAATGCGGCGGTTGCGCGAACGGTCTGCCGACGGACGCCATGTCCCATCGACCTTCTCGACCTGGATTACCGTTCCGCCATGGGCGGCCATTTCGATATCCACCAACTCGGCCGTCATATCGGGGAAATCGATCTTGTCCTGGCGCGCGATGCCCGGGAACATCACCTCTTCGTTGGTGTACTCGTGGTTCACGCAGAGCAGCGCGCGGTCGGAATTCTCGGACCCGATGGGCAGCGGTGCATAGCCGATATAATCGTTGTTGTAGCCGAACTGCATCGCCTGAGCGTCCGCGCTCTGGCCCCGCGGATCGAACTCCGGTGCGTCCGGGAGCACCGGATCGCCCCAGCGCACGAGAACATCGGCGCGGTAACCCGGCGCGACGTGATGGGTTTCATCGACGCCGTGGGTGATTTCGTCAAAATCGAAAGCGGCGCGCGCCGCGTGGGCCGCCCGCGAGACCATCGTCTCCAGCGGCACCGTGATTGCGGTGATGGCTGCCACAGCCGTCATGCCGCGCAGCACGCTGCGCCGGCTCACATAACGGGCCTGGACGATGTCCCCGAAGGTCTCGGTCGTGGACAGATTCGTCGGGGTGTCCTCAGAGGCCTCGAAGGCCTCAGCGCGGGTGGCAAAATCGTCGGTGTCAACGCTCATCAAATACTCCGGTGCTTCGGGAGAATGTGAATAGGTCACCGGGATACTGCGCAACCAAAATGTGGCGATGACGGCGGCATGACAGAATGATGAATCGCCAGACCCAGACAAAAAAAACGGCAGGACCGATCGGGTATCCTGCCGTTTATTCGAGTTGCCGCTTGTTGGAGGGCGTGTCCGGCAACTCGGGAGGTGGACGAAAATACGCCCGGATGACGTGAAGACCCGGAGGACCACAATGCCGATCCGACAGGCGAGGTTTTACGCGGGGTGCATTAAAGCCGAATGTCGTGGCGATGACTCTTGTGTGACGGTCCACAGGTATGACGCGTCACAAACCCTGCGGTGTCTCAACTTTCTTCGGACTTGATCGCCTTGTAGGCCTCCAGCGCCCGGGCCCGGGCCCCCTTATGATCGACCATGGGTTCGGGATAGTTCTCTCCCAGCCGCACATCAGCCTCGGCCAGCACCTCTCCGGGGGCATCCCAGGGCTTGTGAATCCATTTCGACGGCAGCTTTGCCAGTTCGGGCACCCAGCGGCGCACATATTCGCCATCGGGATCGAATTTCTCTCCCTGGGTGATGGGGTTGAAGATGCGGAAGAATGGTGCGGCATCAGCCCCTGAGCCCGCCACCCACTGCCAGCCCCCGGCATTGTTCGCCAGATCGGCATCGACCAGCGTGTCCCAGAACCAGGCTTCCCCGTCCCGCCAGTGCACCAGCAGGTCCTTGATCAGGAACGAGGCCACCACCATCCGGACCCGGTTGTGCATCCAGCCTGTGTGCCAGAGTTCGCGCATCCCGGCATCCACAAACGGATAGCCGGTCTGCCCCTTCTGCCAGACGGCGAGACCCCCGGGATCGTCTTTCCAGGTGAAGTCGTCGAAGTTGGACTTCCAGTTCTCCGTCGCGATCTCGGGAAAATGAAACATCAGGTGATGATTGAAATCGCGCCAGGCCAGCTCGCGGAGCAGGCTTTCAGCGCCTTTGGCTGTCGCGCCGCCTTTGTCGAGAAGCGGTGCTGCCGCGCGCCAGACCTGATCCGGCCCGATCTCGCCCCAGTGCAGATAGGGGGAAAGCCGGCTGGTCCCGGGCCGGTCCGGCCGATTTCGATCGTCGGGATAGTCTGCCACCGGACCGTCGAGAAACGCTGCCAGCAGGTCACGCGCCGCGTCTTCGCCGACCGTCCAGGTCTCGCGAATGCCGCCGGCCCAGTCCGGTGCCGTGTGCAGGAGGTCCCAGTCGGTCAGGTCATCGCTCGCCACGTCCGCGGCGCGCGGGAGTTCATCGGGAACCTCGACCGCGTCGGGCAGCCGATAAACCTCCCGCAATTGCTTCCAGAAAGGCGTGAAAACCTTGTAGGGATCACCCTGCTGAGTCTCGATCTGCCACGGCTCCAGCAGCAGCGAACCGTTGAAGCTTTCGGCTGCCACATCAGCGGATTTGAGCTGTTCCTTGATGGCGGTGTCCCGCGCCACGGCCCAGGGCTCGTAGCAACGGTTCCAGTACACCGCGCCGGCATCGCTTTCCTCGATCAGGTCCGAGAGCACCCCGGCCGCCGCGCCCCGGCGCAGGATCAGCGATACGCCGCGCCCGCGCAGATCACTGGCAAGGGATTCAAGACTGTGATGCAGCCACCAGCGCGACGCCCCGCCATGGGGGCGGATACCATCGCTCACCTCATCGAGGATATAGACGGCCAGGATCGGGCGCTCTGAATCGACAGCCGCGGCCAGCGCGGGATTGTCGGCAATGCGCAAATCCTGCCGGAACCAGACAAGAACGGGAGATGAAGCGGACATGAGAATACCGGGGTGAGGATGGGTATGGGCTTTTTACGTCAGGCCACGCGTTTCGGATCGGGGAGAAGCTGCTCCCGCCGGAACCCGAACAACCCGCTGCGCCCGATCATGAAGGCCTGGAAATCGCCCGACAGCAGGCCGGAGATCGTGTCCTCGCGCGCGTTCAGTCCACCGGCATAAGATCCGAAGGCCGGCAGGATGAGCAGCCGCCCGTCCGTGGCAAAACACCGCCCCGAGATACGCCGCCCGCGCACGCGCACGGCAGCCTTGGGGTGATAGTGCCCGATCACTTCGCCGGCCGGGATTGTTCCGTCCGGCCCCGACTCAACGTCGTGATGCAGCAAAAGGTTGCCCACGCGCAGCTCGGCGCAGGCCGTGCCACCATAGCCGGCCGGCGGGGCGGGATCGTGATTGCCCGCGATCCACACCCAGACCTGGCGCGCCACCATGCGCCCCAGCCGCGTGCGGTCGGTCTCCGACATCCGGGTCTCCCCGGCCAGATCGTGGAGCGTGTCGCCCATGCAGACGACGCGTTCGGGCTTCACCCGGGCGATCACCTTCTCCAGACGCTTGATGGTCTC
>Ga0181558_10002864_pt1 | contig 16076 bp, 14 predicted proteins | sample 011ome_22_FD_133754 | JGI IMG/M metagenome (GOLD analysis project Ga0181558, IMG submission 133754) | Coastal salt marsh microbial communities from the Groves Creek Marsh, Skidaway Island, Georgia - 011507BT metaG (megahit assembly) | ecosystem: Environmental > Aquatic > Marine > Intertidal...
CCCGCTTCGGCAAACTCCTGCGCGTGATAGCGCATGGTGTCGTTCACACCCCAGATTTCCATGATCGCGATAATCGCACCCGCCGGCTCGCGGTCCGGGTAGGCCACATGCGCACCCATCTTCGATCCGTCACGAAGTGTGACTTGAATATCTTCGGTACGTGCCATATCGGCCTCCCCGGCTTCTTTTTTCTAGTTGTTCAGTGCCGCCCAGACCCGCTCGGGTGTCATCGGGAGGTCGATCCCGCCCGCGCCCGCACTCTCGAGGGCGTCGAGAACCGCGGCCATGCCGGATGGCAGCGACCCCGCCACACCGGATTCGCCCGCGCCCTTCACCCCGATGGGGTTGGTGGTCGCGGGAACCGAGTGATGGCCAATCCGGAAGTCGGGAAAATCATCCGCCCGCGGCATCATGTAATCCATGAAAGACCCGGTCATCAGCTGACCGTCCGAATCATAGATCACCCATTCGCCGAGCACCTGTCCCAGCCCCTGGGCGATACCGCCATGGATCTGCCCTTCGACGACCATCTCGTTCATGACGTTCCCGACATCGTCCACCGCGGTGTATCCGACCACATCGACCGTGCCCGTCTCCGGATCGATCTCGACCTCGCAGATATGGCACCCATTGGGAAAGGTCATCTGGGGCGAGACGAACTTTTCCGCCGCATCCAGCCCGCCCGCCAGTTCCGCGGGCAGATCCATCCCCCTGATCGTGTCGGCAAGCTCGAGGATGCCGATCTCCCGGTCCGTCCCGGCAATGCGGAACACCCCGTCGGCGAATTCCACATCATCCGTTGCAGCTTCGAGCACATGCCCCGCCAGCGCACGGCCCTTCTCGATCGCCGTGTCACAGCTCAGCGCCATGGCACTGCCCGCCATCATCATGGAGCGTGAGGCCACCGCCGGGGTGCCCGTAGGCACCTCCAGACTGTCGCCCTCGATCAGCCGGACCCGGGAGGCCGGAATGCCCAGCCGTTCCCCGATGAACCGGGTGTAGGTGGTCAGGTGGCTCTGTCCCATGGCCTGAACGCCGGTGCGCAGGGTTGCCGCGCCATCGCCTTCGAACCGCAGATCGACGGTCTCGTCGAGGATGCCGCCAGCGACCTCCAGAAAACACGCCAGGCCGATACCGCGGCGCTTGCCCGCTGCCTCGCTGGCCGCGCGCCGTTCGGCAAACCCGTCCCATTCGGCAAGCGCGAGCGCCTTGTCCATGGTCACCGCGAATTCGCCGGAATCGTAGATCGGGCCGTTCGGCGTCTCGTATGGCATGGCCTCGGGCGGGATCATGTTGCGGCGGCGGATTTCCACCCGGTCGATGCCGAGATCCTTTGCACCTTTGTCGAGCAGTTGTTCCACCGCGATGATCGCTTCCGGTCGTCCGGCGCCACGATAAGGGCCCAGCGGCGCGGTGTTGGTCAGCGCCATGGTCACATCGATATGGATCGCCGGGATTTCGTAAACGCTGGAGAGACAATTCTTGGTGTTGTTGGTGCAGAACACGATGGCGAACATCGTCAGATACGCTCCCATGCCCACCCGGTTGTTGACCCGCAATCCCTGCACCTTGCCGTCACCGTCAAAGGCCATCTCGGCCTCGATCAGGGTGTCGCGCCCGGCGGTGTCGGCCAGAAAGCTTTCCAGCCGGGAATTACACCATTTCACCGGCCGCCCCACCTGGCGGGCGGCGAACAGAATGGCGGCATATTCGGGAAACGGATGGGACTTCATGCCGAAACCGCCGCCCACATCATGGGTCAGAACGCGCACGTTTTCGGGCTCGGTCTTAAAGACCTGATCGGCGAAGATCCGGCTGATCGCCGAGACACCCTGCGTCGGCGCTGTCAGGGTATAACGACCCAGGCTCTCATCCCATTCGCCGATCCCGCCGCGCAGCTCCATGGAAACCGGTGCCAGCCGGTTGTCGAACAGCGAGACCTTCGACACATGGGCCGCCCGGTCAAAGGCCGCGTCCACGGCGGCTTCGTCCCCATCGGCCCAGGAGAAGGCGATGTTGTCGGGAATCTCGTCCCAGATGCGCGGCGCATCCGGCGCCAGCGCATCGGTCACTTCGGGCATTGCCGGCAGAATCTCGACATCGACGTCCACCGCTTCCGCCGCATCCGCGGCCTGAGCGGCGGTCTCGGCGACCACCAGCGCGACGGCCTCACCGGCGTGGCGGATTTTGTCATAGGCCAGAACCCGCTTGTGGGCCGGCGCCATTTCCATGCCGTCCTTGCCAGGATATCGGATCGTGGGGGGAATGTCGCCCAGCCCCGCAGCCTGCGCGTCTGCGCCGGTCAGCACCGCCAGCACGCCGGGCATGGCCAGCGCAGCCGTTGTATCGACCCCGCGCAGAATGCCATGGCCGACACTGGCGCGCACAAAGGCGCCATAGGCCTGGCCCCCAATGTTCAGGTCATCGACAAACTGCCCCGCCCCGGTCAGAAGCGGCGCATCTTCACTGCGCAGCGCGTCGTCATCGCTGCCAAAACGTCCGGACATCTCGTTCACGGGCGCATCTCCTCATCCTGTGTCTCGCGCCCCGGTTTGCTCCGGGGTTAGAGACACAGTCTAGGAGATCGGCGCGCCGCGGAGAAGGCGCAGAGTGAAAACCCTAGAACCCGTAGAACTTCGCCGGATTGTCCACCATGATTTTCTGGCGCATGGCCTCGTCGGGCACCCACTGGCCGAAGGCCTCGCCCGGATCGGCGTCGTTCGGGTTGCCCTCGTACTTATTCGGGTGCGGCCAGTCGGTGCCCCACATGACGTGGTCCGGATTGGCCTCGATCAGGGCGCGGGCCAGGGGCTGACAATCGTCATAGGGCGGCAGGTCGGTGGCGCTGACGCGGTTGGCCCCGGAAATCTTGATCCAGGTGTTGCCGTCGCGCATCAGCTTGAGCAGCGCCTGGAAGCCCTCGGCCTCCACGCCCGCGGCCGCGGGCTGATAGGCGAAGTGACCGATCGACATGGGTGTCGTCAGCTTCTCGAAATGGGGCATCAGGGAGACGATATCCTTGCCCGGGAAGAGCCATTCGATATGCCAGTTGAAGGGACGGATCTTGGCCTCGAGATCGGGCAGTTCCTCGAAGGCGAGCGGCATGCCGCCCTTGTTGTCGGTGTTCAGGCGCACCCCGCGGATGCCCTGCTCGTGCAGCGCAGCCAGTTCGGGTTCGGTGATGTCCATATCGATGGCGCAGACGCCGAGTGCCCGACCCGGGGTTTCCTCGTTCAGCGCATTCATCCCGTCGAGGATAGCCGAGTTGTCGGTGCCATAGACGGATGGCTGGGTGAAGACCACGCGGTCGATGCCGAGCTGCGAATGGAGATGCTTGAGGTCTTCCAGGGTCGATTCCGGCGGATTGTAGCCGCGGTCCGGCGAGAGCGGATACGTGTCATAGAAGACATGGACGTGGGTGTCGATCGAGCCCGCAGGCAGGGTGATGTTCGGTTTGCGCGGGTTGCGGTCCGGCGCGATGCAATCTCGGATTTCGTTGGCCATGGCTGTTTCCCCTGGATTCTTAGTGGTCCGGAATTGTCCGGACAAATGAACCTGTTGCGTATCACATCACCTGCCGGGCCGAAACCCGATTTCTCGCGCCGCGACATCACGTGATGGGTGCGGGCCCGACGCAATTTCCAGCACCAGCTTGTTCACCACGGTGCGCGGGAAATCCTCGGGCGATTCCGTCACCACGGTGAAGGCGCCGGGGCCGCCGATCACCCACTCGTGGAAATAGCCTTCGAGGTCGTACTTCACCCCTTCGACCTCGCTCTGTTCCTGCTGCGGGTTAATCACCAGGCCGTTGATGGCGATGCCGCGCGCCACAGCCCGGTTCCGGGCGGCCGCGACCAGCGGTTCGTCCCCCTTGGAATCGCGCCCGTCGGCTGAGAGATCAATCACCCGGCGGGTGCCCTCGATCCCGTTCCGCTCGAACAACATGGACGAGAAATCCAGTACCGTGGTGATGGAGGTCAGCCCCCCTTTTGGAATGGGAAAATCCTGGATACCGGCGGCAAAACGCCGGGCATCAGCCGCGCTGGCGATGACCTGCCAGCCGACCGTCACCCGCGCCGTATCGGACCACTCCACATAGGTCAGGGCGATCCGCCCCAGCGGTCCGGACAGCATCGCCTCAATGGCGCGCGGATCGGTTAAGGCGGCGACATAGCCGGCACGTTGCAGATCGACCTCGCTGCCATCGATAGACGCCGAGACATCAACGGCAAGGACCAGCTCCACATCCACGGGAATGTCCTGCGCCTGCGCGGCCGACCCAGCCAGCAACAATCCGGCCAGAACAGCGAAAGATTTACGCCAGCGCGCCATGATAAAACGCCCGCAGCTTTTCGATGACCTCGGCATAGACAGCGGGGTTTTGCGGCTCATAGACCTCGGCGTGGTTGATGTCCGGGATTGTGTGTAGCGACTTCGGGTCTCCCGCCCGCGCAAACAGGTTCTCGGCCTCCTCGTAGCGCACCATGGTGTCATCGGCGCCATGAATGAGCAGCAGCGGTCGGGGCGCGATCCGGCCCACCCAGTCTTCGGCGTTGAACCCGATGGCGAGTTCCACATTCTCCAGCGGATAGCCGTCGGGATAGGCGTCCTCGGTCTTGTACATGGTCTTGAAGGCTTGCCGCTCGGCGGGGCCCGGCGGCGACATCTTCTGATAGGGAAGGGTCTTTCCCGCACCGGTCAGCGCGCGGACGATCCGGTCTGCTGCCAGGTCAGCCTGCAGGGCCTCCCACTCTTCGACGGTACGCTTGGAGCGGTGCCAGCGCTCCCCGTTGCCGGGTGCGCCCACTGTTGCGAGCGCCACAATCTCGGGATCGACCGCCGTCGCCTTGATCGAGGCGCCCCCACCATGGCTGAGCCCCATCACCGCGACCCGTGCCACATCCTCACGCGCCGAGAGCCAGATGCGCGCGGCCAGAATGTCGCGCACCTGTGCCTCGGGATCGACCCGGCGCGGCGCGCCCTCACTGTCGCCGAAGCCGCGATGATAGAAATCCAGCGTATGATAGCCCGCTACCGTCAGATCCCGCACAAAGGGCGGCATGTAGGTTTCCTTGCGGCCCGTATAGCCGTGCACACAAATGATCGCGGGACGCGTCCCGCCTGCCGCCGCCGGGGTGAAGGTCCCGGCCAGACGAAGCCCGTCGGCATAGAAGGTGGCAGGCTGGCTTGTCATGAATGGACTTTCGGACAGTTGATCGGCAGGCGCGGTCATGTCTCAATTCGCGCAACGCATAAAACACCGCGTTCGCACCACGACGCAACAGAGCGAACACAAAAGGAGGCCCGCCATGCGCACAACCACCCCGACGCCTGAGGAAATGGAGCGCTATATCGCGCGCTTCGAAGACCTGCCCGCCAACAAGGACCGCACGGCGGGCAAAATTCCGCCCGAAGCCCGCGAGATGATGACGGCGCGCGCCACCCGGACGGTGATCGCCACCGTGGACAAGGACACCCCCTGGGGCGACGGCGTCATCCCCGGACCGCCGAATTTCGCCGTGGTCATCGCCGAATGTGAGCCCGGCAACGGCCCCGGCCTGCACTCCCACGCCCACACGACGGAGACCTTCACCTGCCTGCAGAGCCGGTTCGTGATCGAATGGGGCGATGCGGGTGAACATTCGATCGAGCTCGACCGGTTCGACACGATCTCCGTCCCGCCCGGCGTGATGCGGCGCTTCGCCAATATCGGCGACGAGCGCGGCCTGCTTCATGTCACACTGCAGGGACCGCTGCGCGATGTGGAATTCGCACCGAGCCTGGGCGAAGAACTGCGCGAGCGCTTCGGCGAAGACGTGGTTAACGAGTTGCTGGGCCTTGGCTATACCTTCAACGCGGGTCTTGAAGACTAGGCAAGAGCTGTAATCCGGCTAATACAGGTTGTTCTTGTAGTCGTTGGCGAGCTTCGCATCGACTTCGTCGGCATCCACGCCGTACCAGTCCTGATTGATCTTACCGAGGGTCGGGAAATCGCGTTTCTGCACCTGATTGTCCGGGTTCCAGAGATCGGCCCGGATGATCGCCTTGCCGCAGTGGAAATAGACATGGCGGATGTCGATGACGAGAGCAGCGCGCGGCGGCTTGCCATTGGCAATCATCTTCCCGAGCAACTTTTCGTCGGTGGTCAGACGGGCGCGGCCGTTCAGGCGCAGCACTTCGTTGAGCCCCTGGACCATGAACATCACGGCGATCTCCGGGTTCTCCATGATATTGTGAAAGGTGTCCGTGCGCCGGTTCCCCGGGCGGTCGGGGATGGCGATGGTGGTGTCGTCGATCACATGAATGAAACCGGGCGCATCACCGCGCGGGCTGCAATCGGCCGGGCCGTCTCCGGCCGCCGATGTGGAGAGCACGCAGAACGAACTCAGCTCCAGGAAGCGCCGACAGTGGTGATTGAGTTCCGGTTTCTCCTTGCGCGCCAGATGGCCCTGGGGTTCCCCATAGTGATCGACCAGTTCCTCGACCGTCTTGATATCGCCATCCGGCATGCCATGCTCCTTGGTTATGGCAGCCAGCGTGTCGCGCCGGGGGCTTTTCGTCAACAACTGCCGAGAACCACGCTAGAATGGGGTCATGACTGAAAAGATCTATCTCGACTACACCCGCGAAGAGCTCGACGCTCAGTACATCAACGTCAAGACGGACGCCGATGAGCTGACCCGGCAACGGCTGGTGACACTGTCCGCCGAGGTGGCCGAACGCCTGGCCATTGAAAGCGATCTGGCCTACAGCGATCATCCCAACGACAGGTTCGATCTGTATCGTGCCGACGGCCCACCGGGACCGGTGATCGTCTTCACCCATGGCGGCCAATGGCAGCGCGGCTCGACCACATCGTCCAGCAGCTGGGCCGAAGCGGCACTCTCCCATGGCATCTCTTTCGTGGCCGGGACCTTTCCGATGCTGCCGGATGTCACGATTCCGGAGATGGTGGACCACGCCACCGCCCTGACACGCTACGTTCGCGCCAACGCGGACGCCCTCGGCGTGGACCCGTCGCGGATCTGCATCGCCGGCCATTCCTCGGGCGCACATCTGGCCGCTTCGGTTCTGGTGCGTCTGGCCAATGAGGACGATCTCGACGGGATCGTCTGTGGCATGACCATCAGCGGCAACTACGACATGCGCCCGCTGATGCTGAGCTACCGTAAGGAGTTCATGCTGCTGAGCGACGAGGAAACCGTCTCCATGTCACCGCTGTTGATGCTCGACAAGCCGATGCCGCCGGTGCAGGTGATGCATGGCGGGGTGGAAAGCAACGAATTCAAGCGCCAGGCCAGCACCTGGCATGCGGCACTGGCCGAACGCGGAGACGCAAAGCTGCTCGCCGTCCCCCACGCGAACCACTTCAATGTGTTCCTGGGGCTCGAGGACCGGGACGGCCCGGCCTGGGAATTTCTGACCGCGCACCTGACCGGCGCGGCTGCAACCAAGGCTGCGCAGTAATCCAACGACCGTCATGCCCGGGCATGACGTTGATTGGTCTATTCCGCTGCCTTTGCCGTGACTTCCGGCTCGATGATCGCGCCCGACCCGATCAGGCTGTCGATCTCGTCGGCCCCGAAGCCGAATTCGGCGAGAACCTCGCGCGAATGTTCGCCAAGCAACGGCGCGCCCCGGCGGATCGAGGTCGGCTTGGCCGAATACTTGATCGGATGGGCGATCACACTGTGTTCCCCGCCGGTCGCCGCAGGCACCTTGGCAATCATGCCACGGGCGATGGTGTGGGGGTCTTCGGACATCTCCTTGACGTCATAGACCGGTCCAGCCGGCACGCCGGCCGCTTCCAGCTTTTCCAGCCATTCGCTGGTGGTCCGGTTGGACAGGATCTCCGTCAGGGTTTCGACCAGCGCATCGAGATTGGTCATCCGCATGTTGCTGGTCTCGAACCGCGGGTCCTCGGCCAGTTCGGGCGCATCGATCGCCGCAACGAATTTGAGCCAGGTGTTCTGGTTCGCAGCCCCCACCACCAGCGAGGTGTCCTTCGTCGGAAAGGCCTGATAGGGCGCCGACAGCGGATGGGCCGAGCCCATCGGCTGGGGAATTTCGCCGCTCGCGTGATAAATCGCGGTTTGCCAGAAGGTGTGCAGGATGCCCGCTTCATAGAGCGAGGCATCCACATACTGGCCCTCGCCGGTTTCGTAGCGGCTGACCACGGCGCCCAGAATACCCGTCGCCGCGAGAATACCCGCCGTGATGTCGGTGATCGGCGCGCCGACCTTGACCGGCGGGCGCCCCGGCGCTTCGCCGGTGATGCTCATGATGCCGGACATGCCCTGGGTGATCAGGTCGAACCCGCCGCGCTCGGCATAGGGACCCGTGCGCCCGAAGCCGGAAAGCGAGCAGTAGATCAGCCGCGGGTTGATCTTGTGCATCTCTTCCCAGCCGATCCCGAAATGCTCCATCGCGCCCTTGCGGTAGTTCTCGATGAACACGTCTGCCTGCGAGATCACCCGGTGCAGTGCGGCCCGGCCCTCTTCGGATTTGGTGTTCACGGCCAGACCGCGCTTGTTGCGGTTCATCATAGCGAAGGCCGCGGAATCGCCCTGCTCCCCTTCGCCGAAGCGTCTTGTGTCGTCGCCGCCGGGCGCACGCTCGACCTTGATCACATCCGCGCCCATATCCGCGAGCATCTGGCCGCAGGTGGGAGCCGCCATGATGTGGCTCATCTCGATAACCTTGAGGCCATTCAGCAGGCCGATTTTTTGATTGCTCATTTCCATCTCCCTCGGTGTCCGATCATATCCTCATCCTGAGCCTAACGAAGGATAGGATGTGGAAGCTCATACTTCGACAAGCTCAGCATGAGGCCTCTCGGATCAGCGTCCCTCGAACTCGGGCTTCTCCTTGGCCAGAAAGGCCCGGAACCCGGTGTTGAAATCTTCCGTGTCGAAACAGGCAAAGCCCTCGGCCTGCTCAGCCTGCGTCAGAGGCGGTCCGCCCGCGAGCACCCGGTCGACAAACTTCTTGTGCCAGCGATTGACCAGCGGCGCGCCATCGGCAATCCGGCGAACCGTTTTATAGGTCTCTTCTTCCACCGCGTCATCGGGAACCACGCGGTTCACCAGCCCCTTGTCTTGGGCTTCGGCGGCATCAAAGACGCGTGCCTCGTAGAGAATCTCCAGGGCCACCGAGCGCCCGACCAGGCCGACCAGCGCCTCGACCTCGGGATAGGCCATCACCAGGCCAAGCCGGTTGATCGGCACCCCGAAGCGTGACCCCTCACCGCAGATACGCATGTCGCACATCAGCGCGATCTCCAGCGCGCCGCCGACGCACAACCCCTTGATCAGCGCGACCACCGGATGCGGGCAGTCGCGGATCGCGTGCATCGCGTTGTGCATCAGAGCGCCGTATTCGGTCGCCTGTTCAGAATTGGATCGCTCGGTTTCGAACTCGGAGATATCGGCACCCGGCCCCATCGCCTTGTCGCCTGCGCCCCGCAGGACAACGCAGCGGACCGAATCATCGGCCCCGAGTTCGCGCATGACTTCGGCGATCCGGGCCCACATGGCCTTGTTCAGGGCGTTGAGTTTCTCCGGACGGTTCAGAACAACCGTCGCGATGTCCCCATCGCGCTGAACCAGAACCACATCGTCGTCAGCGACTGTTGATCCACTCATGATGTCTCCCAAAAATGTCCTTCGCCGTGTCATGCGGACGTCTTTTGTCTGTCTGCACCGGTCAGTATAGTGCCTCCCACGACATAACGCGCGCCTGACCAGATCAAAAGGCCGTCCAGGGAGAAAAATACAATGCAAGGCATGATGCCGGGCGACCGCCTGCCCTTTTCCGCCATTACCGACCGCAAACCGCTGCCCCTGCCCGACGGCGCCAGAATGGTGCTCTGGCCGATTCTGGCGCTGGAGGTCTGGGACATCGTCCGGGCCATGGCGCGGATGGTCATTCCGCCGCCCCAGGGCGTGCCGATGATTCCCGACCACCCCAACTGGAGCTGGCACGAATACGGCATGCGGGTCGGCTTCTGGCGCATCAAGTCGATGCTCGACGATCTGGGTGTGCGCCCCACCGTCACCCTGAACGCACGGACCATCGAGGATTATCCCCGTGCGTCGGAAGCCGTGCTGGAAGCCGGCTGGGAGTTCAATGCCCATTCCTATGAGCAGATGCCGATGCATAAGCTGAAAGATGAGCGCGCGGTCATCGACAAGTCCCTCAAGATCATCGGTGACTTCTGCGGCAAGCCCCCGCGCGGCTGGTTCGGGCCGGGGCTGACCCAGACCTATCAGACGATCGACCATCTGGCCGAGGCCGGCGTCGAATATATCGGGGACTGGGTGCTGGACGACCAGCCGGTGCACCTGAAGACCACCAGCGGGAAGCCCATGGTGGCCCTGCCCTACAACTACGAGCTGCACGACATCGTCATGATGGCGATCCAGCATCACCCCTCAGAGGTCTACAAGAACCGCTCGCTGGACTATTTCGAGACGATCTACGCCGAGAGCCACGAGCACACGCGGATCATGGCGGTGGCGATGCACCCGTATCTCTCGGGTTCGCCCCACCGGATCAAATATGTGCGCGAGACCTTCGAGCATATTCTCTCGCATCCCGGCGTGGTGTGCTGGGACGGCGAACAGATTCTCGACTGGTTCCTGCAGGAGCGCCCGGCGCCCAAGCCGCGCAAAAGGAAGTCCGCCACGAAAAAGAAAAAGAAGTAGTTCACCCACCTCATCCCCGGACAGGCCCGGGATGAGGCCAGACTCCGAAACCCTCATGCTGAGCTCGACGACGCATGGGCTTGGACAGGCAGATCATGACCGACCCGAAAATCCCCGCCGACCCGGTTGGCGCGTTCGTTCCCCACACCATCACCGAGCCGATCCGGGGGTCGGGCGAAGGCCCCCTCGCGGGCAAGACCTTCGTGGTCAAGGATCTGTTCCACATCGCCGGCCACAAGGTCTCCAACGGAAACCCCGACTATTACGACTGGGTCGGACCCAAGACGAAGACCTCTCCGGCCGTACAGGCGCTGCTCGATGCCGGGGGCGACATGGTCGGGCTCACGGTCTGTGACGAGTTCTTCTACAGTCTCACCGGTGCGAACGCCCATTACGGAACGCCCGAGAACGCCCGCGCACCCGGACGACTGCCCGGCGGATCGTCCTCCGGGTCAGCGGCCGCGGTCGGCGCCGAAATGTGCGACTTTGCATTGGGTTCGGATACCGGTGGTTCGGTGCGGATTCCGGGATCGTTCTGCGGCGTCTATGGCATTCGACCGACCCATGGCCGGATCGACCTCTCTGAAGCACACCCGATGGCACCGTCTTTCGATGCAGCCGGCTGGTTCGCCAATGACGCGGCCTTGTTCCGCGATATCGGGCCTGTCCTGCTCGACAGCGCGACCACGCCGGGCACCCCGAAACGCATGCTGGTTCTGACCGATGCCTTCGAACGCACCGATCCGATGGTGGCCGACGCACTCAACGCCGTCCTGGGCGCTGCGGGAAATTCACTCCCGGCCCCCGAGCCGGTCCAGATCGCCGGCGACGACACCCTGGAAATCTGGTGGGACGCCTTTCGTATCCTGCAGGCCGGTGAGGTTGCGCAGACCAACGGGCCCTGGGTGGCCGAGCACCAGCCCGATCTGGGACCCGGTATTCGTGAACGCTTCGCCATGGCCGCGGCAATCACGCCGGCAGAAATTCAGGCAGCCAACGAGGTTCGCAACCGGGTTCGCGAGCGCGTCTATGCACTGGCCGCGCCGGACACGATCCTGTGCCTGCCCACCGCACCGGTGATCGCACCCCGAACCGATGCCTCGGCCGAGGATCTGGAGTTCTTCCGCGCGAACACCATGGCGCTGACCTGTATTGCCGGACACACCGGCCTGCCCCAGATCACAATCCCGGCCGCCGAGGTGGAGGGCTGTCCGGCGGGCCTCTCCTTTATCGGCTGGCCGGGCGGTGACGAAGCCCTGCTCGAGCTCGCTGTGACCCTGCAACCCTTCTGCGTACGATAGGCGGAGACAGAACTGCAGACGATGCCCGATACGCGGCACATTCTCGCCATCGATCAAGGCACAACCAGCACCCGCGCCATCCTGTTTGATGAAACGGGCACACCCGTCAAAATCGCGCAACGGGAGCTGCCGCAGATCTTTCCCGAACCGGGATGGGTCGAGCACGATCCGGACGACATCTGGTCCGCGACCGTCGAAGTCTGCCGTGAGGTTATCTCCCCCGGCGATCCTATCGCGGCGCTCGGGATCACCAACCAGCGCGAAACCACGCTTCTCTGGGACAGAAAAACCGGCGCCCCAATCCACAACGCCATTGTCTGGCAGGACCGGCGCACCGCTTCCGCCTGCCGGTCCATCGCGGAAGCCGGTCATACCGAGATGATTTCAGCCCGGACGGGCTTGCTGCCAGACCCCTATTTCTCGGCTTCCAAGATCGCCTGGCTGCTCGAACATGTGGAGGGCGCGCGCGAACGCGCCGAAGCGGGCGATCTGGCCTTCGGCACGGTCGATACGTTTCTGCTCTGGCGCCTCACAGAAGGTGCGCTCCACGCCACCGACGCCACCAATGCCAGCCGGACCATGCTGTTCGATATCCACACCCAGGACTGGTCCGCCGAACTTCTGGACCTCTGGAATATCCCGGCCGCGATCCTGCCCGCGGTGCGTGACAGCGCCGATGATTTCGGTCAGTCCGCACAAAGCACCATCGGTGCCGAAATTCCGATCCGCGGTATCGCGGGTGACCAGCAGGCCGCGACCGTCGGTCAGGCATGTTTTTCGCCCGGGATGATCAAAAGTACCTTCGGCACCGGGTGTTTCGTGCTGATGAACACAGGCGCCAAGGCCCCGCGATCGGAGAACCGGCTTCTCACGACCATCGCCTACCGCCTGAACGCCCAGCCGACCTATGCGCTGGAAGGCTCAGTCTTCGTTGCGGGAGCCGCCGTCCAATGGCTGCGCGACGCGCTGCAACTGATCGGTGCGCCACCGGAGACCGAGCCGCTTGCCCGGGCGTTGTCCTCCAACAACGGCGTTTACATGGTGCCGGCCTTCGCCGGACTGGGCGCACCCCACTGGGACCCGGACGCACGCGGTGCCATTCTGGGTCTGACCCGGGATTCCGGCATCGCCGAGATCGCACGGGCCACGCTCGAAGCCGTCGCCTATCAGACGAGCGATCTTCTGAAAGCCATGTCCGCCGACCGCGGCGCGCGCCCCGACACCATCCGCGCCGATGGCGGCATGGCTTCGAATGATTGGCTGATGCAGTTCCTTGCCGACATCGTCGATATGCCCGTCGAACGGCCCGACGTAACCGAGACCACCGCATTGGGAGCCGCCATGCTCGCGGGTCTGGGTGCCGGCCTGTACAACAGTCTCGACGAAATTGCCGCCACATGGCGGCCCGACCGCAACTTTCATCCCACCATGCCGTCCGGCACCCGCGCGGACTTGCTTGCGGGATGGCAGGATGCCGTGATGCGAACACTTTCCAACGAACAACAAGGCACAACATGAGCATCGATATCCAGGGACACTGCGAACCCGAATTCGCAGCCGTGCGCGATGCGCTGCGCCGAAACTTCGAAAGCCGGGCCGAAATCGGCTCCGCCATGGCGGTCTATTCCGGCGGTGAAAAAGTCGTCGATCTCTGGGCTGGCCACAAGGACACCGAAGGTGCCGTGCCATGGCGCGAAAACACGCTGTGCATCATGTACTCGATCGCCAAGAGCATGTGTGCAACCTGCGTTCACATTCTCGCTGATCGCGGCCAGGTCAATCTGGAAGCGCCGGTCGCCACTTACTGGCCGGAATTCGCGCAGGCCGGCAAGGAGGACATCAAGGTCCGCCACATACTCTCCCACAATTGCGGCGTGTGCTTCGCGGACGCCGCCAAACCGGGCGATCTCTATGACTATGACCGGATGATCGCAATTCTGGAGGCACAGGCCCCCGCATGGCCGGTGGAAAGCAAGGGCGCCTACAACACGGTCAATATCGGCTATCTCGCCGGCGAGATCGTGCGCCGGGTCACCGGCACACCCGTCCAGCAATTCCTGCAGGAGAATATCTGTCAGCCGCTCGGTGTTGATTATCAGATCGGGGTGCGTGAAACCGATCTCAACCGCTGTGCAGACCTGACCCCCAACCGCATGGGGAACGCCATGATGAAGCAGGGCAGCACCGGGGAGACGACCCTGTCGCGCGCATGGAAACCGATGCCAAAGCCCTTCGGGACCGACGCCCAGAACAGCGCTGAATTCCGGCGGGCCGGTATTCCGTCCTTTGGCGGGTTTGGGGAAGCCCGTGGCATGGCGCGCATCTATGCCATGCTCGCCAATGGCGGTGAACTGGACGGGGTCCGCATCCTTTCCCCCGAAGCCATCGCCCGCGCAACCACCACCCAGTGGGAGGAAACCGCCGACGGCATGACCGGGCGCCCGATGCGCTATGCCATGGGGTATGCCCAGAACCCGGGGACGGCAACAATCTTCGGACCCAATCCCAGGGCCTTCGGGCATCTGGGCTCCGGCGGCGCCCGCGCGCTGGCCGACCCCGATCGAAACCTCGCGCTTTGTTTCGTGTCCAATTATCAGAGCGAGGGCATGGGTGTAGGCGTCCGCACCGAGGCTGTCGTCGATGCCGTATTTTCCTGTGTCTGACGCCTGACACTCACGCGACTTCAAGGCCTGTTACATGACCCACGCGCCGGGCCCGTCCCCGCAGATCAGCACCACCCGACGGCGGGTGCGAGATATCACGCTGTATTGTTGTGGCGGTATCTCGGCCATGTCGATCGCCGCCGTGGCCTCCTCCCTGCCGGAACTGTTCGCACATTTTTCGGGCACGCCCGACATTGACCTGCTCGCGCGGCTGGTGGTTTCCATTCCGACACTGTTGCTGGCGCTCGCGGGACCACTGGTGGGGCTCGTTGCAGACCGCCTGGGGCGCAAGCGTCTGCTGGTCTTTGCGTTGTTGCTCTATGCGGCCGCCGGCACGGCGCCCGTGATCCTCAACGACCTGCATGCCATCCTCGCAACACGGGTTGCCCTCGGCCTCGCCATGGGAATTCTGTTCACCCTCGCCCCCGCATTGCTGGCTGATTACTACGACGATATTCCTTCACGCCGGAAGACGATTGCCACCTACGCCGCGGCCACCGCCACCGGCGGAGTTCTGTTCGTCCTGCTGGGTGGGGTCATGGCCGATGTTCACTGGCGGGGTCCGTTCCTGCTCTATATCATCGGGATATTTCTGCTGCCGACCCTGCTGGCCACGATCACCGAACCGAGGCCGAAAGTTCGAGCGGCGGATTCATCTGCCGTCTCCGGCGGGCCGACACGCACACCCTGGATTGCGTTGTTCGCCATCTATCTGATGGTGGCCGCCACGGGCGGTGTTTTCCTGCAAATGCCCCTGAACCTGCCCTTCCTGATGGTGGAGATCGGCGTCACACAGGCGAGCATCGCCGGTTACGCGATCGCCTGGCCGCTGGCCCTGATGGCAGTGTGCGGGCCCTTGTTTCCGACGTTCCGCGCGCGGCTTTCCAACGCCTGGATCTACAGTTTCATCGCAACAGGCCTCGGAATCGGCTACGCCCTGCTGGCACTGGCCGACAGCCTGCTGATCGTACTCATAGCGTTGTTCGCTTTCGGCGTGGGCATGAGCCAGATGTATGCGAACTCGAACACCTGGCTGATGGGCCTGACCGATCCGAAACACCGCACCAGGGTAATCGGCGGACTGACAACGGCCATCTATCTGGGGCAGTTCGTCCTGCCCTTTGTCGCACAGCCGATCATACGGGATGCCGGCATCCGGCAATCATTCCTGGTGCTTGTCGGAATTCTTGCGGTCCTGGCTCTGGCCGCGCCTTTGTTCTCCGCAGTTGCGGGACGCCAGAAGCCGCCTCAGCCCTCGTAACAACCTGCCAGCTGCGCGCGCTGTTTCACAAGCCCCAGCACGATATCGATGGTCGGTGTGGGCACATTCACGATCCGGCCCAGCTCCTGAACCGAAGCGACGAGCGCATCGATTTCCATCGGGCGACCAAGTTCAAGATCCTGCA